>Ga0302279_10001415_pt1 | contig 33830 bp, 26 predicted proteins | sample III_Bog_N3_3_FD_194541 | JGI IMG/M metagenome (GOLD analysis project Ga0302279, IMG submission 194541) | Peat permafrost microbial communities from Stordalen Mire near Abisko, Sweden - III_Bog_N3_3 | ecosystem: Environmental > Terrestrial > Soil > Wetlands > Peat | place: Sweden: Abisko...
GAAACCTCGATTGCCTCGGGGCCGCGCCTCATGGTCGCGAAGGAACCTCGGTTGCCTCGGCGCGGCGCCTCATGGTCGCGGAGAAAACTCGGTTGCCTCGGCGCGGCGCCTCATGGTCGCGGAGAAACCTCGGTTGCCTCGGCGCCGCCCCGCATCCTCGCGACCCAACCTCGGTCGCCGCCCCCGGCCGACCTACGCCCCCGCCGGCCTCCCGCGCGGCCGGCCTCGCGGAGGGGGGGCCGCGCTCGCCGCCTTCGCCGCCTCCACCACCGGGGGCGCCGCGGCGACGCCGCGCATGTTCAGCCCCATCACCTGACGGCGGCGGCGCTCGTCGTGATCGGCGTCGCCGATGAGCTCGAGCACCGCGGCCGTGTCGGCGCGCTTCTTCGAGGCCTGGTACTCCCCGCGGAGCTTGGTCTCCGGGGTGAGCAGGCTGGAGGCGTAGAGCTCCCACATCTCCTCGGCGTGAGGGCGCGCGGGCCGGGCGCCCGGGTACCGCGAGAGGAAGCGCTGGAGGTTGCCGACGTCGCGCACCAGCAGCGTGCGCGCGTTCTGGTTGCTCGAGGCGTCGACGGACTGGGGAAAATCGATGACCACCGGCCCGTCGGCGCCCATCAGCACGTTGAAGTCGGAGAGATCGCCGTGGACCACGCCGGCGCAGAGCATCCGCACCACCTCGGTGAGGAGCTGCTCGAAGATCGCGGTTGCCTCGTCGAGATCGAGGCTCACCTCGCCGAGGCGCGGCGCCGGGTTGCCGTCGGCGTCCTTGACGAGCTCCATGATCAGCACGCCGTCGACGAAGTGGTGGGGCGTGGGGACGCGGACGCCGGCCTCGCGGAGGCGGTAGATCATGTCGACCTCGGTGGAGCGCCAGGCGGCCTCGTCCTTGGCGCGACCGTGGCGGGAGCGCTTCTCGATGGCGCGCTGGTCGCGGCTGTTGCGCACCTTGCGGCCCTCGGTGTACTCCGCCCGGTTCTTGAAGCTCCGGTTCTGGGCTTCCTTGTAGACCTTGGCCACCCGGAGCTCGCCGCCGGAGACGACCAGGAAGACCTCGGCCTCCTTGCCGCTCATCAGCGGCCGCACGACCTCTTGGAGGATCCCCTGGTCGGCGAGAGACACGAGGCTGTCAGGAATTCGCATGTTCTGTTGGTTGCTCCGCCGGGGCGCGGGCCCCTGGGGCCGGACCGACTCGCCGTGAGGCGTGCACCGCGCTCCGGTGCGGTGTCTACCACTTCGTCGCACCTCGGGCTCGACGCAGTGCGATAGGGTGAGGTTTTGATGCGCCCCCACCCCACCCTCCTCGCCCGCGGCTTCGCGCTGGTGCTCTGCGCGCTGGTCGTGGGGGGGGTCGGCGTCATCCTCTGCAGGGCCCCGGTGCGCGGTCCCGTGGCGCCGCCGGTGCTCGCCCCTCCCGAGCCCACCGCCCGGCCGGCGCCGCCTCCCGCGCCGCCTCCCGCGCCGCCTCCCGCGCCGCCTCCCGCGCCGGTGGTGAGCGCCCCTCCCGAGCCGGTCGACGAGCCTCCCCCGCGGACCCTCGGCGAGCAGCGGGCCGCTCTCTTCCGGACGCTCGCGACCCAGCTCGACTTCTCGCCGGAGCAGGTCGCCGCGATGCGCGCCATCGTCGAGGCGTCGCGCTTCATCGGGCAGGGCAACCCGGCGATCAGCCATCACGCCATGAGCCCCGCCGGGTGCCGGGCGGTCCGCGCCGCGGCGGGCAAGGCCCCGCGGGAGGCGCTACGCCCGCCGTGCGACCGGCTCAACATGGTGCCGGTCTACGACCCGGGCGCGGGACAGACCGCGGCCGACGCGCCGGTGTGCATCGATCAGTTCGAGTTCCCCGACATCGCCTGCGTGTACCCGGTCGTTTTCCCGACCGCGCGGGAGGCCGCGCTCCTCTGCGCCGCGGCCGGCAAGCGGATCTGCGATGCCCACGAGTGGGAGGGCGCCTGCGCCGGCGCGCTCCACCCGCCCGAGGTCGAGTACGAGTTCGGCAAGCCTCGCCCCTATGCCACCTGGCTGCACAACAAGCACCGCGAGATCGTCTGGGCCTACGGCCCCAAGAAGGATCATTCGCGGTGCGCGACCGGCGCGGTCAAGAGCGCCACCTGCGCGGGCGGAGGCTACGAGACGTGTGGCTCCCACACCTGGCCGGCCGGCGCGTTCCCCGGGTGCGTCAGCCCGCTCGGGGTGTACGACCAGCACGGCAACGCCGCGGAGCACATGAACCTACCGCTCGCGCCCGCCGAGCTCGCGGGCAGGGGAGGGACCGGGGCCACGGAGATGAAGGGGAGCTGGTTCGTCTTCGCCCGCCAGGAGGCACACGAGGACGACTGTCGGTGGCGCGCCAAAGACTGGCACCCGTCGGCCCTGATGGCCGAGGACAGCCACCGCAACTATCACCTGGGCTTCCGGTGCTGCAAGGACGTCACCGCGTCCACCAGCGCACCAGATCCGGCAGCACCGTGACGGCCATGTGGGTGAGGTGGGCCATGTGATGCTCGGGGCGATCGCCGGCGTAGCCGCGGACGGTGAGCCCTCCGCGCTCCGCGAGGGTCTCGGCCTCCAGCCCGATGCGGAGCTTCTTCGCCATCACCCCGTCGATCGAGTGCAGCGCGGGCATTTCCGTCGGTTCGTGGTGGGGGGAGCGGTCGACGCCGACGGCGCGGAGCAGCGCGTCGGTGGTCTCGCGCGTCCCGGCGTAGGTGCCCACGGGGATGATCTGGGTGTGGGTGATTGAGAAGAGCCGCCGCCCCTCCACCGCTTCGCGGGCGAACCGCTCGAAGGGCGCGAGGCGCTCGAGGATGAGGTCGTGGGTCCCCGGCTGATAGCCCACGTGGATCCCGTCGAGGAGGAGCACCGCGTCGACCCTGGCGGCCAGCGCCGGCTGCTCCAGCACCTTGAGCACGGCGCCGTAGCCGGCGCTCCAGGCGCTGAGCGCGAGCCGCCGCAGGGAGGCGTGCGCGAGGCCGCGCTTCTCCATGGTCGTCTGCACGCGGTCGAGCACCTCGGGCAGGCTGAGGGGGTTGCCGAAGCGCGTCTCGTAGGGACCGGAGCCGGTGCCCAGGTTCATGATCACGACCACCGCGTCGACGCCTGCGAGCGCGAAGCTCTCCTCGACCAGATCGGTGTTGCCGTGGAAATGGATGACCAGGTCGTAGGCGCCGTCCTCCGAGTGGAATGCCGGCGGCAACGTGAGCAGGCCGCCGGCCACCGGGCTGCGGTTCTCGCGCGCGAGGGCGGCGTCGGCGCGCGGCCGTGCGGGGAGCGAGGCCGCCACGGGCGCGGCGGTCTCGGTGGGGACTGCCGCGACGGCGGGCCGCGAGGAGGCGACCCAGTGCCGGGTGACCCGGAGCGTCATCATCACCAGCAAGGCGACGATCGCCGCGAAGCTCAGCGTCGTCGCCACCACGCGCGCCGGCGACCACGGCTGCCAGCGGGGCTGGAACACCGGCAGCGAGAGGAGCGATCGCCGCATCTCGGCGAGCGACGGCAGCGATACCCGCTGCGGCGGCGGATCTATCGGCGGGGGCGAGCGCGAGGGCAGCGAGGCCATCGGGCGGAGGGTGTCCTCGCCGACCGACGTGGAGGGATCAGGCACGGGCGCAGTCGGGTCATCCTGCGTGTCCATGTCCTCAATGTCCGCCTCGTGCCCCGCAGATGCCAGCGTGATCGACACCGCGAGGCGGTGCGCTCGGGCACGAGCCGGGGCGAGATCGCGTCACGCCGAGGCGCGCGGAGATACGCGCTGCGTTGACACCTCCATCGCCGAGGACGACGCTGGTGCCATGAGAATTGCTGCTCGAGTCGCCGTCGGGCTCGTCCTTGCGAGCGCCGCGGCGTGCGGGACGATGACGTTCAGCTTCATCGACCAGGGCGACCGTCCCACCGGCACCGACCTGGGGCTCCCGGCCCCGCAGGCGGAGGCCTTCGAGCCGTGCTCTCACGTGGGCAACAAGGTCGAGCGCCTCGACACCAACGGCGACGGCAAGGTCGACCTGCTGCGGGTCTTGACGCCGTCGGGCGCCGAGGTGTGCCGGGGGACCGACTCCAACCTCGACGGGAAGATCGACACGTGGGACGTGATCAAGGACGGCAAGGTCGTCCAGCGAGCTCACGATTCGGACGGCGACGGCAAGGTCGACCAGCACTGGACCTGGCCCGTCGTCTTGCGCCCGGGGTGCGGGGTCATGCAGCCCGATCTCGACGGCGACGGGCGGCCCGATCCGGGCACGCCGAAGTACGACCCGTGCGGGCTGCTCGGGACCCCGGCGCCGGTGATCGTCCCGGCAGCCGCCACGGTGCCGGTCGGCCCGCGACGTTGACGTCGTGCCGACGCGGGCCTCGCCAGCACGGGCTGACGGGGGCAGCCGCCCAGCGGCGAGGCGAGCCGCGCGTCATGCGCCCATCGACGCAAGCTCCTCACGCTCGCTGCCGAGGAGCCAGACGCGACCCTGTGGTCGCCATGGTAGCGCGACCTGGCTCACGCGGCGCCGGTGGCGCCGGCGCGGGGGGAACCTCGTCGGGAAACGCTCTCGGGCGTTTCCCAGGATGACTAGTGGAGCTGAAGGGAATCGAACCCACGACCTTCTGACTGCCAGTCAGACGCTCTCCCAACTGAGCTACAGCCCCAAACGTTTAAGAGCGCCTCTTCTACAGCGACCCGTGGAGCTTGTCGCGCGAAATCGACCGGGTCGCTGTAGAAGTAGCCCCCGCCCGCCTGGCAAGGGCGAGCGCGGGCAGAGGGACGCTAGAACCCCAGCAGCTTGGCCAGGTAGTAGCGCATCGTCTCGGTGGTGCCGCCGCCGATGCGGAGCAGCCGGGAGTCGCGCCAGGTGCGGGCGATGGCGAAGTCTTCGATGTAGCCCCAGCCGCCGTGGAACTGGAGGCAGGTGTCGGCGACCTCGCTGACCAGATCGCCGACGAGGATCTTCGCCATGGAGATGAGCTTGACCGTCTCCATCGAGAGCGGCTGCTTCTTCACGTAGCGCTCGTCGTTGTACTGGTCGACGCACTTGTAGGTGAGGGCCTTGGCCGCCTCGAGCTTGGTGAGGAGGTCGACGAACTTGTGCTGCCAGACCTCGCGCTTGATGATCGGCTTGCCGAAGGCGGTCCGCTCGCGGCCGTACTGGATGGTGTGCTCCACCGTGAGGAAGCTCCCGGCCACGCCGCCGACGGCCGCGATCAGCCGCTCGGTCTGGAAGTTCTGCATCAGGTACATGAACCCCATGTTCTCCTCGCCGAGGAGCAAGCGCTTGGGGACGCGGACCTCGTCGAGGAAGAGCTCGGCGGTGTCGCTCGACTTGTTGCCGATCTTCTTGAGCTTCTTGGAGACGCTGAAGCCCTTCAGGTCGGTGGGCACCAGGAAGAACGAGCAGCCGTGGGCGCCGCGGTCGGGCGCGGTCTTCACCAGCATGGTGACGAAGTCGGCGCGGGTGCCGTTGGTGATGAAGGTCTTCGACCCGTTGATGACGTAGTCGTCGCCGTCGCGCCGCGCCGTGGTGCGGATGCCGGCCACGTCGCTGCCTGCGGCGGGCTCGGAGACGCCGAGCGAGACGATCTTGTCCCCCGCCAGCGCCGGCCGGAGGAACTCGTCGATCTGGTCCTTGGTGCCGATGTCGCTGATGACGGGCGTGGCCATGTCGCTCTGGACCAGGAGGCCCATGTTGACGCCGGCGAGGCGGCTGTGAACCAGCTCCTCGGCCTTGGCGACGCTGAACCAGTAGTCGAGCCCGGCCCCGCCGTGCTCCTCGGGGAAGTGGGCGCCCAGGATGCCCAGGTCCCCGGCGCGCTTGAACACCCAGTTGGGGAACATCTCGTCGGCCTCCCACTCGTCGGCGTGGGGGGCGAGCTCCTTCTCGGCGAACTGCCTCACCGTCTTCCTGAACTGCGCGTGCTCCTCCGTGAACGGCTGCCACATGGCGGGTCTCCTTCCGGCCTTCTGTGGGCCATTTGGAGGGATGATTCGTACACGAAAGGTCTTCCAGCGCAAGGGTCCCGCGCGAGGGTCCCGAGCGGCGGGACCTTCTGCTAGGCTCGGCGCCCCTCCATGCGGTTCCTCGTCCTGTCTCGCAACGCCTCGCTTTACTCGACCAGCCGCATCGTGCTCGCCGCCCGCGCGCGCGGGCACGAGGTCCACGTCATCGACCCGCTGGAGTTCCAGATCGTGGTCTCCCGGGGGCGCCCCTCGCTGCTCGCCGGGGGCGCCGCCGTCCCCCGCTACGACGTGGTGATCCCCCGCATCGGCGCCAGCATCACCAACTACGGGCTGGCGGTGGTGCGGCAGTTCGATCTGATGGGCGTGCCGGTGCTCAACGGCGCCGTCTCCATCGCCCGCAGCCGCGACAAGCTCCGCGCCCTGCAGCTCCTCACCCGCCGCAACATCGACGTCCCCATCACCGTCTGCGCGCGCAGCCCGGCGGGGGTGGAGGCGGCGCTCGGGCTCGTCGGCGGCTGCCCCGCCATCGTCAAGCTCCAGCAGGGGACCCAGGGCATCGGGACCATGATCGCCGAGACGCCGCAGGCGGTGCACTCGCTGCTCGAGACCTTCTGGGCCATGGGCCAGGACATCGTCCTGCAGGAGTACGTGCGCGAGTCCAAGGGGCGCGACATCCGCGCGCTGGTCGTGGGCGGCAAGGTCATCGCCTCCATGCGCCGCGTGGCCAAGCCCGGGGAGTTCCGCTCCAACCTCCACCGCGGCGGCAAGGGCGACCGGGTGGTGCTCCCCAAGAGCTACCGCACCGTGGCCATCCACGCCTCCAAGGCGATGGGGCTCGAGGTCGCCGGCGTCGACATGCTCGAGGGGCGCGGCGGGCCGAGGATCCTCGAGATCAACAGCTCGCCCGGGCTGGAGGGCATCGAGAAGGCGAGCGGCGTGGACGTGGCGGGCGCGGTGGTCCAGCACGCCGAGCGCTACGCGGTGCTGCACAAGCACATCACCAAGAAGGCGCTCGACCAGCGCCTGCTGGAGGTGATCTCCGACGAGCGCATGCCGCTCGCGCGCACCTCGCCGGTGCGCCGGCCAGGGCGCGCCGCCTCATGACCCTCCGCGTCGAGTCCGTCGGCGATGCCGCGGTGCTCACCCTCGACCGGCCCGCCAAGCACAACGCCATCGACGGCGGGCTGGCGCGGGCTCTGGTCGACGCCATCCGCGCGGCCAGCGCGGACCCCGCGGTGCGCGGCATCGTGATCACCGGCGCGGGGGAGCGCACCTTCACCTCGGGCGGCGACCTGAACATGCTCGCCGAGCTCATCGGTTCGACGAACGAGGCTGCGGAGGGGTCGCCTGTCCTCGCCATGGGCGAAGAGCTCGCCGCCTGCGAGCGCGCCGAGGTGCCGGTGATCGCCGCGGTGCAGGGCGACGCCTACGGCGGCGGCTGCGAGCTGCTCCTGCTCTGCGACCTGGTCATCGTGGAGAGCCACGCGCAGCTCGCCTTCCGTCACGCCAAGATGGGGCTCTCCCCCGCGTGGGGCGGCCTCACCCGCCTCGTCGAGCGCGTCGGGCCCATCGAGGCCGCGCGTCTGCTCTTCACCGCGGAGAAGATCGACGCCGCCGAGGCGCTCCGGATCGGCCTCGTCAACGAGGTGGTCCCCAAGGGCGCCGCCCGCGCGCGGGCCATCGCCCGCGTGGCGCGCATCGCCGACAACCCGCGCCCCACCGTGGCCGCCTTGAAGCGCGGCCTGCGCGAGGTGCGCGAGGCCCGTCGCGGCGCCGCCACGGAGCGCGAGCGCGCCATCTTCGTCGAGCGCTGGGGCGGGCCCGATCACCAGCAGGCGATGAGCGCCTTCCTCGCGAAGGGTGGGGCGGGGAGCTCGTCGGGGAACCCGGTCAAGCGTCCCCCAGGGTGAACGGCCGTCAGGCCTCGCCGATGGGGTGCTGCATCGACATCATCCCCGCCGGCGTGACCCCGAGCAGCGCGTAGGCCTGCTCCCACTTGTCGGCGAGCGCCACGTCGAAGATCACGCCCTCGTCGAGCGGCACGGGCAGCCAGGCCCCGCCGGCGATCTCGCCCTCGAGCTGGCCGGGGCCCCAGCCGCTGTAGCCGAGCAGCACCGTCCGGCGCCGGGGATCGCGCGCGTCCGGGGCGCGCTCCTCCACGTCGCGGACGAGCTGCGCGAACGCCGCCTTGGACGAGGTCACCCGGAGGCGATCGCCCACCGCGATCACGCCGGGCTCGCCCGCGGGCACCGAGGGATCGACGTACAGGATCCAGCCGGAGCTCGGCTCCACCGGGCCGCCGAGGTAGACGGGGGAGGGATCGGCGATGCTGCCGTCGCCGTAGCCGGCCAGGACGAGCAGCTCGCCCAGGGTCATGGGTGCGGCGCGGTTCACCACGAAGCCGAGCGCGCCGTCGTCGCCGTGGAGCGCGAGGAGGATGACGGTGCGATCGAAGTTGGGATCGCCGAGCGGCGGCGCCGCGATGAGCATCCCGGGCGCGAGGGAACCGAGGACGTTCGCCATGCCCGTGAGTCTACCCGGAGATGGTCCGCGCGGGGCGTCCACCTCGCGCCCGCGCCCGACGCGGCCCGTATTCGGCCGGGCTCGGTCGCCCAGCGCAGGGTAGGCTCCGCGCATGTCACGACCGCGCGTCACGCTCCACTTCGCCCAGTCGCTCGATGGGCGGATCGCGACCCGCTCGGGCGCTTCGCGATGGATCAGCGGCCCGCCTGCGACGCACTTCGCACACGAGCTGCGGGCGGCCGCGGGCGCCGTGATCGTCGGCTCCGGGACGGCGATCGCCGACGACCCGCGGCTCACCGTGCGCCACGTCTCCGGACCGCAGCCCCTGCGCGTCGTCCTCGACGGGCGCGCGCGCCTGTCGGCGAGCGCCAGGCTCCTCACCGACGGGGCCGCGCCGACCGTGCACGTCACGCACGGCGGGGTCGCGGCGGGGAGCTCGCCGCCGCACGTCGAGCGCTGGGCCCTGCCGGCAGGGCCGGCCGGAGAAGGCGTCGATCTCGGCGCCCTGCTCGCCCGCCTCGAGGAGCGCGGCGTCGCGGCGGTCCTCGTCGAGGGGGGCCGCGGCGTGATCACCTCGTTCCTCCGCGCGGGCCTGGTCGACCGGTTGATCGTCACCATCGCCCCCATGATCGTCGGCGCGGGCATCGACGCCGTCGGAGACCTGGCGACCGTGCGCCTCGATCAGGCGCGGCGCTTCGCGACCGAGCGCGTCATCCGCCTCGGCGACGACGTCATCCTCGATCTGGTCCCGTCTGCCGCGCCCGCGGTCCTCGATGGCCGCGGCGGGCGCTCGTGATCGGGGCACGCACCGTCTGGTTCGAGCGCCCCGGGGTCGCCTCGCTCCGCCGCGAGCCGCTCCGCGAGCCGGGTCCCCTGGAGGTGCGGGTGCGCGCCCTCTGCTCGGGCGTGAGCGCCGGCACCGAGCGACGAGTGCTCCTCGGTCGCGTCCCCCCCGCGGCGCGGGCGCTCATGGCCCTGCCCACCATGAGAGGCGCCTTCGAGCTTCCGGTCGCCTACGGCTATGCCACCGTCGGCGTCGTCGAGGCCGAAGGGCCGGTCACGCTGGGGGCCTCCCCCAGACCCCCGGGCCTCCCCGGTGAGCGCCTGGGTGAGCGAGTCTTCGTCCTCCACCCTCACCAGGACGTCTTCGTCGTCCCTGCCTCCGCGCTCCGCCCGCTTCCCCCGGGTCCCCCCGCCGAGCGCCTCGTCCTCGCGGCCAACCTGGAGACCGCGGTGAACGTGGTGTGGGACGCCGAGATCGGCCTGGGCGACCGCGTCGTGGTGAGCGGATCGGGGGTCGTCGGCCTCCTGATCGCGCGCCTCTGCCGCCGCGCCGGCGCAGCGGCGGTGCTGGCCATCGAGCGTGACCCGGCCCGCGCCGCTCTCGCCGTGGCCCTGGGCGCCACCGCCTCCGTGCCCTCCGCGGTGGCTGCGGGCGCCGAGATCGCGGCCGCCGACGTGCTCATCGAGGCCTCGGGCGCGCCCGAAGTGCTGGCGGCCCTCGTGGCTCACGCCGGCCCCGGCGCGCGCGTCGTGGTCGCATCCTGGTACGGCGACGAGGTGGTCGGCCTCCCGCTCGGCGGCACCTTCCACCCTCATCGCCTGACGTTGCGTTCGAGCCAGGTGGCCAACCTCGACCCACGGCGCCAGGGACGGTGGACGCACGAGCGCCGCTGGGCGCTTGCGGGCGAGCTCCTCGCCGACGAGGGGCTCGACGCCTTGATCGCTCCGTCGACCCCGCTCGAAGAGGCCCCCGCCCTCTATGCCGAGCTCGCGCGCGGCGTGGCGTGGTACCCGCCGCAGCGCGTGCTCGACGCCCGGGGCTGAGGCGCGCGCTGAACGAGATTCAGGTGTAGACGGGCTTGGGGGCCGAACCCCGGGGAGTATAGTTCGCCCATGTATACCGTCGGCGTGCGCGACTTCATCATGATTGCCCACAGCCTCCGCGGCGAGGTCTTCGGGCCCGCACAGCGGCTCCACGGCGCGACCTACACGGTCAGCGCAGAGGTCTCCCGCGAAGAGCTCAACGACACCGGGATCATCGTCGACCTGGCCGTCCTCCGCACCGAGCTGCGCTCCGTGCTCGCCGAGCTCGACTACCAGAACCTCGACGAGCACCCCGCCTTCCAGGCCAAGCGCTCCACCACCGAGCTCGTCGCCCGCCACATCCACCGCGAGCTGGGCCGCCGGCTGCCCATCAGCACCGGCGCCACGCTCACCATCACCCTCGACGAGTCCCCGGTCGCCTGGGCCCGTTACCAGGCGCCGCTGCCCCCGCGCCAGGTGACACCGCCCCGGGACTGAGGAAGAGCGAGCGCGATTGCCACGTCAGCGCGGGGTCGTGGGCGTCAGAAGCTACCCTGCGCTCCGGCGTAGCCGAGCCCGATGACCGGGGTGATCCCCGCTCGCCTGGGGGCCTTCGGCGCGGTCGCGACGAGGATGATGCCCGTCAACGCGAGCGCGCCGCCGGCGACGATGCCCACCGTGGAGATGGTACCCATCGAGTTGTAGCTGTCGATCTGCGACTGGATCGACGACATCTGGCTGATGGGACAGGTGCCCCCGGGGCACTGCTTGGCGAGGTCGCTGTGCTTGCTCGCGGCGAGCCCGCCGGTGATGGCGCCGACGACGATGCCGGCGCCGCCGAGCCCGATGCCGACGAAGCCCACCATCCGGCGCGTCGGTCCCGACGTGTCGGGTTGATCGGGCGTGAGGCCGGGAGGAGGCGGGCCGCCGATCACGGGGCCGAGGCCGGCCTGACCGCCAGCCGGGCCCGGACCCGCGGGGCCCACGGCGGGACCGGCCGGCGTGGAACCGGGGAGCGCGGCGGGGCCGCCGGGGCCGGGCTTGAGCTCGAGGGTCACCGTCTCCGCCTTGCCCTCGACGAGGGTGACCTTCACCTCGACCGGGGAGAAGCCCACGGCGAGCGCGAGGACCACGTGCTCGCCCGGGTCGGCGGGACGGCGCACGCCGAAGGCCGCGCTGGGCACGTCGGTGCCGTCGAGGGTGACCTTGACCGCGTCGGCGCCCTTCACGTTGATCACCACGCCGGGGACCCGCGGGCCGAGGGCGGCGAGCTCGCGCTGCGCGTCCTCGACCGCGTTGGTGAAGCTGGCGGAGGCATTGGCCGGCACCGTCTCGTGGGCGACGCGGCTGTAGAGCTCCTGCGCGCTGACGAGCTTGCCGAGGCCGGCGCGGGCCCGCGCCAGACCCAGGGTGATGGTGGGGGCGTGGTACAGCGAATCGGCGCGGGAGAAGCGATCGGCCGCCGCGGCGTAGTCCTTGTTCTTGAGGGCGTCGTAGCCCTGGATGGTGAGGTCGCGAGCCGTGCCCTTGTCGGCGTCCGAGACCTGCGCGAAGGCGGAGGCGGGCGCGAGCACGGAAAGGAAGAGCAGCGCGGCGAAGGTGCGGCGGAGGTTCATCGTGTCTCTCGGTGGGAGGAAGCTCAGAAGCCGGCCACGTCGGGATGGCCCGCCGGCGGCGGCTTGACCACCGCCTTGACGGCTGCCGGCGGGGCGCCGCCACCGTTGGGACGAGGCGGGAGGGGATTGCCGCCGGGCGACGCGACCTTGGCGACGGTGACCGGCGCGGTGGTGGGCACGGCCACGGGCGCGGTGGTGGGCGCGGCGGCGCCGGGAGCGGCCACCGCCGTCTCGGCCGGTGCGTTCATCGTCGGAGTCGGAGGTGCGACCGGCTTGATGGCGACCGCGGTCTCCGTGGGGGTGACCGCGGGCGCGGTGGCGGTGTGCGAAGAGCCCCGGGTCGCGACGAACGCCAGGCCGCCCACGACCGCGAGCACGCCCACGGCGGCGAGGGCGAAGACCGTGCCCTTGCTGGAGTTGGTGGGGATCTGCGGGGAGGTGATCACCGAGATCCCCGGCCCCGTGGTCTGCGGCAGGCCGCCCATCACGGGCGCGGCGCCGATGATCGGCGCGCCGCCCGGCATCGCCGACACCAGCGGCGGCGGGTACGAGGGCGACGAAGCCGCCCGCATCTGCCCCCCACCGGGGGGGGCAGGGATCGGGAGCCCGCTGAACGGGGCACCCGCGATGACGGTAGGGAGGCCGGACATCTTGGCCACGCTGTCGATGGCGACCTGCGACCGCGTCGGCGCGAAGGGCGCGAGCGCGACCACCAGCTCGCCGACCGACTGGTACCGGAAGGCGCGGTCGCGGGCATAGGCCCGCTCGAGCACGGCGGCGAGCCCCTCGGGGACGTCGGTGCGGATGCTGCGGATGGGGGTGGGCGTGCCGGTGAAGATCTCGGCGCAGAGCTGGGGGAGAGTGTCGGCGTAGAAGGGCTGCTTGCCGGCGAGCAGCTCGTAGAGAGAGATGCCGAGCGCGTAGATGTCGGTGCGGTGATCGACGCCCCGCGTCGTCTGCATCTGCTCCGGCGACATGTAGAGCGCCGAGCCCATGGAGGCCGTGGTCTTGGTGAGGCTGTCGACCTGACCGCCCATCACCTTGGAGATGCCGAAGTCGAGGACCTTGACCTGCGGCGTGCCGTTGGGGCGCTTGGTGAGGAAGAGGTTGGCCGGCTTGATGTCGCGGTGGACGATGCCGTGGCCGTGCGCCTCGGCCAGGGCGTCGCAGCCCTGGATGATGTAGTCGACCGCGTCCTCGACGCCGAGCACGCCGGCCTCGAGGAGCTTGGAGAGGTCGGTGCCCTCCAGGAACTCCATCACCATGTAGGGAGCGCCGGTCTCCAGAGTGCCGACGTCGGACACCCGGGCGACGTGCTCGCTCTTGATCTTGACCGCCGACTGCGCCTCCCGGAGGAAGCGGGCCGAGGCCTCGGGGTGGGTGGCGTACTCCGGCAGGAGGAACTTGAGCGCCACGCGCTCGTCCAGCGCGATGTGCCGCGCCACGACGACGACGCCCATGCCGCCCTGTCCGATGATGCGCTCCACGCGGTACTTGCCCGCGAGGATGTTGCCGGGAACGGTGGGACTGGCAGTAGGGGGGTGGTTCGACATGTTCCAACCTGGTAAGGAGGCCGCGGTATGCTCCCACCGCTGGGGAGTCCTGGCAAGAGGCGGGGGCAGGGGTACCGGGGGCCCCCATCGTCAGACGGATGCCGCGGCGGGAGGATCTCGGGGCGGGCGCTCTTCGGCACCGAGCAGGCAGCTCGGGAGCGAGGGCTACTTCGTCGCTCGGTTCACCGAATGGCCGCCGAGGTTGAGCCAGTACACGCTGGTCCCGTCGACCGCCATCCCCTCGGGCGTGACCTGGTTGGCCACCAGCTGCACCACGGTCCCGCCGGCGACCGGCACCGTGTTGATGGTGCCCGCGGACTGGTCTTCCCAGTAGACGTTGACCCCGTCGGTGGCGATGTCCCAGGGGCGGCCCTGGTTGGATGCGATGGTCACGCTCTGGAGGCTGGTCCCCGACACCGCCTCGACCTGGCCGGCGAGGTCGTTCGTGTAGTAGGCGGCGTCGTTGGCTAGGCTGCCGGCGATGCCGTGCGGGCTCGACGAGCCCGCGCTGACGACGGTGTGCATGCCGCCGCCGACGGGCGCCGAGTCGACGGTGTTGGCGGACGGGGTCGTCCAGACGACCACGGGCCCCACGACGGCGATGGCGAGCGGGCCCTGGAGGGCGCTGGCCAGTGGCGTGATCGGTCCGCCGCCCACCGGGATCTGGGAGACGCTCCCCGTCCCGATCACATCGTTGGTCCAGTAGACGTTCTGCCCGTCCGTCGCCACGCCCGTGGGGCTGCTCTGACCGGACGCGAGGACGATGGGGTTGCTCCCTTCGGTGTTGGCCTGCATCACGGTCCCGCCGTGTTGGTTGACCCAGAAGACGTGGACGCCGTCGGTGGCGATGCCGCGCGGCTGATCCTGGCCGGTGGCGATCACCGTGATCTTGCCGCCGGTCTTCGGGACGGAGAGGACCTCGCCGCCCGGCGCCACGCTCGAGGAGAGCGCGGTCGTCCAGTAGACGTTGACGGCGTCGATGGCGAGCTCGGCGCCGTCGCCGACCGACACCCACGCGCTGCTGCCGACGAGGACGCACGACCCGTTCTCGCAGGAGTCACCGTTGCAGGCGTACCCGCACGCTCCGCAGTTGTTGCCGTCGGTCGCGAGATTGGTGCACTGCTGGCTGGTTTCGCAGGGGACCGCGGGCGGCACGCATCCAAGCGTGCCCGAGCTCGACGTGATCCCGGTCGAGCTGCTGGTGGCTCCGCCTGCACCGCCGCTCGAGGACGACGCCGCCGTCGTCGAGCTGCCGGTGCTGCCGGTGCTGCCGGTGCTGCCGGTCGAGCTGCTCGAGGAGGTCGAGCTGCTCGTCATCCCGCCCGCGCCGCCGGTGACGCCGGCTCCCCCTGCGGTGCCCGCACCGCCGAGCCCGGCGCCGCTCGTCCCGGTGTATCCAGGGCACCCCGTGTGCGGATACTGGCTGCAGTCGCCGAGGTCCACGGCGCACGCCTCCATCGCCGCGGCCCCCGCGAGCACCGCACCGCCGAGCCCGATCAACCAGTCACGACGCATGAAGACCCCTGCTAGAAGCTGCCGACGACGAAGAGACCGCGCCCGTCCGCGCTCACCGCAGGTACGACCACGAGCGCCGACGAGGACCCCCGCGAGCCGCTCACCAGCCCGTAGACGAGCGTGCCCACGCCGATCGCACCGGCTGCCGCGAAGCTCCCGATGGCCGCATTGCCGAGGGTCGCCTGGGAGCGGAGCGCGGACGCCAGGCTGCCGCACGGGCCCGAAGCGGGCGGGACGAGCGGGCATCCCACGCTCGGAACCGCCGCGCGCTCCGTGAGCGCCGTGGACCCCTGGCTCGCCCGGAGCCCGACGAGCACCCCGCCGGCGATCGCGGCGACGCCCGTCGACACGGCGCCCGCGACGATCACCGCCTTGCTCGGCCCCGTCGCGCTCGGCCTGGGGGCTCTCTCGGCGGGCGGAGGAGGTCTGTTCTCCGGCAAACGCGGGTGCGCCCACGGATCCTGGGTGTCGGTGACGACCGCGTCCTCTGCGGCGAGCGCCGGGATCTGGATCGCGCGCGGCGCGCTGTCCGCGGTGACCGCGACGCTGCTCTTCCAGCTCTTCCTGCCGGGCGCCGAGGCGATGACGTCGTAGGCGCCGGGGTCCACGGGCAGGGCTGTGTCCCACTCGGCGGCGCTCACCTCGCGGCCGCCCCAGGTCACCGTGAAGCCGCGCGCCGTCCGGTTGGCCGCCGCCACGGAGAAGGTCAGCCGGGGGATGCGCGCGGCGAGAGCGTCGGCCCGGGCTCGCGCCGAAGGGCCGCGCTCGTCGCCGGGAGCCGCCACGTCGGCGATGGCCCGGTAGCGGCCCCAGGCGGTGGCGATCTTGCCAGCCTCCTCGTAGCACTGGGCGAGCTGGACCATCGCGCCCACCTTGCCGGGCTGGAGCTTGACGACCTCTTCGAGCTTGGGGCAGGCGCGGTCGTAGGCCTTGTCTTTCATCGCCTGGACGGCGTCGTCGAAGAGGGCCTGCGCCGTGGCGCGAGCGTCCTGTGCGGTGGCGCGAGCGGCGACGGAGGCCAGCGCCAGCGAGGCGGCGGCGCAGAGCAGGAGGCGTCGGGGGGTGCTCATGGCAGTCAATCGATGGTGGGAGACCCAGAGGTCTTGCGTCGTCCCGCTGGGCTCTGCGGCCTGGGCATCGGGGCGGTGCCGGCGGGCGGGCGAGTCGCCTGCATGGAGCTCGCCGCGCCCGCGGTCGAGGTGCCAGGCGACGGCGGCATCGAGGGCGTCACGGCGGGGCCGCTCGCGGACGGAGTCGCGCCGGGCTCGGCCGCGACGCGGCTGTCCGGCGACGCGGGAGCCGCCATCGGGACGACCGTGGGGACGGGGTCGAGGTGCGCCGCCCCCATCGCGCTCGGCGCCCGCGAGGCCACCCACCCTGCGCCCGCCAGCAGCGCCGCGCCGACGACGCTCAGCACGGCGAGGAGCCCCACGCGTGATCGCGGAGGCGCAATCGCCAGGGAGATGGCCGAGGCCGACGCATCCATCCGGCTCGAGCGAGGCAGGGGAGTCAACGCGCCGAGCGGAGCGGCGCCCTCGGGAGCGGGGGTGAGATCCCCGGCGCGCGCGCCGAGAGGCCCGGCGGCCGCGGCGGCGGGGAGACGCACGCTGAGCTCGCCGTCGCCGAGGGTGTTCGTGGTGATCCCGAGGGCCAGGTTGAGAGCCTCCGAGAGCTCCTTTGCGCTCTGGAAGCGCCCCGCCGGATCGCGCGAGGCGGCGCGGACCCACCACGCGTCGAACGCCGCGGGGAGGACGCCCCCCATCGCCACCGGCGACGCCGCCGCGACCTCCGACGGGACCGGGAGCGGCTTGACGATGATGAGCATGAACAGGGCCCCCATCGCCTGGGCGGAGAACGGCAGCACGCCCGTCACGCACTGGAAGGTGAGGACGGCGAGGGCCCAGAGGTCGGATCGGTAGTCGAGATCCCTCGCTCCCTGCGCCTGCTCGGGGCTCATGTAGTACGGCGTCCCGAGGAGCGCGCCCGTCTGGGTCCTGGCGTCCACGTCCACGTCCACGCCGACCTTGGCGATGCCGAAATCGAGCACCTTGGCGATCTCGCGATCGTCGTCGCGCACCAGGAAGATGTTGGCGGGCTTGAGATCGCGGTGGATCAGCCCGGCGGCGTGGGCCCGGCCGAGGGCTCGCGCCACCTGGGAGACGATGGCGGCGGTCTCTCGCAGCGAGAGCCGCCCGACGCGGCGGAGCCGCTGGGAGAGATCCTCGCCCTCGAGGAGCTCCATGGCGATGTAGGGCGCGCCCTCCCACACCCCGTGGTCGAGGATCTGGACGACGTGGGGGCTGCGGAGCTGCGCGGCGGCGACCGCTTCACGCTCGAAGCGGGCGCGGACGTCCGCCGAGGTGGCCCCGCCGGGGTGGAGGAACTTGACGGCGCACGGGGTCTTCAGCGCCGTGTGCTCGGCGAGCCAGACGGCGCCCATGCCCCCCTGGCCCAGCGGCCGCTGGAGCAGGAACTTGCCGGCGACGAGGCTCCCCGCGCGCAGAACGCCGGCTGCTGGTCCCCCCGAGCTCATTGAGGGTGAGACATATCATGAGCCCGCTGCGCTGGCGAGACGCGGCCCCCCTCGACGAGAAGCCCTCGCCGCGCGTCCTGGCCGCGTCACCGAGCCATCGCTCGCAGTCGATAGCTGGTGGCGAGCGACGCGGCCAGCAAGACGAACCCGAGGCCGACCGCCGAGGCGCCCCACTCCACCAGCGACCGGGGGGCGGGCACGAGCCGCGCCTGGATCACGAAGTGCAAGTAGCACCCGAGCAGCGGCGCGAGCGCGCTCCGCACGCGCGCCTTCCACGCTGCCACCACCACCACCGCCGTCAGCCCGAGGTCGAGCAGGAAGACGTGCGCCGGCCACGCTCCGCCGGACCATCCGAGCGTCCACACCGAGAGGTACACCCCGAAGGCGGCGCCCACCACCAGGCGCTCGATCGCGCGGCGCTCCAGCGGCACCGGCAGCGCGGTCGCCGTCACCTCGGGCTCGTCGGCCGGTGCGCTGGCGTCGGAGGAGCGGTAGGGAGGCTCGGGCCGGGCCACCTGCTGCGCGGGGCGGTCGACGCTCGGTGCCGCGAGCGCTCGCAGGCCGAGCGCACCCGCGGCGAGGAGGGCGGTGACCGAGAACGCCGCCGGCATCGTCATCCCCACGACGAACAGCGTGCCGACCACCAGCGCCCAGACTCGCCCCTCGCTCCGGACCCTGTGCACCAGGAGCAGCGGCACCACCGGGAGGAGCATCGACAGGAGGATCTCCCACTGCCACGACCAGAAGAGCACGTGCCCCGAGACGAGGAGCGCCGACAGCACCCACGCCGCGCGCACGGCGCGCCGCAGCACAGTCGCCCCCCAGCCTCCCTGCGGCACCAGGCTCGTCACCGTCGAGGAGCGCAGGAGCGACGCGAGCGCGAAGGCCCACAAGGCCACGAGCGAGCCCGCCTGGCGCGGGTCGAGGCGGTGCAGCTGGAGCGGGAAGAACACGAGCCCGACCCCCGCGAGGATCGCCGCGGCCGCCGCGGTGCGGGAGAGGCGGATCCTCACCGCCCAGGCGAGGCCGTAGATCTTGGCCACGAACACCGCGACCCACAGCACCGCCGCCCCCGACCCGAGGTACGGGCTCCGCTCGGTGTGCAGGGTGAGGTCCCACTGATAGAGGACGGTGAGCAGCGCCAGCATCACCGCGGGGCGCCGGTGGCCGATACGCATCAGGAGGGCGGCTCCGCCGATCAGGCACACCGCATAGAGCTCGGCCACCGCCGCGACCCCGAGCGGGCCGTACCCGCTGTCCTCCTGGGCGAGGCCGCGCGAGCAGAGGGACGTCCCGGTGAGGACGAGCGCAGCGCTCAGCAGGTAGAGCGGGTTGTACTCGATCAACCACCGGTGCAGCAGTCGCCGCAGGTAGCTCCGGCCCGGGGCCGGGGCGTCGGCGGGGGTCGTCGAATCGTCCGAGGGGGTCGTCTCGTCGGTCATCGCGCCGCCGGACTGCAACCGCCGTACCTCGGCTCGACCCTGCTCTCCGTGGCCCGATTGCCGGGTCGAGGCGCTTCGCCGGTGCGCGCTGCGCCAGGCTGGCAACGGACCGGCGTGCCGCCGCCAGCCCGTCAAGAGCGCGTTGCGCTAGCATCCGCCCGGATGCGCGCCAAACGCCGGATGCCCCCCGACGACGTCCTCCCTCCTCTCTCTCGCGGCCGGGCCTGGGCGCTCGCCCTCATCGCCACGCTCACCATGGCGGTGAGCTACATCGATCGCCAGACGCTCTCGGCCATCGCGCCCAGCGTGCAGAAGGCGCTCCACTTCGACGACGCGGCCTACGGCTACCTGGGCGTCGCGTTCGCGCTGGCGTACCTGGTGGGGGCGCCCGTCGCCGGGGCCATCGTCGATCGGGTGGGGGCGCGCCGGGGCCTCCTCGGCGCGGTGCTGATGTGGTCGGCGATCGCCGCGGTTCACGCGGTCGCGCCGGGCTTCGGCGTGCTCCTGACGATGCGCGTCCTCCTCGGGCTCGCCGAGTCGCCGTCGTTCCCCGCTGCGGCGCAGACCATCCAGCGCGGCTTGCCCCCGGCGGACCACGCCCGCGGGTTCGGCGTGCTCTTCACCGGCAGCTCCATCGGGGCCGCCATCGCGCCTCCCCTGGCCACCTGGCTGGCCGACCGTTACGACTACCGCGCCGCGTTCCTGGGCACGGCGGCGGCGGGGCTCCTGTGGATCCCCCTCTGGCTCGCGGTCGCCTTCCGCGGACCGGCGCGACGCGCGCTCGATCTCCGCCACGCCGCCGCTCCCGTGCGCGCGCCCAGCCTCGTCCCCTTCGCCCTGGCGAAGCACTCCGCGGTGCAGCGCTCCGTCATGGCCGTGCTGGCCTCGGCGCCGCTGCTCACCTTCTCCCACCAGTGGGGCACCAAGTTCCTGGTGCAGGACCACGGCATCACCCAGCGCGCCGCGGGGGCCTTGCTCTGGGCGCCTCCTCTCTTCTTCGACGTCGGGGCCATCGCCTTCGGCCACCTGGCGAGCGTGGCGAGGGCTCGCGGCGCGGAGGGGGTGCCTCGCCCACTCCTCGCCGTGGCCGCCGCGCTGATGCTCGGGGGGCTCGCCGTCCCCTTCGCGCCGACGCCGGCGCTGGCCGTGGTGGCGCTGTGCGTGGCGCTCTGCGGCGGCGGCGGCATGTACGCGCTCCCCATGGCCGACCTCGCGGTGCGGGTCGCGCCCTGGCAGGTCGCCTCGGCGGGCGGTCTCTGCGCCGCCGCGCAGTCGGTCGCTCAGGTGGTCACCAACCCCCTCCTCGGCCACGCGGTGAAGGGGACGGGGAGCTACACCCTCGCCATCGTCGGCCTCAGCCTGTGGGTCATCCCCGGCAGCGTGGCCTGGCTGGCCTGGCGGCCGCCGCCGCCTTACATCGACGGTGCCCTGAGCTGAGGGTCTGACGGAAAAGGGTCCTGTCGCTGACCCGGTATCGGGTAGCCGTCGTGCTCGCGGCGCGTCCGTCTTCAGTTCCTCAGGATCCGTCGTGCTCGCGACGCGTCCAGGTTCACTTCCGCGGAGACCAGCGTGCTTGCCGCACGACCCGCTTCACTTCCGCAGAGCCCGTCGTGCTCGCGGGCGCGTCAGCCGACCTTGATCTCGTAGTCCTCGATCACGGTGTTCGCGAGCATCTCGTCGGCCATTTTGCCGAGCTTCTTCTCCAGCTCGGCCGTGCCGCCGTCGGGGGTGCCCTCGAGCTCGATCTCGATGAGCTTGCCCACCCGCACGCCCTTCACGCCCGCGAACCCGAGGGTGTCGAGCGCCCGCTTCACGGCGTCGCCCTGGGGGTCGAGCACCTCCTGCTTCAGCCGCACGTAGACGGTCGCCTTCATCCGCGGGGGTCTATCGCGGCGGGCGCCGCCGGGCAATCGCCGCGCGGGCTCACCTGCCTGCCTGCCCGCGGGCCCCGCCGCTGGGGTCGACGGCGCCCGCCGTTACCCCAGCTACCGCGGCTTCGAGCTGCCCTTGCCCGGCGCAGGTCCACCCTTCCCCTTGCCCGCCGGGGGCTTCCCCTTGCCCGGCGGCGGCCCGCCCTTCCCTTTGCTCTTCGCCGGCGGCGGCCCCGGTCGCGGCTTCGGCTTCTGGGGCTTCTGCGGTACCTGCTGCGGCCTCGGGCTCGGCGCCGGGGCGGCGCTCTTCGCCATCGGCCCCCCCGTCTTCACCACCAGCACCGCCTTCCCCTCGCGGAACTCCGGCGCGACGCTCTGCCAGCCCTTCTTCTTGGCGAAGCCGGCCATGTCGCCGACGTTCTCGTCCATGTGCGCGCTGAACTCGGTCCAGAGCGCTCGTGCCGCCTCGGGGTCGATGGTGGCGCCGTCCACGAGCACGGCCAGGCGCGAAGCTTCGGTCATTGGATCCCGTATTCCTTGAGCCGCCGGTAGAACGTACGCCGCGGCAGCCCGACGATCTGCGCGGCCTTGACCCGGTTCCAGTTGCAGCGCCCCAGCGCCGCCAGGATGCGCTCGCGCTCGCCGGCGCGGTGGGCGTCGAGCGAGGTCTCGGCGTGCGGGGCGGCGGGCGGCTCCTCGGCGGGGGCGCGCGGGGGGCGGCCCGCCGGCAGCTCGAAGTCGTCCATCTCGAGCTCGGGGCGGTCGGAGAGCACCCAGGCGTTGAGGAGCACGTTCTCGAGCTGACGGACGTTGCCCGGCCAGCCGTAGGCGGCGAGGCGCTTGAGAGCGGCGCGCGAGACGGAGCGGCGCTCGCGGCTGTAGCGGGAGGCGAAGATTCCGAGGAAGTGGTCGATGAGGAGGGGGAGATCCTCGAGCCGGTCGCGCAGGGGCGGGACCTTCACCTCGATGACGTGGAGGCGGTAGAAGAGATCCTCGCGGAAGCGCCCACCCTCGACCATGGCCTCGAGGTCGCGGTGGGTGGCGGCGATGACGCGGGTGTCGACCGGCTCCTCGCGGGCCGAGCCGACGGGGCGCACCACCTTCTCCTGGAGCACGCGGAGCAGGCCGGCTTGCATCTTCTGGGGCATCTCCCCGATCTCGTCGAGGAGGATGGTGCCCTCGGTGGCCTCGCGGAAGAGGCCCTTGCGGTCGCGGTCGGCCCCGGTGAAGGCGCCGCGCACGTGGCCGAAGAGCTCGCTCTCCAGGAGGTGCTCGGGGATGGCGCCGCAGTTGATGCCCACGAACGGCCGCTTGCCCCGGGGGCCGGCGTTGTGGAGGGCGCGCGCCACCACCTCCTTGCCGGTGCCGCTCTCGCCGGTGATGAGCACGGGGACGTCGGTGTCCTTGACCCGGTCGATGAGCGCGTACACGCGGCGCATCGCCTCGCTGGTGCCGACCAGCCCCTCGTAGCCGAAGTGGCCGCGGATCACCGCGCGCGCGCTGCGGAGATCGCGCCGGGTGGCCTGGAGCTGGGCGGTGCGGTGGCCGAGCAGCTCCTCCAGCTTGGCGCGCGCGGCCTCCAGCTCGACGTTCGCCAGGGCGAGCTCCTCGGCGCGGCGGGCGTTCTCGCCGACGAGGCGCGCGGTCTCGATGGCGATGGCGACCTGATCGGCGAGCGCGGTCAGCGTCGGCAGCTCCTCGGCGAAGCTCTGGGCCGGCCGGAGGCGCGTCTCCAGGTAGAGCGCGCCGATGACCGCGCCGGCGCGGGCCCGGATGGGGACGCAGGCCACCGACTGGAGCATCAGCTGGTGCACCGAGAGGTAGCCCGCCATGCGCGCGTCGTCGCCGGCGCTGGTGGTCACCACCGGCTCGCCGCTGCCGAGCACCGCCTCGGCGATGGACTGGGAGAAGCGCGCGTGCGGGTCGTCGCCGAACTGATCGCGCGAGGCGTGGATGGAGAGCTCCTTGGCCGCCGCGCCGGAGCCGGGAGGGGCCTCGGGCCTGGCGGCGTCGCCTGCGTCGCCGGCGTCCTCCGGCGCGTCGGCGCGGGCGTAGCCGCTGCGGAGGATGACGAAGCCGCGCTCGGCGCGGAGGAGCGCGATGGCGTGGTCGGTCACCTTCTCCAGCAGGCGCGCGAGGTCGAGCTCGCCGGCGATGGCCCGGTTGATCTCGAGGACGCGGGCGAGCCGGTCCTCGCCGACGGGGAGGCTGTGCGCGGTGGCGGCGCTCACCAGCTCGCGCACCGAGGCGGCGCGGACGGCCTGGCGCCGGGCATCGTTCCAGAACACCTCGCGCAGATCGCGCGGGAGGCGCTCGGCGATCTCCTCGAGCACGGTGAGCGCAGCCTCGCGATCGCGGCGGGCCTTGACGGTCTGGCCGGTGTCGAGGGCGAGCTGGGCGCGGGCCTCGTAGGCGCGCCAGATCCAGTCTTTCTGGCCCGAGGCGCGGGCCGCCTCGAGCGCCTCGTCCTGGGCGGTGAAGGCGGCGGCGTGGTCGCCGCTGAGCGCGAGGACCTTGCCGCGGGCGAAGTGGAGCAGGGCGCGGTGCGCGGTGGCGTCGCCGAGGAGGAGCTCGACCCGCGCGACCTCGGCCCCGAGCGCGACGGGATCGGCGCCCCGGCGCGCGGCCAGGTAGAGCACGCGCTCCAGGCGCGCCTCGGACTCGTCGACGGTGCGGCCGAGCGCCTGGTAGGCGTCGGCGGCGGCGAGGCAGAGCCGCTCGGCGGCGACGAGGTCCCCGGAGCGGTGCGCGTACTCGGCCTCGAGCGCGAGGAGCTGCGCCTTCTGTTGCGGCGGCAGCTCGGCGCGCTCGGCGGCGAGGGCGTCGAGCGAGACGCGCGCGCGGGCGAGCCGGCCCAGGTAGAGATCGAGGTTGGCGAGGTTCATCCGCGCCTGGCGCAGCACCAGGACGCGGCCCGACCGGCGGGCCATGTCGACCGCGGCCTCGAGGTGCCGCAGGGCGGCGGCCAGATCCCCCTGGCGGATGACGATGGCCGCGAGGTTGAGCCGGGTGGTGGCGACGTTGCCGGCGTCGCCGGCCTCCTCGGCGTGGTGGAGCGCCTCTTCGTAGGCGGCCTTGGCCTCGAGCAGGTGATCGTCGCTCTGGAGCGCGAAGGCGAGCGAGCCCAGCGCCAGCGAGAGGATGCGCGGCTCGCCCACGGCGCGGGCCAGCCGCACCGCGGCGTCGAGCGTGGCCCGCGCCTCGGCGTGGCGCCCGGCCAGGCAGCGGGCGAGGCCGAGCACCGCCGCGAGCTCGACGAGGATGCGGCGCCGCGGCAACGGCAACGCCTCGGAGCCGGTCGGGGGGTACCCCCCAGGATGACCGGGGGTCTGGGGGTACCCCCCAGGATGACCGGCGAGGAGGGTGCGCTCGTCGGTGGCGGCGGGGGCGTCCTCGGTGAAGCCGAGGCGGGCGGCGGCCGCGCCCGCGCACTCCTCGGCCTCGGCGTAGTCGCCGGCGCGGAGGTGGGCGCGCGCCCAGGCGAGGTGAAAGCCCGAGGCCAGCTCGCCGGCGTCGTCGGGGATGCGATCGCGGACGCGGGCGAGCTCGGCGATGGCGCGCGGGGCGTCGGCGCGGTTGGTGAGCAGGCGGGCGCGCGCCACCGCGATCTCCGGCGAGGCGTCGCCCTCGAACCGGCCGAGCAGCTCGGCGGCCTCCTCGTAGTGGCCGCGGTCGAGGAGGCGCTCGATGTCCCCGCGCCCGGTGACGGGGGAGATCTCCTCCTCCAGGATGCGGTCGACGTCCTCGGGGGCCACCACCGGCGCGCCGGCGAGCCGGGTCACGATGGCGCGGACGCGGCCCGGCCAGCCCTCGGCGCGGGCGACCACGTGGGCCACGACGGCGTCCGGGAGCGAGGGGATGGTGCGGCGCACCAGCTCCCCGGCGTGCTCGGCCGCGAGCGGCGGCATGGCGAAGACCTCGAAGGTGGGGCCCGGCAGCGCCGCGGGGGCCTGCCCCCCTCGCGAGGCGGTGTCCACGCCGAGCACCAGGACCAGCTTGGTCCCGGCGCTACGCGCGCGATCGAGCCGGAGCAGCCCGGCCTCGTCGAGCCGGTCGGCGTCGTCCACCAGCACCACCGACTCGGTGAGCCCGCGCGGATCGACGTCGAGCGCGCCGAGCTCGATCTCCAGGGCCTCGGTGACGTTGCCGACGCTCGCCGACTCGATCCACGCCACCGGGCGCGCCACTCCCAGCGACCAGGCGATGCGCCGCAGCAGCGTGCTCCGGCCCGAGCTCCGCGGCCCGGTGATGACGATGCCTCCGCCCCGCCGCAGCCCGGCGATCTGCGCCGAGAGCGCCGTCGCGGGCCCGTCCAGCCCGGCGATCGGCCATACCAGCCCGGCCGGCGTCGCGGCCGGCTCGGCGAGGCGGGCGGCGCGGCGGAGCGCGCTGGCGAGCTCGTCGACGCTGGGGAAACGGGCCCCGGGGTCGTCGGCGGTGGCGCGGAGGACGACCTCGCTCAGGGCGGCGGCCTCTGTGGGATCGAGCGCGGCTCCGGCGGCCTGCAGCACCTCCTCGAGGCTCTTGCCCAGGGCGAAGACCTCGGCGCGCGGGGTGAGGGGCTTGCCCTCGAAGAGCTCGGGCGCCGCGTAGCGGGGAGTGAGACCCTCGGCCTTGGCGCCGCCCTCGCGCCAGGTGGCGGCGAGGCCGAGGTCGACCAGGGTGGCGCGCCCGTCGTCGCCCACGATGATGTTGGCGGGCTTGAGGTCGCCGTGGAGGAGCAGGGCGCGGTGCAGCCGGGTGAGCTGATCGGCCGCGCCGGCGATGGCCGCCAGCGAGACCCTCGGGTCGGCGCGATCCGCGATGAGATCCGCCAGGCTCCTCCCCTCCACCAGCTCCCGCACCATGTAGGAGCGGCCCGCCGCGCTCCCGACCGGCGCGTGCGCCGACTCCGCGGCGGGCAGCTTGCCGAAGCGCAGCACCCGCGGCACGCCCAGGCCCTCCACCCCGGAGAGCGCCACCGCCTCCCGCACCAGCGCCTGCACCTCACCCTCGTGGGCGCCCTCGGCGAGGGCCTTGAGGGCCACGACGCGCCCGGTGATCCGGTCCCGCACCGACCACACCTCGCCGCCGCCGCCCTTTCCGAGCGGCGCGACGAGGGCATAGCGAGGGGGCAGCGCGAGGCCGCCGGGCTCCGGGATCCGGGCCTCCGCGATCACAGCCCGTAGCTCGCCGAGGCTCCGAAGAAGAAGCCCGAGGTCGAGAAGCCCCCGTCCGCCTTGATCTGGAACTGCTTGATGGGCTTGTAGCGGAGGCTGAGCTGGGGGAGCGCGATCCAAGGGTAGACGACCGGCAGGCTGCCGCCGTTGAACCAGTTCGGCTGGCTGTACCCGGTGGTCAGGTTGCCGCCCGCCCCCGCGATGTGCGGGCTGCGGCTGTTGCAGTAGCTGCCGGCCAGGGCGGGGGTGCTCTGGGTCTGGCTGGTGCAGGCGCTCCACTGGGTGGGGTCGCTGGAGTTGCCGGCCGCCGCGGCGCTGTTGGGGTACGCCTGGCTCTGGTAGAGGCTGCCGAACACCCCGCCCACGCCCACGCCGCCGCCGATCAGGAGCGCGACGCGCCCGGTCTTCTCGACGCTGCCCACCACCTTCTTCTCCAGGGGGATCTCGGCGAGGATGTCGACCATCGCGTAGGCCACCTTGAGCTGGCTCTGGACCAGATCCCAGGTGGTGGAGCTGTCGTTCTTCCCCTGGAAGAGGAAGGGAGACATCGAGTAGTCCGCGTACATCACCGAGACGGCGATCTCGAGGTGGTTCTGGCGGGTGATGAACTCCGGCCCGACCATCGGCGCGTTGACGTTGCGGCCGCCGTTGGCGAACCAGTTGATCATGAACTTGGGCACGATCGCGTCGCGGTAGCGGATCCCGATGAAGCGGTACGCCTTGGCGGGATCCTCGAAGGGGTCGTTGGGATCCTCGGCCTCGGGGCCCGCCTTGGGCTTGTCCTTGTCGCCGTCCTTCTTGGTGTCGTCGTCCCTCTTGTCGGCGCCCTTCTTGGTGTCGTCGCCCTTGGTCTCGTCGGTGACGTTATCGTCGGTCGTGGTCGACGCCTTGCTGCCCCCGGCGAGCGCCGGGTGGGTCGCGAGCAAGAGGGGCGCGCCGAGCGCGAGCAACGCAAAAACCTGAGCCTTGCTGGGCATGGGTCACCTGAGGGGGTGGAGGTCGCCGGCCGTCGCCGCGTGAAGCACAGGACGTGCCGTGGTCCGCTAAGCGCGCTGACCTTACACGAACCGAGGCCCGGATCGTACGCCCTCGTGGCCCGGTTCCCGCGGCTCGCGGCCTCCCGGGAGGGGCGCCGTACGCCAGCTGGGGCACCCTGTTGCCTTCCGCGACGAGCCCAGTACCGTGGCTTCATGACGCGTGCTCTGGATGGTACGAGGCTCGGATCACCGGCTCTGCTCGCCCTCGCCCTGGCGGCCTGCGCGCCTCCGGCGGCGCCTGCGCAGGCTCCCACCGGCGACCCGCCCGAGTACAAGCCCACCGAGCCGACCGCCGCGCCGGCGGCCACCCCCGAGCTCCCCAGCGGCCCCGGCCAGGCCCACGCGCTGGTGCTCCGCGCGGCGAGCTGCTGGCTCGGCGGCCTCTGGTCCGAGGCCGAGGGCGCGACCTCGGCCGACGAGCGGCACAAGGCCGGCGAGAAGCGCTGCCTCGGGCTGGTGACCAGCCTCTACGGCAGCGAGGACAAGGTCAAATACGACCAGCTCCGCCTCATCGACGGCATCGTCGTCGATCGCCTCGCTGCCGACGTCGACAAGCTCGCCTCCCGCGACGCGGCGGTCGACGGGCCCCACAAGGACGCGCTCGGGCGCCTGCTCCGCGGGCTCGCCGCGGCGCAGCGCGAGAACAACGACGCGCACATCGCCGCCGACACGGTGAAGGCCGATCTCAAGAACCCGACCGAGCCCGAGACGCTCTCGCGCGACGAGACGGCGGCGGTGAAGCCCCTGCGGGCCCACGCCGGGCTGGAGGCGCTGCTCAAGCTCGACGCCGGAGACCTTACCGCGGAGGCGCACGCGCTGGGGCTGCTCGCCGCCATGGACCGGATGGAGCTGTCGCGGGGGATGCCGCGGCACCTCAAGGTGTATGCGGTCAGCGATGCGTACCAGCTCGTGTTCGGGGTGGCGGCGCCGCAGGTGCCCACTGACCCCACCGCCAAGCTGGTGCCGGGGACCTGGCTGACCTACCTGACGGACGTGGCGCGGGGGGCGGGCCATGCGGTGCCGGACAAGGCCACCTCGCCGCGGGAGCGGGAGCCGTGGGCGTGGGGCGGGGTGATTGCGGGCTTCGGCGACAAGCTGCGCAGCGACGGGGGGAAGCTGCGCGGGACGCTCGGTGGCGTGGTGGGGCGGGTGGTGAAGAAGCTCGACGGGGAGTGGGCAGAGATCCCCGAGCTGGCCGGGCGGCAGAAGGAGATGGGGGAGCGGGAGGCGAAGGAGCGGGCGGAGAAGAAGAAGGCTGCTCCGGAGGCGGCGCCGAAGAAGTAGGCGGCTCAGAGCTTGCCGAGGAAGGCTCGCAGCGGGTCGAACGTCGGGTGTGCCGGATCGATGCCGCCCGCCGTCGAGAAGGCCTGGTGGAAGCGCAGCGTGGGGTCGGCGAGCATGCTCAGGTAAGCCTTGAGCCAGCCCTTGTCGGCCGCCACCTGCGCGTTGCGCTGCGAGGCGTGGGGATGCCCGGCGCAGCCGACGAGGGCATCGACGCAGGCGGCGAGCGCGGCATCGCGCACGGCACGGCGGCAGAGGGTCTCGATGGATCCGTGGCTCATGCCGTCGGGCGACAGGAAAGCGTCGAGCGCTCGCGCGGTCCCCGTCCCCCCGAGAGCCGCCAGGGCACCGGCGGCAAGGGCATGCGCAGCGGCCGGATCATCCTCGACATCGAGGACGATCCCGGCCGAACGCGCGAACGAGAAGTTGGGGTCCTTGGCCGCCAGCGCGGCCTCGCGGACCAGCTTGTCGCGACCTTGCGCGTTCCAGCACCAGAGGCCGCCCCACACGATGGGGCCGGCGACGGCCGCGCAGACGCCTTGCTCGTCGCCGCCCTCGACGAGGAGGAAGCCGAATGGTCGCGGAGGCATGGGCGCGTTCCGGTGCGCGCTCACCCGCGGAGCTCCACGCCGGTCTCGGCGGCGGTCTCCACCAGCTCGCGATCGTAGATCGCGGCGGTCGTCTCTCCGTCCCGTCGGTCGAGGCGGATGACGCGGAGGCCGTCGTCCTTCAACTCGGTGAAGGCGCGGCTGGCGGCGTGGATACACTCCTCGGAGTGAGTGGTGGCGAAGATCTGGATGCCGCGCTTCGACGACACCACCGCGAGCCAGCGCCACACCGACTCGAGGATCGAGTGGTGGAGCCCGTTGTCGAGCTCGTCAACGAAGAGCACTCCGCATGTAACAGCGGACACGGTCATCTCGAAGCACCGCTGAAACCCGTCGCCCATCATGGCAATTGGGAGGAGCGGAGAGTCAGGCGCGAGCCGCACGAACAGCTCGGCCACGGTGCCCGTCGGGGCCAGAATTTCGAGCCCCGAGACACGGTTATCGACCTCCCTCAAGATCCCTAGGAGCTCCGCCTCACGCCCGGCCTGTTTGAGCGTAGAAAAGAGGGCGATGTCGGTGGCGCTGACGTTCTTGTTCGGCGCGATCCAAAACTCTCGTCCGGAACCTGCGAAAGCGGGGAGCTTGAGCCCTGCAGGCCCCCCTAGGACTTGCTCCGTGCGCTCGCCGCCATTCGCGATCCGTACGTCCAGCGCCCACGTCGCAGGCGCACCCGCAGCGAAGGCGGTTGGCTCAGTCAACATTGGCGGTGGCGAGGCGGACCTTCGGAAGTCGAGCCGAATCGGTGCCGGCTGCGAGCCACGTACCTCGATAGCGAATCCCCCGTCAGCGTCCTGACTCCAGAAGAGCGGACGCCAGAAGCGATCGAAGTCTGCCGGGGCTACTCCGGAGCGCCGCAAACTCTGCACGAAGTACACGCGGCTTGCACCGCCATCCGCGGTCTGGGCGATGAGCAGCGCCTCCATCAGCGCCGTCTTCCCGCAGTTGTTCTTGCCGACGATCAGGTTGACCCGGCCCAACCCCTCGACCCCCAACCGGCGGAGCCCGCGGAACCGCTCGACCGTCACTGCCTCGATCATGGTCTCCTCCTTACCCCATCGCTCTCCCGTCTACCGCAGCTCCACCGTCTTCCGCGCCTTGTACTCGTCGTACGCGAGGATGTTCAGCGTCCCCAGGTTCTTGTGCCGCAGCGCCTCGATCACCGCGCGCGCCAGCTGCAAGTCCGTGAGCAGCGGGACCCCCTTGTCCACCGCGCGCCGCCGGATCCAGTAGCCGTCCGGCCGCCCCAGCTCGTCGTACTCGCGGGGGATGTTGATGACGAGATCGACGCTCCCATCGTCGATGGCGTGAATCGCGCCTGCCCCGTCGGCCGGCCCCTTGCCCAGGCTCGTGCACGCGATGCCCAGGCTGCGCAGCGCCTCCGCCGTGCCGGGCGTGGCGAAGATGGGCAGCTTGAGCTGCTCGACGATGACGCGGGCCTCGCTGGCGAACCAGTACTTGTCCTGGAGGGGGCCGAGGGAGAGGAGCACGCCCTTCTTGGGGAAGCGGAAGCCGGTGGCGATGAGGGCGTGGAGGAGGGCCTCGTGGACGGTGTCGCCGAAGCAGCCGACCTCGCCGGTGGAGGCCATCTCGACGCCGAGCATGGGGTCGGCGCCGACCAGGCGGGAGAAGGAGAACATGGGCGCCTTGACCGCCACGTAGTCGAGATCGAGGCTGCGGTTCTCCACGGGCTTCTGCACCCCGAGCATGCGGCGCATGGCCTCGGCGATGTAGTTGGTGCCGGTCACCTTGGACACGAAGGGGAAGCTCCGCGAGGCGCGGAGGTTGCACTCGATGACCTTCACCTGGTTCTGCTTGGCCAGGAACTGGATGTTGAAGGGCCCGGTGATGGCGAGGGCGCGGGCGATCTTGGCGGCGATCTGGCGGATGGCGCGGATGGTGGCGATGTAGAGGGTCTGCGGGGGCAGGACCAGGGTGGCGTCGCCGCTGTGGACCCCGGCGTCCTCGATGTGCTCGCTGATGGCGGAGAGGACGATCTCGCCGTGGTCGGCGACGGCGTCGATCTCGATCTCGCGGGCGTGGGTCTCGAACCGGGAGATGACCACCGGGTACTCGGGGGAGATGGCCTTGGCGCGGGCGAGGATGCGCTCCAGCTCGTTGGGCTCGTGGGCCACGCTCATGGCGGCGCCGGAGAGCACGTAGCTCGGGCGCACCAGCACCGGGAAGCCGCCCAGCTTCTTGACGATGTCGGGGGCGTTGGAGGCGTCGGTCACGTGGTCCCAGAGGGGCTGATCGATCTCGAGGCGGTCGAGGAGGGCGCTGAACTTGCGACGGTCCTCGGCCATGTCGATGCTCTCGGCGGCGGTGCCGAGGATGCGGGCGCCGGCCTGGTGCAGGCGCATGGCCAGGTTGTTGGGGACCTGGCCGCCCATGCTCACCACGATGCCGTAGGGCTGCTCGCGCTCGTAGATGTCGAGCACGGTCTCGATGCTGATCTCGTCGAAGATGAGCTTGTCGCAGGTGTCGTAGTCGGTGCTCACCGTCTCCGGGTTGTAGTTGAGCATGATGGTCTCGTACCCGAGGGCAGAGGCCGTCTGGATGGCGTTGACGCAGCACCAGTCGAACTCGACGCTGGAACCGATGCGGTACACGCCGGAGCCGAGCACCAGGATCTTCTTGCGCCACGACGGCGCGACGTCGGTCGCGGAGGCGTGGTAGCTCGAGTAGAGGTAGTTGGTCTCGGCGGGGAACTCGGCCGCCATGGTGTCGATCTGGGCCACGTGCGGCTGGATGCCGTAGCGCTTGCGGAGCTCGCGGATCTCGATGCGGCGCTTGCCCATCAGGTGGCCTACCATCTGATCGGAGAAGCCAAGCTTCTTGGCGGCGAGGAGCTCCTCCTCGGCGAGGACGTCGCGGCGGCGCTGGAGCTCCTTGTGGGTCTCCACCACCGGGACGATGGCGTTCAAGAACCAGCGGTCGATCTTGGTGATCTCGTGGATCTCGTCGACGGTCATGCCGTCGCGGAGCGCCTGGGCCACCGCAAAGATCCGCAGCGGCGTGGCGTTCTTGAGCTTGTCCTTGAGGTTGTCGAAGACGAAGGCGTCGGGGTCGAGGCCCTTGACTCCGATGTCGAGCATGCGGAGCGCCTTCTGGATGACCTCGGGGAAGGTGCGGCCGATGGCCATGACCTCGCCGACGCTCTTCATCTCGCTGCCGATGCGCAGCTCGGCGCCGCGGAACTTGCCGAGGTCCCAGCGGGGCATCTTCACGACCAGGTAGTCGAGCGCGGGCTCGAAGAACGAGGTGGTGCGGCGGGTGATGGCGTTGGGGATCTCGGGCAGGGTGTAGCCGAGGGCGATCTTGGCGGCGACGTAGGCGAGCGGGTAGCCGGTGGCCTTGCTGGCGAGCGCCGAGGAGCGGGAGAGGCGGGCGTTGACCTCGATGACGCGGTAGTCGCAGCTCTGGGGGTCGAGGGCGTACTGGATGTTGCACTCGCCGACGATGCCGAGGTGGCGCACGGTCTTGATCGCGATGGAGCGGAGGAGCTGGTACTCCTCGTCGTTGAGCGTCTGCGAGGGGGCCACGACGATGGACTCGCCGGTGTGGATCCCCATCGGATCGAGGTTCTCCATGTTGCAGACGGTGATGCAGTTGTCGCGCGCGTCGCGGACGACTTCGTACTCGATCTCCTTCCAGCCCCGGAGGTTCTCCTCGACGAGGACCTGGACCACGCCGCCCTCGAAGGCGCGGCGGATGGCGGCGTCGAGCTCGGCCTCGGTCTCGACGATGCCGCTGCCCTTGCCGCCGAGCGCGTAGCCGCCGCGGAGCATGACCGGGAGGCCGATCTCGAGAGCCGCGGCGTGCGCGTCTTCGACCGAGCGGCAGGCCCGGCTGCGCGCGGTCTTGACCCCGATCTCGTTCAATCGCTCGATGAAGAGCTGGCGGTCCTCGGTGTCGCGGATCGACTTGATGGGCGTGCCCAGCACCCGCACGCCGTAGCGCTCGAGGACGCCCGAGTCGTGGAGGGCGAGGCCGCAGTTGAGCGCGGTCTGGCCGCCGAAGGAGAGGGCGATGGCGTCGACCTCCTCCTTGACCAGGATGCGCTCGACGAAATCGGGGGTGACCGCGGTGAGGTGGATGCGGTCGGCGAGGCCCTCGCTGGTCTGGATGGTGGCGATGTTGGGGTTGACGAGGACGGTGAAGATGCCCTCCTCCTTGAACGCCTTGATCGCCTGCGAGCCCGAGTAGTCGAACTCGCCGGCCTGCCCGATCTGGAGGGCTCCGGAGCCGAGGACGAGGACGCGCTTGGGCTTCTTGGGGAGGTACGCGCCGTACATGCTCTAGCTCCGGGTCGAGGAGCTCGCGCCCCCGCCAGCACTGGACATGGCGCCGACGAGGCGCAGGAAATCGTCGAAGAGGAAGCCCGCGTCCTCGGGGCCGGGGCTGGCCTCGGGGTGGAACTGGACGCTGAAGAAGGGCCGGGTGCGCGAGCGGATGCCCTCGTTGGTGCCGTCGTTGATGTTGACGAACCAGGGCTCCCAGTCGGCCGGGAGGGAGGCGTCGCGCACGGCGTAGCCGTGGTTCTGGCTGGTGACGTAGCAGCGCCGGGTGAGCAGATCCTGGACGGGCTGGTTCACCCCGCGGTGGCCGTAGGGGAGCTTGTAGGTGTCGCCGCCGGCGGCGAGCGCGAGGATCTGGTTGCCCAGGCAGATGCCGAAGATGGGGCGCCGGTAGGTGCCCAGCAGCGCGCGCACCTGCTCGATGAGGGGCCCGAGATCCTTGGGGTCGCCGGGGCCGTTGCCGAGCATGATCCCGTCGCACTCGGCGGCGAGCTCGCCCAGGCGGGCGTGCCAGGGGGCGCGCACCACCGAGCAGCCGCGAGCGAGCAGCGAGCGGACGATGTTGTCCTTGGCGCCGGCGTCGACGAGGAGGATCTTCAGCGAGCCCTGGCCGGGCAGGTGGGGGTAGCGGATGGTCTCGGTCGGGGACACCA
>Ga0302279_10001417_pt1 | contig 33818 bp, 30 predicted proteins | sample III_Bog_N3_3_FD_194541 | JGI IMG/M metagenome (GOLD analysis project Ga0302279, IMG submission 194541) | Peat permafrost microbial communities from Stordalen Mire near Abisko, Sweden - III_Bog_N3_3 | ecosystem: Environmental > Terrestrial > Soil > Wetlands > Peat | place: Sweden: Abisko...
CGCGCGCATTGCGCTCGGTTCCCGCAGCTTCGAATTCCTGCATACGCCAGGCCACGCGCTGCATCACCTGACACTGCATGACGCGGCATCGCGCTCGCTGTTCACCGGCGACACCTTCGGCATCAGCTATCGGGAGTTCGACGGCCCGTCGGGCGAGTTCGTATTTGCGACGACCTCACCGACGCAGTTCGACCCGGCGCAGCTGCACGCATCCGTCGACCGCATCCTCGCGCTCGGCGCCGAGCGGGCCTACCTCACGCATTACAGCGGCGTCGGCAACCTGCAGCGGCTCGGTACCGACCTGCATGCCGACATCGACGCCTGCGTCGCGATCGCCACCGCCGCCGCGCAGTCCGCCGATCCCGCGGCGCTGATCCGGCCGCAACTGCATGCCCATCTTGCGGCGCGCCTCGAACGGCATGGCTGCACGCTGCCGGCGGCGCAGCGCGAGGCGTTGCTGGAGGGCGATGTGATCCTCAATGCCGATGGACTTGCCGCATGGCTCGCGCGCACCCGCACGCACTGATCGTCGTCCATGCAACCCCTTCCCCCGACCCGCCCTGAGCGCTAAAAGGCAGACGCACCATGGATCAATTCAAGGTCTTTCGTATTCACAGCGCGGGCGACACGGTCACCGCAGGCTTCGAACAGTCATCGCTCGATGCTCTGTCCGCGGGCGACGTCGTCATTCGCGTTGCCTGGTCGAGCATCAACTACAAGGACGCGCTGGCCGCTACCGGCGCAGGAAAAATCCTGCGCAGCTCGCCGCTGGTCGGCGGCATCGACCTGTCGGGAACCGTCGAAACCTCGGCGGATCCGCGCTACCGGCCCGGCGATGAAGTGCTGGTTACGGGCTGCGGTCTGTCCGAGACCCGCGACGGCGGGTATGCCGAGTACGCGCGCGTGCCCGGCGATGCCGTCATCAGCCTGCCCGACGGGCTCGACCTGCGTACTGCGATGGGTGTGGGTACCGCGGGGTTCGCCGCCGCGCTCGGCATCCACAAAATGGAGCTGCTCGGGCTTGCACACGGGCAGGGGCCGGTTGTCGTGACCGGTGCCAGCGGCGGCGTCGGCTCGATCGCCATCGACATGCTCGCCGCGCGCGGGCATGAAGTTGTCGCGGTCAGCGGCAAGACTGCGCTGGACGGATTCCTGCACTCTGTCGGCGCCTCGCGGATCCTGCGTCGCCAGGACATCGATTTCGGCAAGCGTCCGCTGGAGCGGGCGCTGTGGGCAGGCGCTCTCGACAACGTCGGCGGGCAGACGCTCGCGTGGCTGACGCGGACGGTGGACATGAACGGCTCGATCGCCAGCGTCGGACTTGCCGGCGGAGCGGAGCTGCAGACGACCGTGATGCCGTTCATCCTGCGCGGGGTCAACATCGTCGGCGTCAACTCCGCCGCGACCCTGCGCGAGCCGCGCCTCGCGCTGTGGCGGCGTATTGCGGGCGACCTGAAGCCGCGCCACCTCGATCGGGTGATCACGCGGGAAATCGCCTTCGACGAACTGCCCGCAGCCTTCCCCGAATTCGTCGCCGGGCGCATCCATGGCCGCACGCTGGTCAGGATCGGCGCGTGAGCGAACTCGCGCAGCTGCACCAGGGTGCCGCCGGGTTGGGGCTTGTGCTGACTCCCGCCGCGGCCGGGGCGCTCGTGCAGCTGATCGACATCCTGCAGGCCGGCAACGCGCAGTTCAACCTGACCGCGATCCGTGATCGCGAGGGCATCCTGCGCAAGCACTTGCTCGACAGCCTCAGCGTGCAGCCCTACCTGCGCGGTATCCGGATCGCCGACATCGGCACCGGCGCCGGATTTCCGGGCCTGCCGCTGGCGATCGTGAACCCGCAGCGGCACTTCGTGCTGGTAGAGTCCACCGGCAAGAAGGCCCGCTTCGTCGTGCAGGCGGCGGCACAGCTGTCGCTCGGCAACGTCGAAGTCGTGACGCAGCGCGCCGAGGACTATGACCCGCCGCAGCCCTTCGACAGCGTCATCGCCCGCGCGCTGGCAGCGCTCGCGACGTTCGTCGGCTACGCCGGACACCTGTGCGCGCCGGACGGCAGGCTCCTCGCGATGAAGGGCCGCGAGCCCGGCGAGGAGATCGCCGCGCTGCCGCGCGGGTTTCGCGTCGCCGCGCTGCACCGGCTCGCGATCCCCGGACTGCCGGACGAGCGGCACCTGGTCGAGATCATGCGCGCCGGCCGCTGAAAAGCAGCACGACTCCGCCCATCACGACCAGTGCTGCGAGCCACTCCCAGGCGCTGACGGACTCACCGCCCAGCGTCACGCCGAGCAGCAGCGCAACCACCGGGTTCACGAGCGAGTAGCTTGCCGCAAGGCTTGCCGAGGTGCGCTCGAGCAACACCATGTAGGCGCTGAACGCCACCAGCGATCCGCCCACGACGAGGTAGCCCCACGCCAGCCACACGCCGCCGGCCACCGGCCACTGCCAGGACTCGCCGCGCAGCGCCGACATCAGGAGCAGCGCGAGTCCGCCCGCGAGCATCTCGGTCGCGAATCCCGTCGCGCCGCGCGCGAGCGGAAAGCGGCGCTGTGACAGCACGCTGCCGAGCGCCCAACCGCAGGTACCAAGCGAGATCGCAGCGAGTCCCAGGGGTGAAGCGCGCAGGCCGGCACCCTGCGTCAGCATCACCACGCCGGCAAGGCCGACGCCGACGGCAAGGAGCTCGCTGCGCCGCGGATATATCCCGCCGAGTGCGTTGATCGCAACCAGCAGCAGCGGCATGACCGCGATGAAGGCGACGACGAGGCCGGAGGCGATCGTCTGCTCCGCGTAGGCCACGCCGCCCATGCCGCAGCCGAGCATCAGCGTGCCGACCAGCAGCGCATTGCGCCACTGCAGCGCTGACGGCCATGGCGCGCCGCGCACGAGCTGCCACGCAAGCAGCAGTCCGCCGGCGGCGAAGAAGCGCGTCGACATCATGAAATAGGGCGCAAAGCCGCCGATCGCAATGCGGATCACGAGATAGGTCGAGCCCCAGATCAGCCAGGTCGCCGCCAGGCAGGCGAGCACGAGCGGCGACAGCGGGGTCCGTCGCGATTCCCCGGCGTTCATGTGGCACCGCCGCGCCATGCGGCGGCGACCAGTCGCGCGCCGCGCTCGGCAATCATGATCGTCGGCGTGTTGGTGTTGCCCGAGGTGATCGTCGGCATCACCGAGGCATCGATGACGCGCAGCGCGCCAATGCCGCGGACCCGCAGCTCAGGGTCGGTGACGGCGCGCAGATCGTCGCTGCGGCCGAGCGCGCAGCTGCCGCTCGGATGGAAGATCGTCGTGCCGATGTCGCCGGCGGCCCGGACCAGCGCCGCCTCGTCCTGCAGGCCCGCCCCGGGGACATGCTCCTCAGGATGGAACGGCGCGAGCGCCGGCTGCGCGACCACCTCCCGGGTCAGGCGCAGCGCGCGCGCCGCGACCTCGCGATCGCCGGCCGTCGACAGGTAACAGGGCGCGATGCGCGGACTTGCGGCAGGGTCGCGGCCGGTGATCGCAACCCAGCCGCGCGACGACGGGCGCAGATGGCAGACGCTGGCGGTAAAGGCGGGGAATCCGTGCAACGGCTCGCCGAAGCTGTCCAGCGACAGTGGCTGGATATGAAACTCCAGGTCCGGCGTCGCCACCGCAGCGCTGGAGCGGAAGAACCCGCCGAGCTGGCTCGGGGACATCGACAGCGGACCGCTGCGCGACAGCGCGTACTGCAGCGCGAACCGCGCCCTGCGCCAGAGACTGCGCGAGGTCTCGTTCAGTGTCGCCAGTCCCTCGACGCGGAATACCATCCGCAGCTGCAGGTGATCCTGCAGGTTGCGGCCGACGCCCGGCAGGTCGGCGACGACCGGAATCTGCAGCGCCTGCAGCTCAGCGGCGGATCCTACACCTGAGCGCTGCAGGATCGCCGGCGAGCCGATCGCACCGGCCGTCAGCAGCGTCTCGCGCCGCGCCCGAGCGCGCAGCCGCGTGCCGTCCATCAGGAACTCCACGCCGCGCGCTGCGCCTGCAAGGATGGTCACGCGGTCGATCAGTGCGCCGGTCAGCACCGTGAGGTTCGGGCGATGACGCACCGGCCGCAGGAAAGCCTTGGTCGCGTTCCAGCGCACGCCGCGTTGCTGATTGACTTCGAACATCCCGACGCCGAAGTTGTCGCCGCGATTGAAATCGTCGCAGCGCGGTATCCCCGCCTGGCCGGCCGCCTCGATGAAGCGATCCAGCAGCGGCCAGTGAACGCGCTGGCGCTCGACGCGCCATTCGCCGCCGGTGCCGTGCAGCGCATCGGCGCCGCGCCAGTAGTCCTCGCTGCCCTTGAACACCGGCAGCACGCTGTCCCAGCTCCAGCCGGGATCGCCACACAGCGCCGCCCATTCATCGTAGTCGCGCGCCTGGCCACGCAGGCACAGCATGCCGTTGATCGACGAGCAGCCGCCCAGCACCTTGCCGCGCGCGTAGGGGATGCTGCGGCCATTGAGGCCGACCTCGGGCTCCGTGCGGTAGCACCAGTCGGTGCGCGGATTGCCCATGCATTTCAGGTAACCGACCGGGATGTGGATCCAGATCCAGTCGTCGGGGCCGCCAGCTTCGAGCAGCAGCACACTGGCGCCCGCGTCCGCCGACAGGCGGTTCGCGAGCACGCAGCCCGCCGTGCCGCCGCCTGCGATGATGTAGTCGTAACTGCCGTAGTCCGTGCTGGCTTGCATTTCACACCTGTGTTGCACATTCTATCTGTCGACATGCCGTCACACGCGACCGAAATCCCCACTGCCGACGGCATCCGCCTCGGCGTCGCCGCAGTCTGCATGGCATTTTTCACGGCGGGAGCGTGCGCGGCGCCGGCGCCGCGGCTCATCGTCGCAATCTCGGTCGACCAGTTCTCCGCCGACCTGTTCGCCGCCTACCGCCCGCTGTTCCGGAGCGGGCTGCGGCGGCTGTCCGGCGGTGTCGTCTATCCGTCCGGTTATCAGAGTCATGCCGGTACCGAGACCTGCCCGGGACACTCCACGATCCTGACGGGCGATCATCCGGCGCGCACCGGCATCATTGCCAACGACTGGATCGACCAGTCGGTCGAGCGGGCCGACAAGGCACTTTATTGTGTCGAGGACCGCCTGCAGCCCCGCAGCGCCGACGGCCGCTACCGCGTTACCGCGGACAACCTGAAGGTGCCGACCCTGGGGGACCGCCTGAAGGCGCGTGATCCCGCCAGCCGCGTCGTCGCGGTCGCCGGCAAGGATCGCGCCGCTGTGATGCTCGGTGGTCACAACATCGATGTGGCCTGGTTCTGGGACGGCAGGGCGTATGTGACGCTGCCGCAGGCGGCAGCGCCGCCGCCGCCCATCGTCGAGGCGGTCAATGCGCGCGCCGCGAAGCTCGTCGCCCAGCCGCGCATGCCGTCGCTGCCGGCAGCCTGCCTGTCCCGCGCCGTGGCGGTGCCGGTCGGTGCCGCCAGCGTCGGTACGCTGCGCAAGGCTGCTGCCGGTGACTACAAGGCGTTCCGCACCTCGCTGGCGTTCGACCAGGCGACCACCGACATCGCGATCGGCATGCTGCGCTCGCTGCGGCTCGGTCGCGGCACGTCGATCGACCTGCTCGCAATCGGCCTCTCGGCGACCGATTATGTCGGTCACACCTACGGTACCGACGGCGCGGAGATGTGTGCCCAGGTACTCAGCGTCGACGGCAACGTCGGGCGCATCCTCGCGGCGCTCGATGCCACCCGCGTGCCGTACGTTGTCGTGCTGACTGCGGATCACGGCGGCCTTGACCTGCCGGAGCGCAACGCGCGGCGCGGTTTTCTGCAGGCAGCGCGCCCCAGGGATGCGCTGCAGCCGGCCGTCATCGGCCGGCAACTGGCGGACGAGTTCCGCCTGCCGGGGCCGGTGCTGTACGGCGTCGGTGCATTCGGCGATATCTATGTCGCACGTGAGCTGCCGGTCTCCCTGCGTGCACAGGTGCTCGCGCGCGCGCGCGACCTGTACCTCGCGGATCCCCAGGTGGAGACGGTGTTCACGGCTGAGGAGCTGGCCGCCGTGCCTGCGCCGACGCGGCCCGTGACTGAATGGTCGCTGGCCGAGCGCTATCGCGCCAGCTTCGATGCCACGCGCTCCGGCGACCTGCTGGTCGTGCCGCGGCCGTACATCACGCCGATTCCGCTGGAGCACGGCTATGTCGCGTCGCATGGGTCGCCGTGGAACTACGACCGGCGGGTCCCGATCCTGTTCTATGGCGCCGGCATCACCCCGTTTGAGCAGTCGCTGCCCGTGGAGACCGTCGATATCCTTCCGACCCTCGCCGCACTGATCGGCCTGCCGCTTGCCGCCGGTGAAGTCGACGGTCGCTGCCTCGATCTGGATCCCGGGCCGGTGGACAGCTGTGACGCCGCCAGGCACTGAGCCGGCAGGCGAGCCCGGGGCGGATCTCCTCGAGCGGGCGACCGCACGCCACCGTGAAGGCGACCTGGGAAGCGCACGTGCGCTGTACCTGGAGGTGCTCGCTCTCGCGCCGGGGCAGCATCTGGCGCTGTTTCGCAGCGGGCTGCTGGAGCTGCAGGCAGGCGACGCGGCAGCGGCCGCGCAGCTCGTTGACGCCGCGATCGTTGCGGCGCCCGCCGAACCGCGCTACCGCCTCGGGGCCGGCGTCATCGCGACCCAGCGCGATCGCTGGGGCGAGGCGGCTATCGCCTATGAAGCGGCGGTCCGGCTTGTGCCCGGTGACGCCGAAGCCTGGAATCTGCTCGGCAACTGCCTCCGGCGGCAGGGCGAGCGCGCCCGCGCCGAGGACGCCTGGCGTGCCGCGCTCGCTCTGCAACCCGATGCGCCTGAGACGCTGGCGAACCTCGGTTCGCTGTTGCTGGAAGCGGGACAGGCGGCGGCGGCGCTGCCGCTGCTGCGCCGCGCGCAGGCGCTGCAGCCCCGCGACGTGGACAGCGCGTATAACGCCGGCGTTGCGCTGCGCCGCCTCGGCCAGCTGCAGGAGGCGGCGGAGCAGTACCGTCACACCCTCGCACTGCGCCCCGATCATCTGGATGCCCTGATCAACCTCGGCAATGTCAGCCGCGACCTCGGTGCCTACAGTGCGGCCGCCGACGCCTACGACCGGGCGCTGCAGGCGCATCCCGGTTGCATCGAGGCGCTGAACAACGCCGGCTGCCTCGCGCGCACCCTCGGCCAGCTCGACCTCGCCGAGGCGCGGCTGCGCGCGGCGCTGTGTCTCGACCCGGGTAACGCCACACTGCACGACAACCTCGGCAACGTGCTGAAGGATGCCGGCGCGCTGGACGCGGCTCTCGATGCCTGGCGCGAGGCGCTGCGGCTCGATCCGCAGCGTGCCGCCACGCACAGCAATCTGTGTTACGCGCTGAGCTTCCAGTGCGGCGACCCGGCACCGATTCTCGCCGAGTGCCGACGCTGGAACGAGCGCTTCGCCGCCGGGCTGTGGGATCGCGCGCAGCAGTACGCGAACCCGCGCGTGCCGGGGCGCCGCCTGCGCATCGGTTATGTGTCACCCGACTTCCGCGATCACTGCCAGGCACTGTTCCTGATGCCGCTGCTGGCGGCTCACGACCCTGCGGCGGTCGAGGTGTACTGTTACTCCTCCGTCCTGCGCCCGGACGGCATCACGGCGCGGTTGCGCGCCTTTGCAGCCGTGTGGCGCGATGTGCGCCTGCAGGACGATGCGGCTGTCGCGGCGCAGGTACGCGCGGACGGCATCGACATCCTCGTCGACCTGACTATGCACATGGCCGGCGGGCGGCCGCAGTTGTTCGCCCGCAAGCCGGCGCCGCTGCAGGTCGCGTGGCTGGCCTACCCGGGCACGACCGGCATCGCGGCGATCGATTACCGCATCTCGGACGCGCGGCTCGATCCACCGGGCAACGAGGCCGATTACAGCGAGCGTACATTGCGGCCCGGCGACTCGTTCTGGTGCTACGACCCGCTGACCGAAGGGCCGGATCCGGGTGAGCTGCCGGCACTGCGGGGTGCGCCGCTGACCTTCGGCTGCCTGAACAATCCCTGCAAGCTGTCGCCGGCGACGCTGGCACTGTGGAGCCCCGTGCTGCATGCGCTGCCGGAGGCACGGCTGCTGTTGATGGCGCCTCCAGGAAGCCACCGCGAACGGCTCGCCGCACGCCTCGCGGCACTGGGCATTGCGCCCGGTCGCGTGGAATTCGTGGCGTTCCAGCCGCGCGCGCAGTACCTCGACACCTACCAGCGCATCGACATCGGCCTCGACACCGTGCCCTACAACGGCCATACGACGACGCTCGACGCGCTGTGGATGGGAGTGCCGGTGGTCACCCGGGTCGGCGCCACCTGCGTCGGCCGCGGCACTTCAAGCCAGCTGGCGCTCCTCGGGCTCAACGAGCTCGCCGCGTCGAGCGATGCCGGGTTCGTCGCGGCCGCGACCGCGCTGGCCCGCGACCTGCCGCGGCTCGCCCGCCTGCGCGGCGGACTGCGGGCGCGGCTGCAGGCGTCGCCTTTGATGGACGGGGCAGGATTTGCGCGGCAGCTGGAGACTGCGTACCGGGCGATCTGGGCCGGGTACTGTGCGGCGGCAGCGGAGTCGCCCGCATGACGCTGCGCTCGCGACTGATTGCCGGAATTGCCGCCCTGCTGGTGGCGCTGTTGCTGGCGGAGGGCGGCGTCGTCGCATTCGTGCTGCTGCCGCGTCTGGAGCGGATCGAGACCAATGATGCGCGGGCCGCGATGCAGCGCATCGACTCCGGAGTGCAGCAGGCGCTGGCGGAGTTGCGCGTCGAGGCCAGCGACTGGGGCGACTGGCGGGAGACCTATCGCTTCATGGCCGACCGCAACGTCGACTATGCCCTTTCAAACCTGAACATGACCGTGATGCGACACCTCAGCCAGACGATGGTCGCGCTGTTCGACGACCGCGGCAACGTCGTCTGGTCGCAGGCCTTCGAGCCCGGGACCGAAAAACGCCTCGAAGTCGACCTGTTGCAGCGACCGCACCTGCCCGCGGATTTTCCCTGGCTCGATTCCCTGCGCGACAACCAGGAACGCACCGGGCTGCTGGCGACCAACCAGGGTGTCATGCTGGCCGCGGTCGCGCCGATCCTCGACGGCAGCGGTCATGGTCCGGCGCGCGGCCTGATGCTGATGGCGCGGTTGCTGACCGCAGCAGAAATTACCGCGCTCGGCCGCAAGGTCCAGGCACCGGTGGTGATCGCCGCGATCCGCGATCCCAGCGGCCGGATCGGGCAACCGCCGCCGGCAAGCAACGATACCCGCAGGGACCGGCAGACGACGATCAACACAGACACGATCACGGTAACACGCACCTATCACGACATCTACGGCAACTCCGTACTGACACTGCGCGTCGATACGCCGCGCGAGATCTCCGCCGGCGCCCGCATCGTGATCGCCTCGATGCTGGCGATTCTCCTCGCCGGCACCTTCGCGCTGCTGTTCATCATGCTGCTGTTCCTGGACCGCGTCACTGCGCGGATCGAGCAGGGCAAGACCGAGGCCGAGGCGGCTGCAGCCGCGAAGAGCGACTTCGTCGCCTACCTCAGCCACGAGATCCGCAATCCGCTGCATGCGATCAGCGGCTTCGCGAATCTCAGCGAGCAGCTCGCGTCGGACGCGCGGCAGCGGGACTATCTCGGCAAGATCCAGACGGCTGCGTCGATGCTGATGCAGATCCTCAATGAGGTGCTGGACTTCTCGAAGCTGGAGGCGAACAGCGTCAGGCTCGAGGAGATCCGCTTTCCGCTCGCCAGTGTGCTCGCGGCAGTGGACCTCGTGGTCGGCGAACAGGCACGGCGCAAGGGCCTGGAATTCCTGGTCGAGACCGCGGCGGACGTGCCCTCCACGCTGCGCGGCGATGCGCTCAGGCTCGAACAGGTGCTGACGAACCTCGCCGGCAATGCGCTGAAGTTCACGGCCGGCGGCTCGATCCGGATCGCGGTACGCAATGTCGCGGGCGCGGCGGGCACGGTGACGCTGGAGTTCCGGGTCAGTGACACCGGGATCGGCATCACCGCGGACCAGACCGGCCGGCTGTTCGAGGCCTACAGCCAGGCCGACAGCTCCACGACGCGCCGCTACGGCGGCAGCGGTCTCGGGCTTGCGATCAGCAGGAAGCTCGTCCAGGCCATGGGCGGGCGCATCTGGTACGAGCCCGCGCCGGGCGGCGGGAGCATGTTCGCGTTCACCGCCGTACTCGGCGGCTAGCCAGACGCGGCCGAGCCGCGCCCCGGTCAGCCGATCGGGTGCGGCAGCGCCGCGACCTTCTCGGCCGTGGCCTTATCCTGGTACTGGTTGCCGAAATGGCTGCGGACGAAGTTCACGACTGCGGCGATCTCCGCGTCGCTGAGGTGGACCTCGCCAAACACGAACGCAGGATCGGCCGGCTTGCCGAACGCAGGCATTGCATGGCGGCCGAGCAGCACCGTGACGGCAGCCGCCTCCCAGGTCACCAGCGTACGGTCCGCGGCGAGAGCCGGGTAGCGCCCTGCACCGGCGGCGCCCTGTGCCTGCGGCTGGTGGCAGCCCTGGCAGATATGGGCATAGACCTCGGCGCCGCTGCGGTCCGGGTGAGCCGGGGCCGGGCCCGGATTGCCGCCGGCGCTGTCGGCGAAAGCGCCGGCACACGCGAGCGATGCCACTGCAGAAATTGCGACTGCCAGGCTCCTCATGCCTTCGCTCCCTGCGCGACCGCGCGTTGGTGCAGGCGTCCGATCGCATCCAGCGACGAGGTCACCGCGCCTTCCTGCCAGCCGGGTATGAACGAGGCGTGTTCCCCGGCAAGCGCGATCCGGCCGTCGACCTGACACAGGTTGTCGTAGTGTTTTTCGCGGGTTGCGTCGTTCCAGATGCCGAAGCAGCCCAGCGTGAACGGCGAGCGGTGCCAGGCGACGGCGACGCCGTTGTCGAATTCCTCGCGGTACTGCGGGTGGATCTCGTTGCCGTAGGCCACCGCCATGCGGACCCGCTCGTCAGGCGACATCGCCGTGAAGTCCATCGCATCGAGACCCCAGATGTAGGCCCCGAGCAGCACGCCCTTGCCGCCGCTGTGAAAGCCGGTGGCCGGGTAGCCGATGTTCGTGATCGGAAGGTCCGTATAGGTGATGCCGCCGTAGATGTGGTCATCGTCTTCCCAGAAGCGGCGCTTGAACTGCAGGCCGACCTTGACTGCCGAGGCATACGGCACGGCGCCGATCGCCGCACCCATGCCCGGGCTGACGTCCATCGGGATCTGCGACAGGATGCTGAGCGGGATCGTGCACACGCACCAGTCGGCGCTTGCCGTCAACGCCGGTCCCGGGTTTGCGGTGTCCTCATAGGTCACGGTCACGCCGCGCTCATTCTGGCGGATCTGCGTGACTTTGGCGTTGTAGCGGATCAGGGTACCCAGCTCGCGCCCGAAGGCCTCGCCGATGCGGCCCATGCCGCCGACCGGCTGCATCAGCGACTGTTGCATGTCGTACTCGTCGCCGGCCGCGATGTCCTTCCACAGGTCCGACTTCAGGATATCGCCGAGCCCGATCGGCTGCGAGTAGACCGGGCGCCCCGACAGACCGCCCCCGGGCGGCCGCTCGAATCCGCGCCGGTCGTTGGTACGGCGGCTGGATGCATAGGTGTAATCCTTGTCGAGCGCACCCCATTCACGCAGCGATTCGAGCAGTTTCTCGCGGTCCTCCTGCGTGACCAGCTGGTCGAGCCGGTTCTGGCTCGTCGCCTTCGCCAGCAGCTCCGCAACCTGGCCCTGGTAGTCGGCCTTGATGTCGCGATAGCGCTGCGGCTTGCCGCCGAAGCCGTGGCGGCTGTGCACGTAGGCGTTGTAGTTGATCTGCACGAACGGCTCGAGCGCTACGCCGAGGCGCTTGCAGTAACTGAGGATGCCGCGGTGATGATAGGGCAGGCGCCACGGACCCGGATTGATGTAGAGGCCCGTGTCGAACCGGCATTCCTGTGTATAGCCGCCGAGTTCCGTATAGCGGTCGCCGCCGCGCAGGCTCCAGTTGCGTCCCCCCGCACGCGAGTTGTACTCGAGCACCTGGACCTGGTAGCCGGCATTGCGCAACTCGTAAGCCGCGACCATGCCGGCGACGCCTGCGCCGAGTACCAGTACCGAGGCGCCCTTGGGTGCGCCCTGCAGGTCGATCGGGCCGGTATAGGTCGAGTCGGCGGCTACGCCCAGACTCGACATCGCCTGGTACATTGCTGCGCCACCGCCGGCCATGCCGATCATGCGCAACAGGTGGCGGCGGCTGACGCCGGCCGTATCATCCGGGGAAATTTCTGGCATGGTGTCCTAGGTCTGCAACGCTGCCGCCACGTCGGCGGCAATGGCCTCGGGCTTGTCCGTCGGCGCGTAGCGCTGCCGCGGCACGCCGTCGCGGCCGACGAGGAACTTGGTGAAATTCCACTTGATCGCTTCGGATCCGAGCAGCCCGGGGCGGGCTTTTTTCAGGAATCTGTAAAGTGGAGCGGCGCCGTCGCCGTTGACTTCGATCTTCGCAAACAGCGGAAAGCTCACATCATAGGTCAGCGAGCAGAACGCGCGGATCGCCGCCTCGTCACCCGGTTCCTGGTGGCCGAACTGGTCGCAGGGAAAGCCGAGCACGGCAAAGCCCTGGTCGCGGTACTGCCGGTACAGGGCCTCGAGGCCGGTGTACTGCGGCGTGAAGCCGCACTTACTGGCCACATTGACGATCAGCAGTACCCGGCCGCGATAGTCGCTCAGGGGTTGCGTCGCGCCGTCGATCGTGCGCGCGGAAAATTCATAGATGTCCATTGGCGGTGATGGTACACCGCGGGCGGCGTATAGTTGAACAACCTATGCATCACCACCCCCTACTCGGCGGCGCCGTGGCGCTGCTCCTCGCCGGCACGGCCACGTTCGCGGCCCTGTCGGTTCCGTCACGCTCCAATCTGCACCACGCCGGCGCGACCGCACCGGGCGCCGCGCACCTGGTTGTGGCAACCGGCCGCAGCCCCGTGCAGCGCAGCGGCCACAACACGGACCGTCTCGATGCGTCGCTCGCCGCGCTTGCACGCCACGCACCGCTGGCGCGCGCGGGCCATACACTGGCGGATCTGCACGACATGAACCCGGCCGCGCGGTTCGCCCGCAGCGCCGCCAGCGGCGTACCGCTGGTGCTCGTTGATGCCGCCACCTCAGGCAATCCCGCACAACTCCGCGCCGCACTGGAGGGCCTGGGTCTGGAGCGCGCATCCGTGTACGCGAACGACGTCGGCGGCTGGCTGCCGGTGAGCCGCATCCTGGACGCCGCGGCGGTGCCGCGGCTGGCGACGATCCATGCGACGCTGCGGCGCGCACGCGGCAGCGTCGCCACGCAGGGCGACTATGCCCAGCGCAGCAGCATCATCCGTACGAGTTTTCCCAGCCTGACCGGCAGCGGCGTGACCGTGGGCGTGCTGTCCGACAGCTTTGACTGCTATCAGGTTTATGCCGACGCGGGCAGCAGCGTCGTGCCGGTGGGTGGCTATAGCGGCTATGCCTATAACGGCTTCACGGCGACCGCAGCGGATGACGAGGCGAGCGGTGCGCTGCCATCGAGTGTGAGGGTGCTGGCGGAACCCTATACCGGCAACGGCACGCCCACTGCGACGGGACAATGTCTGGACTATGGCGCGCCGGACCAGGCGCCGTTCAGCGACGAAGGCCGCGCCATGCTGCAGGTCGTGCATGCGGTCGCGCCCGGCGCGAGCCTCGCGTTCTATACCGGCGACAACAGCGAGGCGGGGTTCGCGAACGGCATCCGCGCGCTCGCCAATGCCGGCGCGAAGGTCATCGCCGACGATCTCGGTTATTTCGACGAGCCGTTCTACCAGGATGGCATCATCGCGCAGGCGATCGATACGGTCGCTGCCGGCGGCGTCGCCTATTTCTCCGCGGCCGGCAACAATGCCGACACGGCCTGGGAGTCGGCCAGCCCGAGCTTCAGGACGCTGTCATCGGGCCCGACCAATGCCGGCGAGTACCTGCTGAATTTCGATACCAGCGGTGCGACCACCGCGACCGCGCTGCCGATCACGGTCGCGCCGCTGCAGCCGGGCGAGTTCCTCGGCATCATCATCGAGTGGGACCAGCCTTATGTCACCGGGGCGGCGGGGAGCGGCGGCGCGACCAGCCGGATCGACGTCTGCGTGACCGGTACGACCGGCGTCTACCCGATCGTCCAGGATTATGCCGGCGACAACGTGACCTGTACGGGCCCGAATGGCCTCGGGAGTGATCCGGTGCAGGTGCTGATCCTCGGCAATCCGGCGAGCGCCACCGGCAATACACCGCTGACGACGCTGAACCTGATCGTCGGCCTCGCCGACGGCACGCCGGCCCCGGGTCGGGTGATCGTCGCGGTGGACACGGACGGGCAGACGAGCCCGCCGCCGCTCACCAGTTACGCAACCCACAGCCCGACGCTGCAGGGCCACCCCGGCGCGGCGGGCGCGGCCGCAGTCGGCGCATCGTTCTTTTTCCAGACGCCGCTGTGTGGCTCGACGCCCGCGGTGATCGAGGCCTATTCCTCGCTCGGCGGCACGCCGATCCTGTTCGACTCGACCGGCACGCGCATTTCACCTGTTCCGCCGCCACGGCAGAAGCCGGACTTCGTCGGTCCGGACGGCATCAACAATACTTTCCTCGGTTTCACGCTGACCCAGGGGTCGTTCAACGGCGTACCCATCGGCGCCGGCGGGCAGCTGGCGACGTCCACGCCGCAATGCCAGAACGATGCCAGCTATCCGAACTTTTTCGGCACCTCGGCAGCGACACCGCATGCGGCGGGCGTCGCCGCGCTGATGCTGCAGGCGAACCGCGCGGCGACGCCGGCGCAGATCTACGCAGCGCTGCAGCAGGCCGCCGCGCCAATGACCGCCTACGGCGCGACGCCGAACTTCCAGGCCGGATACGGGTTCATCCAGGCGGACTATTCGCTCGGTCTGCTGCCTCCGGCGCTGACGCTGGCGAACGCATCGATCGCTGCCGGCCAGTCGACGACCCTGACCTGGTCGTCGTTCGGCACCACGTCCTGCAGTGCCTCGGGAAGCTGGAGCGGCGCACAGGCCAGTGCCGGGACGGTGACGGTGAGTCCGGCCAGTGCCGGTTCCTATACGTAGTCCCTCGCCTGCAGCGATCCCGCCGGCACCTCGGCGACGACCGCCGCGACACTGACGGTGACCGCGGGTACCGGCAGCAGCGGCGGTAGTAGCAGCAGCGGCGGCAGCACCAGCAGCAGTAGCAGTAGCGGCAGCAGCAGCAGCGGCGGCACCACCACGGGCAGCGGCGGCGGGGGCGGCGGCGGCGGCGGCGCGCTCGGCTGGCCGACACTTGGGTTCCTTGCCTTGCTGGGCCTGGGACTGCGCCGCAGAAGCCTCGCGGGGTAGCGCCATGTCGACACGCAATCCCTACGCTGCGCTATGGAGCCTCGACCCTGGCGTCGATTACCTGAACCATGGTTCCTTCGGCGCCTGTCCGGTTGCGGTGCTGAAGGTCCAGCAGGACCTGCGCGATGAACTCGAGCGCGAGCCCGTGGACTTCCTGTCGCGGCGCCTGCCGGCCAGGCTCGATGAGACGCGCGTCGCGCTGGCCGGCTTCCTCGGCGCGGATGCAGAGGACCTGGTGTTCGTCACGAATGCGACGATGGGTGTCAATGCGGTGCTGCGCTCGCTGCCGTTCGCGCCGGGCGACGAGATCCTGACGACCAGTCACGTTTATGCCGCGTGCCACAAGACCCTGCGCTACGTGGCCGAACTGCGCGGCGCCCGCGTCGTCGTCGCGCAGCTGCCCTTTCCGGTCGCGGACGAGGAACAGATCGTCGGCGCTGTACTGGCCGCCGTCACCGGGCGCACCCGGCTCGCGCTGCTCGACCATGTCACTAGTCCGACGGCCCTGATCCTGCCGATCGGGCGGCTCGTGAGCGAACTGCACGAGCGCGGTGTCGACACGCTCGTCGACGGCGCACACGCCCCCGGCATGGTGCCGCTCGCGCTGTCCGCGCTCGGCGCCGCCTATTACACCGGCAACTGCCACAAATGGCTGTGCGCTCCGAAGGGCGCGGCGTTCCTGCACGTGCGTCGCGACCGGCAGGAGGGCCTGCACCCGACCGTCATCAGTCATGGTTACCAGGGCGGGTTCCATACGGAGTTCGACTGGACCGGCACCGATGATCCCACCGCGCTGCTGGCAGTGCCCGCGGCGATCCGCTACCTGGGATCCCTGCTCCCGGGAGGCTGGACGGAGCTGATGGCACGCAACCGCACGCTCGCCCTCGAGTGCCGCGGCATTCTCGAGGACAGCCTCGGCGTACCATCTGCGGCGCCCGCCGCGATGATCGGCTCGATCGCCTCCGTTGTCCTGCCGCCGGCCGCAGCGGTCTCGATCGCCGCGGATTTCGACCGCGACCGGGTCACGTCCTGGTTCCGGGAGCGGGGCGTCGAGACCTGGTTCCACGATGCGCCGCTGCCGCTGCTGCGCGTCTCCGCACAGATCTACAACGATGTTGAGCAATACCGGCTGCTCGCCGCGCTGCTCCTGAAGCTGCTGCGTGGCGAATGAGCGCGACGCGATCGTCGCGCGCCTGTCGACCTTCGACACGTCGATGGTGGTGTTCAGCCTCGTCGTCGGCATCGGCATTTTCCGCACGCCCGCGCGGGTCGCCGCTGCCGCGGGAACCACGACGATGTTCTTCACCGCGTGGGTCGTCGGCGGCCTGATAGCGCTCGTCGGTGCGCTGACCTTCGCCGAGATCGGGGCGCGCTACTCGCGCGCCGGCGGCTACTACCGCGTCGTCGCGGAGTGCTACCACCCGGCCCTCGCGTTCATGCTGAACTGGTGCCAGACGCTGATGCAGGGCGCGGGCGCGGCCGGGGTCGCGTTCATCGGCGTGGATTACCTCGCGCCGCTGGTGCTGCCGCCCGAATGGCAGGGACCGCATGCGTCGCTCGCGATGGCCTGCACGCTGATGCTGGTGCTGCTGACGCTGAACTACATCGGCATCCGCAGCGGCGCCCGCACGCAGAACCTGTTGTCCATGCTGAAGATCGCGATGATGATCGGGCTCGGCGCCTGTGCGCTGCTGCTCGCGCAGCGCGCGCCCGGCGCGGTGTCCGCGGCCGCGAGTGCGCCCGAGCTGCGGCCTGCCGGCACGCGCCTGCTCGCGGCACTGGTGCCCTGTTTCTACGCCTATGGCGGCTATCAGCTGACGATGAACCTCAGCGCCGACATCAAGGATTCCGGCCGGCGACTGCCGCTCGCAATAGTCGCCGGCATGCTCGCCGTCGTCGGCCTCTACCTGCTGCTGAATGTCGCCTACCAGCAGGTCCTCGGCACGGCGAACCTGCCGGCGGAAACGCTCGTCGCCGCCTCGCTCGCGCGTGCGACCTTCGGCAACTGGGGTCACACGGTCGTATCGCTGGCGATCTTCCTGTCGGCCGCGGGCTTCGTCAATGCGACGGTGCTGCAGATGCCGCGCACGTTTTATGCGATGGCCGAGGACGGTGTGCTGCCCGCGGTATTCTGCCGCGTCAATCCGCGCACCCAGGTGCAGGAGGTCGGGCTCATTGCGTTCGGGCTGACGATGCTGATTCCGGCGTTCTTCCTCGATTCCTTCGACAAGCTCCTGAGCTACGTCATCTTCACCGACTGCCTGACCCTGGCGACCGTCGCGTCGACGCTGTTCGTGTTGCGCCGCCGCGGCGTGCCCTCGAAGGGATTCGTGATGCCAGGGTATCCATGGCTGCCGGCGCTGTACTTTTTGTGCCTGGTGGCCGCGTCCGTGCAGGTAATGGTCACCGAACCGCGGCTCGCGATCGCCGGCGTCGCGTTGTTCCTGACCGGTGCGCCGCTGTTCTGGCTTGGACGCGGAGTCAGCGGCGGACCGCGGCCGGCTCAATAGGCGAGGGTGCGTACCGCGACTGCGCTCGCCATCATCCCGGATACATAGAGTGGGACGCCGAAGCCGCTGTACCACAACGCCTTGCCGGTCGGATCGGCGATGAAGCGCCGCATCATCAGCAGCTGGGCGCACAGCAGCGCGATGACGATCCCGGCCTGCACCGGCCGGTGCCAGTGCAGCAGCAGCGCGATGACCACGACCTGCGGCAGCGCCATGATCAGCGATGCGGCGCGCGCCGCGCCTGCCGCTCCCAGCAGCACCGGCAGTGAGTTCACGCCCATCTGCTGATCGCCGCGGATCGACTTGAAGTCGTTCAGCGTCATGATGCCATGCGCCCCCAGGCTGTAGAGCACCGCGAGCGCGAGCACAGGGGCCGGCGGCAGTGCGCCGCCCAGCATCACGGCCGCGCCGGTGACCCAGGCCAGGCCTTCATACGAGAAACCGCAGGCCGCATTGCCCCACCAGCCGTTGCGCTTGAGCCGCAGCGGCGGCGCGCTGTAGGCCCAGGCCAATGCGAGTCCGACGATCGCGGATATCAGCACCCAGCGACCGAGCAACCCCGCGACGAGCAGCGACAACCCGGTCCAGATCACGGCGATGTAAAGGCCCCACTGGCCGGGGATCCGCCCGGAAGGAATCGGCCGCCCGGGCTCGTTGATCGCATCCACGTCGCGGTCGTACCAGTCGTTGATGGCCTGGCTCATGGCGCAGACCAGGGGCCCTGCAAGTGTGATGCCCGTCACGGCGATCAGCCAGTTGGGCAGCAGTGGTTCGCCGGAGCAGACGACGCCGCAGGCGAATGCCCACATCGGCGGGAACCAGGTGATCGGTTTCAGCAGCTCGAGGACTGCGGCCGGAGCGGGATAAGTGCGGGTATTCATACGCTTTGCAGCATAGCCTAAGCCCCCAGGGCACGGAACCGAGAACTGTGTCCCGAAGGGAAAGGTTACCGCTTGTCATTAATCTGCCGGCACCGCAGATTTGCAGTATGTTGGATCACCGCGCCCCCCTGCAGCATGAGTGAACCGGAAGCCCTCGTCGGCCCCCCGGCTGCGCGGCTGCAGCCGACGGTTCCCGGCTGGGTTGACCGTGCGCTGGTCGGGCTGGTCCTGTTCACCGCGATCGGCATGACGTGGATGATCGGCGGCTTCGGCGGCAGCCGGGTCATGCATTACGTCGGCCTGATCGTCGACCAGCCGCCCAACATCCTGACGGTGATCCTGGCGGCGGCGGCGGCGCGGCGGCTGGACCCGGGACCGCTGCGCGAGGCCTGGCGCTATCTCGCGATCGCCTACGGACTGATGCTGGTCGGCACGACGATCGGCATCGGATGCTGGTTCAACGGCATCGACCCCTTCCCGGGTGTTCCCGACCTGTTCTACCTCGCGTTCTATCCGGCGATGTTCCTCGGCATCTATTACCTGGTCCGTGCAGCCGCAGTGCGCGTCCCCTGGCTGCAGATCACGCTGGACGCGACGATCTTCATGGTCGGGTTCGGCGCGTTCTTCTGGTTCCTCGTGATCCGTCCCGCGACGACCGTCAACGAAATCGACGTCATCAAGCATGCGCTGTCGGAGGCCTATCTCGCGCTCAACAGTGTCGTGCTGCTGTGCTTCGGCGTCGTGATGATCGCCGGCAACGGCAACCCCGGGGGGCGGCGCGTGCCGCTGCTGCTGCTTGCGGGCTTCGCGATGAATTTCCTCGGCGACATCGTCTGGGCGCTCGCCAAGGTCAACGGCCAGTACCTGCCGGGCGGCGTGCAGGACGTGCTGTACGTCACCTCGTGGGTGCCGTTGTGCGTTGCCGCCCGCGAGCAGATGCGGGCGGCGGTGGCGCAGGTCCAGGGCCCAAGCGCGCGGCTGGATGCGCTGGCGCGCTCGATGCCCTACGGCGCCATGCTGTGCGCGTTCCTGGTGCTCGCCTACTTCACGCGCCCCGACAAGGGCGGCCCGGCCACGATGATGACGCTGGTGGTGTTCGCGCTCGGGCTGCTGCTGATGGTGCGCCAGACGCTGCTGCTGCGCGAGGACGCCACGATCCGCGAACGCCGCGCCGCGCGCCTCGTCGAACAGCGCTATGCGTCGCTGATCGCAAACGCCTCCGACGTGATCATGATCGTCGATGTCTACGGCGTCGTGCGCTTCGCGTCGCCGGCGACCGAGCGGACCCTGGGACTCAAGCCCGTCGACATTGTCGGCGCGCGCCTGCCGGACCTGTGGGGTGGTGAGGACAGCGAGCGCCTGCGCATGTTCCTCGGCGACGTCGCCCGCACCAGCGGCGGCAGCGTCGGCCCCGAGGAGCTGCGCCTGGTACGCGGCTCGAGCCGCTATGTCCTCGAAATCGTCGGCAGCAACCTGACCAACGACCCGGCGGTCAAGGGACTGTCGCTGAACTTCCGCGACATCAGCGAACGCAAGGCGCTCGAGGAGCAGCTGCGCGAGCTGGCCTTCCACGATCCGCTGACGCTGCTGGCGAACCGCAACCTGTTCCGCGATCGCGTGCAGCATGCGCTGACGCTGTCGCGCCGCGGCCGGCAGAGCGTCGCGGTGATGTTCCTCGACCTGGACAATTTCAAGGACATCAACGACACCCTCGGCCACGATGCCGGCGACCGGCTGCTCCAGGCGGTCGCGCAGCGTCTCGTCAAGGCCACGCGCGCCGCCGACACGGTCGCCCGCCTCGGTGGCGACGAATTCGGCATCCTGCTCGAGGAGATCGCGACCACCGCCGAGGCGGAGAAGGTCGCGACGACGCTGATCGAGGCGCTCGAGTCCCCGGTTTCTCTCGGCGCGACCGAGGTGCGGGTTTCGGCGACCGTCGGCGTCGCGCTGTCCGCGCCGGGGGGCGGCGCCGAGGCGCTGCTCGGCAAGGCGGACATCGCCATGTACCACGCCAAGGCTGCCGGCAAGAACCGTCATGCCGTGTTCCAGCCGCAGATGCAGGAAGAGCTGCAGGAGCGCATCCGCCTCGAGGCCGACCTCGGCCGTGCGCTGGCCAATGACGAGCTGTACCTCGAGTACCAGCCGATCGTCGACCTCGGCACACGCAGCCTGCTGGGCGTCGAGGCGCTGGTGCGCTGGCGCCATCCGGAACTCGGCGTGCTGCAGCCGGCCCGCTTCATCCAGATCGCCGAGGAAAGCGGACGCATCATCGAGATCGGCCGCTGGGTGCTGCTGCGCGCGAGCCGGGACATCGTGGGCTGGCGCGACATCGTGGCCGGCGGCGACAGCCTGCGCGTCTCGGTGAACATCTCCGGCCGCCACCTGCAGCACGGCGACCTCGTACAGGACGTCTCGCATGCGCTGCGCGAGTCCGGACTCGAAGCCAGCAACCTGGTCATCGAGCTGACCGAGAGCACGATCATGTACAACACGGACCTGAACCTCGAGCGGCTGCACCAGCTGAAGGCGCTCGGCGTACGTCTCGCGATCGACGACTTCGGCACCGGTTACTCGTCGCTGTCGTACCTGCATCGCTTCCCGATCGACATCCTGAAGATCGACCGCTCGTTCGTCACCCGGCTCACGCATGCCGACGATGGGCCGGAACTTGCGCGCGCGGTGATCACGTTGGGTGAAACGCTTGGACTCGACTCGGTTGCCGAGGGCATTGAGATGGAATCGCAGGTCGTCGCGCTGCTCTATCTGGGTTGCGTCGCCGGACAGGGGTTCCTGTTCTCTGCGCCGCGCTCGCTGGCGGAACTCGCCGCAAGCCCGTTCGTCGCCCAGCGCAACGCGCTGTGGAGCAGTCAGGTCGCCAGCGTCGACCAGTCGCCGTCAGGCAGGTTCCCGGCGCTCAAGGCGCCATTCGGGCGTGCCGCCGGCGCCGCCTGAGGGCAGACCCTCGCTGACGGTCACCCGGTCCGTGCGCGCCTTCGCCCACTCGTCCAGCGTCAGCCCGTAGTTCTCGAAGGCGCTGCGGATGTCGCCGGTGCGCCAGTGCAGCAGCTGGTCGAGGATCGGCACCATGACGCTGAAGGCGCTGTCGCTGAGCACGGTGCTGCGCGCGATCTGTGCGAGCTGGCGGTTCTCGGAAACGGCAATCGTGAAGCCGTCGCCGTTGTTGACGTGCAGCATCACGTGCACGTCGGAACTGCCGTCGCCCACGTAGATCACGCGATCGGGGCTCACCCCGAGCCGCTCGCCGAGCTCATCGACGACGGCGACCTTGCCGTACCCCGCCGGCACGCGGCGGATGTCGCGGACCTCGCCGGATGACGCGTCGAACACCAGCTCCGTGCCGATGATATTCTCCGCCGGCACGATGCCGGCGAGCGCGGAGGTCACGATCTCGCGCGGTGCTGCCGAGATCACGTAGAAGGAAAACCTGGCGTCAATCGTGCCCCGGCCGAGGAAGTCGACCAGCGATGCGATCGCGCCCTTGAGGCGCACGCGGCGACCGGCCTCGACCAGGTGTTCGCGGCGCACGCCGCGAAACTCGGGGTCATGGCGGATCAGATACGCGAGCTCGCCGCCCTGCTGGACGAGGTTGATGCGGGCGAGCCCCTCGACGCGCTCCTGGAAGCCGCTGATGCCGAGGATCTCGCTGAGCACCAGCCCTGAATCCCTGAAGCTCAGGGTCTGGTCGAAGTCGGAGGCCAGCAGAAAATGCCTGCGTGGTGAATCGGTCATGGCGGAGTCTCCGGAACAGGGCGTGGCATTGCCTGCCACGCCTCTTATCATCGGCGACACAGGCGCCCGCTGTCAGGTGATAAACCTTTGTCCCTACTGCACTTTATCTCACCCGTCGGGGCGACGGGGGCGCTTTTCAGGGCTGCTGGGCGCGTTTTTCGAGCGCTTCCTTGAACGGGTCACGCTGCGGCTGGTTCGGGTCCGGCGGGGGCGGCGGGGGCGGCTGGCTGCCCTTGTTGCTGTCCAGGAACGCCTTGAACGGGTCGGCGGCCGCGGCTCCGCCCGCTGCCTGTGGCGGCGGCAGGGGTGGCGGGGGACGGGCGCCCGCCTTGCCGCTGTCAACGAAGGCCTTGAAGGGGTTCGGGGGCTCATGCCCGTCGCCTGCGGCGGACGCCGCGCTGGCGCCGCCGTCCTGAGCCTGGCTGCCGGCAGTGCCCGCTGCACCGCCGTCACCGGCGGCCGGTGCGGCGCCACCGCCAGCGGCAGTGCCCGGTTGTGCGGTGGAGGCATCGGGAGAGCGCTGCGCAATGAAGGCTACCGCAACGCCGGCAAAGATCACGGCGACGATGGCATAGATCAACCAGGATGAGCGTTGTTTCGGGGGTGTCTGTTCAGGCATGTTTTCCGGACTCTCGTGCGATGCGGTGCAGGCCGCGTGAAGACTACAGTGATTCTAGGACAGCATGAAAGTTCCGTGCAATCGAGCCGGCTCCCGTGTCACGCGTTGCCGAGCAGCCTGACCTCGCGCTGTGGGTAGGGCAGCTGGATGCCGCGGCGGCGCAGTTCGCCGACCAGCGCGAGGTACAGTTCGCCCTCCGCGACGCCATAGTCGGCGACGCCGACCCAGGGCCTGATCGTGATCTGCACGGCGGAGTCAGCGAGAGTGCCGATCTGCACGATCGGCTGCGGCTCGCTGAGCACGCGCGCATTCGCGCGCACCAGGTCCGTGATGATGCCGAGGGCTACCCTCAAGTCCGATTCGTAGGCAATGCCGACCCCGATCGAGCACTGGCGGATACGGCCGTAGTTATGCAGGATCTCGCCGACAATCTTGCGGTTCGGGACGATGACGTTGGACCGGTCCGCATGCGTCAGCGCCGTGCTGAACAGAGTGATGGCATTGACCTGCCCCTCAACGCCCACGATCGCTACGTACTCGCCGACGCGGTAGGGCTTGGTGAAGATGATCGTGAGGCCGGCGACGACGTTGCTGAGTACGCCCTGCGTCGCCAGCGCGACGCCGGCGCCGGCGACGCCGATACCCGCGATCAGCGGCAACAGCTCGACGCCGAGATTCTGCAGCGCCATGATCGCGAACAGACCGACGACGACGATGCGTACCACCCGCGTCAGCAGCTGGCGTACCGGGGGCTCGAGTTCGAGACGGTGCAGGCCGCGCGCGGTGGCGCGCGCAACCCAGCCACCGGCGAAGATGCCGGCCGTGAGGATCACGATTGCGGTCAGCAGCTTCGGTCCGAAATGGATGGCGAGGCTGATCAGCTCGCTGCGCGCCCCCTCGAGGGTGTTGAGCTCGTTTGCCATGGTTGTCTCCCTATCTGTTGTCTGGACCGCATAATGACTGGACGGCGAGCGGCCTGTTGTGGAACTCTGTCAGGCCCGACCCCTAAAGAGCAACCCATGAACCGGGTCATCGCGATCGCAAACCAGAAGGGCGGCGTCGGCAAGACGACGACCGCGGTCAATCTCGCTGCCTCGCTCTCCGCGACCCGGCGGCGCGTGCTGCTGGTCGACCTCGATCCGCAGGGCAATGCGACGATGGGTTGTGGCGTCGACAAGAATGCCCTCGCACGCTCCACCTGCGAAGTGCTGCTCGGTGAGTGCACGGCGCAGGAGGCGCTGGTTGCGGTGGAATTCGGGGGCTTCATGCTGATGCCCTCGAACCAGGACCTGACCGTGGCCGAGGTGAGGCTGCTGACGATGAGCGCCGGGCGCGAGTTCCGGCTGCGCAATGCGCTGAAGCCCATACGCGCGCAGTTCGACGTGATCCTGATCGACTGTCCGCCGTCGCTGAACATGGTGACGCTGAACGCGCTGGTGGCGGCCGATTCGGTGATGGTGCCGATGCAGTGCGAGTACTACGCGCTGGAGGGCCTGACCGCGCTGATGCAGACGATCGAGCAGGTCAGGAGCGGCCTGAACACGGACCTGACCCTCGAGGGGCTGCTGCGCACGATGTACGATCCGCGCAATAATCTCGCCACCGAGGTCTCCTCGCAGCTGATCGAGCACTTCGGCGACAAGGTGTTCCGCACGATGATTCCACGCAACGTACGCCTGGCCGAGGCGCCGAGTTTCGGCAAGCCTGTGCTGCTGCACGACAAGGATTCGCGCGGTGCGGTGGCCTACCTCGCGCTCGCGGGCGAGATGATTCGCCGCGACGAAACTCCGGTCCAGCCCCCATGAAAAAGCCTTCCCTGGGTCGAGGACTCGCTGAGCTCAGCCCCCTGCTTGCGCAGCGGGCCAGCCAGCCCCCGGCCGCGGCGCAGGCGGCGGTCGGCGATCGCCTGACGACTTTGCCACTCGATGTGCTGCAGCGCGGCAAATATCAGCCCCGCGCCGACATGCGGCCGGACTCGCTCAGCGAGCTGGCCGATTCCATCAGGGCCCAGGGCATCGTGCAGCCGATCCTCGTGCGGCCGCTGCCGCGCGTCGAAGGCGAGGCGCAGCGCTACGAGATCATCGCCGGCGAGCGTCGCTGGCGCGCTGCCCAGATGGCGGCGCTGGCCGAGATCCCGGCGGTGATCCGCGAGGTGCCGGACGAGGCAGCCGTCGCGATGGCGCTGATCGAGAACATCCAGCGCGAGGACCTCAATCCCCTCGAGGAAGCCCGCGCACTGTCCCGGCTGATCGATGAGTTCGGACTGACCCACCAGGCCGCGGCCTCCGCCGTGGGGCGCTCGCGGGCTGCCGTCAGCAACCTGCTCCGGCTCATGGAACTCGCCGACGAGGTCAAGGAACTGCTGGAGCAGCGCAGCATCGAGATGGGCCACGCCCGGGCGCTACTCGCGCTGTCGGCCCGCCGCCAGCAGATCGAGGTGGCGCTGCTGGTCGCGAAGAAGGGCCTCTCGGTCCGCGACACCGAGGCACTCGTGCGGCGGCTGCTGAACCCTGCCGACCCGGCGAAATCCGCGCACCCCGAGGCGACGGCCGATCCGGACATCCGGCGCCTGGAGCAGGAACTCGCCGACAAGCTCGGCGCCCGCGTCGTGTTCCAGCATGCCGCCAGCGGCAAGGGCAAGCTCGTCGTTTCCTACAACAGCCTCGACGAGCTCGAGGGCATCCTCGCGCACATCCAGTGAGCGCGGCGGCGCTGCGCGCGACATAACCCGAAAAAGCTTGCAGACTTAAGTAGTTCTCGCCTTGATGTAGGGGAGCCTCCCCCCTATAATGCCGCGGTTAAATTTTCGGGCGACGGCTCAACATGTGCAAACCGAGGGTAGCGAGCCGCCGTGCACCGGATGAGGTCCGGTTCCCTTCGCGATGAGCAACCCGCTGGTGCACCGCTACCGGCTGGTGATGCGCGTCGTAGTCCTGCAAACAGGAATCGCACTGCTGGCAGCGATCGCGTTTCTGGTGCTGAAAGGCACCGGCGCGGCCGTCGCGGCGCTGGTGGGCGGCCTGGTCGTGGCATCGGGCACGGCGCTGTTCGGCTGGCGCATGTTTGCGCCCGGCATCGCGGGCGGCGCGACGCTGACGCGGGCGATGTTCGCCGCGGTCGCCCTGAAGTGGGTATGGTTTATCGGGGCGCTGTACCTGGCGCTCGCGCGCTGGAGACTGGATGCCGCACCGCTGCTGGTGGGGCTGGTCGCGGCGCAGCTCGGCCACTGGGCCGCGCTGGTGCGTGTGAAGAAATAGTGAACGAGCTGGAATCTTAGGATCCGCATTCTATGCAATTCGCAATGATGGTTGAGGAAGAGGCTGCCGGCGGGATGACCGCCTACATCAAGCACCATCTGACGCATTACACCGTCAACCAGGGCCATGGCGCGTTCTGGGCCATCCATATCGACAGCGTCATCTTCAAGCTGCTGCTCACCGCGCTGATGCTCGTCGTCCTGATCAGCGTCGCCAGCAAGGCCACCAGCGGCGTCCCCGGCAAGCTGCAGGCCGCTGTGGAGCTGCTGGTCGAGTTCGTCGACGGCATGGTCAAGGATACCTTCCACGGCAACAGCAAGTTCATCGCGCCGCTCGCGATCACGACCTTCGTGATCGTCTGGCTCGAGAATTTCATGGACATGCTTCCCGTCGATGCGCTCCCTGCGGCCGCCAAGATGTTCGGTGCAGAACATCTGCGCGTGGTCGCCACTGCCGACATCAACACCACGGTCGGAATGGCGCTCGGCGTGTTCCTTCTGATCCAGTACTTCGGCATCAAACACAAGGGCGTCGGCCTGTTCTTCAAGGAATGGTTCACGGCGCCGTTTCACGCGCATGGCATCGCCGCCGTCATTCTCGCGCCGATCAACCTGCTGCTGCGCCTGATCGAAGAGGGCGTGCGGCCGCTGTCGCTGTCGCTGCGGTTGTTCGGCAACATGTACGCGGGCGAACTGATCTTCCTGCTGATCGCCTGCTTTACGCTGGATGCCGCGCTGAGCCATGTGTCGACCTACGTACTGGGCGCCGCGCAGATCTTCGCCGGGACCGTCTGGACGCTGTTCCACGTGCTGATCATCACCCTGCAGGCCTTCATCTTCATGACCCTGACGATCGTCTACCTCAGCATGGCGGCCGAGCGTCACTAGTTTCGTTTCTCACCAAGCATCAAAAGACCGACGGAGACATTCAATGGAAAATCTGGCCCTTATCGCTCAAGTCATGAGCACCACCGTGATCGCTGCCGGCCTCGTCATCGGCCTCGGCGGCCTCGGTACCGCCATCGGTTTCGGCATCCTTGGCGGCAAGTTCCTCGAGAGCTCGGCGCGCCAGCCTGAACTGACCCCCATGCTGCAGACCAAGATGTTCATCGTCGCGGGCCTGCTCGACGCGGTGCCGATCATCGGCGTCGCGATCGGCCTGCTGCTGATCTATTCCAACCCGTTCCTGGCTCAGCTGGGCGCGAAGTAAGTAGCGGCACCGGGCCTTAGCGCCAGGAGCGGAACATGGATATAGCAGTCACACTGGTGATCCAGGGTCTGGTGTTCTTCATCTCGGCGTGGGTCGTGATGAAGTTCCTGTGGCCGAACATCATCACGGCCATCGAGACCCGCCAGAAGAAGATCGCGGAGGGCCTTGCCGCCGCGAACCGCAGCCAGAAGGACCTCGATGAGGCGCAGGCCAGGGCGAAGGAGATCCTGCGCGAGGCGCGGGACAAGGCGGCGCAGCTGGTCGAACAGGCCGGCAAGCGCTCCAACGAGATCGTCGACGAAGCCAAGGGCACGGCCTCGGTCGAGGCGCAGCGCCTGATCGTGCATGCCCACGAGGAAGTCGCGCTCGAGACGACGCGTGCCCGCGAGGGGCTGCGCCAGGAAGTGGGGCGCCTGGCGATCGCCGGCGCTTCGCAGCTGCTCGGTCGCGAGATCGATGCACGCACGCACGCCGAGCTGCTCGACAAGCTCAGCGCCGAGATCGCGCGTGGCTGAACGCGCCACGATTGCCCGGCCCTACGCCAAGGCTGCGTTCGAATACGCGCAGTCTGCGGCTGCCTTCGCGGCCTGGTCGCAGGGCCTCGCCGCGGCTGCTGCGATCGTCGCGGACGGGCGTGTCGCAGCCGCCACGAAGAACCCGCGGTGGACGCCCGCAGCACTCGCCGGCCTGATCGCCGACGTGGCGGGTGCCTCGCTGGACGAGGGCCAGCGCAATTTCGTCGGCGTGCTGGCCGAGAACCACCGCCTGCTCCTGCTGCCGGAGATTGCGGCGCAGTACGAGGCGCTGCGCGCCGCGGTCGAGAATACGATCGACGTGCACGTGGTGTCCGCGGTGGCGCTCGACGAGGCGCAGAAGGCAACGCTCGTCGCGGCGCTGACGCAGCGCTTCCGGCGCCAGGTACGCATGCAGAATTCGGTGGATTCGACCCTCCTCGGGGGCGCAGTGGTGCGCGCCGGGGACCTGGTCATCGATGGCTCGCTGAAGAGCCGACTCGAGAGACTCGCAACAGAATTGACTAGCTAGGCCAACAGGCCTTCCCGCAAGAGGTTTGATATGTCCATCAAGGCATCGGAAATCAGCGACCTGATCAAGGCGCGCATCGACAAATTCCAGTCCGCCGCCGAAGGCAGCAACGTCGGCACCGTGGTCAGCGTGACCGACGGCATCGTCCGCGTGCACGGCCTCGCCGACGCCCGCTACGGCGAGATGCTCGAGTTCACCGGCAACATCTTCGGCCTCGCGCTGAACCTGGAACAGGATTCGGTCGGCGCAGTGATCCTCGGCGACTACAAGCAGATCTCCGAAGGCTCCAGCGTCAAGACGACGGGGCGCATCCTCGAGGTGCCGGTGGGCCCCGAGCTGCTGGGCCGCGTCGTCGACGCGCTCGGCAACCCGATCGACGGCAAGGGCCCGGTCAATTCGACGCAGAAGGCGCCGCTCGAGCGCGTCGCTCCCGGCGTGATCTTCCGCCAGAGCGTCTCCCAGCCGGTCCAGACCGGCCTGAAGGCGATCGACTCGATGGTGCCGATCGGTCGCGGCCAGCGCGAGCTGATCATCGGCGACCGCCAGACCGGCAAGACCGCAGTCGCTATCGACACGATCATCAACCAGAAGGACACCGGCGTTAAGTGCGTCTACGTCGCGATCGGGCAGAAACAGAGCTCCATCGCCAACGTCGTGCGCAAGCTCGAGGAGTACGGCGCGATGGCGCACACGATCGTTGTCGCCGCCTCCGCCTCGACGCCGGCTGCGATGCAGTTCCTCGCCCCCTATGGCGGCTGCGCGATGGGCGAGTACTTCATGGACAATGGCCAGGATGCGCTGATCGTCTATGACGATCTTTCGAAGCAGGCGGTGGCCTACCGGCAGATCTCGCTGCTGCTGCGCCGGCCGCCGGGCCGCGAAGCCTACCCCGGCGACGTTTTCTACCTGCACTCCCGTCTCCTCGAGCGCAGCGCGCGCGTCAACGAGGAATACGTCGAGAAGTTCACCAACGGCCGCGTCAAGGGCAAGACCGGGTCGCTGACCGGGCTGCCCATCATCGAGACCCAGGCCGGCGACGTTACCGCGTTCGTGCCGACCAACGTGATCTCCATCACCGACGGACAGATCTTCCTCGAGACCGACCTGTTCAACGCCGGTATGCGTCCTGCGATCAACGCCGGCATCTCGGTGTCGCGCGTCGGCGGCGCCGCGCAGACCAACATCATCAAGAAGCTCGGCGGCGGCGTGCGACTCGCGCTTGCGCAGTACCGCGAGCTCGCAGCGTTCTCGCAGTTCGCCTCCGACCTCGACGAGGCGACCCGCCGCCAGCTGGACCGTGGCGTGCGCGTCACGGAGCTGATGAAACAGAAGCAGTACTCGCCGATGTCGGTGGCGGAGATGGCGCTGTCGCTGTACGCCGCGAACAACGGCTACTTCGACAAGGTCGACCGCCGCAAGGTCGTCGATACCGAGGCGGCGCTGCAGTCCTATGCCCGCACCAACAATGCCGACCTGCTGAAGTCGATCAACAGCAAGCCCGACCTGTCGAAGGACGTCGAGGCCGGTCTGAAGAAGCTCTGCGAAGACTTCTTCGCGACGCTGTAGTCCCCGGAACCCAGGGCAATGGCAGGCGCAAAGGAAATCCGCAGCAAGATCGCGAGTATCAAGAATACTCAGAAGATCACCAAGGCCATGGAGATGGTGGCTGCCAGCAAGATGCGCAAGGCGCAGGACCGGATGCGCACAGCGCGCCCCTACGCCGAGAAGATCCGCCGGGTCATCGGCCACCTGCGCCAGGTGAACCTCGATTACAAGCACCCGTTCACGCTCGAGCGCGAGGTCAAGTCGATCGGGCTCATCATCGTCAGCACGGACCGCGGCCTCTGCGGCGGCCTGAACCTGAACCTCTTCAAGCAGGCGCTGCTGACGATCCGAGACGCTACGGCCAAAGGACAGACGGTCCACCTGTGCCTGATCGGCTCCAAGGGCCTGCAGTTCTTCCGCCGCCTCAATGGCGTGGTGGTCGACGGCTCCGTCACGCATCTCGGCGACCGGCCGCATGTCAGCGATCTGATCGGTGCGACCAAGGTGATGCTGGATGCGTACCGCGACGCGAAGGTCGATCGCGTCATGCTCGTGCACAACGTATTCGTCAACACGATGACGCAGAAGCCGGTGGTGTCGCAGCTCCTGCCGCTCGAGACCACCGACAAGGCGGACCTCCCCGAGCGCTGGGATTACCTGTTTGAGCCCGACGCGGTGGGAATCCTCGACGGGTTCCTGATGCGCTACATCGAGTCCCAGGTATTCCAGGGCGCCGTCGAGAACGTCGCCTGCGAGATGGCGGCGCGCATGGTCGCGATGAAGAGCGCGACCGACAACGCCGGCAAGCTCATCGACGAGCTCCGGCTCATTTACAACAAGGCCCGTCAGGCGGCGATCACGAAAGAACTTTCGGAAATCGTCGGCGGCGCGGCAGCAGTCTAGGCACAGAGGATCAATATCATGTCCAGCGGCAGCGGCAAAATCGTGCAAATCATCGGCGCGGTCATCGACGTGGAGTTTCCACGCGACCAGATTCCCAAGGTCTATGACGCGCTCAAGCTCGACGACGTCGACCTCACCCTCGAGGTACAACAGCAGCTCGGCGACGGCATCGTGCGCACGATCGCGATGGGACCCTCCGAGGGCCTGCGCCGCGGCCTCACCGTGCAGAGTACGGGCAAGTACATCTCCGTGCCCGTCGGCAAGGGCACCCTCGGCCGCATCATGGACGTGCTCGGCAAGCCGCAGGACGAGCGTGGACCGGTGGAGGTCAGCGAGTACCTGCCGATCCACCGCCCTGCGCCTGCGTATGACGAGCAGGCGGGTGGCCAGGACCTGCTGGTCACCGGCATCAAGGTCATCGACCTGCTGGTGCCGTTCGCCAAGGGCGGCAAGGTCGGCCTGTTCGGCGGCGCCGGCGTCGGCAAGACCGTCAACATGCTCGAACTGATCAACAACATCGCCAAGCAGTACAGCGGCCTGTCGGTGTTCGCCGGCGTCGGCGAGCGCACCCGCGAAGGCAACGACTTCTATCACGAGATGATCGAGTCCGGCGTCATCGACAAGGACAACCTCGGCAACTCCAAGGTCGCGATGGTCTACGGCCAGATGAACGAGCCTCCCGGCAATCGCCTGCGCGTGGCGCTGACGGGCCTGACGATGGCCGAATACTTCCGCGACGAGAAACAGGCCTCCGGCAAGGGCCGCGACGTGCTGTTCTTCGTCGACAACATCTACCGCTACACGCTGGCCGGCACCGAAGTGTCGGCGCTGCTCGGCCGCATGCCGTCGGCGGTCGGCTACCAGCCGACGCTGGCCGAGGAAATGGGCGTCCTGCAGGAGCGCATCACCTCGACCAAGACCGGCTCGATCACGTCGATCCAGGCCGTCTACGTTCCCGCGGACGATCTCACCGACCCGTCGCCGGCGACGACTTTCGCCCACCTCGACGCCACCGTCGTGCTGTCGCGCCAGATCGCCTCCCTCGGCATCTATCCGGCGGTCGATCCGCTGGACTCGACCAGCCGCCAGCTCGACCCGCTGGTGGTCGGCGAAGAACATTACGAGACCGCGCGCGGCGTACAGGCGATCCTGCAGCGCTACAAGGAGCTGCAGGACATCATCGCGATCCTCGGCATGGACGAGCTGTCCGAAGAGGACAAGCTGACCGTGTACCGCGCGCGCAAGATCCAGCGCTTCCTGTCGCAGCCGTTCAACGTCGCGAAGGTGTTCACGGGCCAGGACGGCAAGATCGTCCCGCTGAAGGATACGATCCGCGGGTTCAAGGCGATCATGGCCGGCGAGTACGATCACCTGCCGGAACAGGCTTTCTACATGATTGGCGCGATCGAAGAAGCGGTCGAGAAAGCCAAGACCCTGAGCTGAAGGTATACCCATGGCCAACACCATCCACGTCGATATCGTCAGCGCCGAGGGAGCGATCTACTCCGGCGAGGCGCTCATGGTGTTTGCCCCCGGCTCCCAGGGCGAGCTCGGCATCGCGCCGCGGCACGCGCCGCTGCTGACGACGCTGAAGGCCGGCGAAGTGCGGGTGCAGGCGGAAGGCGAGCCCGAGCACGTGTTCTATGTCGGCGGCGGCGTCATGGAAGTCCAGCCGCACCTGGTTTCTGTGCTGGCTGACACGGCTGCGCGCGCCCAGGACCTGGACGAGGCGGCCGCGGTCGCCGTGCGCCAGCGTGCCGAGGAAGCGGTCCGCAGCCGCACCGACAAGATCGAGGTCGCGGAAGCGCAGGCGGAGATGCTGCGCGCCATGGCACAATTGAAGGCGATCGAGCGACTGCGCAAGAAACGCTAGGGGCGTCGGGCCCCTCAAGGGGTAGTCATGCCGCTTTCCGTCGTCATACTCGCAGCGGGCCAGGGCAAGCGGATGAACTCCGACCTGCCGAAGGTCCTGCAGCCGCTCGCCGGGCGGCCCCTTCTGCAACACGTCATCGACACCGCGCGGCTGCTGCTGCCGCTGAACATCTACGTCGTCTACGGCCATGGGGGCGCCCAGGTCCAGGCCGCGCTGAGCCACGAAGCCGACATCGACTGGGTGCTCCAGGCGGAGCAGCTCGGCACCGGCCATGCCGTCATGCAGGCGCTGCCGATGATTCCCGACGACGACCTGGTACTCATTCTTTATGGCGACGTACCGCTGGTCGGGGCGCATACCCTGCGCGCCCTGGTCAGTGCAGCCGGCGACGCAGCGCTCGCGCTGGCTACTGCGATCGTGCCTGACGGGACCGGCTTCGGGCGTATCCTGCGCGACGGCCACGGCGGGCTCGCCGGCATCGTCGAGGAGCGGGACGCGACGCCGCAGCATCGCGCCATCCGCGAGGTCAACACCGGGCTGATGGCGGCGCGCACACGCAACCTGCGCACCTGGCTTGCGGCGGTCAGCAATGACAATGCGCAGGGCGAGTACTACCTGACCGACATCCTCGCCGCTGCGGTGGCCGGCGCCGGCGGCGCCGTGCCGGTTCCGGTCGATGACCTCGCCGAGATCCGTGGCGTCAACGACAAGGTCCAGCTTGCCGAGGTCGAGGCGCACTACCGCGGGGCGCGCGCGCGCGAGCTGATGCTCGCCGGCGCGACGCTCTGCGATCCTCTGCGCATCGATGTCCGCGGCAACGTCGTCGTCGGCCGCGACGTGTTCA
>Ga0302279_10001419_pt1 | contig 33810 bp, 34 predicted proteins | sample III_Bog_N3_3_FD_194541 | JGI IMG/M metagenome (GOLD analysis project Ga0302279, IMG submission 194541) | Peat permafrost microbial communities from Stordalen Mire near Abisko, Sweden - III_Bog_N3_3 | ecosystem: Environmental > Terrestrial > Soil > Wetlands > Peat | place: Sweden: Abisko...
CTACGACGGGTGGGTGCTCGAGCGACACGGGCCGAGCGATGCGGACCCGCAGTGGTCCTTCACCCCCCAGCCCCCATTCGGCCAGGAGCCCGACCTCGGACTGGACCGGAGGTCGGACGACGACCCACGCCACGACCCGCCGACCGACGCATCACGCCACGACCCGCCGACCGACGACCGCACCCTGTTCGACCGACCGCCCGAGGTCGTGCCCCGGCGGTGACAGGGTGGGGGTTTGTCGCCTATCCCCGGGGCACGAGGGCCAACTGGCGTGATTGAGCGACCAACCGTCCGTCGACGTCCCAGATCTCCCCGTCCTCCTCGAGGAAGCCCCCGGTGACGAACCTGGTGGTGAACTGGCACCGCAGCGGTCCGGAAGTCGGCCGGGCCCGAACGTGACATGTGAGCTCGACCGTCGGTGTCCAGGCCACCGGTAGGTGGGTGTTGAAGATGGTGGGTGGGAATGCGTCGAGCGCGCAGAGCAGGACGACGGTGTCGATGTGCTCGCCGTCGAGGAGCTGGAACCAGCCACGAACCCGGGCGATGCCACTGCGTTCGCCTGCGGCGAACCCGACGTCGGCCGGGTGAAGGTGCAGTTCGACCTGACCCATGAACGGGGGAGGGAAGGTGTCCGTGGCGACGATGTGGACGCACTCGTCGACCGGTGGGAGGTCGGGCGGTGAACCGTCGACGAGGAGGGCTCCGTGGTCCTCGCCGAGATCGCCGAAGGTGCCCAGCGTGGTCAACAACGGACGGTCGACGGCGTGCAGCGTTGCCCGTCCGGTGGCGAAGCGCTTCCCCACTTTGATCACGTCGGTGGCGATGTTGACGGGACCTGGCGTACCGGGCGCGAGGAAATGGCCGGTCACCGTCACCGGGTCCGGTCGTCCGGTGGCGTTGATCAGGGCCCGGGCAGCGACGGCGAGCAGATAGCCACCGTTGGCGTTGCCGGCGATGTCCCACCCTGGTAGCACGGCCGCGGAATAGGTCCCGTCCCCGACCGGCGTGACGGCCGTCGCGGCGCCGAACCGCCCTGTCGTCATCCGACCCTCCGATCACTCCCGGCCCCGGGACCGAGCGGTCCGGTGTCGCTGATCTGAGGGTAGTGACCAGGCTCGATCAACCGATCCACACAGGTCCCACCGTCACCTGGTCCAATGCCACGCATCCGACCCCGTTCCACGCCATGCCACGCACCGGCCCGGTACTCCGGTCCAGGCCCGCTCGACGGACCGGACCGGGAGGACGACCGTCAGGCGCCGCCCAGTACGGTGGGCTCGACGCCGTCCCAGAGGCTGACGGGGGCCTTGCCGACGGGGTAGTGCCCCGGCTGGCGCCCGGAACCCATCTTCTCGAGGCGGGCCTTCATGCCCGGGCTGAGGGCATCGGCCTGGATCATCTCGATGTACGTGGCGGTGGCATTGCCGACGTCGAAGAAGTCACGCTGCCAGCTCCACTGGTGGTTGCCGCCGTAGCGGAACCAGCTGCCGCCCAGGCCGGCGATCTCGTAGTGGCTGCCGTCCGCCCTGGTGGCGTCGGCCACCTGCTTCCACAGGCCGAGGATCTCCCCCTGCACTTCGTCGATCAGGATCCGCATGTACGGGTAGGTCCAGCCGCCCAGACCCTCCATCTCGAGGCCGACCGCGTACTCGCGGATCTGCTCGCGGCCGACGGCCATGAACTCGTCGTTCGGCCCGACATTCCAGCCGTAGGTGGCGTCCTCGGTGAACATCTCGGCGAGCGGAAGCCAATTCAGCTCCTCTTCGCACTTCCGGTTGAGTTCCAGCCAGAGCTGCATGGTCTCTTCGAGCTCACTGCGGGGGTACGACGGCACGGGGCGACTCCTTTTCGGTGTGGAAGGTCGGTACAGGTGAGTCTGCACCGGGGATTCGATTCAAATCGGGCTTCACGGCTTCACAGATTCACGGATTCACGACGCAACGTTCGCTACCCGAACCGGAGGACGCATCAGTCGTCCACCAGGGTCAGGGCGTGGGTCGGGCAGAAGCGCACCGCGGCCTCGAGCTCGGAACGCCGGTTGTCCGGCGGTTCGGACTCGAGCACGACCACCTGGTGGTCCTTGCCGACTTCGAACACCCCGGGCGCCTCGGACTCGCAGACGCCATGGCCCTGACACAGGTCGGTGTCCACCACGATCCGCATCAGGCGGCACCTCCGGCATGGCTGCGGGCCACGGCCCGGCGGCGATAGCGGACCACGCAGGGCTGCTGGAGCTGGACGACCATCTTCGAGTGGTCGTTGCGATAGGTCTCGGGCGGTTGGGCGGCCTCGAACTCCCAGTCGAGGAGGAGGACGCTGAAGATGGCCTTGAGCTGCATCATGGCGAACGCCTGCCCGACGCAGCGATGGCGGCCGGCGCCGAACGGGATCCACGTCCAGGGATTGAGCCGGTCCTCTTCACGGGGATCGAGGTAGCGGTCGGGCTGGAAGGAGTCGGCGTCGGGGAAGTCCTCGGAGATCCGGTTCGACACCGCCGGGCTGGCTCCGACCATCTGGCCCTCGTGGATGGCGTAGCCCTCGACCTCGAGCTCTTCCTTGGCCACCCGCAGCAACAGGATGAGCGGGGGGTGGAGACGGAGTGCCTCCTTGATCGACGACTCGAGCAGCGGCATCTCGCGCAGCGCCTGGTAGCTGACCTCTGCGCCGTCGGCGTACAGCTCGGCCAGTTCGTCGTCGACCCGGGCCAGCACGTCCGGGTGACGGAGCCATTCGATGAGGGTCCAGGCCGCCGTTCCCGACGTCGTGTGGTGGCCGGCGAACATCATCGAGATGAACATGCCGGTGACCTCATCGGGCAGGAAGCGGTCGCTGCCGTCAGGATTCTTGATCGACATCAGCACGTCGACCAGGTCCCGCTCGTCGTCCGAGACCGGCGGTTCGGCGGCGCGCGCCTCCATGATCGCCTGGATCAGCGACACCAGCTCCGCGCGGGCCGCGTCGCGTCGGTGGAAGCTCTCGATGTCGGCGTAGGGGTCGACGAAGGCGATGGCGTCGGTGCCCTGCTCGAGGTCGTGGAAGAGCTGGGCGAAGCGCCCGTCGAGCTGCTCGCGGAAGCGCTTGCCGACCAGGCAGGCCGACGAGGTGTAGATGAAGAGTTCGGCGAACCACTCGAGCATGTCGATCTCGCCCTCGTCGTCCCAGGCGGCCACCATGCGCTCGACCTCACTGGAGATCGTGGCGGCATGGCCACGCATGAACTTGTCGCGCAGCGCCTGGTTGTGCAGCATCTCCCGCCGCCGTTCGGGTGACGCGTCGAAGACCACGCCCTCACCGAAGACGGGGGCCATGAAGGGGTAGGCCTCGGCCTGGTCGAGGATCTCCTCGGGTGACCGGAAGAAGAACTCGTTGGCCTCGGCGCCGCTGAGCAGCACCACGTCACGATCGGCCAGCCGGAACATCCCGACGTCGCCGCACTCGGCCCGCACGCGCTCCATGAGTGCGATCGGGTCGACCCGGAGCTCCTCGAGGTGACCGGTGGGCCCTTCGCCCCCGGAGACCCGTGCGGGCTCCTGTAGTCCTGTGTCGACAGCCATCACTGGCCTCCTTGTTCCTTGACTGAGGGCGTGAGCGGCGCCTCGGGTTGCAGCTCGATGACGGTGGTGTGGACCCCACGGGGAAGGTTGACCACGGCGCAGACGGCCTGGGCGACGCCGTCCGGACGCATGAAGTTGGAGTGGCGGGCGAAGCCCCAGGCCGCCCACTGCTCGATGATCTCGCCGGTCTGCACGGGGTCCCAGTCCATCCCCATCCCGGTCATGGTGGGGCCGGGACGAAGGATGGCGGCCCGGACGCCGGTTCCCTCGAGTTCCATCTGGAGCGAGTGGACGTAGCCCTCGAGGCCCCACTTCGAGGTGACGTAGGCGGCCATGGCGGGTCGCGGTCGCTCGGCGACGTCGGAGGTGACGAAGACGAAGTCGCCCCGCTGCCTCGACACCATGGCGGGAAGGAGCGAGCGCACCAGGCGGTGGGTACCGGTCACGTTGACGGCCAGAACGTCCTCGAGGGACGCGGTATCGGTGCCGAGGACTCCGCCCGCCATGTTCAGGCCGGCATTGGACACCACGATCTCGATCTCGCCGAGGGTGTCGATCGCGGAGGCGGCGAACCGCTCGACCGAGTCGTCGTCGGCGAGGTCGAGGTGGACGGCGACCGCTTCGCCGCCGGCCTCCCGGATGGCGACCGCCGCGTCCTCGCAGTCGGCGACGCGTCGGGCGCCGAGCACCACGGGGTGGCCGAGTGCGGCGAGGGCGGCAGCCGTAGCCCGTCCGATGCCGGACGAGGCGCCCGTCACCACGGCGGGACGACGTTGCGGGTTTGCAGGGAACCTCGGCATCAGCGCAGGGTCACCGTTGTGGGCAGGGCGGCGAGGCCCCTGACGTTGATGGAGTGGACCCGCTCGACCCCGTCCGGGTCGACGTCGTAGGTGGCGACCCGACCCACGAGCTCGGTCAGCGCGATCCTCGCCTCGAGGCGCGCCAACGGAGCGCCCATGCAGAAGTGACGTCCGCTGCCGAAACTGACGAGTGCCTTCGTGTCCCGGTCGAGGTCGTAGCGGTCGGCGTGGGGGAAGACCCGTTCGTCCCGGTTGGCCGATCCCACCAGTAGCAGGACGCGGCTGCCCTCGGCGATCGAGGTGCCGTGGAGATGGACGGGCTGTCGTGTCATCCGCAGCAGCATCTGGCTTGAGGTGTCGTACCGGAGCGTCTCCTCGGTCCAGGCCGGAACCATCGAGGGATCGGCGAACGGCTTGGTCCGCTCGTCCGGATGCCGCCAGCCCCAGTACCAGGCGTTGCCGAGCAGCTTCGTGGTGGTCTCGTTGCCGGCCACCACCATGAGGAAGAGGAAGGCGACGATCTCCTCGTCGGTGAGTTTGTCGCCGTCGATCTCCGCGTCGAGCAGGGCCGAGGTGAGATCGTCCCGCCGGGACGCCCGCCGCTCGTCCACCATGGTCTGGTAGTAGCCCACGAGGGTGAGCGCCGCCTCCATGCCCTCCTGGGGCACGTCGTACACGCCGTCGTCGCGGTGGAGCACCAGATCGGCGAGTCGGCGTAGCTCGGCGCGGTCGGCCGTGGGCACGCCGACCAGCTCCGAGATCACGTCCATCGGCACCTTGCCGGCGAAGTCGGCGATGAAGTCGAACGACCCCGACTCCAGCGCCGGCTCGAGGTGCTGGAGGGTGATCTCGCGGATGCGCTCCTCCATGGCGTTGACCTTGCTGGGAGTGAAGCCCTTGCCGACCAGCGACCGCATGCGGGTGTGCTTCGGCGGGTCGAGGGCGAGGAAGGACATGGTGCGGTGGGCGTCGGGCCCGAACGCGCTCGGGTCGAGCGAGACACCGTACGAATTGGAGTAGGCGTCGACGTTGCGGAAGGCGGCGAGCACGTCCTCGTGACGGGACAGTGCCCAGAAGTCGAATTCCTCGGACCGGTAGACCGGCGCCTCCGACCGCAGCCGGGCATAGGTCGGATAGGGGTCCTCGTGCATCTCGTACGTGTACGGGTTGTAGGTGACGGGACCGTCGACCCCGGTGATCGTCATGAGGTGCCTCCGTCGTGGTCGAACAGCAGTGTGGCGGCCTCGGCCACGAACGCCGGCACGTCGAGGAACGACATGTGCCCGATGCCGGCGGTGAGGAGCGCGCCACGGTAGGCGGCCTCCAACACCCGGACGGCCCGTGCGTCGGGCTCGGGCCCGAGTGCCGCCGTCAGGCGGCGGTGGGTCTGGGCCCCGATCCGATCGCGCAGGTGGGCGACGTCGGGATGGGGGCTGATGAGTGCGACCGTGCAGGCGTCCACCAGGGCCGGGCTGCTCGATGCGAAGGGGGTCATCTCGCGGACGGCCTCCTCGACCCGTTGCGCCCTGGGGACGGACAGGTCGGTGTCGATGGCGGGAAGGGACTCCATGCGACGCCACAGCACCTCGGCCAACAGGTGGTCCTTCGAGCTGAAGTAGGTGTAGGCGGTGGCCGGGGCCACGCCGGCACGGCGGGCCACGCCGCGGACGGTCAGTCCGGCGTAGCCCACCTCGTCGGTCTCGTCCTCGGCGGCCCGCACCAGTTTGGCCACGATCTCCGCCTGGCGGGCGGTCAGTCGACGTCGTGTCGCCTCGATGTCGACCACGGCCGGAGCCGCTGCGTCGGCGCCCACATCGGACAGGGCCGCCGGCGAACTCACGGGGCCTCTCGGCCGTCGGCGTCCGGGCAGGGCTGCCCGCTGGTGTCGGTCATATGTCCATACTATAGTCCAGACACGTGTCCAGCAACGGGGGAGAGGTCGTGACCGCAGCAGAGGGTGCAGCACCGAAGGGGTCGGACGACCGCCCGACCGTCGGCGTCATCGGGTTGGGTGCCATCGGGGACGGCGTCGCCGGAAGTGTCCACGCGGCGGGCTTTCCGCTCGTGGTCTTCGACATCCGGGAGGAGGCGACCGCCCGTCATGCCGAACATGCAGCCGTCGCCGCATCACCCGCCGACCTGGCACGGGCCGCCGACGTCGTGGTCGTGGCGGTGGTCAACGACGGGCAGGTCCATGCGGTCCTGTCGGGTCCCGAGGGTGCGCTGGTCGCCGCAGGACCGGACACCACGTTCGTCATCGTCAGCACCATCACCCCCGAGTGCGTCCGGTCCGTGGGGGCGGAGGCCGGAGCCGCCGGCGTGGCCCTCGTCGACTGCGGTGTCAGCGGCGGCCCGGCCGCCGCTGCATCGGGCGAGTTGATCTGCATGGTGGGAGGTGACGAGGACGTCGTGGCCGGACTCGGGCCGGTCTTCGACGCCCTGGGCTCACTCACGGTGCACATGGGCGCATTCGGCACCGGCCTGGCGGCGAAGCTCGCCCGCAACCTGGTCCAGTACGGCGGCTGGCTGGCGGCCTACGAGGGGCAGGTGCTGGCCGAGGCCGCCGGCATCGAGCTGGCCAAACTGGCCCAGGTCGTCCGGGCCAGCGACGCCAAGATCGGCGGCGCCGCGACGCTCATGTTCCGATCTACGGTGGCGCAGTTCACGGACGACGCCGACGCTGGGTTCGTGGCAGCCATGCAGAACGGGGCGGACCTGGCCCACAAGGATCTCCTGGCCGCATTGGCGCTGGGCGACGAACTGGGGGTCTCCCTGCCGTTGGCCGCGATGACCGAGGCCCGCACCGACTACATCTTCGGGGTGGCCGGGAACGAGGAGGAGCGATGACCGAGGGATCGACGACAGGGACGACCGGGGTGCTGGGGGAGGAACGCCTCCTCGTCGGCGGTGAGCTGCGGACGGCCCGGACCGGCAAGGTCTTCGAGACCGTCAATCCGGCGACCGGCGAGGTCCTCGGCGTGGCCGCCGACGGCGCCGCCGAGGACATGGACGACGCGATCGCCGCGGCCCGGCAGGCCTTCGACGGGACGGACTGGTCCACCGACGTGGCGTTGCGGGTGCGCGGGCTCCGCCAGCTCCAGCGCGCCTTCGAGGCCCACGCCGACGAGATCCGGGCCATGACCGTCGCGGAGACGGGGTCACCGCTCTCTCTCACTTACTCGGCACAGCTCGACACACCGGTGGGATCGCTCGGCTGGGTGGCCGACCTCGCCGAGTCCTACGAGTGGGAGACCGACCTCGGTGATGCGGAGCCGCTCGGTATCCCTTCCCACCGCTGGGTCCGCCGGGAGGCGACGGGTGTCGTCGGCGCCGTCACCCCGTGGAACGTCCCCCACCAGATCAATCTGGCCAAGCTCGGCCCCGCCTTGGCCGCGGGCAACACGGTCGTACTGAAGCCGGCGCCGGACACCCCCTGGTGCGCCACCGTGCTCGGCCGGCTCATCGCCGAGGAGACCGACATCCCCGCGGGGGTCGTCAACATCGTGTCGTCGTCGGACCACGCCCTCGGCGCCATGCTCTCGACGGACCCTCGGGTCGACCAGGTGAGCTTCACCGGTTCGACCGCGACGGGGCGGAAGGTCATGGCCGCCGCCGCCGACACCGTCAAGAAGGTGTTCCTCGAACTCGGGGGCAAGTCGGCGTTCGTCATCCTCGAGGACGCCGACCTCCGCGGTGCCTGTGCCACCGCGGCGTTCACTGTCTGCACCCACGCCGGACAGGGGTGCGCCATCACGACCCGGCTGCTCGTCCCCCGTTCCCTATTCGACGAGGCCGTCGACTCGACCTCCCGCGTGATGGCCAAGCTGCCGGCCGCCGACCCGACCGATCCCGGCACCATCTGCGGTCCGCTCGTCAGTGCCCGCCAGCGTGACCGGGTCGAGGGCTACCTGAAGCTGGCCATCGAGGAGGGCGGTTCGTTCGCACTCGGCGGTGGGCGACCCGAGGGGCTCGACGGCGGGTTCTTCGTCGAGCCCACCCTGATCGTCGGGGTCGGCAACGGTGCCCGAGTGGCCCAGGAGGAGATCTTCGGGCCGGTCCTGGTGGTGATCCCGTTCGATGACGACGACGATGCGGTTGCTCTCGCCAACGACTCCGCCTACGGGCTCTCCGGCTCGGTGTGGTCGGCGGACCGGAACCGGGCGGTCGGCGTGGCCAACAGGATCCGGACCGGCACGATCGGGATCAACGGCGGACTCTGGTTCAGCCCGGACGTCCCGTTCGGTGGCTACCGCCAGTCGGGCGTGGGCCGCGAGTCTGGGGTCGCGGGCTTCGAGGAGTACCTCGAGATCAAGTCACTGGCCGAGCCGGCGTGACCGCCGCCACGGACTCCACCATCAGCGGCGCCAGCGCCGTCAGCGCCGTCAGCGCCGCCAGCGCCATCAGCGCCGCCGGGTCGGCGGTTGCCGGGAGCACCACCATCCGGCCGGATGATCGCCACGGTCAGCGGCACCACCGCGGCCACCGGGCCCGTCGGCTGCACCAGCGCCGGCTGCACCGAGTACCTGAGGAGGCGTAATGACGGAGGAACTCACCGGAGCCCGGGCCGCGGGCATGGCCAAGATGGACGAGGTCTACGGGTTCAGCGTCGACCCGGACACCGTGGCGGGGCCCTACATCGACGTGACGGTCGACCACCTGTTCGGTGCGATCTGGACCCGTGATGCCCTCGACGTCCGTGATCGGCGGATGCTGACGATCGGTGTGCTGGCCGCGCTGGGTCAGGCCAATTTGTTGGAGATCCAATTCCGCTCGGCGCTCGACCGGGGCGAACTGACCGAGGAGCAGGTGCGCGAGGTCGTCCTCCACCTGACCCACTACACCGGGTGGCCGCTGTCGACGGGCGTCAATTCCGCCGCCGAGAAGATCATCGCGGAGCGGGCCAAGGCGGCCAAGGCGGCCAAGGCGGTCGCGGCGGTCGAGCAGACCGCAGCCGACGGCACCCGACAGACCGCAGCCGACGGCACCCGACAGACCGCAGGCGACGGCACCCGACAGACCGCAGGCGACGGTGCCGAACAGACCAAGGAGCCCTGACCATGACCGACACCACGACCCCCACGAATCCACCGAATCCCACGACCACGTTCGACTTCACCGGCAAGGTGGCCATCGTGACCGGCTCGGCCGGTGGCATCGGCCAGGCCTACGCCGAGGCGCTCGCCGGCGCCGGCGCCTCGGTCGTCGTGGCCGACATCGACGTCGCCCGGGCCGAAGCCGTGGCCGCGGGCATCCGGTCGTCCGGCGGCTCCGCCGTCGGCGTAGCCGTCGATGTGGCCGACCCCGCCTCCGCCCAGGCGATGGCCCAGGCGGCGGTGGACGAGTTCGGCGGCATCGACTACCTGGTCAACAACGCCGCCATCTTCGGCGGCATGAAGCTCGACCTCCTGCTCACCGTCGACTGGGACTACCTCAACCGGTTCCTGTCGGTCAACATGCTCGGTGCGCTCAATTGCGTCCGAGCCTGCTGGCCGGCCATGAAGGCGCGGGGGGGTGGGGCGATCGTGAACCAGTCGTCGACGGCGGCCTACCTGTACGCCGGCTTCTACGGACTGGCCAAGGCCGGGGTCAATTCGATCACCCAGCAGATGGCCCACGAGCTCGGGGGCGACAAGATCCGCACCAACGCCATCGCTCCGGGGCCGATCGACACCGAGGCGTCGCGCACCGTGGTCCCGGATGCGTTCATGCAGCCGATCCTGGCCGGCCTCGCCCTGAAGCGCATGGGGGAGACCTCGGATCTCGTCGGGATGTGCCTGTTCCTCCTGTCGGACGAGGCGTCGTGGATCACGGGGCACGTCTTCAACGTCGACGGGGGGCAGGTGGTCCGCCCGTGACGCCGACGCCGGGCACCGGCGACGACCACCGCATCGAGCTCGAGTTCCTGGACCACGTCCTCCTCATCGCCTTCGACCGTCCCGGAGCCCGTAATGCCTTCGATGCGGCGATGTACCGGGCGGTGGCCGGCGCCCTCTCCGGTGCCCGGGGGGACGACGACGTCCATGCGGTGGTCCTGACCGGCAGGGGCAAGGCCTTCACCTCAGGCCAGGACCTGCGTGAGATGGCGGCGGTCGCCACCGGTGGTGACGGGTCCGCCCTCGGCTCGGGATTCGGGGACCTGCTCGACCTGCTGGTGGAGTTCGACAAGCCGTTGTTGGCCGCGGTCCACGGCGTGGGGATGGGCCTCGGATGCACCATCATCGGTCACCTCGACCTCGTGCTGATGGAGGAGTCGGCCCGATTGCGGGCGCCGTTCGCCGAGATGGGCGTCCCGCCGGAGGCGGCAAGCAGCTATCTCCTCCCGGCCCGCATGGGCTGGCAGCAGGCGGCGCGCGTCCTGTTGGCCTCCGAGTGGGTCACGGCCGCTGAGGCGGTGGAGTGCGGTCTCGCCCTCCGTACCTGCCCGGACGGGACGGCGCTCGAGGAGACCCTGACGCTGGCCCAGACGATCGCATCGTTCCCCCCGCACGCCACCCGCCAGATCAAGCGTCTCATGCTGGCCGGACGGGGTTCGGCCGTCGCCGACGCCCGGCGACGCGAAGAAGTGGCGTTCGCCGCGCTGTTCGCCGACCCCTCGGTCAATCCGGGTGAGGGTCTGACCGCCGGGTTGGAGGGCTGACCGCCATGCGGTTCGGCATCACGTGCTTCCTGACGGACCGGGACATGGCGCCGTCCGAGCTGGCGCGAGCGGTCGAGGAGCGTGGCTTCACGTCCCTCTACCTTCCCGAGCACACCCATCTTCCGGTGCGCGCCGACACGCCGCCGGCGCTGGTCGAGGGAGTGCGGATCGACGACTACAAGCGCAGCCTCGACCCGTTCGTGGCACTGGCCACAGCCGTGCCCGTCACCTCCTCGCTTCGCCTCGGGACGGGGATCATCCTGGCGGCGCAGCACGACCCGATCGTGCTGGCCAAGCAGGTGGCCACGATCGACCACCTGAGCGGTGGCCGGTTCGAGCTCGGGATCGGCTTCGGGTGGAACCGCGCCGAGGCGGCCGACCACGGTGTCCCGTTCGGCGACCGACGCGCCATTGCCCGCGAGCACATCCTGTGCATGCGCGCCCTGTGGCGCGACGACCCGGCCGAGTTCCATGGCGAGTTCCTCGACCTCGATCCGTGCTGGACGGCGCCCAAGCCCGCGCAGGGAGCCGATGTCCCTGTCCTGATCGGCGGGGGAGCGACCGGTGCCAACTTCGCCGCCATCGCCGAGTACGGGGACGGGTGGATGCCCATCGGTGGTTCCGGCCTCGGTGAGGCACTGCCGGAACTCCGGCGGGTCTTCGAGGAGGCCGGGCGTGACCCGGAGCAGCTGCGCGTGCTCCCGTTCGGCACGGTCCCCACCGATGCCAAGCTCGAGCACTTCGTCCACCTCGGTATCGACGAGGTCGTCCTTCGTCTACCGGGTGGGAGCCCGTCCGAGATCCTGGAGGTCCTCGACTCCCATGCCACCTTCGTCGACCGATTCGGTGGCGGTCGTGGCTGAGTCCCCGTCGACCGGGTCCCTGTTGCCCGAGCCTTCCGTCGCCGAGCCTTCCGTCAACGGGGCTCCCGCGCTCGAGTCTCCTCGTCGCCGAGGTCCGTCGGGACGCCCCTGGAGCGGAGGGGGGCGCGAAGAACTGGCCACGGCCGTGCGCCGGCTCATGCAGCTCACGGTGACGTCGACGCCGGCGCCGGGAGTCTTTGCGGACGCAGCCGCACGGATCGACGGCCTCGCCGACGCACTGGAGGCGGAGGTCCCCGAAGACGCGGAGCAGCCGGTGGGCCGGTTCGCCGAGGAGTCGGTCGGTTCCGAGGAACTCGCCACCCTGACGGCGGCGATGCCGTTCGACATGGTCGTCGGTTCCTGCAACCCCCTGGCTCCGCCCATCGAGATCTGGTTCGACCCGCCGAAGGCTCACGGCAGGGTGGTCTTCGCACCGCAGTACGAGGGTGCCCCGGGCTGCGTGCACGGCGCTGCCATCGCGGCGGCCTTCGACATCATCCTGACTGCCGCCAATGTCGTGGCCGACGCCGCTGGGCCGACCGTGGAGCTCTCCATCCGCTATCGCAAGCCCACCATCCTCGGCGTCGATACCGTGTTCGAGTCCTGGGTGACCGAGGTCACGGACCGCCGAACGTTCAGCATCGGCCGACTGCTCCAGGACGGCGTGGTCAAGGTCGAGGCGACGGGTGAGTTCGTCAACATGTCTCGGGAACGCATCAACGCCATGCACCGGGACCGGGTCGCCGGGGCCGAAGATGCCGGCAAGGCCGTCGCGGCCCACGGGGTCGACACGGTCGACACGGCCGAGACCGCCGACGGGGCCCAAGCCGGAGCAGACGGGGCCCAAGCCGGAGCAGACGGGGCCGCCGAGGCCGACGGGACGGCATCGTGACTGCCTGTCACGCGGACGGCGGCGCTGTTCTCTAGAGTCTGCATCGTTGGAATACGCCGGGGGAACGGGTCGATGATCCGTCGGGCGAACATGATCAAGGGGGAAGCATGAAGAGCCACACCATCCGCGGTGGGTCGGTGGGCCGAGGGCGGAGCAGGACGGTCGCCCTCGCACTGGTGGGCCTCGTGCTCGCCGGCACCCTGACCGCGTGCGCCTCGACCAAGGCGCAGCCGGCCACGAGCACGTCGGGAGGCTCGTCCAGCTCCTCGAGCGGCATCCCGGCGGCGGCGTTCAGCGACACCACCGGGCTCACCTCCTCGACGGTCACCATCGGCAACGTCTCGACACTGGCGTTCGGCCTGTTCAAGGGGGCCGACGTGGGGACCCAGGCCTGGGCGGACTACGTCAACTCGACGGGTGGGATCAATGGCCGCAAGGTCGTCGTCGACTCGTACGACGACGGTTATCAGGGCGCGCCGAACCAGCAGGCGACCGAGGAGGTCGCCCAGAAGGACTTCGCCGCGGTCGGTGGGTTCTCGCTCGAGGACACCTATGGCGAGACCGTGCTGGCGGCGAACCCCGGTGTGCCCAATGTGACCGTCTCGTTGAGCCAGTCCGCCGGCGACCTGCCCAACAGCTTCAGTCCGGATCCCGCCGCCATCGGATGGCCGACCGGCCCGCTGCTGTACTTCAAGCAGAAGTTCCCCGCCGACGTCAAGCATGCCGGGGCGCTGGTGGCCGACCAGCCGTCGGCGATCACCAAGTGGGGAGGGGAGAAGGCGGCCATGGAGTCCCTGGGCTACGACGTCGCCTACGACAAGCAGTTCGACATCACCCAGACCAACTTCACGCAGAACGTCGTGGCGATGCGCGAGGCCGGCATCAAGATCCTGTTCCTGGAGCAGATGCCCGAGAACTACGCCGCCGCCGTGGTCAAGGCCCTGAACCAGCAGAACTACCACCCCCAGCTGGTGTTCGGCGCCTCGACCTACTCCGAGCAGCTCGTGCCGGACTCCGGTGGAGCCTCGGCCACGGAGGGGATCTACATGGAGATGGTGAACTCCCTGTTCCTCGGCGAGGACACCAACCAGCTGCCCGCGGCGAAGACCTTCCAGACGTGGGTGCAGAAGGCATCACCCGGATTCAAGCCCGACCTGTACACACTGTTCGGCTGGCTGTCGGGGCAGCTCTTCACCCAGGCCCTGCAGGCTGCCGGATCCCATCCCACCCGGGGATCGCTGCTCCAGCAGCTCAAGAAGGTCACCGTCTTCAACGGCAACTACCTCATCGCCAGCTCGAATCCGGCGGCCAAGACGCCCGCCTCCTGCTACGTCATCGCCCGAATCCAGAACGGCCAGATCACCCGCGTGGACGACCCGCCGATCAACGGCCCGCAGCACGGCTACCGGTGCGATGGCAAGTTCTACTACTACCCGCCCAAGTGACGGGCGTGCCCTCCCGGGAGTGAGCCCGGCCGGACGGTCGTAGGCTGGACAGCCATGTGCGGACGGATCTCGCTGTACTCGGACCCCGACTACCTGGCCCGGATCTTCGACAGCCAGCTCGGGCCGGACGTCGACCGCGACGCCCGGCCGAGTTGGAACGTCCCACCCACGAGGTCGATCCTGGCCATCGCCGACGTACCGGACGTGGCCGACGCGGCCGACGCGGCCGACGCGGCCGGCACGCCGGAGGCGGCCGGGTCGACCGGTGACCCGACCTCACCAGGCGGGTCACCCGCGCACGGTGTCCGCCGTGAACTCGGTCGCTACCGCTGGGGTCTGGTGCCCTCATGGGCGAAGGACCCGTCGATGGCGACCCGGACCTTCAATGCCCGGGCGGAGACGGTGGCGTCGAAGCCGTCATTCCGGTCGGCGTTCACGTCGCGCCGCCTGGCCGTGGTGGCGGACGGCTTCTACGAGTGGCGCCAGGGGCCGGGGTCGGGCAAGCAGCCGTACTACTTCACCCGAGCGGACGGAATGCCCCTCGCCCTCGCCGGGCTGTGGGAGGTCTGGCGGGGTGGTCCGGCGGAGCGTGGGGAACGGGACGGTGAGGGCGACGCCGGGGAACGGCCGGCTCTCCGGACGTGCACGGTCATCACCACGTCAGCGGGTCCGGACATGGAGGACATCCACCACCGCATGCCCGTCGTCCTGGAGCCCGAGGTCCTCGACGAATGGCTGGACCCGGACAACCGTGACAAGCCGGAGCTCGAGTCGCTGCTCGCCGCGTCGCCGGCGGGCACCCTGATCCACCGGGCGGTGGGACGATCCGTGGGCAATGTCCGCAACGACGGACCGGAGCTGATCGAGGCGGCGGACGAGTGACCGGGCCCTGAGCTGGACCTGATTCCACGAGACGTCCGGTCGCGACGGTCCCGGACGCGACCGATCCCGCCTGGGGCGGGATCGGGGACCTACGTGAGCTGGGGACGGAAGCGCCGGGCCGTCGAGCCAGCGGTTGGTCCGGAGCCTCCGGTCAGGAGCCTGTTCTGGCGCCCGGGCCGGTCAGGTGCCCTCGGTGAGGCGCCCGGGCCGGTCAGGCCACCTGGGCGGTCTGGCGACCGTGTGCCTCAGGCGTCGGCGGACGCCTTGGCGGCCCGCTTCATCAGTCGGGACTTGCGATTGGCGGCCTGGTTCTTGTGGATCACGCCCTTGGCGGCGGCCTTGTCGATCCGCTTGACGGCCAGGCGGATCTCCTCGTCGGCGGCCGTGACGTCCTCGGCGATGGCCGCGTTCGCCTTCTTGGTGCGGGTGCGGAGCTCCGACCGGACGGCCTTGTTGCGGGCCTGGCGCTTGACGGCCTGGCGGTTGCGCTTGATCTGGCTACGGATATTGGCCACTGGGGTTCCTCGTCGTCCTCGTACGTCGGGTCGGGGCGGCAGCGTGTGCCGACGACCCGGGGGGTGTTCGGCCCCCGGGATCCACAGGGGACCGCAATGCGGGGGACAGTGAAGGATAGCAGGCCGGACCGCTGACGGTCCCGGCGGTCGCGACCGGCCGTGAACCGCCCCGGGCGGCAGGGCCCGCCGACCGTCAGGAGTGGGGGCGGGTCCGCCTTGGGTACGCTGGGCGACCCGTGCTCCCCATCGACAGTATCCGTAACTTCTCCATCATCAGCCACGTCGACCACGGTAAGTCGACGCTGTCCGACCGCATCCTGGAGCTCACCGGGGCGGTGGACCCGCGTCAGATGCGGGCGCAGTACCTGGACTCGATGGACATCGAGCGGGAACGGGGCATCACGATCAAGGCCCAGAACGTCCGGGTGCCGTGGCGTGAGCACACGCTGCACCTGATCGATACTCCGGGTCACGTCGACTTCGGGTACGAGGTGAGCCGGTCGTTGGCGGCCTGCGAGGGGGCTGTGCTCCTGGTGGACGCGTCCCAGGGGATCCAGGCCCAGACGCTGGCCAATTGCTACCAGGCACTGGAGAACGATCTCGAGATCGTCGCCGTGCTCAACAAGATCGACCTGCCGGCCGCTGATCCCGAGCGGTGCGCCGCCGAGATCGAGCAGGTCCTGGGACTGTCGGCGGACGACATCATGCACATCTCGGCCAAGACGGGGGAGGGGGTGCCGGAGCTCCTCGACGCCGTGGTCGCTCGCATCCCGGCACCGACGGGTGACGCCGACGCCCCACTGCGCGCCCTGATCTTCGACTCCGCCTACGACCAGTACCGGGGTGTGGTCAGCTCGATCCGGGTGATGGACGGGACCCTCACGACGCGGGACCGATTGCGGTTCATGCAGGCGGGCGCCAATCACGAGATCGAGGAGATCGGCGTGCGGACCCCGGTGACGGTCCCGGTGGACGAGCTCGGGCCCGGTGAGGTGGGCTACCTCATCGCCGGCATCAAGGATGTCGGCGGTGCCCGATCCGGCGAGACGGTCACGACCGCGGGCCATCCGGCCGCCACCGCACTCGACGGCTACCGCGACCCGAAGCCGATGGTGTTCTGTGGGCTGTTCCCCATCGACGGCGACGAACTGCCGGACCTGCGCGACGCCCTCGAGAAGCTTCGCCTCAACGACGCCAGCTTCACCTACGAGCCGGAATCGTCCCGGGCCCTCGGCTTCGGATTCCGCTGCGGGTTCCTCGGGCTGCTGCACATGGAGATCGTGCGGGAGCGCCTGGAGCGCGAATTCGATCTGTCGCTGATCGCCACCGCACCGTCCGTGGCCTACCGGGCCTTTCTCACCAACGGCGACGAGGTGGAAGTAGACAACCCGAGCGAGCTGCCCGAGCCCGCCTCGCTCGACCACGTCGACGAGCCGATGCTGCGGGCCACCATCCTCACCCCGGCCGAGTACACCGGCACGATCATGGAACTCTGCCAGGCCAAGCGGGCCGAGATGGTCAAGATGGACTACCTCTCACCCGAGCGCGTCGAGTTCGTCTACGTCATCCCGCTGGCCGAGGTGGTGGTCAACTTCTTCGACCAGCTGAAGAGCCGGACGAAGGGCTACGCCAGCCTCGACTACGAGCCCGGTGGGTACGCCACGTCGGACCTGGTCAAGGTCGACCTGCTGATCAACCGCGTTCCGGTGGACGCCTTCTCCACCATCGTGCACAAGTCGCAGGCCGACTTCTACGGTCGGCGGATGACCGAGAAGCTCAAGGAACTCATCCCCCGTCAGATGTTCGAGGTCCCCATCCAGGCCGCCATCGGAGGGCGGGTGCTCGCCCGCGAGACCGTAAAAGCCCGCCGCAAGGACGTGCTGGCCAAGTGCTACGGCGGTGACATCACCCGCAAGCGCAAACTGCTGGAGAAGCAGAAGGAGGGAAAGAAGAAGATGAAGAACATCGGTCGCGTCGAGGTCCCTCAGGAGGCATTCGTCTCCGCCCTCAAACTCGACGACTGACCGGTCCACCCCGGGGCCACGCCGCCGGCCCCCCGCCACGAAGAGGCGAGCGGGACGCACCGGCCCGGCAGCTCCGTCCCGAAGTTCCATCCGGCAACCCGGTCCCGCAACCCGGTCCGGCAACCCGGTCCGGCAACCCGGTCCGGCAGATCCGTCCGGCGGCTCCGCACCACCAGTGGGTCCGACAGCCCGGCAGGTCCGACCTTCCGGGGGGTCCGACAGTCCGGCCCGGCGGTTCGGTCGGGCACGTCGGTCGGGCCGTCGGTCGGGCCGTTCGGTCCGGCGGTGGGGTAGGGCCGGCGAGGTACGATTGCCTGTGGACGGCGAGAGCACAGCGGACGGACCCGAGGATCCGGACGACGAGGAGCCCGGCCAGCCTGCGGCGAATGCCAGCGTCCGTCAGCTCTCGCTGAACGTCTTCTCGTCGTACGCCAGTTTCGGTATCGGCCTGGTCCTGACCCTGGTGCTCACCCGGGTCCTGCTGAGGCATCTCGGCGCCGGCACCTACGGCTTGTGGATCGTCCTGCTGGCGTTGGTCGGCTACCTCGGACTCCTGGACATCGGCGTGGGTACCGCCGCGGTGCAGCGGGTGGCGCGCCTGACGGCGATCGGCGACAAGGAGGGCGTGGCCGACCTCATCCGCACCACCTGGGTCTTCTTCGCCGGGTCCGGCGTGCTGGCGATCATCGTCACCATCGGACTTGCGCCGTTCGTCTCCTCGTTCCTCAACCTCGGGACCATCAGCCCCACCGAGGCGGGTGTGACCCTCGTGATCCTCGGGGTGATGTCGTCGTTCCTCTTCCTGTCCACCGTCCCCAATTCGGTGCTGTTCGGCTCGGGTCGGGGGGACCGTCTCTCGCAGATCGGCCTGCTGGTCCTGCTGGTCACCCAGGGCGGCCAGATCGTCGCCGTGCTGGCCGGGGCGGGACTGATCGCCCTGGGGATCCTGCAGGCGGCCGGCATGGGCATCGGTCTCGTCCTGGCTGCGTCGCTGGCCGGCCGGGTCACCGGTTCGTCCATCCGCCGCGGGCACTTCAGTCGACCACTCCTGAAGGAACTCCTGCAGTTCGGCGGACTGCAGTCGATCATCTCGCTGGGCGGCGTCGTGTCCTTCCAGCTGGACTCGCTGATCATCGGCATCATTCTCCCGGTGGCGCAGGTAGCCCCGTACAGCGTGGCGCTCAACACCTCGAACTTCACCCGCAGCCTGTCCACGCAGGGATCGGCGCTCCTCCTCCCCTCGTACTCCCACTTCGACGCCGTCGACGATCGGAAGCGACAGTCCCAGTACTTCATGAACGGGGTGATGGCCTGCCTGGTGCTGGCCGTCCCCATCATCGTGTCGCTGGCCGCCTTCGGCGAGCCGATCCTCAAGCTGTGGCTCGGATCCGTCCCGCCGAAGACGTACGAGATCATGATCGCCCTGGGCATCGTCAATGCCCTGCAGCTGCCCGGGCACCAGTGCTTCCTGTTCCTGACCGGCGTCGGGCGCAACCGCCAACTCGTCGGCCTGGCGGTGATCGGGGCGGTGGTGAACCTGGGGGGAACGATCGCCGCCACCTACTGGCTGGGTCCGATCGGACCGGCGATCGGCTCGATCCCCGTCGTCCTCGTACTGGACTTCACCGTCCTGCCCATCATGGTGTGCCGCTACATCGGGATCCCGGTGGGGCAGTACGTGCGTCTGGCCCTGGGTCCGGTCGTGCCCGTGGGCCTGGCCGCCGGAGCGGTGGCGCTCGCCCTCGTCCACCTCCACCCGGCGCACACCGGAGTGGCCGCCATCGTGGCGTCGGTCGTCACGTGTGCGGTGGCCTGGGCGGTGTTCGCCCTGGTCCTGGCGAAGCTCGAGCCCGAGCTCCGGGCGGCGATCTGGCAACGCCTGCAGCGACTCCGGCGCCGCCGGGCCTGATCGACGCTCAGCCGGTGATGGCTTCCGTGCTGACCAGGGCGAGAACCTCCCGGTCGGTCCGCGTGAACTCCGGGCGCACGGTCCGCCGGGCCCGCAGCGCGCGGGGCAGGCGCCGCACCGCGTTGCCGAATCCGATGAGTGTGCCCGGGTCCCACCGGACGAGCGCCATGACCAGGCGGGGAACGAGCCAGACCACGTGCTCGAGGAGCATCCCCGGGTCGGTGACGTCCTTCCACACCATCAACAGCTCGTTCTGACGCACGAATGACCGGAGCTGGGTGGTCGTGAAGACCTTGCGGCTGGTGTGGCCGCCGAGGTGGTGGCAGACGGAGCCCGGGGCGTACACGATCCGGTAGCCGCTCTTCCACGCGCGGTACGAGAGCTCGATGTCCTCGTGGTACATGGGCCACAGCAGCTCGTCGATGGATCCCATCGCCGTCAACACGTCGCGGCGGTAGAACGACTGGCCGCCGACGGCGAAGAAGCAGTCGGTCGACGTGTCCGTGTGAGGGAGGGGTTGGTAGAACAGCAGCCCGTGCTTCCAGTAGCCGGAGGTCCGGGTCCCCTGTTCGATCCCGTTGCGGTCGAGCACCCGGGCACACGCCGCGAACACGTCGTCGGAGACGAAGCAGGCCAATGCCTGCTCCACGAAGTTGTCCTCCACCACCATGTCGTTGTTGCAGAAGGCCACGAAACGCCCACGGGCGATCTCGAGCCCGGCGTTCAAGGAGAAGATGTACCGGTTCACGGGGAGGCGCAGGAGGCGTACGGCCGGGACGTCCTCGACCGGAAAGGCCTCGGCGATCGCATCGGCGCTCCCGTCGGTCGAGCCGTTGTCGACCACGATGATCTCGTCGTCGGGACCGATGGCGCGGAGCATGCTCCGTACGCAGTCGACCACCAGCTCACGCTGGTCGTAGTTGAGGACGATCAGTGAGCACCGGACCGTGGTGTCGGCCGGCGTTCCGGGCTCAGGTACCACCGGGCCGCCCCCTCGGACCGCTGGCCCGGGCTGCAGGCGATGCGGGCGCGGTGGCGCCAGGCGGTGCGGGCCGGTCGGTCATCCCGCCAGACCCTAGCGCGGCGTGGTTCGGCCTCCGGAGGCTCGCGGGCCCGTCCAGGTCCGATCGCAGCAGGCACCCGGGCGGTCAGGTGACCGGTACGATCTTTCTGCCGGGCCGCCGGGCGGAAGCCGGTGTGTGCGAGCGGTCACATCGGGAGTCGTCGCCGATGGTCGACCGGATCCCGCCCGAGACCGTGCCTCATCGCCGTGACCCGAAAGGACTCCGACCCTGTCACTCCCCGATCCCTATGACGTGATCTGCTTCTCCCTGGAGCCGTGGAACGAGGTCTGGCGCCGCAATCAGTTGATGGTCACGGAGCTCCTGCGACTCCGACCGGAGATGCGTGTGCTGTTCGCGGAGACCCCGATCGACGTGCTCTGGGCCGCCCGCCAGGGGCAGCGTCCGACGTCCGGGGGACTTCGCCGGATCGGGGACACCGGACGCCTGTGGGCGGTGGCCCCGCGCAAGTGGTTGCCGCGGCGGATCCGACCGGGGACCGACCGATCGCTCGCCCGACAGGTGCTGGCGGCCGGGCGCACGCTCGGGTTCGAGCGACCGCTGTTGTGGATCAACGACTGCACGTATGCACCACTGGTGCGCCGCACGGGCTGGCCCAGTGTCTACGACGTCACCGACGACTGGCTGCTGGCCAACGGTGAACCCCGGTGGTTGGAGCGGCAGCGCGCCAACGACGCGCTCGCGCTCCGGGACGTCGACGAGGTGGTCGTCTGCTCACCGGCGCTGGCCGAGAGCCGCGGTCGGCGCCGACCGGTGCACGTCATCACCAACGGGGTCGACGTCGACCATCTCCGGAGTCCGACCGAACGCCCCGCGGACCTCCCTCCCGGTCGCATCGTCCTGTACCAGGGGACGCTCAGTGACGGCCGGCTCGACATCGGCCTCTGCGTATCGCTGGCGCGGACGCTGTCCGGGCGGGCGACGCTGGTGTTCCTCGGCCCCAACAGTCTGTCGAAGGCGGCTGAATCCGAGGTGCTGGAGGCCGGGGCGGTCATCCTGGGCAGTCGCCCCTACGCGGCGATGCCGGCGTACCTGCAGCATGCCGACGTCCTGGTGGTCCCGCACCAGGTCATCCCGTTCACCGAGAGCCTGGATCCGATCAAGGCTCGGGAGTTCCAGGCCGTCGGGCGACCGGTGGTGGCGACGCCGGTGGCGGGGTTCCGCGACCTGGGCCCTCCGTCGGAGGTCGCCGAGCCCGACGCCTTCGTCAGCGCGGTGGAGGCGGTCCTCGACCGGCCGCCGCTCCCGCCCGGTCCCGGCGAGCTCACCGGGGAGCCGACCACGTGGGCGGTGCAGGCGGAAGCGTTCCTGGCGGTGATGGACAGGGCGGTGGCCACGGGGGACGCGCCCTAGGGACCACCGTCCAGGTGACTGATCCGGATCCGACCAATCCGGATCCGACCAATCCGGATCCGACCACGCCGGATCCGACCACGCCGCATCCGACCAATCCGGGCCGCCCCACTCGCCGAGATCAAGTCCGTGGGGGCGACCCGTCCAACTCGAGCGACGGCTCGGTGTAGGTCTTCTCCAGGTGGCTGGCGATCGAGGCGACCAGTCGCTGTCGATGGGCCATGAACCACGAGGAATGGTCGAGGTCGGACAGCACCTCGAGGTGGAAGTTGGGTGCCTGCTCGAGGTTCCGGATCTGATCGTCGGCGCCGATGCGGATGGGGAGGAAGTCGTCCCAACCGCACAGCACGTAGGTGTCGACCTTCGAGTCCACGACGCGTCCGAGGATGGTGGTGCCGGTGTTCTCCAGGAGGTGACGGCTGACGAACTGCCACACCGGCTCGGGGATTCCGGGACGGCGCTTGGACATGGCCACCGGCCAGGAGCCGCTGTCGAGTGCCTTGAGCCAGCGATCGAGGTCCGTGGCGTTACGACGCTTGCCCATCCACTCGAGCGGCGGGCGGATCAGGTGCACCAGCCAGCGCTTGGAGCGCTGGCGGGCCAGGCGGGCGGCCGTTCCGTCGGGTTCGGGCGGGGTGAACGCGAACGTCGGGTTGATGACACAGATCCCGAGCGGCGGATGGAGGAGGGCCTGTTCGACGACCTGGTAGGCGCCGGAGCAGAAGCCGACGAGGACGACGCTCGTGGGATCGTCCGGCTGGATGCCCCGCATGGCGATGTAGATGTCGTCGATGGCTTCGGGGGCGCGGCCGACGTGTGGCGTCTGGCCGGGTCGGGTGCCGCTGTCGCCGTTGCCGCTCAGATCGAACCGCAGGGTCCGGAACCCGGCGGCGCCCAGCACCCTGGCCAGGTCCACCCAGATGCGGGCCTGGCCGATGTGGTGGGTGTTGCCTTCGTTGACCAGCACGATCGTCGGCCCGCGGTGTCGGGAGCCCGAGTCCGTGACGATCCCGAACAGTCCGAGTTCGCCGAGGGTGACGCTGTACTCGACGACGGGGATCCCGTCCGAGGTCGCGCCGACCACTCCGGGTCCGCTCTGGGCGGGTGGTTCCGCCAGCGTGACCGGCTCACCCTTCAGCTCGGACACCAGCCAGTCGGTCACCGTGGTGATCGTCTCGTACGGTGGCTCCTGGCGGTGCGAGTCGAGCAGGGCCTGCTGGCCGATGGCCTCCCGCCAGTCGACGTCGAGGCCGTCCAACCGGCGGTCGAGCGCGCGCGGCCGCGATGCGCCGGGGGGGACGAGCACGAGGGTGCGTTCCGCCAGGAGGCCGTCCAGGCCGGCGAGGTCGAGGGCGCTGAGATCCTCCACGGTGTCGGGTTCGAACCGGAGTCCCGGCGCCTCGACCGCCTCCCCGGCCTGGTTCCCCTCACCACCGCTGAGGAGCCGGAGCATCCGCTGCTCCCGGAGGAACGCCTTGCCGGAGGTGCACGGATCCCAGAGGACCAGGGCATCGACCCCACCCCGCCGTGCCGCTTCGTGGGCGGCGAACAGCCCGCCCATACGGATGCCCACGAGCCCGATACGTGGCACGCCGGTGGCGGCCAGCTCGTCCACGGCAGCGGTGACGCTGGACAGCCAGGCGTCGACCCGGTCGGGGTCGTTCTCCTCGCCGGTGGAGTCCCCCGTCCCGTCGTAGTCGAAGCGCAGGACCGCCAGTCCCTGCTCAGCCAGCCGGTCCGCCAGCTGCCGGTACGTGAAGTAGACGCAGATCGCCTCGATCCCCATGGGCTGGCACAGGACGACACCCCCGTGGACCTCGCGGTCGCGCGGCAGGTGCAGCCACCCGAACAGTGGTCGTTCAGGGGGCCCGAACCAACGCGGGGCTGGCTGGTGGGGGCTTCCGCCCGGCTGCGACGTCAACTCATCTCCTCACATGGCATCGTATGGACTCTCACAGCCTGAAAGTCCTGCTGACATGGTCGTCAGAGTCGTGCCCGCACTTGAGCGGGCAGGTCGGGAGCGGGCACGGACCCCCTCCGTCCGACGTCGCCGCACCGATGGCCCACGTACCGCAGCTGCCCCGAGCCCGCCCGCTCCCTGGCTGCACCCCGGTCCGTCCTCGACGGACCGCTCCCCCCCGGGAGCCCACCGGAGTCATGGGGACGATCGTTCGTCAGCCGGGCACGCACCGGTCCCGAGCACCCTCACCGGGTCGAACTCCGGTCGTGGCGCACGGGGAGTGTCCGGTAGGCCGCCAGGGTGGCCTGGGCCACGTGCGACCACGTGTAGCGGTCGAGAATGCGTTCGCGGAGCTCGGGCGACGGCGGACTGTCCCATGCGTTGCGTACCGCCCGGAGGATGGAGTCGTTCACCCCGGGATCGAGGTACCAGGCGTAGCGGTCGAAGTACTCACCGGCGTGCCCCCGATCCGTGGTGGCGATGCTGCACCCGCTGAGGGCGGCCTCGAGCGACACGAGCCCGGTCGTCTCGAACCAGCTCGGCACCACGTGGACGCGCGCCCGGCGGTAGAGGTCGGCCAGTTCGTCGGGCCCGAACGAGGTGGGAGAGAGGTGGAAGTCCACCCAACCCTCGCCCGCCTGCCGACAGGCCCGCACATAGGCGGCGTGGTCAGGATGCTCGTGGCCGGCGATCATGAGGGGGATGCCCGAGCCCTTGAGGGCGTTGATCAGACCGAGCTGGTTCTTGTGGGGCTCGACGCGTCCGACGTACAGCACGAGTTGCCGTTCCTCGAAGGGGAGGCCCGGCGCCGAAAAGGCCACCGGATCGACTCCGTTGGGCACCGGCACGATCGGCGTGGTCACCCCGAAGTCGGCGACGAGGCTCTTCCCCTCGCCGGAGGCATTGGGCAGGAGGAGGTCCGCTGACTCGAAGGCGGCGTAGTCGACGGTCTCGTCGACGGAGAACCGGATGCTGGCGTCGAGCAGGGCCCCGCGGCCCCGCAGCGCGGCGCGTGCGAACCGGGCGGCCCGGACACCCCGTCCGGCCAGGATCCGCGCGGTCAGGTCCCGCTCCGCCCTCGTGGTCCGGTACGCACGGTCCCAGTAGATGGTGGACAGGGCGACCGGTATGCCCCGACTGTGCCAGTAGCGGATGTCGGCGGCGCGCAGGCCGAACCCGTGGACGAGGTCCACGTCGGTGACCTCGGGAATGTTCGAGTAGCTGGTCTCGACCCCGATCCCGCTGTCACGAAGGGCCTGCGCCGTCCGCTCGAGCTGCACGACGTGCCCGCCGAGCACCCGCTTGCCTCCGGGCATCCACAGGAGGACACGCTCCGGGACGACACCCGACGGGGATGGTGGCATCCGATCATGCTACCGACGCCTGTGAACAGGGTCGTACGAGGTGGCCGTGGGACCCGGTCTGGCCGCTCAGTCCCCGCTGGGCGCTGGCGACCCGCCCCGGCGCCCGCCGTGCGACGGTCCTCGGATGACGGCGACGGTCTTGGTGGGGTCGTCCGGATCGAAGTGGAGCGAGATCGGGGCGTCAGGATCCTCGGGCTCCCCCGGAGCCTCCATCACGAAAGCCGGTTGCTCGCGACGTTCCTCCAGCGCGTGCTGGAGTCCGAGGGCGATGCCCGTCAGGATGCCGCCTGACGCCGACGAGCGCATCCATCGGTTGAAGCGCAGCGGGTCCCGTGCCGCCGGATCGCCAACTTCCCCCAGAGCATCATCACCTTCGGCCGCTAGCTCGCCCCCTTGCTCGGCCGCTTGCTCGGCGTCGCCCTCGTCGCCAACCCCGACGTCGGCCACGACGTCATGGTCGGTGCTGCCGTCCGTGGGTCCGGGGCCGGCGAGTTCGACAGGTGGCGGAGGGGGAACGTCCCGCTCAGCCCGGTCGTCCTCCGCGACGTCGCCGTGGGCCGTGTCGGGCCCGGATCGGATCCGACCCGTGGTCACGGCATCCAGGGCGTTCCCCGGTCCGGAAGGTATGCCGTCCGGTGGCACCGGACCCGGGGGAGTGGTCACGGCTCCACGGTACCGGCTGCCGCCCGTCGGGCCGCCGGTCGCCGGGGCACGGCGCCGCGGCGGGTCGCCGGGGCTCGGCGCCGCGGCGGGTCGACGGGGCACGGCGCCGCGGCGGGTCGCCGTGGCCGGTCGGAGCGTCAGGGGCTCACGGGCACGTCGCGCCCGTGGTCATCGGCGCCCGAACCCGTTCTCCCGGGATAGTTGCGGGGAGTGCCGCGCAGCGCCGCCATCTCGGTGGCGAAGCTCTCGGCGTACAGGAGGTCGTACTCGCGTTTCGTGATCCCGTCCGGCAGCTGCGGGCCGCGGCGGAGCCGGGCGAGTTGGAGCTGGGCCCGCCACCTGCGCAGCCGGAGCCAGCGGAGGTCGGCATGGAGCCAGTGGTGCCAGAGGTAGGCGTGGCTCGAGCCATTCGCCCGGGCCAGGCGTTGCATGGTGGCGAGGTTGAGGCGGTCGGGGGACAGGTGGTGCTCCACTGGTGGCCCCGTGCACCCGGTGAGCCGGTAGCCCCCGGCCTTCAGCCGGAAATTGAACAGCACGTCATCGCCGAATCCCCGTGCACCCGGCCCGAGCTCCTCGTCGAACCCGATGCTGCGGGCGGCATCGGTCGACGCGGCCATGTTGGCCCCGACCATGCCCGGAGCGGGCCCCGACACGTCGAGGAACTCCGCCAGGTCGATGCGGAGCGCCGGGGTGAGCCAGGGGCGGTCGAGGTGGGGAGCCAGGACCACCTGCCCGCAGACGGCGTCGGCCGACCCGGACAGGATCGGTCCGGCCATGTCCTCGAGCCAGGTCACCGGCACGTGGACGTCGTCGTCGGTGAACAGGACGGCCCGCCCCCGGACGAGTGCCAATGCCCGGTTGAGGGCACCGGACTTGCCCGGGACGGGATCGTTGGTGATGACGACCTCGGGATTCGTCCGGGCCAGGTCGACGAGCAGGTCCGGCGTCCGGTCGGTCGAACCGTTGTCGATGACGAGCAGCTCGACCTCGAAGGGGGCATGACGCGCGGCAGCCAGGATTCCGTCGAGTGTCGGCCCCAGGTGCTCCGCTCGATCGCGCGTCGACATCAGAACCGTCGCCGCCGGGTCGCCCATCGGGCCAGACTACCGGTGGACCCGTGCACGGCGCAGCCCCGGGGCGGCCGACCCGTCCGGGGCGCACGTGCCGTAGTATCGGCACGTGCAGGACCGCTTCCACCCTCCGGTCGAGGAGTACCTCGAGACGATCTTCGCTCTCGAAGAGGAAGGGATCCCGGTGATCCAGGCCCGGGTGGCGGAACGGCTGGGCAAGGCGGCCCCCTCCGTCTCGGAGATGCTGGACCGCCTCGAGGCCGACGGGCTGATCAGTCGAAGTGCCCGCCGGATCACCATGACCCCGCCGGGACGGCTCCTGGCCGAGGGCGTCGTGCGCAAGCACCGCCTGGCCGAGCGCCTGCTCGTCGACATCATCGGTCTCGACTGGGACAAGGCCCACGTCGAGGCGGGTCGGTGGGAACACGTGATCTCCGATGACGTGGAGGCGCGCCTCGTGGTGCTCCTGGACAACCCCACGACATGTCCGCACGGCAATCCGATCCCGGGGGCCGGACCGGACGGAACCACGCAGAAGCGGCTCGCCGACGCGCAACCCGGTGACCACGTCCGACTCCTGCGCATCACCGAGAGCGTCGAACACGAAGCCGATTCGCTCTCCTACCTCGGCGACAACGGGCTGACCCCGGGTACGACCGCTGTCGTCCAGTCCCGGGCCCCGGACGGCACGCTCACCCTGGTCATGGGGACTGCGGCCATCGCGCTCGGGCCGGCGATGACCGAGCGGATGTTCATCGCCTCCGCCTGAGACCGCCAGCGCCTGAGACCGCCAGCACCTGACACGGCCTCCGCCTGAGACCGCCAGCACCTCCCTGCGACCCGCCCGCCGCGGACCCGCACGGCACCGCCTCCGCCCGACGAGAGTCCCGCACGCCATGGGCACCGCGACGCAGGTCGAGCCGAGGGGGCTCTCCACGGACCTGCACGGTCGGGGCGGTTCAGCACTCACTAGAGTGGAGTGCCAGACCAGACAGGGCTCCCGTCGGGGGTCCGGCCACGCACGACTCCTCCCTGGTGAGCCCATGCCGACCGTCGATGACCGCAAGAACGAGCATGCAGCGCAGTCCGACGCGGACCTGGACCACCGCAAGGCGGCGATCCTCACGGCCGTGGTCACCGAGTACATCGGATCGGCCCTGCCCGTCGGGTCGCAGCACGTGGTCGACGCGCCCGGGGTGAGCGTCTCGTCGGCCACCGTACGCTCCGACATGGCGGCGCTCGAGCGGGACGGGTACCTCGTCCAGCCCCACACCAGTGCCGGCCGCATCCCGACCGACAAGGGCTACCGGTTCTTCGTCGACCATCTCGGGGGGAACGGATCCCTCGATCCGGGCGGTCGGCAGCAGGTGCGGCAGTTCTTCGACCACGCCCACGGCGAGATCGAACAGATGCTCGAGCGCACGTCGGGCCTGCTCGCCGATCTCACCGACTGCACGGCGATGGTGGTGGGGCCGTCCCACGAGTCGGCGGCCGTCCGCTCGGTGCAGATCGTCGGCCTCGGACATCGGCTCGGCCTGTTGGTCGTGGTCCTGGCCGACGGGGCCGTCCAGAAGCAGTCGATCGAGCTCCCCGAGGACGCCGACGAGGCGGTCCTGTCCGAGGCGGGTGGGCGACTCGCCGCCCATGCGCTCGGCAGCACCCTGGCGACGGTCGGTGCCACCGCCGCCTCGAGCGGCAAGCCGACGGTGGACGCCGTGGTGGCCGCCGGGGTCCTGGCGCTCCACGACCTCGGTGGGGCCGACGGGTCCGAGCAGCTCTTCGTGGGTGGGTCGTCGCGGATGGCCGCCGCCTTCGACGCGGTGGACACCGTGCGGTCCGTCCTGACGATCCTGGAGCAGCAGCTCGTCGTGGTCTCGTTGCTGCGCGACATCATCGACACGGGCCTGACCGTGGCCATCGGCACCGAGCACGGCGTCGAGCCGCTCGCCTCGTGCGCGATCGTGGTCATGCCGGTGTCCGTCGACGGGGTCGAGACCGGCACGATCGGTCTGCTCGGACCGACCCGGATGAACTACCCCCTGGCCCTGGCCGCCGCCAAGGTCGTGGGTGACCGGCTGGGCGAGCGCCTCGGCGAGGCGTCCCGATGACCGACACCGACCTCTACGAACTGCTCGGCGTCGGTCGGGACGCCACGGACGAGGAGCTCAAGCGCGCCTACCGGTCGAAGGCCCGGGAATTCCACCCGGACACCAACCAGGCCGGCTCCGAGGACGACGAGCACTTCAAGGAGATCAGCCTCGCCTACGAGGTCCTGCGGGACCCCGAGCGCCGGGCCCGGTACGACCGCTTCGGGCACGCAGGAGTGTTCGGTCAGGCCGGCGGCGGCCCCGGTCCGGGTGATCCGTTCGGCCCGGGCGGGCTGGGTGACCTGTTCGACGCCTTCTTCGGCGGCATGGGTGGGGCACAGGGCGGTCGCGGCCGCCGTACCGGGCCCACTCCGGGACCTGACGCGGAGCTGACCGTGGACCTCACGTTCCGTGAGGCGGTGTTCGGCGTCCAGCGTCAGGTGGACGTCACGGTCCCCGTCCATTGCGACACCTGCGAAGGATCCGGTGCGGCACCCGGCACCGCGGTCGACCGGTGTCCCGAGTGCCAGGGCGCGGGTGAGCTCCGCAGGGTGCGCCAGTCCATCCTCGGCCAGGTGATCACGGCGGTGCCGTGTCCCCGCTGCCAGGGCACGGGCCAGTCGATCGAGTCGCCGTGCACGGACTGCCGTGGTGAGGGCCGACGCACCGAACCGCGCACGCTGACCGTGGACATCCCGGCCGGGGTCGACGACGGGTCGACCCTCCGCCTGGCCGGCCACGGCCCCGCCGGCTTCCGGGGCGGGCCCAGCGGTGCGCTCTTCGTGCATCTGGCGGTCCGACCCGATGAGGTGTTCGAGCGGTCGGGGGTCGACCTGCACGCGACGGTGCACGTGCCGATGGCCCTGGCCGCCCTGGGCGGGAGCGTGCCGTTCGACACGCTCGACGACCAGCGCGATCTGTCGATCGCCGTGGGGACCCAGAGCGGTGAGGTCCTGACGCTCAAGGGCCTCGGTGTACCGAAGCTGCGGGGCCGGGGCCGGGGCGAGCTCTACGTGCACCTCCAGGTGGACACCCCGACCGACCTCGACGACGAGCAGCGCGAGCTGCTCGTCCGACTGGCTGAAGTGCGCTCGGAGTCACTCGGCGAGGCACCGCATGCCGAGGGATTCCTCTCCAAGCTGCGCTCAGCGCTGAGTTGAGCATGGGTCCCGGACGGGACGACCCACCGGACCCGCCGGACCCGCCCGGCCCACCGGACCCGCCTGATCGTCCGGTCCCACCTGACCCACCTGACCCACCTGACCGTCCGGCACCGGCCGGGCCCGACCCGGTGCTGACGGGTGCGGCGGCCATGGTCTTCGTGGCCGACCCCGCGGCTCCGGAGGTCGAGGACCCCGACGTCCGGCACCTGCTCGACGTGCTGCGACTCCGTGCCGGCGAGCTGGTGGCGGTGTCCGACGGCGCCGGTCGGTGGGCGCCGTGCCGGGTGGCCGCCGGCGCCCCCACCCGGGGATCTCGCCGCGCCGACGCGACCGCACTGCTGGTGCCCGACGGTCCGGTCCGGAGTGTGCCCCGGGTAGGTCCCGAGGTGACGGTGGCGTTCACTCCGACCAAGGGAGACCGCCCGGAATGGGTGGTCCAGAAGCTGACCGAACTGGGGGTCGACCGTGTCGTACCGCTCCGGGCGGACCGGTCGGTCGTCCGGTGGGAGGGGGATCGAGGCGACCGGCAGGTGGACCGTCTGCGACGGGTGGCCCGCGAGGCGTCGGCCCAGAGCCGACGGGTGTGGCTGCCCGAGGTGTCCGCGGTGTGCCGTCTCGATGCCCTGGTCGGCCTGACCGGCGTCGCTCCCGTCCTGGCCGATCCGGGGGGCGGACCGCCAAGTGTCGACCGCCCGGTGATCGCCGTGGGGCCCGAGGGTGGGTGGGACGACGACGAACGCGCCACCGTGAGAGGTTCCGTCGGGCTGGGACCCACCGTCCTGCGGGCCGAGACCGCGGCGGTCGTGGCCGGTGCACTCCTGTGTGCGCTCCGTTGCAGTGTGGTTCTACCCCTTGCGTAACCACGCTCCGTGAGGAAAACTGAAACCTGACAGGAAATCACGGGACAACGAGCACCCTGAGTGCCCGTGACGGAACGTGAGATCGACAAATGCTCTGCAGCGGGTTGGCCCGTGTGCCGGAGCTCGAGGGGCGACAGGTGGGGAGCGGAGGCGTGGCCATGACGGTGACCGACAAGACAGTCGTAGCAGTGGACGACGACGAGCAGGAGGAGGCGGCGAGGGTCGCCTACGCCCGGGCCGTCGGGTCACGGCTGCGCGCCATGCGCAAGCAGATGCGACTGTCGCTGCAGGCCGTCGAGGCCATGTCCGACCAGGAATTCAAGGCCTCCGTGCTGGGCGCCTACGAGCGGGGCGAGCGGGCCATCTCGGTGCCTCGGCTGCAGCGCCTGGCCAAGCTCTACGACGTGCCCGTGGACCAGCTGCTCCCGAACGACGATGCCGTGGCCGGCGGTCGCTGGGGCGCCGGATCGTCGGACGACAGCTCGTCGGGCGGCCGGCGGGCGGCGATTCCCTCGGGCGTGCCGGACAAAGTGGCGATCGACCTGACCAAGCTGCACACCGTGTCAGGGCCCGAGCGCGACCTGCTGCGCCGGTTCCTCAGCATGATCCAGGTCCACCGACAGGACTTCAATGGCCGGATGATCACCATCCGGGCCGAGGACGTGCGGGCCATCGCCTGCCTCTTCGGGGTGACGCCGGACAGTATGGGTGCCCGGCTCGACGAGCTCGGACTCCTCGTCGCGGTCTGATGAGCGACGGCCGGGGCGCGTCGATCAGCTGGCTGAGTACCAAGGAAGCCGCCGAACGGCTCGGGGTGACCTTGCGCAGTCTCTACCGGTTCATCGACGAGGGCGGGTTGGTGGCGTACAAGTTCGGCCGGGTCATCCGCCTGCAGGAGGCCGACGTCGAGTCGTTCATCGAGTCGAGCCGCATCCGTCCGGGCAGCCTGGAGCACCTGTATCCGGAGGTGAAGGGACCGAGCCGCGTCGTGCACGCCGTGGACCCGGCCCGTATGGCCGCCGAGGGCTGACCACGCCTGCGGAAGACCGGTGCAGGCGGGCGCGTGGCGTCAGCGCCCCCACGCCGTGCGTGCGAGGATGAGCCCCATGGCCGACTGCCTCTTCTGCTCCATCGTCTCCGGCGACGTGCCGGCCGAGATCGTCCACCGGGACGAGCGCACGGTCGCCTTCCGCGACATCGCCCCGCAGGCACCGGTTCACGTGCTGGTGGTCCCGATCCGTCACATCGTCAACGCCGGGACCGTCGTGCCGGAGGACGCCGACGACGTCCTGGCCCTGTTCGTCACGGCCAAGGCCGTGGCGGACTCGGAGGGGATCGGCACGGAGGACCGGGGCTACCGGCTGGCGTTCAACGTGGGGCCCGACGCCTCGAACAGCGTCCCCCACCTCCACCTGCATGTCCTCGGGGGCCGCCCGCTGGACTGGCCCCCCGGCTGACCTGATGGCCCAGGTGGCGTGGCGTCCGCTCCCGGCGTGCGTCCGGACCGATCCGGGCCGCTGGTAGGGTCGCAGGCAGAACGCACGTGGCAGGCACCCCGGTAAAGATCCTCGTTCCCGGCAACCACCTGATGGCCGGTCTCCTCGGCCAGCGCGATGAGCTGCTGCGCCTGATCGAAGGTGCCTTCCCTGACGTCCACATCGCCGTCCGCGGCAATGAGGTGACCGTGGAGGCGATCGGCCCCGATGCCGGCCCCGATGCCGAACGGGTGGCCTCGCTGTTCCAGGAGCTGATCATCCTCCTCGAGTCGGGCCAGGGCCTCGACGCCGTGCAGCTGCGGCGGACCATCGACATGATGCGGGAGGACGTCCGGCCGTCCGAGGTCCTCACCAGTGAGCTCGTCCGGTCGACGCGCGGACGGTCGGTGCGGCCGAAGACGGCGGGCCAGAAGGCCTACGCCGACGCCATCTCGCGGAACATCGTGACCTTCGGTGTCGGCCCGGCCGGAACGGGCAAGTCCTATCTGGCGGTGGCCCTCGCCGTGCAGGCCCTCCAGGCCCGCCAGGTGAGCCGCATCATCCTGACTCGCCCCGCGGTCGAGGCCGGCGAGCGCCTCGGGTTCCTGCCCGGGGACATGCTGGCCAAGGTGGACCCGTACCTCCGCCCCCTCTACGACGCGCTCCACGACCTGCTCGAGGCGGAGGGCGCCCAGCGCCTGATCGACAAGGGCGCGGTCGAGGTGGCGCCGTTGGCCTTCATGCGAGGTCGTACGCTCAACAACTCGTTCATCATCCTCGACGAGGCCCAGAACACCACCCCGGAACAGATGAAGATGTTCCTCACGCGCATCGGATTCGGATCCAAAGCGGTCATCACCGGTGACATGACCCAGGTCGACATCCCTGGTGGGCGCTCGGGACTGGTCGGGCTCGAGTCCGTGCTCGGGGGAGTGCCCGATCTCGCGTTCGTGCACCTGAGGGCCCAGGATGTCGTGCGCCACAAGATCGTGGCCGACATCGTGACGGCCTACGACCGGGCGGACGGCCCCGTCGGTGCGCCGGACCCGAGGTCGGGCATCGACGACAACCGCAACGACAACCGCGACGACAACCGCGACGACAACCGCAACGGCAACGGCAACGACCACCGCAACGGCAATGGCAATGGCAACGGCGGATCGTCGTGACCCTCGACATCTACGCGGCGGACGAGCAGTCCGACCACCCGGT
>Ga0302279_10001421_pt1 | contig 33798 bp, 30 predicted proteins | sample III_Bog_N3_3_FD_194541 | JGI IMG/M metagenome (GOLD analysis project Ga0302279, IMG submission 194541) | Peat permafrost microbial communities from Stordalen Mire near Abisko, Sweden - III_Bog_N3_3 | ecosystem: Environmental > Terrestrial > Soil > Wetlands > Peat | place: Sweden: Abisko...
CCGGCCCAGATTGAGGAGCCTCCGCGACAGACTGGCCTCGAGCCCGGACGTGACGGGCCCGCTCCGCTCGGCCGCAATGAGGCAACGTGACGATTGTTCATCGTCGTGGCGCTTGTCGTAGATTATGGCCGCCCGGAGATTGTTCGCCTGGTTTGCGGGCTGATGGCCGATCGATCCCAGGCACGCCTCCTCAACCTCAGATGCCTTCCCCGACTGGGCCAGAAGGTCGATTAGCTGCTCAAGTGCCGCCTGGTTCCCTGGATCCGTCGCTAGGATTGAGCGGCATTCACGCTCTGCTCCGTCGGCGTCGCCGCCCAGCCGCAGAAGGCGGGCCCGGATCATTCGGAGGCTCATATCAGTCGGTCGGCGCGAGATCTCGGAGCCCAGGTAAAGCCCGCCTTCGGCAAAGCGGCCTGTCCGCGCGAAAACGTCGGCAAAGGCGGGCGCCATTAGGGCCAAGTCCCGCGGCGGACACTTGGCCGCGGCCCTATTTAGCAGTTCCTCGGCTGGGCCGTAACGGCCGAGCCTGGAAAGCGTTATCGCTTCGTTTGCCACGAGCGCGTAGCTCAAGGGCTGGAGCTCCTGGGCTCGCCTGGCCTGGGAGAGCGCCCCCTCGAGATCCCCAAGGTCCCCGTCGATCTCGCCCGCTATCCGTGCGAGGTCAGCGTTCTGGGGATCCCTGGCCGCAGACTCCTCGACAACCCTCTTGGCGGCCCTGGTCTTCTCCGGATCCCCATGATCGGTCCTGGCCTTGGCAAGGTCGCGCGCGAGCCTCGCCATGTCCTCGCAGTACGTGATCCGGTTGGTGAACGGCGGATTCCGGATGATTCCCTCCACCTTCTGAAGCACGTTTATCTGCTCGTGGTCCGTGTAGCCGAGCGCGGCCGCGCATTCGGCCGAGCTCATCGCGGGCCGGGCGCGCGCAGAGGGGCCGTAAAGGGCCCGCTCGGTCGCCTCGGCGAGCATGCGCGCCACCTCAAAGTTTCCATCCCAATTTAGATGCACGTGCTCGAAGAACTGCTCCCTGCCCGAGGGCACGGCCTTTGAATCCGGGTCCGAGCCCATGGCGCTTGCCACGTCGACGAGGCTCACGGAGGGTCCCCCTTCGCTGGCGACCTCCCGGACTACCTCGTTGATGCGCGGGTCGGGCCGGAACCTCAGGGCGTCCCAGTGCTCGGCCTCGACAAGATGATGGCGCCCCTCGTCGACGCGTCCGGCGCCGAGGTCGAGCGACCCCAGCATGAACGCACAGTCCGCGTAGTGCGGGTCAATGCGCTCCGCCTGGCGAAGGTCGATGCGTGCTCGGTCCGAGTCGCCGAGCAGCCATTCGGTCCTCCCGCGCTTGAACGCGCGCTCCCATTGGGCCGCCTCCTGCGCGGTCAGGCCCGGCCCATGCACGGAGAGCAGCGGGGCGCAGTCCTTCAGGTTGGACGCAACGGTGCACAGGAGAGTCTTGGCGCCCGCGGCCTTCGCCGCTCCCACGATGTCCCTCAAATTGGATTCATAGTTCCTGTAGACGGCCTCAAGCCTCGGATCGTCCCCCCTCACGGAATTGTCCGCGAACATCGCCATTCCGCCCCACTCACGGGCCTGCCGCGGGCCCCTGGCGAGCCTGCCGAGCGCGGCCGCAAAGAGCTGGCCCGTCCTCGTCGATCTTACGAAAACGCTCGAGCGGATGAACCACAGCGGTGGCATCTGCGAGAGGTAGGCGCACCCGGGTCCGTAGGGTCCCACCACCTCGTTATTGCCCATGTAGATGACAAACAAATCCGGGGCGAACCCGGCAAGCTCCCGCGCAACCTTGTAAACGACGTGGGAGTTGATCGCCACGATGCCTGTATTTATGATCTCAAAATCCCTGTCCGGATACCCCGCCCTCAGCAGGGCCCTGAGCTGCGGAGCGAAGCCAAACGAAGGCACGGGAATTCCCTGGGCCGCGGATTCCCCGAGGATGACGATGCGCACGGAATTGGGCGGCTTGACCGCTCGTACGCGGAAGTTCAGCGGCCTCAGGTCAAAGCTGCTCGGAAGGAACGAGGTGACAAACTCCGGGTTGGTCCGGAAATAGCCGGGCATTTCATCCGGGATGAGGAACGCCACCGATTGCCCGTAGCCGGCAAGGCGAAGGCTCCCTTCAAGGCCAATGAAAACCGCGGCGGGGATTCCCACGGCCGCGATCAGCCTGTAAATCCACAGCCTCGCGCGCGGTCGCGGAGTTCGGCCTGGTTCTTCGGGGGGCGGGAAGGCTGCTGCGCTCACTGCGGAGGGCCAATATTGGGTTGCCGTCCAAAGCGGTGTCAATCGATCGGTCCTAAATCGAGCTTGGGTCGAGCGTGCAGGAATCGATCGGGGAAACCGGAACGAAAGCCGTCCCGGCAGCGGTCCGCGGGCAATTGCGAACGGCATCTTGCGCGCGCGCCGATCGGCCCCAAGAGTGGGAGGCACATGACGAGCGGACGCCGAAAACTCCTATGGGCCTGCGGGTGCGCCGCCGGCCTGGCGCTCGCCGCCACAGCTCTCATTCTTGTAAGGCTCGGCAACGCGCCCCCGCTGCCGGCCCTCCGCCACTACTCGAGCCTCCCGCAACAGTTTGACCGAGCGCTCCAGGTGGCTTGGGCGCGGGCGGCCGCCAGCAGCCGTGCTCCAAACGACGTGCGGCACCTTGCGCACCTCTACCAGGCGAACCGCCTCAATACCGAGGCCAAGGCGTGTTACCTTGTGATCGCCAAGGGACCGGGCGGCCTGTCGGCAAGCGACCACTATTACCTGGCGGACGTGGCGCTGGAGGAGAGCGACCTCGGAACAGCCGCGACCGAGCTGGCTGCAACGCTGCAGGGGGAACCGGGATACGTGCCGGCCCGCCTGAAGTTGGCCGATGTCCTGTTCAAATCAGGCCAGCCAGAGGAGGCCGCCAAGGAGTACGAGGCAATCATAGCCACGGACGCGCACCACCCCCAGGCCCTGTACGGTATGGCGAGGATCGAGCAACAGCGTGGCAACGATGATGCCGCCGTCGCTCGCCTAAGGGACCTGGTGGGCCACCACCCTGAGTCCACCTCCGGCGCCGCCCTGCTTGCAAACATCCTGGATCGCCGGGGAGAGACGGAGGAGGCAGCTTCAATGAGGGAGCGGAGCCAGCATACGCAGGAACCCATTCCGGCCGATCCCTGGATGAAGGCGCTCCTGGTCGACTGCTACGACCTTCTGAGGCTAGGCACGGCATTCGAGGATTACCAAAGAACCGGCCAGATGGGGGAGGCGCTTCCCTTCCTCGACAGGCTCGAGGAGCTCGACCCCAAGGGATGGACGGCGCCGATGCTGCGCGGCTGGTCGCAGAAGCAGGCAGGCCATTACCCGGAAGCCGTGGCGGAGTACCGCCTCGCCCTGAATAATGGCGGTGACCCCGAGAGGATCTGCCCCCTGCTGGTCAATGCCCTGCTAAACGGGGGCAGGCCCGCGGACGCCGCGGCCCTGCTCGCGCAGTACCGCGCGCGGCTGCCACATTCCATTCCGATCCTGCTCTCCTATTCGGAGGTGGCAGTGCGCATGAGGGACTCGAGGCTCGCCCGGAGTCTCCTTGCAGAGGTTCTGCAGAAGGAGCCGTACCTATACATGCCGAACATGAGCATGGCGCAGATACTCTGGGTCGCCGGCGAGCACGATGCCGCGGCCCAATGCCTGCAACGGGTTGCCAAGGTGTATCCCGCCGATGTCGACTCCAGGGGCCTCCTGGGACAGTATTACATGGAAAAGGCTGACCCCTGGTCGGCCATCGCCCCTTTGGAGCAGGCAATCGCAGATGTCGGCGCGAAGGATCCAAGGCGGGAGCGGCTGACCAAGATGCTCGACACCGCCTATTTGTCGGCGGGGAGCCTGGAGGCCTCGCGGGGGCATTATGAAAAGGCCGCGTCGTTCTCGGAAAAATCGATCCTCCTTGTCCCCAATGGGATGCGGGGCTACGGCCTCAAGGCGAACGTGTGCCGGAAAATGAAGGATTTCAAGGGCGCTGAGCAGGCGCTTGAGAAGATGAGCTCCCTGGATCCCGCCGAGCCCATGATAGAGCTAAGTATCGGGGACGTGGTCTACCAGGCCGGGGACAGGGACAAGGCCCGCGAACACTGGCAACGGGCGCTGCAGCTGGCGCCGTCCAACGCGACCGAACTGCGAGCCGCCGTTGGCCTCCGTCTTGGCGGCCATGTGCCCGCTGATCTCTAACCCAGGTGCCGCGGTCGGCACAAAGGCATCGGGATACCGGTCCGCGGTTTTGTCCGCGCGCCCCATGTATTTTACAGGCACTCGTTTTTGACTCCTCCGCGCGGGCGGCCGAGGCTCGTGGAAGCCCCCCCGCCCCCGTGATGCCCAAAGCTCATCTTCGCCGTTCATTGGCTGCGCTGCTCCTTGGCGTTATGGCCCTGTGCGCCTGCCTGCGGGGCGGCGACATTCCGGCACCCCTTGTCAGCGTACCGCGCTTCACCCATCCGGGTGCCGGTCAGGTGTTCTACTTCGTTTTGACAGATCGGTTCTCCAACGGCTCCACGGACAACGACACGGGCGGCATGGCCGGCGGCCCGGGCCGGAGCGGGTTCGACCCGACGCGGATCTCGTATTTCCACGGCGGCGATTTTGTCGGGCTAACGGCAAAGCTCGACTACATCAAGGAGCTGGGTGCCACCGCGATCTGGATCACGCCTCCCTTCAAGAACGTGGCGTTCAACGGGAGGTCCGCAGGCTATCACGGCTATTGGATCCTCGACTTCACCCAGGTGGACCCCCATCTCGGAACGGAGGCGCAGTTCAGGGAATTTGTCGTGCAGGCCCACGCCCGCGGGATGCGCGTCTATCTCGACATCGTCGTTAACCACACGGGCGACGTCATCCGCTACAAGGACGGGGACGACAGGTACATCTCCATGGCCGAGGCGCCCTACCGCGACGCGGCCGGGAGGATCTTTGACCCGCGCGCGGTCGCCTATAACGGCGTCAATTCGCCGGACGCCTTCCCCCGCCTCTCGGCCGCCCTCAGCTTCCCGCACATCCCGTTTGTTGCGCCCGCGGACATTCACGCGAAGGGACCGGACTGGCTGAACGACGTTACGCTCTACCACAATCGGGGCAACAGCACCTTCGAGGGCGAAAGCTCCACCTACGGCGACTTTGCGGGCCTTGACGACGTTTTCACCGAGAACCCCGCCGTGGTCAACGGGTTCATCGACGTCTACAGCAGGTGGATCCAACGCTACGGAATCGACGGCTACCGGATCGACACCGTCAAGCACGTCAACATGGAGTTCTGGCAGGCCTTCGCTCCGGAGATACGTGCCAGGGCGGCCTCGTACGGAAGACCGGACTTCCTTATCTTCGGCGAGGTCGCGAACATGGACAGGAACGTCGAGCTGATGAGCGAGTTCACGACAACCGGGACCCTGGACGCTGCGCTCGATTTTGGATTCTACGTGGGCGCCCGGGACTTCATTTCGCGAGGCCACGACGCCTCCGAGCTGGAGGCCCTCTTCGCAAGGGACGACCTCTATACCGACCACGACAGCAACGTGCACAATGCCACCACCTTCATCAGCAACCATGATGACGGTCGGTTCGGGCTGTTCCTGAGGCGGGACAATCCGGCGTCGAGCCCGAACGAGTTGGCCGCGCTCGACCTTCTCGGGCAGGAGCTCCTGCTGACCGTGCGCGGGCAGCCCGTGATCTACTACGGGGACGAGCAGGGGATGGTGGGATCGTCCAACGACAACGGTGCGCGCGAGGACATGTTCCCATCACAGACCCCCCGCTTCCGCAGCCTCGCCCTCCTCGGCACGAGCCGCACGGGCAAGGACGATAAATTCGACGTGAACCACCCCTTTTTCCGTGCGATCCGCGCGCTGGCCGGCCTGCGGGAAAGCCGCCCCGGGCTTTCCCGTGGCGCGATGCTCCCGAGAGAGAGCGGGAATCCCCGCGTCTTCGCCTTTTCACGGTTGGAGCGGGCGGAGCGCGTGGAGTACCTGGTCGCCCTCAGCAACTCGCGAACCGACACACAGAGGGCCTCGCTCCAGACGTGCCAGTTGCCGGGCGGCAAGCTCCGGCTGCTTTTTGACTCGGCCTCGCCGGAGCGCGCCGCCCCGGTCGAGCTGACTGCGGGGCCAGCCGGCAAGGTCGATATCACCCTGGAGCCGCTCCAGCTTGCAGTGTTCCAGGCTGGCGCCTCCCTGGATTCCGGTCCGACCGGCCCCACAATCCGCATGGAAAGCCCCGCCCCCGGCACCACCCTCTCCTTCTCCGCCGAGGAGATCGGCTCCCAGGTCATACCCAAGCGGCAGGAACTCCTTGCAGCGGTGGAGGGAGGCGATGGGTTTGCCGAGGTCACGTTTGTCCTTCGGCGCGCGTCGCGGCCCGGCCAGTATGAGCTCGTGGGGACGGCGGACCGCCCGCCCTACCGTGTCTTCTGGAGGCCGCCGGCCGACATGGCGCCGGATGAAAGGCTGGGCTTCATCGCTACCGTCGACGACCTGCGCGGACACCGGGCCTCGAGCGAGATCGACGGGATCACGGTGGCCCCCACCCCGATTGTGTTCGGGATTCGGGGAGCCACCGTCCCGCTGCTCACCGCGCAGCCGGATTCGGTGCGGACGGCGAAGGCCGGGACGGACCTCGCTCTGGAGGTTGCAGCCAGCGGGACCATGCCCCTGGACTACGCGTGGCTCCATGACGGGCGCGTGGTGCAAGGAGCTACGGGACCGGGCTTGAGGATTGGCCGGATTGGTGCCGGCGACGCGGGCCATTACGCCGCCGTTATCCACAACCGGGAGGGGACGGCCATAAGCCACGATATTCTCGTTCAAGTTTCGCCCTAGGAGGGCCGCCCGAACTAAGGCGACGGCCGTCCCTACTCGTCAGAGGGCGCCCTGCGGCTCCTCCTGAACCGGCAGGGATCCGGTGCAAGGGCGGGGGAAAAGATACGTCACCGCAGCCACTATCACGACATTTGCGGACAACCCCACGAGACCGGCATTGATGCCGCCAACCGGGTCCCGGTGGGTGAAGACGAGGTAACCCGTGAGCGCAAGGCCCGCGAGCAGCCCGGATAGGATCCCCGCCGAGGTCACCCGCCGCGAGTAGATCCCGAGGACAATGCCCGGAGCGAATTGACCCACGCCGGAGTACGCCAGGATCAGCAGTCCGACCAGGGTGGTCGAGCTGTGCACCGATAGGTAGAGGGCGACCGCCGTGATCACGACGACCGCGACGCGGGCAACCCTGCCGATGTTGTCATCCGACATGGCCGGCGCGAACAGGGGCCGGTAGACATTCTTGGCGACGAGCGTGGCTGCGGTGAGGATGTGGATCGCCGCCGGGACCATGGCCGTTAGCGCACCCGCTCCCCCTATCACGCCGAGGACCCACGGCGGAAAGGTTTCGCGGACGGCTGAGAGGAGCGCCAGGTCCCCGTTCTTTAGCCCGGGCGCCACCAGAATCGCCGCGCACCCCGCAAACACGATGAGGGCCAGCGGGAGGATGTAGAACGGCATCATGATCGCGTTCTTGCGGATCGTCTCGCCGCTCTTGGCGGTAAAGATTGCCCCGAAGAAATGGGGCCATGTGAACATGAGTGAATTTACGAGGATCGTGGAGACGTACCAGGAATGGCCGTAGTTCGGCGTGGATCCGGGCATGGTGAGGTGCCCCGGCCGGGCATGCTCGACCGCCGCGAACATGGCGCCGATCCCCCCGAAATGAATGTAGGGTATCCAGATGCCCACGACGACAGCGACCGCCACGAGCAGGAAATCCTTGAGGGCGCTCACCCACACGACCCCCCTTACTCCACTAACGAGGACGAAGCCGGCGACGACCACCGTGGCAGCGAGCATCGCGGGCGTCCTTCCAACGGCCTCGAAGCTCGCGACCCCGACGATGATCCCAAGGGATGTGATCTGAAGCTGCAGGTACACGATCAGGAACACGACGCCCGCCAGCGCCACAATGGCCGCGATCAGGTCGCTGCCATAGCGCTTCCCGAAAAAGTCCCCCAGGGTCTGGATCCCGTGCCTGCGTCCGTACTCCCAGATTGGCGGCCCGATGAAAAAGCACAGGACCTGGCCCAGGGTGAGGTACCCGAGGATATAAAGGGTCGGGCCGCCCTTCGAGTAGATCCACCCGCTGATGCCCAGGACCGAGAACGCGGTGAAGGTCTCGCCCGCGAGCAGGATCCATACGAGGACCACGCCCAGCCCCCTTCCGGCCACCGCCCACTCCTCAAGGTTGAGCTGCCTCCGCTTGGCCGCGAGAAAGCCGATGCCGGATCCCAGGGCGACGATCGCGAACATGACGGACAGCGCGGTGGTTCCGGGGTTCATCGGTGCCTCTCGATCCGGTAGATGACCAGCAGCACGGCCGGCGTGAAGGCGTTCCATGCGACGATCCAAAACAGGTTGAAGGGCAGGCCGAGGACATGGGGCTCCAGGCGGTCCCAAAGCGCGACGGAGAAGCACATCCCGAAGAAGGGCACGCTCGCCAAGAGAATCGACCAAATGGACGGCTTCCTCACCTAAGGGCCGGAGCATCGACGACCGCCGATGGGCGCGCGAGCAGAATTGCCATTCCGAGCGGGTCCTGCGCATGGGATCCGGGAAAAGAGCGGATCGCCCGGCAGTCGGGTGGTTACAATCCCGTGAACCCCGCCCTTTTTTGGGCAATGGCCGCCAGGATTGACGGCAACAGCGTTGCCTTAGGGTGGCGTCCCCAACAACCATCCCTGCTGCAGATGACAACCGCCGTGGACAATTCCAGCCCGCGCCGTCAGGAGGCGCCGACCGCGACCAAGGAGCCCCGGAACTAAGTCCACGACCCTATCCCTGCGAAGCCCGATGAGCGGCTCACCCCAATGGATCGGTGAACTCAAGACGCACGCCGCGCTCGGCCTCCCGGCCGCGCAATACCTCTTGGGCATGAGCTACCACAGGGGCAACGGGGTGCCCAAGGACATGGCGGAGGCCGGGAAATGGCTGAAGAGCGCCGCGGAGAACGGCCATTCCAAGGCCCAGTCCGTGTTGGGCCTGATGCTGTGGCGGGGCGACGGCGTACCCCCGGACAGGCACGAGGCGCTTCGTTGGCTCAGACTCTCGGCGGAACAGGGCGAGGTGGAGGCGCAGCACACGCTCGGGATGATGATCGAGAGGGGCGCCGAGGCCGACCCAAACCCGGTCGAGGCGCTCGCGTGGTACACGCTTGCCTCGGAAAAACTTGGTGAGGCAGCCGGCGACCGCAACCGGCTCGAGGGTGCGCTCGATGAGGAGTCGCGCCGGCTGGCCGAGGCGCGCAGCGCCGAGATCATAGCCCAGATCGAGGCCCGCAGGAGGAACTGAGCTTACGGGCCCTCCCCCGAAGGGCCCTGGAGGGCGGCGCGCGCACAAGGGGGCGGCCTCGCGGCTTGGCTTCCGGCCCGAATGGTGCGTGTGTTGGGGCAATGGATTTGTCAGAGCACACCCTCTCCACGCTGGGCGGCCAGCTCGAGGCCCAGGGATTCAAGGCCTCGCACGCCGGGCCCATGCTCCGCTGCCACTATGCGGCGGGGAACCATCCGGCGGCGAACGGCCGTCCCCTGCCAACCGCCCTGGCCGAGCTCCTGGCCGAGAACAGGGTCCGGAGGGAGGCGGGAGTGGCCTCGAGGGCCGTGTCCGGGGACGGCACGACGAAGCTCCTCCTGAGGCTGGGTGATGGGAAGACGGTGGAGTCGGTCTTGATGCCGGATTTTCGCCCCGACAGGGCCGCCGGGTGCGTTTCGTCGCAGGTGGGCTGCGCAATGGGCTGCGACTTCTGCGCGACGACAAAGACCGGCTTTGAGCGCAATCTCTCCTCCGGGGAGATCGTCGACCAGTTCCTTTCCCTAAGGCATGAGGCGCACGCGGCCGGAAGGCGCCTGCAAACGCTGGTCTTCATGGGCATGGGCGAGCCCATGCTCAACTATGAGAACGTTATTTCGGCTATAGCCCGGATCGCGGACAACGACCTGGGAGCCCTCGGCTTCAGGCAGGTCACGGTCTCCACTGTCGGCATTGTCCAGGGGATAGATGCGCTCGCCGCCTCGGGCCTCAACGTCCACCTGGCGGTTTCCCTGCATGCCCCCGACGACCCGACACGGGCGAGGCTCCTGCCCATGGGCCGCCGCTACGCGGTGCGCGACATCCTGGTCGCAGCCGATGCCTACCAGGAGCGCACCGGCAGGCCCGTTTCCCTGCAGTATTGCCTCCTGGGCGGAGTGAACGACTCCGTGGCGCAGGCCCTCAAGCTCGCCGACCTCCTGGAGGCGCGTCCAATGCACGTGAACCTGCTCCACTACAACCCAACGGGGCTTAGCCTTCGCGGGGAGACCTACGCGCCCTCAAGCGAAGCGGCGACCGAGGCTTTCCTGGGCGCCCTGCGCGAACGAGGGGTTGTGGCCCACGTACGGCGATCCCGGGGCCCCGACATCGAGGCCGCATGCGGGCAGTTGCGAAGGCGCTCCGGACTGGGTTGAGTCCATGTTCGTGCGCCTTGGCTGCCGCCTCAGGGCCCCCGTCACCCCACCGGCGTTCGCCTGCATTAGGAAAACGGAAGCCAAGCCCCGCGGATCAGATCACGGGATGGGCCGCCCCGTCCATGGGAAGCACCGCGCCAAAAACGTAGCTGGCCTGGTCCGAGGCCAGGAACAGGGCCACCTGGGCCACCTCCTCGGGTGTCGCCATCCGTCCCGCCGGGATCTTGGACTCCGCCTTCCCCAGCAGCTCCTCCTGGGAGCAGCCGGAGGTCCGCGCCTCGACATCAAGCCGGTCCTTCACGCGACCGGTCTTCGTCATGCCCGGATTGATCCCGTTGATCCTCACCCCCCGCGGCGCATAGGCGGCCGCAAGCCCCTTTGTCGCAAGCATAAGGGCCGCGTTCGCGGCGCCTCCCGCGATATGGAAGGGGTCGGCGACCTTCCCGCCCACTCCGATGATGTTGACCACCACCCCGGACCCCCGGGCCGCCATGGCCGGAAGCACGGCGTCCATCGCGTTTATCGTGGGGAAGAATTTGGCATCGATCGCCTGCCTCCAAGCGGCGGCGTCGAGTTCCAAGGGGGGATGCCGGCGCGCGGCTCCGGCGCTGTTTACCAGCACGTCGACAGGACCCAGTGCCGCGGCAACCTCGGCAAACGCCTGCCTTGCCGCCGCGGGGTCGGCTAGGTCCACGGCGCGGGTGAAAGCGTCCCCCAAAAGGTCCGCGCGCGCGGACGAAAGATTGGCGGGATCCCGGGACAAGAGCGCAACACGCGCGCCTTCAGCGAGGAATGCGCGAGCGCAGGCCAGGCCGATCCCCTTGCTTCCGCCCGTGATGACGGCCAGCTTTCCCTTAAGTCCGAGGTTCATGGGGGCGGGACGGGCTCCTGTCCGGCGGCAGGGACCTTAGATCGCCTTGAATCCGAAGGCCCCGAGCTCGGCTAGGTGAAACGGCGCCGTCCCGGTCAGCTCCATCACGGTGGACACGGCCGAAGGGAGGTCCGGAGATTGGAGGTACGACGCCCCGTCATCGGCGTCGTGCAGGTGGATGGCCCATGCGCCCGACGAGCCTCCGCCGGACTGGAACACCGACCCGTAGAGGTAGTTGCCGGGCAGCCCGTGGTGGGGGCCCGTCCCCGTCACGAGAAAGAGGGAGTGGACAGGGTCGTGGTGGACGCCCGCCGGATCGGCGCCGTGGTGCTTGCGGTGATGGACGGGCTTGCCCGTGACCTTGAGGCGTAGTGCCTCCGCCCTGGGGCGGTCCGCGGCCGGCAGCGATTGGAGGTAGCGGTCAAAGATCTTCGCATTGGGCTCGAGCTCCTCGGGCGGGATCTTTCCCTCGGCAAGCGCCTCAAGGTTGGCGGCCACGAACGAGGGGCTGCTGGAGAGCGACCGAGCCGTCACGTGGCCGCCCTTGTGGTCCGCGCTCGGGTACACCTGGTGGGCGGCATAAAGCCGCGTCAGGGACTCCACGTAGCTGGTGGTGTGCGGGACCGCGCCGATCGGGCTGTGCTCGATCATCTCCATCACCGCCTGGTCAAACTGGGCATTGGGGTCCTGGGACATGGCGTTGTTGATAATCGGCGCAAATGGCCAATGCGAGGCTCGTTATCCGTCAGGCCTGGACGACGATCGTTTGCCCGGCGAAACTCACCCTGTCCCCCGGCCCGAGCTTCTTGCGCTTGCGGGTTTCAACGGCCCCGTTCAGGAGCACGCGGCCCTCGCTGATCACCTGCTTGGCCTCGCCGCCGCTCTGAGCGAGCCCCCCAAACTTCATGAACTGGCAGAGTTCTATGGGCATCTCTGAAACCTTCACGGGCTTGGGCTCGCCTTGGTCGGATTGAGTCATGGGGGCATGGTAGCCCTCGTCCGCCTCTCGTCGATTCCATGATCGGTGCCGGAAGACATTTCTTCGGTGCTTGTCTTAAGGGGCCAGGTGCGATCTGCCGTACCTTCCTCCAGATGCTTTTTGAGTCCCGCCAGGTCCGCCCCGCCCCCCATCCAAGGCATGTCCTAAACGAGCATGGCGTCATCGAGGCCGTGCCGGCGCACTGGGAGCTCCTGCCCCCGGGGGACGCGGCCCTTAGCCGCCGCATCAAGCAGGACGGTCCGTCGCTTACGGTCGTGGAGCTAAGGGGCCGCAAGCGATTCTCAAGGGGCATATGGGCTCCCTCAGACCGGTTAGGGGCCCTTCGCGCGGAGCTGGAGCGCGAGCGGGAGGATCCCTCCTACCGGAGGCGGCTCGACGCGGGCCGCAGGCGCCGTGCCGCCGTGCAGGAAGCCTATGCAGGCGACTTCGAGCGGGCCGTGCTCGCCTTCCTCGACTTCCATCCGTCGCACCGCGACCAGGCCGAGCGAGTGGCCGCCCTGGTCGCCGCGCATGCGGTTCCCGTGGGCAGCGGCACCGTCGCAAGGACGGAGCGCATCCCGATCGGGCAGCGCGCCGCGGCGGCGACACTCGCGTGGCTTCGCCACCAGACCACGGGGTACGACGGCATGAGGATCCCCCGAGTCAGGGGGCAGCGCCGCGAGGTGCGCCGGATGCTCGCCCGGCGATCGATCGAGCTTCTGTCGGCTTACCGAGCCGGCCGGCCTGTGGACGCCTCAACCTGCCCGCTCCACGCGGCCGTAAGGGGAGCGGCCGGCGGGCGCACCACCTTGTAACAGACGCGCGTAAAATCCCTCTCGAAAAAGGGATCGCGTGCCCCTATCGTCGGCAAAAGGCGTCCAGCGAACACCGATCTTCCCAGCCATGCCCCAGAAACCCACTGCCAGGATAGGCATCCTCACCGCGGGCGGTGACTGCCCCGGATTAAATGCGGCCATTCGAGGCGTCTCGAAGGCCGCCATGCACTACGGAATGGCCGTGGTCGGCATCCGCGACGGCTTCAGGGGCCTTGTCGAGGACAGGACCATCCCGATCGACAATCCACTGGTGAGCGGGATCCTGACCCAGGGGGGCACGTTTCTCGGAAGCAGCAGGGACAGGCCCCACAAGATGAAGGTGGACGGAAAGAACGTCGACATGACGTCGGCGGCTGTCCGCACCTACAACAGGCTCAAGCTCGACTGCCTTGTGTGCCTCGGGGGAAACGGAACCCAGAAATCGGCCCTGGCGCTCCACGAGAGGGGCGGGATCAACGTCCTCACGCTTCCGAAGACAATCGACAACGACGTGGCGGAGACCGACATCACGTTTGGCTTCGACTCTGCCATGGCGATCGCAACCGAGGCGATCGACCGCCTCCACACGACCGCGACGAGCCACCAAAGGATCATCGTGTGCGAGATCATGGGCCATGACGCGGGATGGCTGTGCCTGGGCGCCGGAATCGCGGGCGGGGCCGACGTGATCCTTATCCCCGAGATTCCCTACGACCTCTCGATCGTCGCGCGCCACCTCGCGCGCAGGCACAAGGCGGGCAAACGCTTCTCGATTGTCGCCGTGGCCGAGGGCATCGTATCCGTCGAGGAGGCGGCGGCACGGGAGGGATCCGGCGGCAAGGGCGGCACCCTCAACAGGGCCCCCTCCCATCTCGAGGCCTTCGCCGCACCGGGCCAGGAAGGAATACGCCTTGTCCAGGAACCCGTGGCCAGCCGGATTGCAAGGCGGCTCCAGGCCCTGACGGGGACCGAGGCGCGCGTCACCTCGCTGGGGCACGTCCAGCGCGGCGGAAGCCCCACCCCCTTTGACCGGCTCCTGTGCACCCGCTTCGGGACAAAGGCGGCCGAGCTCATCCTGAAGGGCCGCTCCAACGTGATGGTGGCGCTCAAGGGAAACGAGTGCGTGCCCGTTTCCCTGGAGAAGGTCGCCGGGCGAAAGCGCATTGTCCCTGCGGACCATGCCTGGGTTCAGACCGCGCGCCTGACCGAGACGTGTCTCGGCATGGATTAGCCCTTGTTGCGCGGCAACGGGCCGCGGGAATCACGTCTTTGGGGGAACGCGGGGCGACGGGCGCCAAAAAACGCCTTGTGTAAATTCCCGCCGACTTGGAAAATCGCCCCCCCCGTTTGCGTGTTATCGTGGGGCTCCAACGGCCCCGTTATACCAACCGTTCCTCCCTCCCCGCGCCACGGCACCTACCCGGCCGATAACAGGATGCCCTCCCAACCGCCCAACGAAACGCAGCAAAGCCCCGACTTTCTCCTGGTGTTGCCCGCGTTCCGCGAGCTCCAGAGGCTCCCCCCTTACCTCGCCAGCCTCGTTCAGGCCCTTGCCAGCGCACCGTTCACGACACAGGTGCTTGTCGTGGACGACGGTTCCCCTGCCGGGGAGCAACGGGCCCTGCGCGCCGCGGTGGAGGCCCACAGCACCGGCAATTGCAGGGTGCTTGACCCCCTGATGCTGCCCGAGAACGGGCTAAAGGGCGACGCCATCCTCGCGGGGTGGCGCTCAAGGCCCGCGACCTGGCTCGCGTTCGCCGACGCCGACGGCGCCACGAGCGCCGCCGAGGTGAGTCGGGTGCTTGGGGAGATCATGGACTTGGATCCCGGGCAGCATCGGGCGCATTTTGCGGTCCGGGAGACCTCGGGCCCTGCACGCGTCCGAAGAACCGCTGTCCGGCGCACCCTAAGCATGCTCTTTTCCCGACTTGCCGGGCTGGCCCTGCACACCGAACCCATGGACTTCCAGTGCGGGTTCAAGGTGATCCCCGGCAGGGTTTTGCCTGCGGCGGCCGATTCCCTGCAGGGCCGCGGCCTCTGTTTCGACCTGGCCCTCTTCCTTGCGCTAAAGTCGGCGGGGATCCCGGTGCGCCCGGTCCCCATAGGCTGGAAGGACCAGCCCGGCGGCAGGGTGAGCCCTTGGCGAAACGGTCCGGGCCTTGTCGCGGGCCTGTGGTCCCTGTCCCGAAACGGTCTTGGACGAGGCCGTGCCGACAAAGGCCCCGCATGACCCCGCCTTCCGGACGCATGTCGCGGCGAACAACGCCCATTATAATGATCAGAAGCCGCCGCACTATCGGGCGCCATTTCCCAGCTGGCCGGCCCGATAATGAAATGGAGGCTGTCCTTGCCAGCGCTCGCGCGATAAGGTATTTGTCCAAGTCCACGGATCCCGCCGAAGTCGCTCATGGCAGAGCGTGAGCACCTTGGCGCAACCCCTCCCCGCCCCACGCGTCTTTCACACCCGAAGCACACCCCCATGACCCAAATCAGCCGCCGCCGTTTCATCCAAGCAGCCTCGCTCGCCGCAGTCGCGGCCAGCTGCCCCGCACTCAGGGCGTCCGACTCGGACCGTTACCGGAACCTTGTTTCCCCGGGACGCCGCCTGCGGATCGCATGCGTGGGCGCAGGGGGAAAGGCCTTCAGCGACATCATGGCCTGCTCCGGCGAGGACATTGTCGCGATCTGCGACGTGGACTTCGAGCGCGGCCTCGAGATCTTCGGCCTGTTTCCGAACGCCGCGCGCTACCGCGACTACCGGCAGATGCTCAACGAGCGCACGAACGACATCGACGCGGTGATCGTGACGACGCCCGACCACACCCATTTTCCCGCGGCCCTGATGGCCGTCGAGATGGGCAAACACGTCTACGTCCAGAAGCCGCTTTGTCACACCATAAACGAGGTGAGGGCCCTGAAGGCGGCGGTCGCCAAGGCCCGCGTGGTTAGCCAGATGGGCAACCAGGGGCATTCCAACGAGGGCACCCGCCTCCTCAAGGAGTGGGTCGAGGCAGGCGTCATCGGCGACGTCCGGGAGGTGTCCACATGGACCAACCGCCCGATCTGGCCCCAGGGAATGGTTCCGCCGCCCGACGCCCCCGCGCCCGACACGATGGACTGGAACCTCTGGCTCGGGGTCGCCCCGGTCCGCGGCTACAACCCCTTGATCGCCCCGTTCAACTGGCGCGGCTACTGGGACTACGGCTGCGGCGCGCTCGGCGACATGGGCTGCCACGGCATGGATGCGCCCTTCTGGGCCCTTAACCTCCGCGGCCCGGTGCGCGTGACCGCGCAGAGCGAGGGGGCCAGCGACCTGGTCGCCCCCAAATGGTCCATCATCAAGTACGAGTTCCCGCAGCGCGGCTCCCTTCCCCCGGTCACCTACACCTGGTACGATGGCGGCAAGCTCCCACCTGTGCCCGAGGAACTCGGGCCGGGGGCCAAGCTCCCCCAGGGCGGCACCCTCTACCGGGGTGACAAGGGCGCGATCCTTTCAGAGGGCGATTACGGCGAGTCGCCCCGGCTCATCCCCGAGTCGAAGATGGCCACGTTCAAGCGGCCGCCAAAGACCCTGGCCCGCGTCCCGAAGTCCAACTCGCACTTGGAGTGGATCACGGGCTGCAAGGGCGGGCCGGCGCCAAGTTCCAACATCGTGGACCACTCCGGGGACCTCTCGCAGCTGGTGCTGCTGGGCAATGTCGCCATACGTGCGGGCGTGCCCATCGACTGGGATCCCGTCCAGGGAATCTGCAGCCAGCCGGAAGCAAACCGATTCCTCTCGAAGACCTACCGCCTCTTCTAAACGCCCCCCTTAATCCCCATGAAAACCCTCTCCTTTCTAAAGCCCGGCATCGTCCTGGCCTCGGCGGTGCTCGCCGGCTGCCAGGGCACCCCCACGGCGCCAGCCGTGGCGCCCGGATTCACGGCCGACGTTCACGACGACCTCGGCGCCGGCCATGGCGCCGACTCCAAGCGCTGGGCTCCGCCGAGCCCGGTCTTTGCCCCCGACCTCTCCAATGCCGACTTCAAGCCCGGCTCCTGGGCCTGGGAGGACGGCGTCCTTTCATCCAAGGGCGGCGGCGACATCTGGACCAAGGAATCCTACGGCGATTTTGTGCTGAACCTCGACTTCCGCTGCCAGGAGAAGGCCAATAGCGGCGTGTTCCTGCGGTGCTCAAATATCCAGGAATGGCTGAACACGGCCATCGAGGTGCAGATCCTCCAGGGGGACGCGCCGGACAAGCACCTCGGAGGCGCCGTATACGACTGCGTCGCACCGACCCGCCAGATCGAGATTGTCCCCGGCACCTGGTACCACTACACGATTTCCGCGGTCGGCAGCCACATCCACGTCGTGCTCAACGGCGAGCTGCTGGTCGACATGAACCTTAACCAGTGGAAGGAAGCGGGCAAGAACCCGGACGGCACCCCCAATAAGTTCAAGACGGCCTACAAGGACATGGCGAGGGTCGGGAGGATAGGGCTGCAGTACCACACCAACAAGGTTGAGTTCAAAAACATCGTGGTCGACCGTGTCGAACCCTCCAAGTCCGGCGCCGACCAAGCCCCCTAACACCATGAGTGATTCCCAGAACAACACCAGCGACTGCGGCTCCATGCTGGCCCTGCTGCTCCTGCGCGTGTGGCTCGGCGTCCGCGCGGTCCTCACCGGCATCGAGAAGTTTGCCGACAGCAGGGTCCTCCAAGTCCCCCTACTCGACGCCCAGGGCAAGCCCGACTCGAGCGGAGCGATGGTGGAGGTGACGCAGAAGTTCTATTCGCTGCATAGCTACCACGCGATACCGGACTCGATGAAGGAACGGTTCTCGCAGGAGCCGCTCCTGCCGGTTTTCCTTACGACGCCCTATTACGCTGTCCTCGGCTGGGCGCTGATCGCCCTCGGGATCGCCGTTCTCCTCGGGCTCTGGACCCGCGCCAGCCTCTTCCTGATGGGCCTCCTCTACGTGAGCCTCACCGTCGGGCTGATCCTCATCAAGCAGGACGGCGGCATCTCATGGCTGGCCATCCACGTCGCGCTGATAGCCATCGCGCTCAGCCTCACCAAGCACAACCGCTTCGCCCTGACCCGTACATGAGTTCACGCGAACCGGCCACGGATGCTGGCGGCCTGGGGCGCCGGCGGTTCTTAAAGACGGCGACCGCGGCGAGCCTTTCGCTCGCCCTGGCGCCCCTTCGCTCGGCCTACGGGCAGGCGGCGGCAGGAGGGGGCGACACGATAAACGTGGCGCTCGTCGGCATAGGTGCCCAGGGGCGGGTCCTCATGGACGCCATGCTCAAGATCCCGGGCGTTCGCTTTGTCGCGGTCTGCGACATTTGGCCCTACGCGCGCACCTACGGGCAGCGCTACCTGAAGAAGAACGGATTCGAGGTGCGGGCCTACGAGAGCCACCGCGAGATGCTCGACTCCGAGAAGGACCTGCAGGCCGTCATCGTGGCGTGCCCCGACTTCTGGCACGCGCCCATTACGAATGACTGCCTGCGCTCCGGCCACCACGTCTACTGCGAGAAGATGATGTCGAACACGATCGAGGGCGCCCGCTCGATGGTGCGCACCATGAGGGAGACGGGCAAGCTCCTGCAGATCGGCCACCAGCGCCGCAGCAACCCGCGCTACCTGGTCGCGCGCAACCGCCTGCTGGGCGAGGCCCACCTCCTGGGGCGGATCACCGCGGCGAACGGACAGTGGAACAGGGCCGTAAGCGCGGACCTCGGCTGGCCGAACCACACGGCGATGACAAGCGAGCAGCTCGCGAAGTACGGCTACGCCGACATGCACCAGTTCCGCAACTGGAGGTGGTTCAAAAAATATGGCGGCGGGCCCCTCTCCGACCTGGGCGCCCACCAGATCGACATCTTCAACTGGTTTTTCGACACGAGCCCCTCGACCGTCATCGGCTCCGGCGGCCGCGATTACTACACCGGGCACGAGTGGCTGGACAACGCGATGGTCATCTACGAGTTCAAGCTGGCGGATGGCATGGCCCGCGCGTTCTACCAGGTCCAGACCACCACCAGCGCCGGTGGGGGGTATTTCGAGCAGTTCATGGGGACCGAGGGCACGCTCAGGATGTCCGAGAACCCCAAGTACACGCAGATCTACCGCGAGGCGGCGGCCCCGTCCTGGGACGCGTGGATAAGCAGGCACCTGATCGCCGCTCAGAAGGCGCCGCCCAAGTCTGATGACGACACCGCGGCGGACGACAAGGTCGACGCGCGCGAAACCGCCGAGCTGGCGGCGTACTACCTGCCGGTCATCCTGTCGAAGGCCATCCACCAGCCGCACCTGGAGAACTTCTTCAACGCCGTGCGCGGCAAAGGCACCCTCAACTGCCCCGCCGACGAGGCGTTCAAGAGCGAGATGTCGGTCTTCAAGGCGATCGAGGCGGTGGAGACGCGGAGCCTTGTAACGTGCCAGCCTTCGGATTTCATTGCCTAAACCATGCCCTCACCGACCCTTTCAATGACAAAGGCCCTGCTCCGGGCGACGTTCCTTGCAACCGCCTGTGTTTCCCTGGGCATGCTCCCGGCGGCGCGCGCCGACGACCTGGTGCCCCTCAAGCTCGACCTGCCCAGGCCGATGTTTGTCGGCACGCCTGTGCCCGTTAAGCTGCCAAATCTTGAGGCGCCCCGGGCGGGCCGGCGCCCTGACTTCATGGTCCCGAAGGGCGTCGTCAATCTCGCCCTGAACAAGAAGGTGACCAGCAGCGACATGGAGCCTGTGCTCGGGGACCTCACCCTGATCACCGACGGTGAGAAGGCGGGGGACGAGGGCAACTACGTCGAACTCGGCAAGGGCAAGCAATGGGTCCAGATCGACCTCACGAAGGCCTACAAGCTCTATGCCATCGTCGTGTGGCACTTCCACTCGCAGGCCCGCGCCTACAAGTCCGTGGCGGTCCAGGTCTCGAACGACCCCGACTTCGCCACCGGCGTCCAGACCCTGTTCAACAGCGACGACCAGAACGTGCTCGGGTTTGGCGCGGGCCAGGACCCGACGTACATCGAGACCTACGAGGGCCGGATCATCGACGCCAAGGGGGACTCCGCCCGCTACGTTCGCCTCTACAGCGCGGGCAACACCACCTCCGAGATGAACCATTACATCGAGGTCGAAGTCTACGGCCTTCCGTAAGCACAGTCTTCCCCTCGCCGCCCTGGCGGTCGGCGCGGCCCTTGCGCTGCGGCTCGCGGCGCCGGAGACGATGCCGGTGCACACCGACGAGGCGGTCAATGCCTCGATCTTGGGGGAAATGCTCGAGGGAAGGCCCTACAGGTACGATCCGGTAGACCGCCATGGACCGTCCCTATACTACGCGACGTACCCGGTCGTTCGCGCCTTCGGGGCCCATTCCCTGGGGGACCTGGAGGCCTGGGAGCTGAGGCTTGTGCCGGCCGTCCTTGGGGCGGGGCTCCTCGGCGCGCTCCTCCTGTTTCTGCCGGCATTTCCGCCGCCCACGCTCCTTGCTTCGGCGCTCTGGCTGGGCGTAGGCGCCCCCTTCGTCTACTACGGGCGCTATTGGATCCACGAGACCCTCCTTGTCCTTCTCACCTTCCTCTTGCTCGGGTTCTCCTGGCGCTTCTCGCGGACGACTCGCACGGGTTGGGCTATCGCGGCGGGCCTCGCGGCGGGCGCCCTCCTCGCGACCAAGGAGACCTCCGTCCTCACGCTTTCCTGCGCACTCGGGGCGCTGGTCCTGACTCGGCTCCTTTGCCGAAGGGACGCCAGGCCCCCGGGGACCAGCATTGTTCCGGGCGTCGCCCTGGGGATCGCCGCTGCCGTGCTCGCCTCCGCGCTCCTTTTCTCCTCCTTTGGCCAAAACCCGGGCGGGATTGGCGACGCCCTTGCGGCCTTGGCCTACGCCACCGAGCGCGCCGGCGGTCAGGGACACGAGAAACCCCCGCTCACCTACCTGGGCTGGCTCCTCGCGCCCAACCTGCGCAGTCGGCCCTTTTGCGGATGGACGCTTGCCGCGTTTGGGCTGGTGGGCGCATGGTGCGCATGGCAGCGGCGCCGCGATGAGCCGCTCCCGATGTTCATGGCGCTTTTCGCGTTCATTACCCTGGCGGCGTACTCCGCCATCCCCTACAAGACGCCCTGGCTCCTCCTGAATGCGCTCGCCCCGTGGGCGCTCATCGCGGGGACCGGCCTCAACCGGGTCGGCGCCGTCTTCGCGGGCAGGTCGAGGGTGGTCCTCACGTTGGCTCTCGCCGCCGGGGTCGCCGGGCTCCTCGCCTCGGAGACCTGGCGCCTGTGCCTCGTCTTTCCCGCCGACCCGGGCAATCCCCTCGCCTATTCACCGACGTCCCCCGACATCAGGCGGCTGGAGGCCCGGGCCGAGAGCCTCGTGTCGGAGCGGGGCGCCCTGGCCCCGATCGTCGCCGTGGTTGGCGCCGACATCTGGCCCCTGCCGTGGTACCTGCGCCACTGCCCCAACGTGGGATACTGGCCCGAGCTTCCCCGCTCGCCCGAGGCCACCGTTGTGATTAGTGACGCGTCGCAGTCCGAAAGGGTCTCGCGGGCGCTGGGGCCAGGCTGGACGTCCGAGATCTTCGGGCTGAGGCCGGAGGTGCTAGCCGTCCTCTTCCACAGGACAGCGGCCGACCATGGGGCTGGAAAGAGGGGCCCATGAGTTCCGGATCCGCGACGAGGCAGGTGCTCGGGCACAATGCCATGGCCACCCGTTTCGAGGTCCATGTCGCTGGGCAGCCGCCCGCCTACGCTGAGCAGGCGGCGGCGGCCGCATTCGCGGAACTCGACCGGCTTGAGGGACTCCTGAGTCGCTATCAGGAGACGAGCGAGATCTCCTGCATTAACCGGCTTCGGCCCGGGGAATCCATGAGGGTGAGCCCGGACACCTTCGACTGCCTGGAGGTGGCCCTGCGCATGCACGCGCTCACCGGCGGCGCGTTCGACCCGACGCTCGGCAGGGCCACGCTCGGCGCCGCCGATGCCGCCGGCCTCCCAAGGGGCACGCTCGAGCTCGACCCATCGGCGCTCACCGCCACCGTGCGCAACGCCGAGGTCGCCCTTGACCTGGGAGCCATTGGAAAGGGCTTTGCGCTCGACCGCATGGCCGTGGTCCTGCGCGAGTGGGGGGTAACGGCTGCCCTTCTCGTCGGGGGGGGAAGCAGCGTCCTTGCCCTGGAGCCGCCCGCGGACGAACCGGGCTGGGAGGTGAACCTTGGAAGCGGCGCACTTCGCCGGAGCCTGTGGCTCGACCGCCTGTCGGTCGGCAGCTCAGGAACGTCGGTGAAGGGCCAGCACATACTTGATCCTATTACGCTAATCCCGCCCGCGCACGTTCACCGCACATGGGCCGTGTGCGACTCGGCGGCCGAGTCGGACGCACTCTCGACCGCGTGGATGTGCCTGAGCACCGAGGAGATCGAGGAGGTTTGCGCGGGCCGCCTCCGCACCGGGGCCATTCTCCAGGCCGAAGCGGACAGCCCGGACCTGGTTGTGATCGGTTTCGCGCACAAGGCCCTCAAGGGGGGCTAGGGGCATCGGCCGCTTCCCCTTTCGGCTGGTAAGTCACCCAATCCCTGTTGCGCGCAATAATATCCTGCCGGTAGCCTCTGCATAAGCATGAACGTTGCCATCACCGGTGGAGGGGGCTTCCTGGGACGCCGACTCGCCAAGGCGCTCCTTTCCGACCCCGCCATCTCGCGGATCACCCTGGCGGATGCTTCCGAGGTCGAGCCCTTCTCGGACGACCGCCGGCTCGCGATCCGGCGCGCAGACCTCCGCGATGCCGGGGCGGCGCGCGCGCTCGCCGACGGGGTGGACGTCCTATTCCACCTCGCGGCCGTGGTGAGCGGCCAAGCCGAGGCGGAGTTTGACCTGGGCATGGCCGTCAACCTCGATGCCACCCGGTCCCTGCTCGAAGCCGCACGGGCCGGCAACCGCAGGCCCACGTTCGTCTTCACGAGCTCCCTCGCCGTGTTTGGACCACCGCTGCCCGGGGTCGTTACGGAGGAGACCGCCGTCCATCCCCGGTCGTCTTACGGCGCGCAGAAGGCCATGGGAGAGCTGCTCGTATGCGACTTCAGCCGGAGAGGATTCGTCGACGGGCGCGTGCTTCGGCTTCCCACGGTGTGTGTTCGCCCGGGCAGGCCAAACGCCGCTGCATCGTCCTTTGTCAGCTCGATCATCAGGGAGCCCCTGAACGGCGAGCCGGCAAACTGCCCCGTGGGCAGGGACCTCGAACTCTGGCTCACCTCGCCCAAGGCCGTGGTTGCGAACCTGGTTCGCGGGGCAGGGCTTCCAGGCGACGCGCTCGGGGAGGGCCGAATCGTGAACCTTCCCGGGGTCACCGTCACGGTGGGCGAGATGATCGAGTCCCTTGCGCGCGTCGCCGGGCACGGGGCCGCGGGGAGGATCACCTTCAACAGCGACGAAAAAGTGAGGCGCATCGTCGCGAGCTGGCCCGCGCGTTTTGACGTCGCCCGCGCCCTTGCGCTCGGCTTCACCCGGGACAATGGGTTTGCTTCCCTTATCGAGGACTACCTCTCCACCGAAGGCCGTCGGGCGCCTTAGGCCAGGCCGACGAGGTCCCTCAGGTCGTTCGGGCCGCCGACATTCCCGGGCCAGACCACGAACTTCATGCCGGGAAAGCGCGACTCGGGCCCCAGGAGCCAGACGGGCACACCAGGGGCGGCCTGGCCCAGCACCCTCGCGCGTCGCATGCCGAGCCCCTTGGTGGCAATGTCGCTCGATGTTATCCCGCCCTTGGCGATCGTGAAGCGCGGTCGGGCGCCAAGGGACCTGACAATATCCACGAGAGTGTCCGAGACGACCCGCCCTGCCTGGAGGTCGCCGGCTCGGCCGAGCGCGCTTTCCAGGGCCCGGCTGGTGTAGACCACGGCATGACGGCCAGCGGCGACAGCCTCCTGCGCCATGGCCGAGGCCCGTGCCGTTTCCAGCCGGCGCGACACCCCGGAGGCGAGCCTGTCCACCCGCACCTCGACGGGCGCCGTGCCGGGAAGAGCAAGCAGGGACTCCAGCTGGGCTGTGGTCCTCGCGGTGTAAGAGCCGGCTACGACAAGCCCGCCCTGGCGGCCGGCCTCGCAGTACTCAGATGCCGCAAGGAGTGGGCGCGCGCCGAGACCCGCACGGACCCGCACGAAGCTGGCCGCCGTGCGAAACAGGTACCGTTTGCCGGCCGCCTCCGCCAGGAGCAGCCCGTGCACGAAGGCCTCGGCGTCTCCGTAGTCGGCGGCGTTCACGATCACGTGTGCGCCCCTGGGCAACCCCATTAGAAGGTCCCTCGCCCTCTCGGCGGCGTCCGGCCGCCTGAGCGTCTGGATGGAGACCGCGGCGACATCCGAGGCTCGGACCGCACCGCCGGTCTTTTCCTCAATCCACTCCCTCAGGTCGGACCGGCTGTAGCCAAACGTCGTGTCTCGGGCGAACTCGGTCTGCGCCGCAGGAACGAGACTGTCGCCCTCGGCGACGTAATGGACGTTGTCCACCGTGTACCGCCCCCCCTCGAAAAAAGCCGGCATGACGACAACGCCATCGACCGGGCGGCCAAGCCCCTGCCGGAGCGCCTCAAGCTCCATTGCAAAATGCCCCCTGAGGGTCGAGTCGCTCCTGCTCACAAGGGCGAACTCGCGGCCGGTGAGACGCGAGGCCTCGAGGAGGTTGGACACAATCTCCCGATTGACCTCGGCAGCCCTGGGCCCGGCCATGCTGCGGGAGTTGGTGAGGATGAAAAAGCACGGCCCAGGATCGGCGAGTGCCTCCGCTAGGGCCGGCACGCTCCAGCCGGCCAGGACATCGATTCCGTGAACGGTCTGCGTCCCGGTGGGATCGTCGTCGAGGACCACGGCCTTCACGGTGCTCTCGGAAAGGAGCCGAACGACCTCGGGCAAATGCCCGCCATGGATCTGGGGAGGAAGGGAATCGAGCACGGAGCGAGGCATCGGGTGGACCCGATTGTGTCCCTCATCCACGCCGTGCAGGCAAACATTCAATCCCGGCCGAAGGCTCGGGCACCCAGCCGGAGCCCAAAAAAGGCCCGCGAACGCCCAAGCGCACCCCGGAGCAAACAATTCCGCCAGTTCGTCAAGTTGGTGGATGAATGGATTATAGAAAACCGGCATGGACGATGGAATCAAACTCCTCCAGCGTCTCGCACATGTCCGCCAATTCGGGGTTGATTGGGGCCGTCACTTGCCTGGTTGAGTTTAGCCGCCGGCATGCCGCGGCTGTGGCCTCGCTCGTGCTTTTGGCCGCCGCCTTGGCAGGTTATTACGTTGTGGGGCATGTCCGCATAGACACGGACACCTCGAACCTGATTTCGCCAAACCAGCCGTGGCGCCGGGCCGCAGCGGAGATGGACAAGGCGTTCCCCCAGAATCAGGACCTACTCGCGGTCGTCATTGACGGCACCACCCCCGACCAGACGGAGGATGCGGCCCAAGCTCTGGGATCCGAGCTGTCGGCCAACACGTCGATGTTCCAGGACGTCAGGGAGCCCGCCGCAAGCCTGTTCTTCCGAAAGAATGGGCTGCTCTTTCTCTCGCGCGAAGAGGTGCAGAAATTTGCCGACGGCATGATCGCGGCGCAACCCATGCTCGGTGCCCTGGCGGCCGACCCGAGCGCACGGGGCGTCTTTAACGCCCTCGACCTGTTCTCCCAGGGGTCAATCCGGGGCGATATCCCGCTAAACGCGCTCGACCGTCCCTTTCAGGCGGTGGCCCGCGCAGTCGATGCCTCGCTTGACGGTCGTTATGAGCCGCTTTCCTGGCAGAATCTCCTGAGCGAGCGCAAGCCCGGGCCCCGCGAGCTTCGGCGCATCGTGCTCGCGCGGCCGGCTCTCAATTTTGGATCGGTGGAGCCCGGGCGCCGTGCGATCCAAGAGATCCATTCCATCGCCGAAGCCCATGGGCTCGGCCCCGAGCGCGGCGTTCGCGTGCGCGTGACGGGACCGGTTGCGCTTTCGGACGACCAGCTTTCGGCACTTTCGGAGGGGGCCGGTGTCGCGGCGGCGCTCTCCCTGGGCCTGCTCCTTCTCTTTCTCATCCTCGCGATGCGCTCGCTTCGGACCGTGGTGGCCATTCTCATCACGCTCCTGGTGGGCCTGGTGGCATGCTCGGCCTTCGCCGTCTCGGTCGTGGGCCCATTCAACCCGATCTCCGTGGCTTTCGGGCCCCTGTTCATAGGGATCGCGATCGACTTCGGCATTCAATTCAGCGTCCGCTATTCGGCCGAGCGCCACGGAGCCTCCGGCGCCGCCGAGACGGGCGACCTTCAGAAGGAGACCTTCCGAAGGACGGCAGCCGGCGTGGGTGCCCCGCTTGTCGTCGCGGGGGCGGCGACTGCGGTCGGATTCCTGTCGCTGTTCCCAACCGACTACCGGGGTGTCTCCGACCTGGGGCTGATCGCAGGCGTGGGAATGGTCGTGGCTCTCGTTCTGAACCTGACCCTGCTGCCGGCGCTTCTGACGTTGCTGCGGGCCGGAGGCTTCAAGGAGGCAGGGGGATTCGGCTGGGCGGCGCCCCTCGACAGCCTCCTTGTGCGCCGAAGGGTTTGGATCTTCGCAGGGGGCGGGCTCCTTGCGGCCGCTTCTGCCACGGCGCTTACCGGCCTTCACTTTGATTTTGACCCGATAAACCTGGAGAACCCGAAGGCCGAGTCCGTGCAGACGCTGTTTGATCTGATGCGCGACCCGCAGACAACGCCCTACACCCTGGATGTGCTCACCCCCTCGCCCAAGGTCGCCGCAGACCTGGCGGGACGCCTGGGGAAGCTTCCCGAGGTGAGCATGGCCCTCTGGCTCGGGAGCTTTGTGCCCGAGGATCAGGATCCAAAGCTCGAGATCATGGAGGACGTGCGCGGTCTGCTTGAGCCCACCCTTTCCGCCGCCCCCGCCAAGGATCCCCCTCGGGCGGAGGAATCGCTTGCGGCCGCGGCCCGCTGCTCCGCCGACATCGGAAAACTCGCCTCCCGGGGAGACCAGGCCGCGGGACTGTTGGCGGCCGCCCTGGACCGCGTCGCAAAGCGCGGCGCGTCTGTCCTGCCGGCCCTTGAGGCGAATCTTTCCAAGGGGGCCGTGCACCGGCTGGAGGACGTGTCCCTCGCCCTCCAGGCATCGCGCGTGTCCTTGGACACGATCCCGGCCGACATCCGGCGCGACTGGGTCACGGCCGACATGCGGTTCCGGGTTCAGGTTTTCCCGAAGGGAGACGCCCGGGACCGGGACGTGCTTCGAACGTTTGTCGCGGCCGTGCAGCGCGAGGACCCGAGTGCCACCGGCATGCCCGTCCAGATCCAAGAGTCCGCGAAAACCGTGATACGCGCCTTCGAGACCGCGGGCGTGCTCGCCGCGGCTGCGATAACGCTCCTCCTGGTGCTGATCCTAAAGCGCCCCCGCGACATCGCAGCAGTGATTGCACCCCTCCTGCTTGCAGGCCTCCTCACGATGGCGACAAGCGTGGCAGTGGGCATGCCCCTCAATTTCGCGAATATCGTCACGATACCACTCCTCCTTGGAATCGGGGTCGCCTTTGACATCTACTTCGTCCTGCGATGGCGCTCGGGCGAGCCTGGGCTCCTGCAGTCCCCGACGGCCCGTGGGGTTGTGTTCAGCGCCCTCACGACAGGCACCGCCTTTGGCAGCCTGGTCCTGTCAAAGTCGCCGGGCATGGCCGACATGGGCAAGCTCCTTAGCCTGGGCCTCCTCTACACGCTGCTCTGCACGCTCTTCTTCCTTCCGGCCCTCCTGGGGCGCCATGAGACCGTCCCGGGCAAGGGGGTGACGCCATGAGGCGCAGGGTGCGGGCCGTCTCGTCTCTCCTGCTTGCGGTCCTGGCGGGATGCGCCACGCCGCCGAGCGATCCCGCCGCGCTTGCGGCCTTCAAGGCGAACAAGGACCCCTTGGAGCCGCTCAACAGGAAGGTCTTCGCCTTCAACGAGGTCCTTGACCGATTCCTGTTCAAGCCGCTTGCCCAGGGCTACGTTAAGGCCGTTCCCAAGGCGGGGCGCGATGGCATCCACAATTTCCTGGGCAACCTAAAGGAGCCCGTGATCCTCGCCAACGACACGCTCCAGGGCGAGGGCCGGGTCGCCGCGGTGACCGCGGAGCGATTCGTGCTCAACAGCACGATCGGCGTCGTGGGGTTGTTCGATTTCGCCGGCAAGCACGGGCTCCAGAAGCAAAGCGGGGATTTTGGGCAGACGCTGCGCGTCTGGGGGTTTCCTGAGGGGCCCTTCCTCATGCTGCCGGTCTGGGGGCCCTCAAACCCGCGCGACGCCATCGGCACCGGCGTCGACATCTACCTCGACCCGATGCGCTACGTCGCAAGGAGATACAACTACCCGAGCGGGATGAGCTTGGCGCGCGCCTTCGTGGGCGGGATCGACGAGAGGTCTCGCAACATCGACACGCTCGACGAACTGAGGCGCGAGTCGATCGACTACTACGCGGCGTTCCGAAGTCTCTACCGTCAGCACCGCGCCGCCGAGGTCGACCGCGGGTCCGCTCCTGCCGCGCCCACGGGCGACTTCTACAGCGACCCGGGAGTCCCGACCGATGTGGGCGGCACGCAGGGCAGCACTGGGGCCCAAGGCCCCACTAGCCACTGAGCTCTGAAGTCTTCTTGCGCAGGAGCTCGACCAGCGCCGCGGCGCCGCCCGTCCTGAACACGGTCGAATACTCGGAGCGGCGCGCGGCAAGCTCGCTTATGGTTCCGCTCAGGAAGACGTCGATGATCTGCCATCCCCCGGTGCCGGGCCGCAGGAGGTAGTCCAGCTGCACGGGCTCCCCCTCGACGAGCACGAGCTTGGTCGATACGATGACGTTTCCGTTGGCAAGCGGGTTGGCGGAGGTTGCCACGACGAACCGCTCTCCTCCGTAGGACTTGAAGCGGCTGGCATAGACGGCGATGCTGTAGTCGCTGAAGGCATCGATGAGCAGCTTTTGCTCCTCGGGTTTGAGCGCCCTCCATGGGGGCCCGACGACCAGTCGGGTCATGAGGGGCAGGTCCATCGCCTTGCGGATCTCCGGCTCGAGCATCTGCCTTCGGCCGGCAAACCCCAGCGCCGGCCCCTGCTTCATCGCAGAGACCAGCGCGTCGCAAAACCCCTGAACGGTCTGGGGTGCCGAGGGCGCCGCGGCAGAGGGCCCCTGGGCCCACGCCGACGACACCCCAAGGATGGCCGCCAGGGCAATGCACCTTCTAAAAATCATGCTCAAAGGTGATTACGACAGGCGTTTGCCGTCAAGGTATCGCTGTGCGTGACATTTCGAGGACCCTTTCATAAAAGGATGCCAGCCGTTTGCCCGCGCTCGCCCCATGGATCAAAAGAAATACATTGCCTGCCTCTTTTTTGCGGCCGCCGCTTTCGGTTCAAATGTCGGCGACACGTACCAGGAGGTGATTGCGGAAAAGGGTCAGCCCAAGAGCCAGATTGAGGCCGGGAACCTGCAGATCCTCAACTTCGCCGACACCACGGTGAAATTGAGGGACGGGGTGGTCGTCTCGATATCCGCCATAAAAAACGCACCGCGGGCCGACGCCGCCGTGCCGTCGCCCACCCAGACGCCCGCGGAAAGGCTGGCGGCGGTGGAAAAGGATATGCGGGAGGCCGTTTCAAAGGTCCAAAATATCGTCAACCAGCCGGCGACAATTTCCCGGCGAAATCCGGACATGCGGGTCTGGGAGTATGATTACTGGTTCCGGCCCGGAGTCGACAAACCCGACTTCAGCACCGTGGACGTGCGAAACACCCAGCAGAGTCCCTACGACAACGAGGACTTTGTATGCCTGAAGGCCCAGCCCGCTATCGTGTGGGTGGGCCGCGACCTCGAATTCAACCCCATGACGAAGTTCTTCTACGTCGACCGGTCCATTCCGAAAAAGAAGCTCACGCAGGACGAGATGATCACCGTGAACAAGCTTTACCGGGTCATCGGACGCTGTGAGAAGGAGCTCGCCAAATCGGGCATCCAGCTGAAGCCCTCAAGCTAGGGCCCGGGCGCTCTCCTCCCAATTTCTCGCCTTTTTCCCGGGGAGACTTGAGGCTGAGGCACCATGTCGAAGGTCTACTTCTACTACTCGGCAATGAACGCCGGAAAGAGCACCGTGCTTCTACAGTCGAGCTACAACTACCAGGAGCGCGGCATGCGCACGATGATGTTCATGCCGGCTCTCGACACCCGCGCGGGGTATGGGCGCATCCAGTCGCGCATCGGTCTAACCTCGGAAGCGATTGCCCTGCTGGCAGGGGACGACATCCTGGAGCAGGTGCGGGTGGCACATGCCGAGAAGCCGGTCGCATGCGTCCTGATCGACGAGGCGCAGTTCCTGACGCCCGCCCAGGTTGCCCAGGTCACCGACGTCGCCGATAAGCTGCGGATCCCGGTGCTCTGCTATGGGCTGCGGACCGACTTCCAGGGGCGCCTGTTCCCGGGAAGCGCCGAACTGCTCGCCGCCGCGGACAACCTTATCGAGCTTAAGACGATCTGCCACTGCGGGCGGAAGGCGACGATGAACCTTCGCGTTGCCGAGGACGGGAAGGCGGTGACCGTGGGCGCCCAGGTGGAGATCGGCGGGAACGACCGCTATGTGGCGATGTGCCGGCGCCACTTCAAGGAAGCCTTCGCCGCCCCGTAAGCCGGCCCGGGCTAGCCTACTCGTCGGAGACCCTGCCCCTGGCGGCCTTCTGCTTCGCGCGGTGCTTCTTCGTCCGAATCATCTGGACCTTCTGCCCGCGACTTTTCTGCCGGACCCTCCTTCGAGCCTTCTCCGCTGCCTGGCGCTGGGCGTCCCGATTCGCCGCCGCGCGCTCCTCTAGTTTCCCGCAGAGCTCGTTCCAGGCGCGGACCCTGTTCTCAAACTGCGACCGCTCGGCTTGGCACCGGACCTCGACCCTGGTGGGGACATGGCGAAGCCAGACCGTTGAGGAGGTCTTGTTGATCTTTTGGCCGCCGGGGCCGCTGCCCCGGACGAAGCGCTCCTCGACATCCGAGGCATGGAAACCAAGGGCTCGGAGCCTTGCCTGGACCGTTTCTGGGGATGTCATGGGGTGGTGCTGCCGATGAGTTATCCGCGACCGGAAAGCCGCGGACAAGCCAAACACCGTGCTGAAAGCCATCAAGTCGAATGCGGCGCTCCCCGGCCGCCACAGTCAGGGAGTACCTGTTCGCAGGCGAAGCCGCCCCAACAGGATTGAGTCGGTGGCTCCAATTCGTACCCTCAAGATTCGGAACGGTAGCCCCAAACCCAAAACGGAAAATGAAAACGAAGCTCATCGTCGCCATCGGCGTCCTCGCGATCGGCATCTCCACTCTAACGTACCAAGGCCTGGCCCAGGCCACCGGTATCACGCCTCCTCCCTCGGGCCAGGGAAACTCCCAGCCGGCCGCAAGAAACAGGCACCCGGCCATCCGGGCCGCGATACGAGCCCTCCAGAACGCCAAGAACGACATGCAGAATGCCGCGCATGACTTTGGCGGGCACCGCGTTGACGCGATCGCAGCCTGCGACACGGCAATCGCACAGCTCAATCTCGCACTGCAATACGCGAACGGGAACTCGCCAGGAACCCCGCAGCAGTAGTCCAGAAACGCAGCATCTAACGGGTTCGACGAGGGTAACGGCCGGTCAAGTGACGGGCTGCAGGGTCAAAAATAGTTGAACGGGACATTGCGTTTTGACCCGGTATTTAGCGCAATGGCGGGTGCGGCACCCGGTTTCCGCCGCTCCCCCCATCCCCCTTTCCATGAACACGCGCCGTGCTTTTCTCCCCGTGATTCTTTCGGCCGCCCTCGCCTCGGCGGCAGCTTCCGCGGTGTCCGCGGGCGACGACGCCCTCTCGGTCAACGACCAGGAATACCTGGAAATGACCGGCCTAAACGTGATGCTCGCACACGATTATTATCCCGAGGGACACCAGGGCGGCGTGGGCGTGATCCAGAACGGCCAGCGGGTGGCGACCAATGGGGACCTCCGCCTGGAGCCGACACCCGGCCAATGGCAGCCGACGCCAATCGTGGGCCCGAGGAAGGTGGACCGCGCCGCCCAGGAAATCAGCGTCCACATGTCGTACCCGGACCCGAGCATGGATCGCAAGGGGTTCAACCCCATCACCTATCCGGACCTGAAGCTCGGCTACGTGGTCAAGGTTAAGCCGGACGGCCGCTCCTTCAGGATCATCGTGGACCTCGACGAGCCCCTTCCCGCCCAATGGGTGGGAAAGGTGGGCCTTAACCTCGAGCTCTACCCGGGGATCCTATTCGGCAAGTCCTTCGAGATCGGCGGGCAGTTCGGGACGTTCACCCGGCAGGCAAACGGCCCCGGGGCGGTGTCCGACGGCGACTATGAGCTGGATCCCCTTGGGCATGGCACGAAGCTGACTGTCGCGCCCGAGTCCGACCGCCAGCGCATGAACATCGAGGTTGTGCACGGCGGGGAGATCGTCCTGCTGGACGGACGCGCACAGCACAACAACGGGTGGTTCGTCGTCCGCTCGCTTGTGCCGGCAGGCGCCACAAAGGCCGCGATCGAGTGGCGGGTCACTCCGAACGCCATACCGGGCTGGAAATCCGACCCCGTGGTCCAAGTGTCCCAGGTGGGCTACCATCCCAAGCAGCCCAAGATCGCCGTCATCGAGCTCGACCGGCGCGAGACCGACTTAAAGCCGGTGGCCCTCTACCGCCTGACCGATTCCGGCCCACAGAAGGTGGCCGAGCGGACCGCGAAGGACTGGGGGAATTTTCTGCGCTACCACTACCTCCAGTTCGACTTCACCGACGTCGTGGAGCCGGGCATGTACATGGTCGGGTACGGCGACCTGCGCTCGAGCGCCTTCCAGATCAGCGAGCACGTGTACGAGCGCAACGTGTGGCAGCCGACCGTGGAGTATTTCCTGGCCGTCCAGATGGGCCACATGAGGGTCAGCGACCAGTACCGCCTCTGGCACGGCCTCGACCACATGGACGACGCCCTCATGGCGCCCGTGAACTACAATCACTTTGACGGATACGCGCAGGGGCCCTCCACCCTCACGAAGTTCAAGCCCGGCGAGCATGTCCCCGGCCTGAACCAGGGGGGGTGGTTCGACGCGGGCGACCACGACTTCAGGATCGAGTCGCAGATCGACACCGTGCACGGCCTCGCGCTGGCGTGGGAACTCTTTCACCCGACGCTTGACAACACGACGATCGACCAGGCCGCCCACATCGTGGAGATCCACCGCCCGGACGGAAAACCCGACGTCCTCCAGCAGATCGAGCACGGGGTCCTCTCCGTGGTCGGCGCCTACAACTCGATGGGCCGCCTCTACCGCGGCATCCAGGACGGATCGCTTCACCAGTACACGTTCCTCGGGGACGCCGGCGAGATGACCGACAACACGGTCTTCGTCGACAAGGACGGCGAGGCCATGAAGGCACTGGCGGCGGCCAATATCGCCGGCGACCAGTCGGAGCCAAAGATCGACCACCTGCCCCCCCTCGGATCAGCCGGGTCCGCGGACGACCGCTGGGTCTTCACCGAGGAAAATCCGAACCGCGAGCTCAACACCGCCGGAGGCCTTGCGGCCGCGTCGCGCGCGCTCGCCGGCTACAACGACCCGCTTTCGAAGGACTGCCTGCGT
>Ga0302279_10001423_pt1 | contig 33784 bp, 23 predicted proteins | sample III_Bog_N3_3_FD_194541 | JGI IMG/M metagenome (GOLD analysis project Ga0302279, IMG submission 194541) | Peat permafrost microbial communities from Stordalen Mire near Abisko, Sweden - III_Bog_N3_3 | ecosystem: Environmental > Terrestrial > Soil > Wetlands > Peat | place: Sweden: Abisko...
CACCAGCAGGTAGACGCCGACGACGATCGCGCCGACCAGTTCGCAGGTAAAGCCGAACACCGCGACGCGCGCCAGCCAGCGCGTGCCGGACAGATTCAGTCCCGTCGAGATCGCGATCAGCACCAGCGCGATCGCGGTCGTCGCGAACGGGGTCGCATCGACGTCGAACAGCTGTGCGAGGAACGGCGCTACCCCGGTGGCGGCGCCCGCGGAGGTGCAGCACAGCGCCCAGGCATAGACCCAGCCTGCCATCCACGCCCAGCGCTTGCCCATCAGGCGACGCGCCCAGGGGTAGAGGCCGCCGGAGATCGGGAACTGCGAGACGATCTCGCCGAACACCATGCAGACGAACAGCTGGCCGACGCCGACCAGCAGGTAGGTCCACCACATCGGCGGCCCGCCGGCGACGAACGAGGCCGCGAACAGCGTGTAGACGCCGACGACCGGCGACAGGTAGGTGAAGCCGAGCGAGAAATTCTCCCACTTGGACATCGTGCGCTCGAAATTGGATTCATAGCCGAGTGCGCGCAGCTGCGCCGCATCGTGGTCGTGGCCTGCGCCGGGTTTGTCACTCGCCAAAATGCTTCTCCTTGACGAAAATCGGGGGGCCCGCAGCCCCCCGAATGTTCCTACAAAGCGGCTTCGCTGAGAAGCCCGCGCCCGTACAGGTCAGAACCTGTACTGCACGTCGACGCCGATCGTGCGCGGCTGGTTGGTCGAGACGCGCGTGATGGCATAGGTCTGCCATGCGAACACGGTATTGTTGATCGTCTGCAGGGCGACCTTGTTGGTCAGGTTGGTGCCGAACAGCGATGCGGTCCAGGCGCCGCCCGAGATGCCGGCGCGCGCATCGACGAGACTGTAGGACGGCAGCGTCGTGCGCACGGCGGCCTGGTCGGCGCTCGGTCCGGTCGTGGAGCTGCCCAGGTGGAAGCTGCCGTTCAGCGTGCTGGTCAGCGCGGTGTTGTAGTTGATACCCGCGACCCAGGTGTACTTCGGGACGTTCAGCACACGTGTGCCCGGCGAGATGCCCGAGGCTTCCGCCGCCGCAGTCGGATCGCCGATGAACGCCTGCGTGTAGGTGCCGGACAGATCCAGGGTCAGACCGTCGACGATCATCGCCGACATTTCCAGTTCCGGACCGTAGGACTTGGCATTGCCCGCGTTGGTGTTGTACGGGTAGCCGCAGGTCAGGGAAAGCACCTGCTGGATGTCGGTCCACTTGATGTAGTAAAGGTCTGCGTTGACCATGAAGCGCCGGTCGTCGAAGCGCGCCTTCTCGCCGACCTCGAGGCTCCATACCGAGTCCGGCGTGAAGCTCGGCTGCGAGGAAACCGAGACTGCGCCGACGCCGCAGTTATAGGCAAACTGGTTGACGTTCAGCACCGCCTGAGACGGCAGCGGAATCGGCAGGTTGGTGCCGCCCGGGCGCGAGCCCTTGGCGAGCGTACTGTAGATCGTCAGGTCACCGGTCGGCGTATAGGACAGGTTCACCTTCGGCAGCACCGAGGTGCCCGCGAGGCTCTGGTCGAGGATCGTGTGGTCCTGGTTGACCGAGGCGGTGCCGAGGCCCGCCTGGTCGGCGTGGTTGTCGAGCGTGTAGTGGAATACGCGCAGACCCGTCGTGAGCTTCAGGTCCTCGACGAACTTATAACCCAGCTCGCCGAAGATGGCTTCCTGCTTGAGGACGTTGGGGTTGTTGTCGTTGAAGATCACGCCGTTCGGATTGGCAGCCTGCGGGCTCGGGTACTGCGGCTGGGTGGGATCCGGGAAACGCAGCGTGCTGTTGATGTAGCCGGCCGGCGACGCGCAGTAGCCCGCCTGCGGATTGGCGGCGCTCGGCAGGCCGCAGGTCAGCGCCGTCGCGTAAGCCGGCGCCTGGTTGTAGGTGATGTAGCCGGAGTGCAGGTTGGCGAAGTACAGGCCGCCGACCCAGCTGAGCGCCCCGGTCCCGGTCGAGGTCAGCCGCAGTTCCTCGGAGAACTGCGTCGTCGGATCCTCTTCCTCGTACAGGTTCTGGATGAAGTAGGGCACGTAGCTGCCATTCACCAGGTGCGTGACATTGTTGATGTTCTGCAGCGCCTCGGTCGAGTCGGTCGACTGCAGGACGTCGCGCTTCCAGTAGCTGGTCGCCGAGGTCAGCGTCGCGCCGTCAAACGCATACTCGACCTTGAGGCTCGACAGCTTGAAGTAGTCGAAATAGGGCTCCTGCTGATCGTAGGGCTGGTAGATTGCGAGCCCGCCGGGGTTCAGCTGGAAGTTGTTGTAGCCGTCGGCGCGGATGTCCTGGTACATCACGGTGCCGGTCACCGACAGCTGATCAGAGGGTTTCCACAGCACCGAGCCGCGGGCCGACGAGAAGCGCTCGATATTTGCGCCCTTGATGACCTTGGTGACCGGCGCATCGGCGACATTGCCGCGCAGGCAGTAATAGGCGCCGCAGTTGGCGGGGGCACTCGCCGTATAGGACGGTTCGGACGGCGACGGGAAGCTGTTCGGGTCGCCGACGATGCGGTCGATCCAGCCGCTGGTGTATTTCTCGGTGGCGACGATACGCAACGCAACCGTGTCGCCCACCGGGAAATTCAGCATCAGGCTGCCGCCGCCATTGGTACTGCCATGGGAGGTGTCGGAGATGCTGGCGTCGGTCGCACCTTCGAAGGTGCCGAGCTTCGGCTGGTTCGTGACCAGCTTGATCGTGCCGCCCATCGAGCCGGAGCCATACAGCGTTCCCTGCGGGCCGCGCAGCACTTCCGCGTGGTTCAGGTCGAACAGGTCTGCATCGATCACGGTGCGGCCGTTCAGCGCAACGGCATTCGCCGACAGCGGCGTCTCGTCGAGGTAGAAGCCGACGGTCGCCGCGGTGCCGCCGCCCGCCGACAGGCCGCGCATTTCATACTCGGTCTGGCCGGGGCCCGCGGTGCGGATCGAGATGCCGGGAACCTTGCCCGCGATGTCCTCGACGGAAGCGATGTCCTGGTTCTTGAAGTCGTCGGCGCTCAGCGCCGTGAGGCTGATCGCGGTCGCCTGCACCGTCGAGTCGCGCTTTTCGGCGGTTACGACGATTTCCTCCAGTCCGGTGCCTTCGCCTGGCGCCGCTGCAAATGCAGGGGTGGCATAGGTCGACGCATAGATCGCTGAGGCAACGGCAGCGGACACTAATTTGTTCATCAATGACACCCCTGGATTGTTTTTAGCCGCTCATCTTGTGAACGGAATAGCCAATTCGTAACATAGCGTTAACTGCTACGCAAGCAGATTGCGTGTCAAGCACTCTGCACCGTCCGTCGTCGCGGTGTCGCCACACCGACACGCACTCCCCTGTTAAGGTCCTGCCAATGACGCCACCGATGGCCCGCCAAACGCCCTGGATCCTCGCTGCCGTGTTCTCCACCAGCCTGGGGGTAGGCCTCGTATTCGGCTTCGAGCCGCCGCTGATCGCAATGGTCCTGAACCGCGCCCACGAATCGACCGTTGCGATCGGCAGCGTCATCGCGGTCAGCCTGGTCGCGATCGTGCTGGTCGGGCCGCTGTACCCGCGGCTGATCGCCAGGTTCGGGCTGCAGCGCTCGGTCGTCGGCGGGGTCGGCTGCAGTATCCTGATCCTGGTCGCGATGTCGCGGTGGAACAGTCTCCCGGGCTGGCTGGTGCTGCGGGTCCTGACCGGATGCGCCGTGGGGCTGGCGTGGATCGCGAGCGAGATCTGGATGAACCGGGCGACGCCCGCGGGTGCGCGCGGCACCGTCATGGGACTCTACGGTGCGGTGTTCTCGCTCGGTACGGTCGGCGGCCCGCTGTTGCTCGAATTCACAGGCACGATCGGCGCCCGGCCGTTCATGGTCGGCGCCGCATGTCTCGCGTTGACGTTGCTGCCGCTCGCGCTATTGCGCCAGGTCGCGGCGAGCAGCGCCCGGCACGCCGCGCCGCATACCCAGCGGCTGCAGGACCTGCCGCGGCTGCTGCCGCTGGCACCTGCGGTGATGGCCGCGGCGCTGATCGCGGGTCTGGTCGAGTCGGCGGATCTGTCGCTGTTGCCGCTGCTGGGGCTGCGCGACGGTCTCGATGAGCGCGCGGCATTGCAGCTGCTGACCATCTTTCTGGCCGGCAACGTCGTACTGCAGCTCCCCATAGGCCTGCTGGCGGATCGCTGCGGTCGCCGCCTGATGCTCGGGGTCTGTGCGCTGGCGAGCGGCGTGGGACCCCTGCTGCTGCAGGGGTGCATCCACGAGCCGCTGCTGCTGTGGCCGCTGCTGTTCGTCTGGGGCGGCACGCTGTATGCGTTCTACAGCCAGGGGGTCGCGCTGCTGGGCGAGGAGTTCGCGCCTGCGGATGTTGCCGGTGCGAACACACTGTTCGTGATGATCTACTGCTGCGGCGGAGTCATCGGCCCCAGCGTCGGCGGCCTCGCGATGGACCTGTGGCCGCGCAACGGCCTGCCGGTGCTGCTCAGTGCCGCGGCGCTGGCGCTGCTCGCAGGGCTGATCCTGGGGCGCGGGCGCGCATGACACCGGCACGCACGCCGCCGCCGGTATGGCAGATGGGGTTCGGGTTCCTGCCGCTTGGGGTCGTCGGGGCGCTGCTGTTCATCGCGGTCCCGCAGTTGCTGGCGGCGAACCGCGTACCCGAGCAGCAGATCGCGTCGATCACCGCGATCGGCTTCAGCCCCAGCGTGCTGAGCTTCCTGCTTACCCCGCTGCTCGACTGGCGGTTCCGGCGGCGCAGCTATGCGATCGGCTTCACGCTCGCCGGCGCCGCGTGCATTTTCGCAGCCCTCCTCTGCAGCGGCGATCCTGAGCTGCTGACGGCGCTGCTGTTCCTCGCGGAACTCGCCGTCTCGCTCGGCACGGCCGCGGTGGGCGGCTGGTTCGGCAACCTCGTCGAGACAGGCGCCAAGGGTCGGCTCGGCGCCTGGTTCAGCGTCTCGATCACCGGTTCCTTCGGCGTGATTGCCGTGATTGCGATCGGGCTGCTGCGCGGCCTGCCGTTCGTGGCCGGGGCGGCGCTGCTGGCGGCCTGCGTGCTGCTGCCGCTGCCGCTGTACTGGCGCATGCCTTGTCCTGCCGCGGACCAGCGCCTTGCCGGCGAGAGCTTCGCCGGGTTCGCGCGTGACGTCGCGCTGCTGCTGGCACGGCCCGCGGTGCTCTGGACGCTGCTGATCTTCCTGTTGCCGGCCGCCTCGTTCGCGCTGCCGAACGTGCTCGGCGGCTTCGGCAATGACTTCCATACCCCCGAGGCGCTGGTCGCGCTGCTCGGCGGCATCGCCGCATCGGGTGCCGGCGTCATCGGCAGCTTGGGGGTTGCGCGCGCGGAGCGGCTGCTCGCGCCGCGACCGCTGTACCTCACGCTCGGAGCCACCGGCGCGCTGTTCACACTGGTGCTCGCGGTGCTGCCGCACGCGCCGCTGACCTTCGGTGTGGCGATGCTCGGCGAGAACCTGTTCCAGGGGGCGGCCTTCGCGGTGCAGTACCTGATCATCCTGCGCACCATCGGCAGCGGCAATCCGCTGGCTGCGACACAATTCGGGTTGCTGATTGCGGCTGCGAATACGCCGCTCGTGTACATGCAGCTCGTCGATGGATTGGCGTACGCGCGATTCGGCGGGCCCCAGGGCAGCTTCCTTGCCGATGCGCTGCTGAGCGGCTGCTGTTGCGCGCTGCTCGGCGTCGTGCTGTGGACCTGTCGCGCCGCAGTCGCGCGGGCCGATCGCGAAACCTGAGGCCCGCGCGGACCCGGCGCGGCCGGGCGGGCGGCGTTACAGCAGCTTGCGCTCGTGCAGCACGGCCAGTGTGCGGTCGAGACAGTCGCGGGCGATGCCGACCAGTTCGTCGATCTCGGCGTGGCTGATCACCAGCGGCGGCGCGATGATCATCGAGTCGCGCACCGCGCGCATCACCAGCCCCCGGTCGAAGCAGATGTCGCGGCAGATCGTGCCCACCGTGCCGGGCTCGGGGAAGGGCGTGCGTCGCGCCTTGTCGCGCACCAGTTCGAGTGCGCCCATCAGCCCGACGATGCGCGCTTCGCCGACCAGCGGGTGATCGGCGAGGCTGGTCCAGCGCGCCGCCATATACGGCGCGGTGTCCGCCTCTACCCGCTCGACGATGCGCTCGCGCTGCATGATGCGCAGCGTCTCGCAGGCGACTGCGCAGGCGACCGGATGGCCGGAGTACGTGAACCCATGGTTGAAGTCGCCGCCCTGGCCGATCAGGACGTCGGCGATGCGGTCCGCGATCATGACGCCGCCGATCGGCTGGTAGCCGGAGGAGAGTCCCTTGGCGATCGGCATCAGGTCCGGGCGGATGCCGTAGTGGTCGGCGCCGAACCAGCGCCCGGTGCGCCCGAAGCCGCAGATGACCTCGTCCGCAACGAGCAGGATCCCGTACTTGTCGACGATGCGCTGGATCTCGGGCCAGTAGCTCGCCGGGGGAATGATCACGCCGCCCGCGCCCTGGACAGGCTCGGCGATGAAGGCGCCGACGCGATAGGGACCGACCGCGAGGATCTTCTCCTCGAGCGCCCGCGCGGCCACCAGTCCGAACTCCTCCGGCGACAGCTCGCCGCCTTCGCCGTACCAGTAGGGCTGGCGGATATGCAGGATCCCCGGGATGGGCAGGCCGCCCTGCTCGTGCATCGGCGCCATCCCGCCGAGGCTCGCGCCGGCCATTGTGCTGCCGTGATAGGCGTTGACGCGGCTGATGATCTGCGCGCGCTGCGGCTCACCCTTGAGATCCCAGTAGCGGCGCACGAGCCGCACCACCGTGTCGTTGGCCTCAGAGCCGCTGCCGGTGAAGAACACGTGGTTGAACTGCGGCGGCGTCACCCCGACCAGCAGGCGCGAAAGTTCGATCGCCGGCGGATGGGTTGCCTGGAAGAAGCTGTTGTAGAACGGCAGCTCCAGCATCTGCGCGCGGGCGACGTCGGCGAGTTCGCGGCGACCGTAGCCCAGCGTCACGCACCACAGGCCCGACATCCCGTCGAGGATCCGCCGCCCGTCGGAGTCGTACAGGTAGACGCCCTCGGCGCGGGAGATCACGCGAGTGCCCCTGCGGTGCAGCGCCGCATGGTCGGTAAACGGGTGCAGATGATGAGCAGTGTCCAGCGCCTGCCACTCGGCGGTGGAACGCGCCGGCGTACCTGAGGGTGTCATGTCGGTCGGTCCCCGGTTTCCCTATAGTTTGACGGCAAGTGCGCCCTGTCCGCGGGAGCGCAGCACCAGTCCCCAGAGCACCCCGGCCGCAAGCCAGGACAGGCCCACCACGAGCGCCAGCGTACTCATGCCCTCGAGCACGAACAAGACCACGACGATCCCCAGCACCGGCGTCACCCAGTGCGCAAGCCAGCGGCGCGAGCGGCGCCTGAATCCGAATTCGGCAATCACCGACACATGCAGCATCAGGAAGCCGCACAGGGCACCGAAGTTGACGATGGTCGCGAGGTCATCCAGCCGATTGCGCATTGCCAGCCCGACGATGAGCGAGATCGCCGCGGTGACCAGCATGCCGACATACGGCGTGTGGTAGCGCGGGTGGATGCGCGCGAGCGCGACCGGCATCTGGCGGTCGCGTCCCATCGCATACAGCACGCGCGCGACGCCGACCTGCATCGGCAGCGCATTCGACAGCCCGACGATCAATACATACGCCCACGCGATCGTTGCAGCGGCCCAGGGACCCACGGCCCACGCGGCCAGCTCATAGGTCGCGGCGGAGGCGTCCCGGATGCGCAGGCCCGGCAGCAGGTTGCCGAGGATCCACGCGACCACCACGAAGAACACCGCCGAGATCACCAGCACGCCGATGATCGCGCGCCCCACGACCCGCGCGTCGTTCCCCTCGACTTCCTCCGACAGTGTCGAGATCGCGTCGAAGCCGAGGAACGACATCACGCAGATCGAGGTCGCCGTGAACAGTGCACCGCTATCGAACGTGGCGCCGTTCCAGAACGGTGCGATCCCAAGGCTGCCTGTGCCCTTGCCGGCGTGCAGCGCGATCAGGCAGGCCCCGAGAAAGCCGAACATCACCAGTGCCTGGATCGCGACGGCGACGAGGTTCGCGCGACTCGTCACAGTGACGCCGAACCAGTTGATGCCGAGCGTCACGGCGACCATCAATGCGATCCACACCGACCGGTCGATGCCCGGCACCAGGGTGCCGAGCGCCACGGCGATCAGCACGTAGACAAACGCCGGAATCAGCAGGTAATCGAGCAGGATCAGCCAGCCGGCGATGAAGCCGGGGAAGGCCCCGAGCGAATGCCGCGCGAAGCCATAGACCGAGCCTGCCGACGGGACGGTTTCGGTCATGACGGCGTAGCTCTTCGCCGTGAAATACATGCAGACGCCGCCGAGCACGTAGGCGAGGGCGATCAGGCCCTTCGATGCCTCCCAGACGAAGCCCAGGGTGGACAGCGGCGTGATCGGCGCGATGTACGCGAGTCCGTAGATCACGAGGTCGGGGTAGCGGAGCGTGCGCTTCAGCGAGGTCATGGCGCACCAGTATAGGGAAAAAATCATGCGCGATGACGCCGCCGCCTGTTCACCGGGGCAGCGGCTTTGCGCTACAGTACGGAAGGGACGTAAAAACTTTCGGGGGAGATCAGCGCATGAAGAGTTTCAGGCCGCAGGCGGGTTACCGGTTGACCCCGGGGCTGGTGTTCACCGCAGCGGGGCTGGTTGCCGCCGGGGCAGGAGCTGCCGACACGTCCGCTCCCGGTGCCAGCGCGGGGTCCGATGCGATCGAGGAGATCGTCGTTACGGCACAGCGGCGCAGCGAGCGCCTGATGGACGTGCCGATGAGCATCACGGCGTTCGGGCAGGAGAAGCTGGACCAGGAAGGGCTGCGCAGCGTCGATGACCTGACCCGCGTTTCGCCGGGCGTCACTTTCCTGCGCAACGGCACCAGCGTCAGCGGCAATTACAACGACGAGGATTCCGACCTGTCGATTCGCGGCGTCGATTCGGCCGCGGGCGCCTCGACGACCGGCATCTACGTCGATGACACGCCGATCCAGACCCGTCATCTGAACTTCGGCACCGTGAATCCCTACCCGGCGCTGTTCGACCTCGACCGCGTCGAGGTCCTGAAAGGTCCGCAGGGCACACTGTTCGGAGCCGGCTCCGAGGGTGGCACGATCCGCTTCATCACGCCGGATCCCAGCCTGACGACGTATTCCGGCTATGCACGCGCCGAGTTCGGCCAGATCGACGGCGGCGGCCGCAACTACGAGGCGGGCGTCGCCGTCGGCGGCCCGATCATCGACAACGTGCTCGGCTTCCGCGTCAGCGCCTCGTTCCGCGAGGACGGCGGCTGGGTCGACCGTGTCAGCTATACGGCGCCGCCCAGCGCCCAGGCAGCGTGCGGTTACTGTTATCCGGCGGGATTCGCCACCGTCTACAGCGGCGTTCCGGTCGTGAACGGGGTCACCGCGTCGAATGCGAACTGGCACGACACGGCGACATTCCGTGCGGCGCTGAAATGGGCACCGACGGAGAACCTCACGATCTCGCCGTCACTCTACGTGCAGACGCTGCACATCAACGACACCGGCACCTACTGGATCGACATCTCGAACCCGGCCAGCAACAACTACTACAACGGCAATCTGCAGCGCGATCCCAGCAACGACCCCTGGTACATCGCGGCCATCAAGGTCAACTGGAGCCTGCCGGGCGTCGACCTCGTGTCCAACACCTCGTACTTCTCGCGCGAACAGCACTCGATCTCCGACTACTCGCAGTGGGCGCCGACGATCTTCCTGTCGAACGAGTACACCGCGGCCGGCGACACGAGCTCGGCATATTTCACCGACCACCAGAACAACTTCACCGAAGAAGTGCGTGCGAGCTCCGCCGACAAGGACAGCCGCCTGCAATGGACCGCCGGGCTGTACTACGCGCATGTCAACGAGAACTCGACCGAGCACATCTACAGCGCCGACATTTCCAGCACGCTGGGCGGCGCCAATGCGGCGAGTGCCTACCTGCAGCCGGCCTTCGGCACCATCGACAAGCAGGCGGCCGTTTTCGGCGAGGCGTCCTTCAGGTTCACCGACACCTTCAAGGCCACGGCGGGACTGCGTTACTCGAAGCTCGATTACACCGGCTCGATCAACGAGAGCGGGGCGCTGGTGGGCAATACCAACATCCTCAGTTCCAGTTCCGGCAGCGACAGCCCGCTGACGCCGCGCCTCGTGCTGAACTATCAGCCGGACGCCGACAGCCTGTACTACGCCAGTGCGGCGAAGGGCTTCCGGCCGGGCGGCATCGACGCGACGCTGCCGTCGATCTGCACCAAGGGCCTGCCGGACCAGCCGACGACGTTCTCGTCCGACTCGCTCTGGCACTACGAACTCGGGTCCAAGAACTCGCTGCTCGACCGCAGGCTGCAGGTCAGCGCCTCGCTGTACTACCTGCAGTGGAAGAACATCCAGCAGTTCGTCTACCTGACCTGCGGCCTGGGCTTCGACTACAACCTCGGGCAGGTCACCGGCAAGGGCGGCGATATCGAGGTTGAGTGGCGTGCGACTGCGGATTTCACCGTCGGCCTCAATGCTTCCTATACGGACAGCGTCTATACCACCAACGTCTCGCTCGCCGGCATCTACCCGCTGGTCACCTCGGGCGATCACCTGCCGAGTTCGCCGTGGAACATCACGACCAATGCCGAGTACGTCTGGAGCGGCGTGCAGGACAAGCCCTACCTGCGCCTCGACTTCCAGTACGCGACGGCGCAGCGCTCGCTGGTTCCCTACCAGGATACGAACAATGCGCCGAACGATGACCCGACGCAGCCCGGCCTGCCGGTGATCCGCTTCCTGAACCTGCGCGCCGGCCTGCGCTTCGACGGCGTCGACCTGTCGCTGTTCGCGCAGAACCTGCTCGACTATCACACGCCGACCTTTGTCTCGCGCGACCTCGCGACAACGGCGCAGAACGGCTATCCGGGCACCAATTTCGACACCAACTATTTCGGGCGCGGCTATGCACCGCGCACGGTCGGCGTTACCGTGACCTACAAGTTCTGACGCGTGACGGAGGCCCTTTCACGCACCGGGCTGGTCGCGCACGAGCGCTACTTCTGGCATGACCCCGGCAGCGGCGCCGGGTTCTCCACGTACAGTCCGTATGCCGAGCCGGACCAGCATCCGGAGAGTCCGTCGACCAAGCGCCGGCTGCTGTCGCTGCTCCAGGTCAGCGGCCTCGCCGATGCGCTGGTGCCGATCCGCCCGCGCGAGGCGACTGTCGCGGAACTCACCGCATTCCACACGCCACGCTATGTCGAGGCCGTGCGGGCGCTGTCTGCCGCGGGCGGCGGTACCGTCGGCGACAGCGCGACGATCGGGCCCGGCAGTTACGAGATCGCGCTGCTGTCCGCCGGCGGATGCATCGCCGCCGTCGATGCGGTGATTGGCGGCCAGGTCCGCAACGCCTACGCCCTCGTGCGGCCGCCGGGTCACCATGCCGAGCCCGACCGGGGGCGGGGTTACTGCGTATTCGGCAATGCCGTCATCGCGGTACGTCATGCGCAGCGCGCGCATGGGCTGACGCGCGTTGCGGTCGTCGACTGGGACGTTCACCACGGCAACGGTACCGAGACGGCGTTTCTCGCGGATCCGTCGGTACTGACGATCTCCGTGCACCAGGACCGGTGTTATCCGACTGATTCGGGGCAGCTGGAGACGACAGGTGCGGGCTCTGCCGCGTACACCAACCTCAATATCCCGCTGCCGCCCGGCAGCGGCCACGGCGCCTACCTCGCCGCGTTCGAGCGCGCCGTGGTTCCGGCGCTGCTGCGCTTTCGCCCGGAACTGATCGTCGTCGCCTCGGGACTCGATGCGAACGCGATGGATCCGATCGGGCGGATGATGGCGACCAGCGAGACCTACCGGCTGCTGGCGCGCATGGTGCTCGCCGCAGCGGACGAGACGGCCGGAGGGCGGCTCGTGGCGACCCACGAAGGCGGGTACTCGAATGCCTACGTGCCGTTCTGCGGACTTGCGGTGATCGAGGAGTTCGCGGATCGTCGCACTCCCGCGGCGGATCCGTACCTGGAGGAGTTCATGGCAATGGCGGGGCACGGGCTGTTGCCACATCAGTCCGCGGTCGTCGATGCGGCTGCCGTGCTCGCCGCGCTGACGCCGAAGCACTGACCCTTGGGCGCACGCCTGGCTGCCCCGACTCCAGGCGCCGCGCAGGACCGGCTGGCCTGTGTGGCCGGCGTCCTGCTGAGTACCGTCGGGCTCGCGACCTTCCTGCTGATGCCGGCGTTCGTCGAGGCGATCGCCACGGACCTGCACTACAACGAGCAACAGGTCGGCATCGTCTCGGCCGTCGTCTCGCTGGGGAACACCTTCTCGTCGCTGCTCGCGCCGCTGTGGATCCGCCGCTATTCGTGGCGGATCGCGACACTCGTGACCGTCTCCGGGCTGCTCGTCGGCAACGTCGGCGCGATGTTCATCCATGGCCTGGTGCCGTTCATCGTCCTGCAGGGCCTGATCGGGCTGTGCGGCGGCTCGCTGTACTCGCTGTCGCTGACGATCCTGTCGGACTGCCGCCATCCGGACCGCTACTTTGCGTATGCGATCGGCGCACAGACGCTGTATGAAGTCGCCGGGTTGTACGCCGGACCGTGGATGATGCATCACGGCGGGGCGGGTGCTGTCCTCGGGCTGTTCGCGGCGCTGGCGCTGCTGGGTCTTCTGCTCGTGCGCTGTGTCCCGTCCCATGGGCATGCCCATCCCGACGCGCACCGGTCGATACCCGCGGGGCAGGGCCTGATGAGCGCGCCGGTCATCCTCGCGCTGCTCGGCTGCTTCCTGTTCTATACCAATGTCGGTGCGCTGTGGACCTATGTCGAGCGGATCGGCACGGCAGCCGGCAACAGTCTGGATGCCGTCTCCGACGGCCTGGCATTTGCGACCGCGGCCAGCATGGGTGGCGTGTTCATCGCGGCCTGGCTCGGCGGCCGGCGCGGCTACCTGCTGCCGATCGCGGTCAGCGCTGTCGCAACGGTCGTATCGGTCGTGATGCTGGCCGGCAGGCCTGGCGTCACGCTGTTCACCGTCGCGAACGTCATCTACGGCATCGCGTGGAACCTGTCGATGGCCTACCAGTACAGCGCGGTCAACATCGTCGATCGCAGCCGGCGCGGTGTCGCACTCGCGCCGGCCTTCCATGGGGCCGGCGCCGCCGCAGGACCCGCAATCGCGGCGCTGTTCGTCACCGCGACCAACCATACCGGCGTCCTGTGGGTCGCCGCCGTCACGGTGCTGGTCAGCCTGGGGTTCTTCCAGGTGGCCTTCCGCCTGCATGCGCAGGCAGGGCGGCGCGCGAACCCTACCTGACCGAGGCGATGGTCAGGCCCCAGATGTCCTGTGCGTATTCGCGGATCGTGCGGTCGCTGGAGAACCAGCCGGAGCTGGCGACGTTGATGATGGCTTTGCGCGACCAGGCTTCCGGGTCGTCATAGAGGGTCGCAAGCTCGCGGTGGGCACGACCGTAGTCGGTGAGGTCCGCGAGGTGGCGGTAATGATCGCCGTCGCGCAGCAGCGCATCGCGCAGCGGCGCGAACACGCCGCGTTCCCCAGGGGAAAAATGGTCGGAGAAGATCAGGTCGAGCGCCGCGCGCGTCTCGGGATCATTGTCGTAGTGCCAGTGAGGATCGTACCAGCCGGCACTGTCGGCAACCTGCTGCGCTGTCAGGCCGAACAGGAACAGGTTTTCCTCCCCCGCGGCCTGTGCCATCTCGATCGTCGCGCCGTCGCGAGTACCGATGGTCAGCGCCCCGTTCATCATGAACTTCATGTTGCCGGTACCGCTCGCTTCGTAGCCGGCGGTGGATATCTGTTCGGACACGTCGCTGGCCGGAATCAGCCGCTCCGCCAGGCTCACGTTGTACTCCGGCAGGAACAGCACCCGCAGCCGTCCGCGCGCCAGCGGGTCGGTCTCCAGCGTCGCGGCGATGCTGTTGATCAGCTTGATGATCAGCTTGGCGAGCCAGTAAGCCGGCGCTGCCTTCCCGGCAAACAGGAACGTGCGCGGCACGAAATCGGTATGCGGATCGTTGCGCAGCCGGTTGTACAGCACCACGATGTGCAGGGCATTGAGGAGCTGGCGCTTGTACTCGTGCACGCGTTTCACCTGGCTGTCGAAGATCGAATCGACATCGAGCGCGATGCCGCGCGTCTCCGCCAGCCAGTCGGCAAAGGCCAGCTTGGCCGTGCGCTTGACCGCGCGGAACTCCGCGCGGAACGCCGCGTCGTCGGCGAGCGGCCGGATTTCCTGCAGGCGCTCGAGATTCGTGACCCAGTCACCGCCGATCGTCCGGTCGAGCAGAGCGGCGAGCGACGGGTTCGCCTGTTGCAGCCAGCGCCTGGGCGTGACGCCATTGGTCTTGTTGCTGAAGCGCTCCGGATACATTCCGGCGAAGTCGCCCAGGACACGGGTCCGCAGCAGCTCCGAGTGGATTGCGGCCACGCCGTTGGTGCTGTGTGAGCCGACGACCGCGAGGTGCGCCATGCGCACACGGCGGCGCGGAGCCTCCTCGATCAGGCTCATGCGCTGGATCCGGTCGTCGTCGCCGGGATAGCGGCGCCTGACCTCGCCCAGGAAGCGGTGGTTGACCTCGTAGATGATCTCCAGGTGGCGCGGGATCAGGGCCTCGAACAGCTCCACGGGCCACTTCTCCAGCGCCTCGGGCAGCAGCGTGTGATTGGTGTAGCCCAGCGTCCGCACGGTGATGTCCCAGGCCGTTTCCCAGGACAGGTCTGCGTCGTCAAGCAGGATGCGCATCAGCTCGGCGACCGACAGCGCGGGATGCGTGTCGTTCATCTGGATCGCGACGCGCTCGGGGAATGCCGACCAGTCCCGGCCGCCGGAGCGCAGGAAGCGGCTGGCGATATCCTGCAGGGAGCAACTGACCATGAAGTACTGCTGCAGGAACCGCAGCGCCCGACCTGCCTCGGTGGAATCATCCGGATACAGCACGCGCGTCAGGGACTCGGCTGCGACGCTCTGGATGACCGCGCCGGCGAAGTCGCCATGGGAGAACTCACCGAAGTTGAAGCGGTCCGGCGCCGCCGCCGCCCACAGTCGCAGCGTATTGATGCACTGGCCGCCGTAGCCGACGACCGGGCGGTCGTAGGCGATGCCGAGCAGGTGAGAGGGCCGGCCAGGGGTCAGCTTCAACGCTGACCCGTGCAGCTCGAAGCTCGCGTGCAGCGGCACCTTGTAGGATCGCGCCGGCCTCACGATCTCCCAGGGATCCATCTGGTGCAGCCAGTTGTCCGGGTATTCGATCTGGAAGCCGCCTTCGACCGCCTGCCGGAAAATGCCGTACTCGTAGCGCAGGCCGTAGCCGATGGCCGGATACTGCAGTGTCGCCAGCGAGTCGATGAAGCAGGCGGCGAGCCGCCCGAGGCCGCCGTTCCCCAGTCCGGCATCCGGCTCCTCGTCGATCAGCTCGTCGAGGTCCCAGCCGGCTTCCCGCAGGGTATCGCGCACCAGGTGCTCGACGCCGAGATTCATCATGTTGTTGCGCAGCGTGCGTCCCAGCAGGAACTCCATCGACAGATAATGGATACGCTTGGAGGCGGCGTCCTCGCGCGCCTGCCGGGTCTTGACCCAGCGATGCGCGATCAGGTCGCGCAGGAAGCGGCTTGCCGCCTCGAATTTCTGGCGGGATCCGGCGGTCCCGGGTTCGACGAGGTGGTTGCACAGAACATAGCGTCCTGCCCAATAGTCCTCGCTGCCGGCCAGCCCCAGCCGGCCCAGCCGACGCTCCAGCGTTGAGTCCTTGACGATCACGGGACCTCCCCTCGGGGCTGGGTGATGAATCTGTCCGCTACCACTCCCAAAGGACGTCGGCGCGATTGAACAGAATATGAAGCCGGGGGTGGCGATAGTGAGAAGCAATCGAACAAAATAGGCCCATGGACAGGTTCACCGTCTCGACCGACCCGGCCTCCCTGGATGTGCCGCTTCACGCTCGCCACCGCCGATGCACATGGCCTGTACGCGCAGTTCGGCTTCACGGCGCGGACGGCGTGGCCTCGACGATGCTCTATCTGCACCTGCGCAACGGCATGCTGGAGACGCTGCGCACGCAGATCGCCCGCTACCTGCGCGTAGGGCAGGACGAGCGCCTGCATGCGAGCCTGCAGCGCCAGCTCGAGCGCTGCATCGAGCCGGGAGAGGCGACCTCGCTCGAGACAGCGCTGTAACGGCCGCGGTGCGGCCTCAGCCGACCGCGGTGCGCTTCTTCTTCTCGACGTCGTCGAACGGCAGCGTGTGCGCGATCGCAGCCGCCCTGATGTTCCTGCCGCGCACCTCGAGCTTCATGCCCTGCACGGCGACGGCAACGTCGAGGCGCGCAATCGCCATCGATTTCTTCGTCAGCGTCGAATACATCGCGCAGGTGATCACGCCGACTTTCTTCTCGCCCTGGTAGACCGCATCCCCCATGTCGGCGGCCTTGTCGCCGTCGATGAGGAGCCCGAAGATCCTGAAGCGCTCCTTGCCCTTGAGCCGGTAATGCGCGTCGGCGCCGTTGAAGTCGTTCTTGCCGGGACTCACCGTGAAATCGAGGCCGAGTTCCCACAGGCTGTCGCCCGGCGGATCCCTGTCGAACGGATACATCTGCGACATGTCGTAGGGGTAGAACAGCAGCGAGCTCTCGACGCGCAGGTAGTCGAGGGTCGTGAAACAGGTCGGGACGATGCCGAGCGACTTGCCTTCGCTGAGGATCGTGTCCCAGATCAGCCCTGCATCCTCGGCCTTGCAGAACAGCTCGTAGCCGCGCTCGCCGGTGTAGCCGGTGCGCGAGATCGTCACCGGCCTGCCGAACAGCTGCGCCGGCATGTGGTGGAAGTACTTCAGGTCGCGGATGCCCGGCACGTGCTTGGCGAGGAAGTCGACGGCGACCGGTCCCTGCAGCGACAGGTCGTGCAGGTCATCGTCGACGATGATCGCCGCGTTGCGGCCGGTGACGTATTTCGCGATGGTTTCATGACCCGCGCCGGAGCCGTGCACGACCATCCAGGAATTGGGTGCCATGCGATACAGCACGCAGTCCTCGATGAACAGCCCGGCGTCATTGAGCATGCATGCGTACACGGACTTGCCGGGATAGACCTTGGTGACGTCGCGCGTCGTCGCGTAGTTCAGGACCGCGGAGGCGTGGGGCCCCACGAGGTAGAGCTTTTTCAGCCCGGAGACGTCCATCAGCCCCGCCCTGGTACGGATCGCGACATGGTCGCCCGACACGTCCTTGTCGTAGGTCCAGGCCGTGCCCATGCCGTTCCAGTCCTCGAGCTTCGAACCCAGCGCGCGGTGCCGATCGGCCAGTGCGGAAGTACGCCAACTCAATGCCATGTCATGTCTCCTTGGAAGGGATCGAAGGTTTATTCGGGGCTGGTGCCCGGGGTGGTCGGGGAGCCATCGTCGTGGGCCTCGAGCCACTGCACGACCGCGTCGCGGTAGCGCGTCAGGCCCTTGTAGTCGACCAGCGCGGGATGCAGGGTCTTCAGGACGCGATGGACGCGGCGGGCCCACTTCGGCACCGTGGCCAGTTCCCGTACGCTGATCAGGTAACAGCGGATGCCGAAGACGACCGCGTTGCTGCGCGGCAGTCGCCACAGGCCCTGCAGCTCGACGCGCAGGTGGACGCGGTCGCCGGCATTCTGCGGCGTCACGCTGGCGCGGTCCGGACCCCACTTCGGGTAGTTCTCCGGTGAGGTGTCCAGCCGCGGGTTCACGGTCATCGTCCAGTTCAGCCGGCGTACCGGCGCGTCCAGCCGCAGGGCGAGCAGGTACTTCAGCGCGCGGTCGAACACCTGCATCTCGTGAGCCAGTGGCACGGGGCCGTGCCACTCCTTGAAGGTCATGCCGATGTCGAAGTCCAGCGACCAGTCGGCCTGGGTCGTGACCATGCCGGCCTCGGTCCACAGGTCCCCGTCACGCTGATCCATGACGACCCAGTCGCCCTGCGCCTGGCGCGTCGCGTAGTCCAGCGGCTCGCGCGGCAGCGTCGCGGGATCGCCGAAGGTGAACACCTGGTCCAGCCCCAGCGGCCTGTTTATCCAGTGCCAGCGGTTACCCTGCCGTTCCAGGCGGAAATGCTGCGGGTAGTCGCGGGCGAGGGAGCCGAAGATCAGCTCCAGACAGTCCCACTGTGCGCTCATCATGTGCGGCAGCGCCTGGTAACGCAGCGGCTCCTCCGCGAGCACGAGCGCGCGCTCACGGCACTCGGCGACATAGTGTTCGTCGACGTCGATCGCGAACTCGGTGACGGAACCCTTCGGGCCCGGCACATGCGGTTCGAGATTCACCGAGTACATGTAGTTGTCCTCAGGAAAGGGCAGCGGGAAGCGGCGGATCGCGGCCGGACTGTTGCTGTAGCGGAAGTCCCCGCGGAAGGTTTCGTCAGGCTTGAATGCGGCGCTCATCGTGAATCCCCCTCTACAGGTCCAGCACCAGGCGCTTCGCGCGGGCGCGCGATACGCAGGGCATGATCGACTTTCCCTTCGCCTTGTCGGCATCCGACAGGTAGAGGTCGTGATGCAGCAGTTCGCCGTCACATTCGACGACCCGGGTCTGGCAGAAGCCGCAGACGCCGCCACGGCACAGGTAGGGCACCTCGACGCCGGCGGCCTCGATCGCCTCCAGCAAGGTGCGGTCGGCCGGCACCATCAAGGTCCTCTGCGACTTCGCCAGCGTGACCTCGAACGCATCGCCCGCCGGCGGGGCGCTGAACTGTTCCCAGTGGATGTGGCTGCCGGACCAGCCGCAGGCCCTGGCGGTGTCGATCACTTTCCCGATGAATCCCGTCGGGCCGCAGACGTAAACGTGGGTGCCGAGCGGCTGGTTCGACAGCAGGCCCTCGAAGTCGATGAAGCGCCGGTCGCTGTCGTAGTACAGGTGGACGTGGCCGGCGGCGCGCTCGGCGAGGCGGGAAGCAAAGGCTGCATGCTCCGGCGAGCGCACCGAGTAATGCAGTTCATAGGGCACGGTGCCGCCATGCAGGTCCTCGACCTGGGCCATGAAGGGGGTGATGCCAATGCCGCCGGCGATCATCAGGTGCTTGCGCGCGATCTTGTCGAGTGCGAACAGGTTGACCGGATGCGCGATCTCGAGGCGGTCGCCGACCTTGACCCGGTCGTGCATGAAGTGCGAGCCGCCGCGCGACTCCTCCATGCGGCGCACGCCGATCTCGTAGGTCCCGAGGTCTTGCGGTGCGCTCAGCAGCGAATAGGGGTTGCGGTAGACGCGATCGCCGCCGCGCATCACGACGATGACGTGCGAACCGCCGGAAAATGCCGGTAGCGGCGCGCCGTCGGCACGCGCCAGCGTGAAGTGTCTGATCAGCGGCGTTACCTGCTGTGCCGCGGTGACGATCACCTCGAGTGTCTGGCCGCCGCTCACAGGAACACCTCACGGATCTCCGGCAGCTCGCCGGGCGCCTCGGCGTCCGCCATGACGCCCATGTAGGCGCCGAGGCGTCGCGAGTAGTGGTCCCGCACCAGCAGGTGCAGCCCGCAGCCACTGCAGGTCACGATGTTGGTCTTCACGTCCTCGGTCACGCCGCGGCAGTGGACGCAGTGCACGCGGCGCGCCAGGGTGCCGCACTCCTCGGCGCGGATCTCGTCCTTGTTCAGGTTGAATTCGAGCGCGAGCTGCATCGCGGTGCCGATGAAACTCTCGGGACCCGCGACGTAGAGCCGGGTGCCCATCAGTGAACCCTGCAGCAGCGGCCGGAACGCCGCGAGCAGCTCCCGGGCGCTGCCGAACAGCTGCACGGCGCTCAATGCGGCCACTGCGAACTGCGCATCCGGTGTCGTCGCATCCCCGGCGGCCGGCACATAGAGTACCTGCGTCCGGGCGAGAGCCGCCGGCTGTTCGCTCCCCAGTTCCGCGAGCACACGCAGCAGCGGCTCGCGACCGACCCCGAGTCCCAGCATCAGGTGGTAGCGGCCGCCGGTGTCCGCCTGCAGCGGTGCATAGACGGGCTTGCTCTTGATGCCTGTGATCAGCATGGTCAGTACACCGCGAGGCGGTGGCAGACGATGACGACGAGGATGCCGAGGACCAGCACCACGTAGGGCCAGACACCGGCGCGCCTGACGATCCGCTCGCCGCCCTCGAACTCCAGATCCTGCGCCATCTGCGCCGGGAACGATCCCTTGTCCTGGATCCAGTGGCGGAACACGAACACCGGTACGATCAGCGCCGCGAATGCGAGTCCGGTCGCGAGTGTCCCCGAGCCGTAGATGTCGGCGCCGAAGCCCATGAATGCGAGGTTCACGAAAGACAGCAGGCTGCCTGCGGCCAGCAGCCAGGTCGGTGCGCGCCACGGCCGGTACTGCTTCGGGCGGTCGCAGCGGTGGATCCAGCCCGCATTCAGGTTGAGGAAGTTGAAGATCAGGTAGCCGACGTTGGCCGCGCCGATGATGAAGATGTTGTCCGACAGCAGCAACAGGAACAGGTTGAACACGAGATTGGTCCACATCGCATTGACCGGGGCGCCGTTGGCGTTGACCCTGGACAGGTAACGCGGCAGCCAGCCGTCGAGCGAGGCCTGGTACAGCGTGCGCGAGGAGCCTGCCATCGAGGTCATCAGCGACAGCACGAGTGCCAGGATCAGCAGTACGACGACGACGATGCCGACCAGCCTGCCGGCGTGGACCATCTTGGCCATGACGACGGCAACGCCCATTCCGCTGTAGATGTCCGGGGCCAGCATGCCGCCATACACGGCAGGGGTCGTGACCGTGCCGGCCGCGTCGACGACCGCGGGCGTCAGGAGCGAGCCCAGTCCCAGGTACCCCTGGAACGCAAACGGCACCAGCGTATAGACGACGACGCACAGCAGCCCCGAGTAAAAGATCGCCTTGAACGTGTCGGTCTTCGGGTTCTTGAACTCGCCCGTGTAGCAGACGGCCGTCTCGAAGCCATAGGTCGACCAGGCGGCGAGGAACATGCCGGCGGCGATCACCGTGATTCCGGCCATGTCGAAGCTGCCGTTGACGACCTGGCCCGCCGCATCGTGCGCGAGCGGGACCAGCGGGAAGAAGTTGTCCTTGACCAGGTCGCCGGTCAGGATCGGCACGACGCCGATCAGGATCAGCGGGATCATCGCCGAGATGCCGATGATCTTCGTGGTGTTCGCCGAGCGCAGGATGCCGCCGTCCTGGATCAGCTTGACGATCACCAGGATCACGGCACCCAGCAGGAAGGTCGCATTGATACGCAGCGACAACCCCGTCTTCAGGGACCCGAGGTCGAGCAGTGTCAGCTGCCAGGTATTGACGACCGAATCCGGCGCGAACAGTCCTGAGAGGATGTACCCGGCAGCCAGCGCCGAGCCCGCGGCCTGAACCGGTGACCACGCGAACCAGTTGCACCAGACCGAGATCGGCGCGACGAGCTTGCCGTAGCGCACCCAGCCGATGGCGCCGTAGATCGAGGTGCCACCCGCCTTGTCGGGAAACAGTCCGGCGATCTCGGCGTAGGTGAACGACTGGATGAACCCCATTGCAATCGAGGCGATCCAGATCACCCATGTGAGCTTGCCGACGGTTGCGGCGACGGCGCCGATGCCGAACAGCACGAGCGGCGGCACGCCGCTCGCGACCCAGAATGCGCCGGTCCAGTCGATGCCGCGCGCGAGGCCCGCGGGCGCCGCGGCGGCCGGTTCTCCCGCGGCGGTTCCTGCAGGACTGCTCACGGGCGGCATCCGCCGGCGCCGGCGTCAGAATGACTTGCGAAGTTCTTCGGCAATTTCAAAGATGTCTCCCACGATTCCATACCTGGCGACCCCGAAAATCGAAGCACCGGGATCGCTGTTGACGGCGACGATGGTGCTGACGTGCTTCATGCCCGCCAGATGCTGGATGGCGCCGGAGACGCCCATCGCAATATACAGCTGGCAGTTGCTCGCGGTCTTGCCCGACTGGCCGACCTGGCGGCTCTTCGGCAGCCAGCCGGCGTCCGCAATGGGCCGCGAACAGCCGAGCGTTGCGCCGACCGCATCGGCGAGTTCCCGGAACTGCGGGATCTTCGCTTCCTCGCCAACGCCGCGGCCGATCGTCAGGATGAACTCCGCGGCGGTCATGTCGACGTCGTCTGCGGCACTGACCTCGACGAAGCTGCGCCCCGCGGCACGGCTCGGCGCAGCCGGCGCAGCGAACGCCGTGACGTTCGGGCTCGCGCCGGGGTCCGGCGCTTTCCACATGTTGGCGCGCAGGCACAGCAGCACCGTGCTGCGGCCCGGGAAATCGAGCTCCACGCTGACCTTCTGTCCGTAGCCGCCGCGGGTCGCAACGAGCTCGCCGTCGATGCGCTCCACCTTGAATACGTCGCTCGCGAAGCCGAAGCCCTGCCGGGCCGCCAGCGCCGCGGCATAGCCGAAGGAGTCGACGCTGTGCGCGACGAGTACGACAGCCGGCCGGCGCTCCGCGATCAGGGCGCCTGCGGCCGCCTCGAAGGTGTCTGGATCGAACTCCGGCACCTCGGTGCGGATCGTCACGATCTCATCGACGCCGGCGACCGTGAGCGCAGCGACGAACTCCTGCGGCTCCGGCCCAAGGATGGCGACGGCAACGCTGTCGCCACCCTGGCGCAACTCCTGCGCCGCGGCGATGAGTTCCAGCGATACCGGGCGCAGTTCGCCGCGGCGCTGTTCCGCAATGACCAGGATGCCAGCCATCATGCAACTCCCTTGAATTCCCGGATGATCGCGGCGAGGCGCGCAGCCTGTTCCGCGGGGCTTCCCTCGATCAGCTGCGCACGGCCCTTTTCCGGGACGTACATGCGCCGCACGCGCGACAGCGATCCTGATTCGCCGACCTGGGTTGCGTCCAACCGGAAGTCGGCGATGGATTTCACCTCGATCGGCCTGGCCGCGGCCTGCTTGATGCTGCGCAGGCTGGCATAGCGCGGCGTATTGATACCCGCCTGGATCGTCAGTACCGCCGGGCACTGGATCTCAACCTCGTGCAGCAGGCCGCCCTCGAGTTCCCGGCGAAATACGGCACTCTTCGCGCCGGGGGAATACTGCAGGTTCGCGACCACGGCGCCATGCGGCCAGCCGAGCAGTCCTGCGGTGGCAATGCCGGTCGCGGCAAAGGACTGATCGGAGGACTGCACGCCGGCGAACAGCAGATCGGGAGCCTCGTGCGCGGCGACTGCCGCGAGGATGCGCGCAATCGCGACCGGATCGGATCCCTCGACCGCATCGTCCCAGACGCGGATCGCCCGGTCCGCACCCTTGGCGAGGCACTTGCGCAGCGACTCGTCGACCTCGTCCGGGCCGACCGAGACGACGACGACCTCGATCGGATCCGTCGCGGCCTCCTTGATCTTCACCGCCTCCTCCAGCGAGAAGTCATCCCATTCGTTGAGGTCGCGGACCAGGAAGTCCGGGTCTATGCCGCGGCCATCGGCGCGGATCTCGAAATCCTCCTCCAGCGCTGCGACCTGCTTGACGGCTACGAGGATCTTCATGACGTCACCACGGAGGGCGCCGGGGCGGCCAAGGGCGGCGCGACGGCTTCACGGACCAGTTCGATCAGTTCTTTCACGACGAATTTTCCTTCATTGCCAGTCGTTTTAAGCGCATCTTCGAACATCGTCAGGTCCTTCGGGCAGCTGACGACGTAGACTTCGAGCCCCTCGATCGCCGCCGCCTCGCGCATGCGGTTCTGCGCCGGCTTCTCGCTGCCGACCGGGTCCGGGATCCAGATCCGCCCGCCGCCGGCGCCGCAACAGAAGGAATTGGCGCGGCAGCGGCCCATTTCGATGAGTTCGCAGCCGATCGCCTTCAGGATCCCGCGCGGCGCCTCATAGCCCTTGTTGAAGCGGCCGAGGTGGCAGGGATCGTGAAAGGTCACGCGGTACCCCAACGGCTTCGTCACCTGCAGCCGGCCGGCAGCGAGAAGTTCCTCCAGCGTCGTCGTGTAGTGTGCGATCGTGAACTTCCCGCCGAAGTCGGGGTATTCGTTGCGGATCGTGTTGAAGGAGTGCGGATCGGTGGTCACGATCGAGTTGAACTGTGCCGACTGCAGCGCCGAGATGTTCGACGTGGCCAGCATCTCGTACAGGCCTTCCTCGCCGACCCGGCGGATGTCGTTGCCGGCATTGGATTCGCCGTCGTGCAGAATCCCGAAATCGACACCCGCCTCCTGCAACAGGGTCGCGAAGGTCTGCGACACCTTCTGGTTGCGCGGATCGAAGGACGCGTAATCGCCGACGAACCACAACAGGTCCACCGGCTCCTTGCGCGCGTCCCTGACCGGGAAGGGCAGGGCTTTGGTCCACGCGGAGCGCTTGCGCTTCGATTCGCCGAAGGAGTTGCCGCTCTTCGCGATGGTCTGCAGCGTCTTCTGCAGGAGCGGCTCCATCTGACCCTCCTCGACCAGCTTGCGCCGCATCTGCACGATGATGGGCACATGCTCGACCGCGACCGGGCAGATCTCGACGCAGGCCATGCAGGTCCGGCAGCTCCACAGCGTCTCCATCGCGACCTGGCCCGGCGCCTTGCCGTGCGCGTCGAGCGCGACGACGTCCGGCAGCGTGGCCGCCTGCAGCGTCGAATTGGCGAGCTCGCGCAGGGACAGGATCACGTCGCGCGGCGACAGCGGTGCGCCGACCGTGCGCGCCGGGCAGGCGTCGTGACAGCGGCCGCACTTCGTGCAGGCATCGAGATGCAGCAGCTGCTTCCACGTGAAGTCCGTGATCGACGTGACTCCGGGAAGCTGCTGCGAGTCCGGGATCCGCGGGAGGCGCTGCGCCGCGAGCGGATCGCGGACCATCAGCGAGGCCGCCGCCGTGAAGATGTGCTTGCCCTTGGTCCACGGGATCAGCGCGATCAGCACGAGTGCGATCAGCCCGTGGAACCACCACAGCGCGTGGCGCAGCGCGCCGCCGGCCGCCGGTGTCAGCCCTGAGACGCGCATCAGTTCCGCAATCGCAGCTCCCACCGGCGACCACCAGCGCGTATCCCAGACGTCCGGGCGATCCTGCAGCCAGACCAGGCGCGCCGCTTCGAGGATGTAGCCCGTGCAGCCGATGATCACCAGGATCCACAGGAAGGCCCAGTCCTCACGCCGGTACTGCGGCCGGTCGAAGTCCGGATCGCCCGGGTTGCGGTCCGGCCGTGCGTAGTCCAGCTTCGGCAGTTTCATCCAGCCGCGCCGGACCATCATGAACACGAGTCCCGCGACCAGCATCACACCGGCGATATCCAGCACCAGCGAGAACCACAGATAAAACGCGCCGTTCCAGAAGCGGATCCCGAACAGCGGCTCCAGGATGTCGTACTGCAGCGTGATCGTCGAGGTGCCGAGGAACAGCAGCGCGAAGCCGTAGAAGATCAGCCGGTGCGCGCCGCCGGCCGCCTGGTCGCGCCGCGCGATCGTACGGTGATTCAGGACCGAGGCGCTCATCGTCCCGAAACGCCGCCACAGGCCCCCCTCGAGGGCGAGGCCGGCGCCGCGACGGTACTTGCGCAGCTGCACATAGACGCCATAGCCGAAAATCCCGATCGCCGTATAGCCGATCGCGTAGAAGAACCTGATCTCGGCCGTCGGGAAGGCCTCGAACAGGATCCGGGTGACAGCGTCCACTAGAGGTAAGCCTGGGTCACGGCCTCAGGTCTTGTACTCGAGGTCGAAGTTCACGCCGGGCAGGTGCGCGGTGCCCCAGACGGCCACCTCGCGCTTGTATGGCAGCGGGAACTGGGCCTTCGGCTCCTCGATCTCGCGCGCGAGTCGCTGGCCGGTGAAGGTCGCATCGGCGATCAGGCGCGGTGCTTCGGCATCGCCGATCAGGTACACGTCCCTGACGCCGTTCTTCTGCCACTCGCCGCTGCGGGCCTTCAGTTCGCGGAACAGCGAGTCATGCGAATGACGCCCGGTGACCAGCACCAGCGAGTCGAACTCGACCCAGCGCTGGCTCTTGTTCGGATTGCGCGGCAGCACGCCGGGCCCCCGGTAGCTGCGCTTCGAGCCCTCGCCGAAGATGTCATAGACTTCAGCCCGGCCCGGCTCGATCTTCGAGACGAACGCGTTATGCACCTCGTTGACGTGCAGCTCATGCAGCCGGCGCATCATGTTCGGGTACTCGAGGGTGAAGTGCATGTAGTTGGCGAGGTGCACCGCGGTGACCAGCGTCACCTCGTGGCCGGCCACAGCCAGCTTTTCGGCGATGCTCGGGGCCATGAAATAGGTGTCGGCGTTCAGCACCAGCACACGCTTGCCGATCGGCTTCCTGCCCTCGATGACCTGTTCCGGCGTCAGCTGATCGGGGCGGCTCGCATCGGCTCCTGGCAGCGGGTCATGCGACACACAGTTCGTGCCGTCGGTGTTCCACGAGGAGCCGGTCGCGATGACAATCTTGTCCGCGCCATAGCCGAGCGCGTCGTCAGCCGTCATGGGCTTCTGGCCGAGCATGACCTGGCACTGTTTGTTCTTCTTCGCGAGCTTGGCGATCTGGGTCTCGCGGTAGTCGCGGTGATAGCCCCACTCACCGAGCCCGGGCAGCGTGGCAACCTGGTTCAGGTGACCGCCGATCTTCGCCGCGGTGTCGTACAGGTGCACGGTATAGCCGCGCTCCATCAGCACGCGCGCACACTCGGACCCGGAGGGGCCGGCGCCGACCACCAGAATCGAATCTTCCGAGCCCTTTTTCGCAAATTTCTCGGGATGCCAGCCGCGGCGATATTCCTCGCCGGCAGTCGCGTTCTGCGTGCAGATCATCGGCGGGCCGCCGATTTCCCAGCGCGAGATGCAGACGTTGCAGCCGATGCAGACGCGGATGTCGTCGTAGCGGCCTTCCTCGATCTTCTTCGGCAGCCAGGGGTCGGCGATCGACGGGCGCGCCGCGCCGATGATGTCGGCGATTCCCTTGGTGACGATCTCGGTCATCTTCTCGGGATCCGTGAATCGCCCCACCCCGAGCACCGGCTTTTTCGCAACCTGCTTGATGAAGCGCGTCCAGGGCACCTGGTGACCCTGCTGGTTGAAGCGCGAAGGACCCGCATCCTCGCCCCATTCGGCGATATCCCCGACATCGACATCCCACAGATCGACCAGCGGGTCCGCGAGTTCGACAAACTTCACGCCGTCGCGCTCGACCTCGATACCGGCCTCCCCGTAGAGGGTGTCGACGGCGAAACGGGTCGCGATCGCGCAGTCATGCCCCACCGCGCGGCGCACCTTCTCCAGCGTTTCCAGCCAGAAGCGTGCGCGGTTCTCGAGCGGGCCGCCGTAGCCGTCCTTGCGCTTGTTGTAGTACGGCGAGAGAAACTGCAGCGGCAGGTAGGAGTGCGCGCCGTAGACGTAGACGATGTCGAAGCCGGCGTCGCGCGAGCGCAGCGCCGCGTCGACGTAATACTGCTGGACCATCGCGATGTCATCGAGGTCCATTTCCTTGCAGTACGTCAGCGTCTCGAATTCGGAAGCGTACTGGCTGGGGCCGCGCGGCGTCGCGCGCGACTCCATGCACGGGGCATGCGAGCCGCCGTACCAGAGTTCGACGCCGGCGAGCGAATTGTATTTGTGGATGTAGTCGGTCATCGCCCGCAGGTTGTGGACGTCGCCTGCATCCCAGATGCGCGCGGACAGGCGGTGCGTGTCGTCCGATTCCGGGTGGATCGAGCAGTATTCCGTATTGATGCCGGCCCAGCCTCCCTCGGCCTTGACCGAGCGGTGCGCGGCCTGGAAACCCGGCCGGTCGGAGCCGGCACCGATGCAGTGCGGCACCTGGTAGAAACGGTTGCGCAGGGTCTTGGGCCCGATCTTGATGGGCTGGAACAGGACATCGTGTTTCGGATCGCGCGCCATGCTTATTTCCTCAGGTGTTTTTGTCGTTTCGACAGACCGCATCCGCCGCCGCCGTTGCGGCAGAAGAGGCCCCGTTAAATAGCATGCTTAGTAACTACAGTGCAAATTTCTTGCGTGCCAGGCAACTCGCGCGCATCCCCGTTCAGTGTGCGCCGGCCTGTTGTGCCCTGTAGCCGCTCCATGCCTGGTCGATCAGGTAGGCATGAACGTCGTCGACGTCCTGTTCGCTGAGGAGGTCGGCGAAGCTTTCCATGCCGGTCGGTGCGACGGCGCCCTTGAGCAGAATGTCCCTGAAGATCGCGTGCAGTCCGGGGCCGATCTTGCGCAGGTCCGGCGTTACGTTCGGTCCCAGCGCATGGCAGCGCGAGCACTCGGCGATGAAAACGACTTCGCCGTGAGCGATGCTCGCCGCGCTCGCGGTCTGCACCGGCGGCTCGGTGAAAGGCGGCTCGATCCGCGGCGGCGGCGGCGGCACGTCTGCGCCGCCGAGCCGGAACGCAATGATCCGGTTGGTGTTCTCGAAATTCCGTGCAGCGCTCGACGGCGGGATCGGCCCCGAGGCGATACCGGTGCCGCCGTAACCGACCTGCACGGCGACGTACTGGATACCGCCGACCTCGTAGGTCATCGGGGCGGCCATGATGTGGCTGTGCGTCTGGACGACTTTCAGCACCTTGCCGGTATCGGCTGCGTAGACCCACAGCTCACCGTTGGCACGGCCCTGGAATACGAGGTTGCCGGCGGTCGACATGGTACCGCCGTCATAGGCGCGCAGGCCGTCGGTCGTGACCTGTTCCCACGCGACCTGCTGTTTCACGGGGTCCCAGGCGCGCAGGATCTCGCGGATCAGCTTGACCTTGCGCTCCGACTGCAGCTCATCCATCTCCGGCACCTTGCCGAAAAGACGCGTGAAATCCGTCGCGTCGTACTGGTAGTCCGGGATGATGCCGTTGGCCGTGAAGAAGCCGTCGAGGAACTTGACCTCGCCGCCGCTGTGCGCCATGTCGATCCACACGGCCGGCGCATCGAGCACCGGGATGTATACGAGGTGCGTCAGCGGGCTGTAGGACATCGGCTGCCAGGTGTGGGCGCCCATCCAGGACGGGTAGATGCTCTTTGCCTTCGCGTACCAGTCCGCGTTGGCGGTTCTGACCGGCCGCCCGGTCTTCAGATCCACGCCGGATGCCCAGTTGACGTAGGAGAACGCCTTCGCCGACAGCAGCTTGCCGGTCGCCCGGTCGAGCACGTAAAAGAAGCCGTTCTTGTTCGCCTGCATAACGACGGCGCGGGGCCTGCCGTCGACGGGCAGATCCGCGAACACCAGTTTCTGTACCGCATCGTAGTCCCAGCTGTCGCGCGGCGTTGTCTGGTAGTACCAGGCCATGCGCCCGGTCTTTGCATGCAGCGCGATGATCGATGCGGTGTACAGGCTGTCATGCACGTCCGGGCCCAGTTCCCGCAGGTCATAGGGCGCCGCATTCGCCGTGCCGAAATAAACCAGGTCCAGCTTCGGGTCGTAGGCAAAGCAGTCCCAGACCGTGCCGCCGAGCTTGAATTCAGGCCTGCGGTGCGGATCCCAGGTCTGCGCCGCGCGCACGAGTTCCGGGTTCTCGGGCTTCTCGCCGGGTGCCGGCGGCACCGTATAGAAGCGCCACCGGAACGCACCCGTATCGAGGTCGTAGGCCGAGACATAGCCGCGCACGCCGCCGCGGCCCATGTCGGATCCGGCGTTGCCGATCACGACCACTCCGCCTGCGATCTGCGGGGCGCCGGTACTCGCATAGGGGAGCGAATGGTCGGTGATTGTGTCCACATCCCACAGCTTCGCGCCGCTTTTGGCGTCGATCGCATGCAGCCGGCCGTCCACGGCGGCGACGTAGACCTTGCCGTGCGCGACCGCGACGCCACGGTTGACCATGTCGCAGCAGGGATTGCGCGCCGCCCTGTAATCCGCGTGCGGGTCGTAGCGCCACAACTGGCGCCCCGTCGCCGCGTCGACCGCATACACGTAGCCCCAGGCATATCCCAGCGTGCCCACGTTGCCGTCGTTGATCCCGGTCAGCGGCGAGAAATAGCTGCCGTTGGTGTCGCGTCCGCCCGCACTCCAGTCGGCGGGTGCATCGCCGGCTGCACTCAGGCCCGCCTGCAGCAGCATGGCCGCAGCGGCGAGATTGACGCAGCGGCTCAGGCCGGCGTTGCGGGCGTGTCGGGAGGGGATGCGCGTCATGGGTTGAGGTTCCTTCACTCTTCTTCGTTGCCGTAAATAATAAGTGACAGCATCCGGATCGGCACCTTCTCCAGGCGCTCGGGTCCGTGCGCGACGTCGCCGCGGAAGGTCAGCGTATCCCCGGGGCGCAGCACATAGGTATGGCGACCGTGCCGGTAATGGATGATGCCGCTCAGGATGTGGATGAACTCGATGCCTGGGTGCTGGAAGCCCGGGAACACTTCACTCCGGTCGGTGAATGTGACCAGGAAGGGCTCGAAGATCTTGTGCGGCCCGCGCTGTGCCGCCAGCAGGTGATAGGTGTGACCGCGACGCGTGCCGCTGCGCACGGTCTCGAGGCCTTCGCCCGCGCGGATCAGCTGCGCACCGCCATCGTCGGCGCCGATGCGCTGCATCAGCACCGAAGGCGTGACGCCGAGTGCCTGGGCGAGTGCGACGATGGTCTCCAGGCTGGGGGACACGCGCCCGGTTTCCAGACGGCTGAGCATCGCGCTGCTGATGTTGGCCCGCCGGCCGACGTCCGCCAGGGTGAGGTTCTGGCTCTCGCGCAGCCTTCTGGCCGTTCGGCCAAGGTCCAGTGCCGGGTTCTCGATATGTTCCGGGCCGGGCGCTGGGGTCACCTGGGAGCTGCGTCGCGGTTTGCGGCGGCGGGGGCCGTCTTGCATATTAGGCAACTCTGTTTGCCTCACAGTTAATATTCGTGCTTATATTCGCACATGTTCTGCGCCAAGTTAAACCGCTAGCTGCCGATGCCGTACCGCCTGCTGCGCTTCGGTCTGTCGCGCAAACACCCCGAGCCACCGATGTTCCGGCGCCATGCAGCGCTGCGCGGCTCGTATGACGCGGTGATCATCGGCGCCGGCGGCCATGGACTGGCATCGGCCTACTACCTCGCCCGCGATCATGGCATGCGCAACGTCGCCGTGCTTGAGAAAGGCTACATCGGCGGCGGCAACACGGGCCGCAACACGACGATCATCCGTTCGAACTACCTGACCCCCGAGGGCGTGAAGTTCTACGACGAGAGCGTACGCCTGTGGCAGGACCTGTCCGAGGACTTCGACCTGAACCTGTTCTACTCGACGCGCGGCCATTTCACGCTTGCGCACACGGACGCGGCGATGCGCACGATGCGCTGGCGCGCGGAGGTCAACAAACACTTCGGCGTGCGCTCCGAGGCGGTCGATGCCGACTTCGTCAAGCGCATGATCCCGATGATCGACATCACCTGTGCCCACCATGCGCCGATCGTCGGTGCGCTGTACCACGCGCCCGGTGCGATCGCCCGTCATGATGCCGTGGCCTGGGGATACGGGCGCGGCGCCGACCGGCGCGGCGTCGAGATCCACCAGCAGACCGAAGTGACCGGCATCCGCACCCAGGGAGGCAAGGTGGCCGGTGTCGAGACCAGCCGCGGCTTCATCGCCACGCCGAAGGTGCTGTGCGCGGTGGCCGGCTACACGCCGCGCATCCTCGACATGGTGGGACTGCGGACGCCGATCTACATCCACCCGCTGCAGGCCATGGTCTCCGAACCGGTCAAGCCCTGGCTGGACCCGATCATCGTCTCCGGCTCACTGCATGTGTACGTCTCGCAGACGGCCCGCGGCGAACTGGTGATGGGCGCGTCGCTGGACCCCTACGAGCTGCACCAGGCGCGCTCGACGCTGGATTTCGTCGAGGGGCTCAGTGCGCACATGCTCGACATGTTCCCTTTCCTCGGCGAGGTCAAGATCAACCGGCAGTGGGCAGGGCTCGCCGACATGACGCCGGATTTTGCGCCGATCATGGGCGTCACGCCGCTGGAGGGCTTCTACCTCGATGCCGGTTGGGGAACCTGGGGATTCAAGGCGACGCCGGTCTGCGGCAAGACGATGAGCCACACCGTCGCGACCGGACGCAACCATCCGCTGATCGAGGGCTTCACGATCGACCGCTTCTCGCGCTATATGCTTACGGGCGAGAAGGGCGCGGCGTCGGTGGGGCACTGAGGCCGTGAAAATCCTCGTCTGTCCGCTCAATGGCCCGCGTCCCGTGTCCGAGTTCGCCTATGGCGGCAGCGTGCGGGCGAGCCCGGATCCCGGCAGCTGCACTGACGCGGAGTGGAGCGATTACGTGTTCAACCGCGCGGGGTCGCCGGGGATCAAGCGCGAGTGGTGGTGCCACATCGCGTCCGGCTACTGGTTCATCGTGGAGCGCGACACGCTGCGTGACGTCGTCCTTGCGACTTTCCCAGCCGATGCCGCGCGCAAGGGCTTCATTCCGCCGGTGCCGGCGCCATGATGTACCGGATGGAGTCGCATCCGGCCGAGTGGATAGTGCGCAGTGCGCCGCTCGTGTTCACGTTCGAGGGCCGGGAGGTACGCGGCTACGAGGGCGATACCATCAGCTCGGCGCTCGCCGGCGCCGGACTGCCGTTCCTGGCGCGCAGCTTCAAGTACCACCGTCCGCGCTCGATCCTGTCGTTCGCCAATCACGACAGCAATCTGCTGTTCCAGGTCGACGGCGTGCCGAACGTGCGCGGCGACGTGGTGCCGCTGCGTGCGGGCATGCAGGTCACCGCCGTCAATACCTTCGGCGGCCTTGCCGCTGACAAGGCGCGGATCCTCGACCGTCTCGCACGGTTCCTTCCCGTAGGCTTCTATTACAAGGCTTTCCATTCGCGGCGCCATTTTCCGCGCTGGGAGCGGCTGTTCCGCGCCATCACCGGCCTCGGCGTGGTGTCGCTCGATGCACCAAGGCAGTCGACGCCGAAGCGCTACGCCTTCTGCGACGTGCTCGTCATCGGTGCGGGGCGCAGCGGGCTTGCCGCAGCGCTTGCGGCCAGCGAAGCGGGCGCTGCAGTTACGCTGGTGGATGAGGGCGCAAGGCCCGGCGGTGCCAGTGCCGGCAGCACCGGCATACAGGAACTCGTCGACGCGGTGCAGGGCGCGCCGCGGATCCAGGTGTTGACAGGCACCGAGGCAGCCGCCTGTTATGCCGATCTCTGGGTCGCGCTCGTCGACAACACCCGGCTGACCAAGATGCGGGCCCGTGCCGTCGTGCTCGCGACCGGCGTCATCGAGCAGCCGGCCGTGTTCCGCAACAACGACCTGCCGGGCGTCATGCTGGCCTCTGCGGCGCGCTCGCTCGTGCTCCGTCATCGCGTTGCCCCGGGCAGGCGCGTCGTCATCGTCGCCGCGAACCTCGAGGCCTACGAGACCTGCATGATCCTGGTGGCGCAGGGCGTGAGCGTTGCCGCGATCGTCGACCTGCGCCCGGAGCGCGACGCCGATCCGCAGGAGCCTGCCGTGCAGGACTGCGCCAGCCACGGCATCGAACTCCTTCGCGGCAGCGCCCCGTACGCGGCCGTCGCCGGCAGCGACGGCGTCGTTGCCGGACTCGATGTCGCGCCATTCGATGTGGTTAACGGGGCCGACGCGGCGCGCGTGCGCCGCCTCGAGTGTGATGCGGTGCTGATGAGCATCGGCTGGGCCGCCGCAGCACAGCTGCTGTACCACGCCGGCGGCAGGACGCGCTTCGACGACGGCCTGCAGCAGTTCATCCCCGAGGAGGTCCCGGACGGCATGTTCGTCGCCGGGCGTGTCAACGGCGTGTTCGAACCGCAGGGCCGCCTGGCCGATGGCCGGCGCGCAGGACTGCTGGCCGCCGCGCATGCCGGGTTCGGCAGCGCGGCTGCGGTGCCGGCGGTCGTGCCGCGCAGCGGCCGGCGGCCGTCGCATGCAT
>Ga0302279_10001424_pt1 | contig 33772 bp, 30 predicted proteins | sample III_Bog_N3_3_FD_194541 | JGI IMG/M metagenome (GOLD analysis project Ga0302279, IMG submission 194541) | Peat permafrost microbial communities from Stordalen Mire near Abisko, Sweden - III_Bog_N3_3 | ecosystem: Environmental > Terrestrial > Soil > Wetlands > Peat | place: Sweden: Abisko...
TTGCCGGGGATCCGACCGGGCACGCCAGGCTGGACGCCGCGCTTGCCAGGGATCCGACCGGGGGCGCCACGTTGGAGGCCGCGCTCGCCAGGGATCCGACCGGGCACTCCCGGCCGCCGGGCGCGTTCGCCGGGGATCCAACCGGGCACGCCGGGCTGGAGGCCGCGCTCGCCAGGGACCCAACCCGGCACGCCGGGCTGGAGGGCACGCTCGCCAGGGACCCAACCCGGCACGCCCGGCTGCCGAGCGCGCGCGCCAGGGACCCAACCCGGCACGCCCGGCTGCCGAACGCGCTCGCCAGGGATCCACCTCGACACGCCCGGTTGCCGAACGTGCTCGCCAGGGATGCAATCCGTCGACGACCGACGCCAAGGCTCGCGTCATCAAGATGGCCCACCCATGAACGGGTTGGATCTTTGTCGTCCGGCGCGCCTGTGAGGGATGGCCATGCCGGCGGTTGCGCCGGCTCAGGTGGGAGGAGGCGGGGGTTTCTCGTAGGGGGGCCAGCGCTTCATCGCCCACATGGTGAGCGGCGTCCACAGGAGCACACAGAAGCTGACACCGACGAGCGTGCGGAGCGAGAAGGGCGAAGCAGCGGCGGGGAAGATCTTTCCGGCAAGGAGTACCTCCACAGTACCGATCAGACCCCCCGTCAGCAGCATGAAGAGAACGAACTTCCAGGCGTTCTCAGAGAAGCGCCTGTGGCCCCTGCGATCAGTCTCCGCCTTCACCGCCCCCCCTTCTCCTCCACCAACAGGAACGCGCTCGCCAGGGTCGTCGTTGGGATCAACCTCGGCGACCGGACTGCTCGGGTCATTCGGAGGGAAGTCCCCCTCGTGCTCGAGCTTACCCTCCTCGATCTTCTGCTGGACGATGTCCCACCAACCCTGCTCTGGCGTGGCGTTGATGCCCTGCTGTCCGGGAGGGATGTAGGGGCTAAACTCCGGAGCCCCGCGGCGAGTCCGACTCCCGCTCGGGCGGCCCGGTAACCCGCCGGCGGTCCAGCTCCCGCTCGAGCGGCGCGGAAGCCCGGCGTCCGCGTCCGGCTCCCGCGGCGTGACGCCGGAAGCCGCCCCGCCACCGGTGCTCCCGCCCGGTGTCTCCGGGAGCCCCCCGCCCCTTCTGGCTGCGTGCCGCTCTACCGCTGGCGCCGGCGCCCCCCCTGGATGATGCTTGCCCCCCCCGTGCCCCGCCCCCCCCAAAGCTTTGCCGCGCGCCACCGCAAGAAGCTCGTCGCCCTCGCCGTCCTCGTGATCGGCCCCGCCGTCGCCCACGGGGTCATCTCCGCGACCACGCACATCGATCCCCCGGCCCTCGCGCTCACGACCGGCGAGCCCGCGGTCTCGCCGGCCGACCCCGATCTGCGCGTCCTCGGCCCGGCCTACGCGCGGCACCGGGGCAAGATCCTGGAGGTGCGCCTCGCCGGCACGCCCGAGGAGATCGGGCACCAGCACGGGCGGCTGCTCTACCCGGAGATGGTCGAGAACGAGGGCACGCTCTACCAGCAGTTCTCGCACTACGTGCCCATCCCGCCGGCGCGCTGGCTGATGATGGACCTCTCGCGCCTCCAGTTCCGCCACGTCGACGAGGGGATGCCGGAGGCGCGGCGGCGCGAGATCGCGGCCCAGGCGGAGGCGTTCGCGCCGGACCCGTACGCGGGGGTTTTGCCCACGTACCATCGCTTCGTCTTCCTCAACGCGCTCTACGACATCGCGCTCTCGTTCGAGCACTCCCCGCTGCTCGGGTGCACCAGCTTCGCGCTGACGGACGGGGCGGCTTTGGACGGGCACGTGGTGCTGGCGCGCAACTTCGACTTCGAGGCGGGGCCGGTCTTCGACGAGAAGAAGGCGGTGTTCCTGGTGCGCGAGACCGGGCGGATCCCCTACGCCTCGGTGTCGTGGCCGGGGCTGGTGGGCGCGGTGTCGGCGATGAACGCGGAGGGCCTCGCGCTGGTGGTGCACGGGGGACGGGCGCGGCAGCCTCGCACGGTGGGGGAGCCGATCATGCACACCATGCGCGAGCTGCTCGGGCGCGCCCACACCACCGAGGAGGCGCTGGCGATCCTCCGCACCACGGCGCCGATGGTCTCCCACCTGGTGATGCTGGCCGACGCCACGGGGGACGTGGCCATCGCCGAGAGGGCGCCGGGCGAGCCGCTCTTCGTGCGGCGGGGCCGGGGGAAGGTGCCGCTCACCAACCACTTCGAGGGGCCGCTGGCCGACGATCCGGCCAACCGGAGGGTGGAGGCGGTGACCTCGACCCGGCCGCGGCGGCTGCGGCTCGACGAGCTGCTTTCGAATCTTTCCCCGGGTGCCGACGTCGAAGCGATCGTGGGCGTGCTCCGGGATCACAGGGCGGTGGGCGGCGACGAGCTCGCGCTCGGGAACCGGCGCAGCATCGACGCCCTCATCGCCACCCACTCGGTGGTGATGGACGCCACGGCGCGGGTGATCTGGGTGAGCGAGGGCCCGCACCTGGCCGGCCGCTACCTCCGCTTCGACGTGGGGCGGCTGCTCGATCCCAGCTTCCAGCCGGGGCCCGCCGACCCGGTGGCGACGATCCCGCCCGACCCCATCCAGACCAGCGGCGCCTACGAGGCGTGGGTGCGCGCCGGGTCGCCGCACCGTGGAGAACCGTGATGATCTCGAACCGCAGGCCCGACCGGCGCAGCTTCCTCTCGGCGCTCGGTGCGCTGGGCGCCTCCGCCGTGGCCCTCTCCTCCGGGGTGGCCCGCGCCGACGAGGTCTCCGAGGCCCTGGCCGAGATCACCCGGGCCCGGGCCGGCCTCTCGACCCTGGTGGGCAGCTTCACCCAGGAGCGCACCATCGGCCTCCTCGCCACCGTGGTGAAGAGCGAGGGCGAGATGACCCTGGTGCGCCCCGACCGCCTCCGCTGGGAGCTGCGGCCGCCCGACGCGATCACTTACTGGATCGGGCCCGAGGGGCTGGCCTACGACTCGCCCAACGGCGGCGGCAGCGTCGGCAAGAGCGCGGCCGGCCGCTTCGGAGCGGTGCTCGGGGATCTGATGACGCTCCTCGGCGGCGACCTGGAGAAGCTGCGCGCGCGCTACGATCTCTCGGTCGAGAAGGCGGACGGCGGGCTCCTCCTCGGCGCCCGGCCCCGCGCCGACGAGGTGAAGCGCCACGTGAAGAGCCTGTCGCTGCGGCTGCCGCCGGACCTCTGGTCGGTGCAGCGCATCGAGATCGAGGAGAGCGGTGGCGACCGCAGCGTCATCGCCTTCCCGCGCATGCTCCGCGACGTGAAGGTGGACCCGGGCCGGATGGTGCCGCCCAGCAGGGCGCGCTGACCCGGGGGCTCGGGGGGCGCATGAACCTGCGAGCGCGGTTCCTGCTGGTGCTGGCCGTCGCGGTGGTCGCGTCGGACCCCTGTGCTTCGCGGCTCCGCCCCGCGAAGCCGGCCTCGCCCGTGTTCGTGGTGACGCCGGACTCGGACGCCTGGGTCGAGGCCTCGTTTCACGTGCAGCGGTCGTATGCCCACGTCCTCGCCGTCACCGCCGGCGAGGCGCCGCGGCGGGTGCGGGTGCGCCGGCTCGACCTCAACGCCCGCGGCGCGGCAGGCGAAGAGATGGACCTCGCCGTCGACCGCACCTTTCCCACCCTCCAGGAGGCGGCCAACGCGGCGCGCGGGGGCGATCTGGTGGCCGTGCTCCCCGGGCGCTACGCGGGCTTCTGGGTGGGCGACGATCCGGGGGCGGGAGACGGGCGCTACCTCCACTTCAAGGCCCTGGGCGCGCCGGGCGCGGTGACCATCGACGGGCCGGCGCACGCGGACGGCGAGCGGTGGATGGTGCTGCTCCAGGCGGCGCACCACGTGATCCTGGAGGGCTTCGAGATCGCGGGGGAGGGCCGCCCCGGGGAGGACGCCCGCGGCCCCTGGGCCGGGATCATGCTCGACGGCGACTTCGGTCGGAGTGGCAAGCTCACCCACCACGTCGCGGTGGTGGGCAATTTCTCGCACAACCATGCGGCGTGGGGGCTCCACAGCACCGATACGCACACGGTGCTGCTCCAGGACAACCTCTTCGCCCTCTCCGCCCGCGAGCACTCGGCCTACGTCTCCGATGGTTCGGACGACTACGTCATCCGCCGCAACGTGTTCTTCGGCAGCTTCGCCTCCGGTCTCCAGGTGAACCTCGACCCCGAGGCCTCCCTGGACGAGGTGATGAAGCACCCCGCGCTGCGCGGCTATCCGCCGCCGCAGCCTACCCGCGCCTGGGCGGTGGGGCTGTTCCGCCGCGCGGTCGAGCTCTTCGGGGAGAACAACTTCCCCGACGGCCGGGGGCTCAACTTCATCATCGAGGAGAACGTCATCAACGGCAACGGCCGGCGCGGGGGCGGCGCGCTCAACCTGGCCGGGCTCTCGGACTCGCGGATCCAGAACAACCTGCTCTATGGCAACCTCGCCCACGGCATCGCCCAGTGGGACAACGACAACCCCTTCGACCGGGCCGCCGTCACCCCCGGTCCGAGCCGCGCCGAGGAGATCGACGATCCCGCGGCGCTGCCGCTGTGGGGCTGCCACGGGAACGTGATCCGCAACAACACGGTGATCATGGCCAACCCGGGTAGAGCGGCCTTCCAGGCGGTCCACGGGAGCTTTGGATCGGTGGTCTACAACAACGTGCTCATCAACGACGAGCCCTCGTCGTTCGAGGTGTCCAACACGGGTATCTATCGCCTCGACGCGGGCGCCAACGTGCTGAACACCGTCGCCTACACGCACGGGGCCCGCGCGCTCGCGTCGCTGGCGGTGGCGCTGCCCGATGACGACCGGTCGGTGCAGGGCGTCACCCGGGAGCGCTTCGCCGCCGAGGTGCGCCGCTACGGCGAGGCGCCCTGGGTGCTGATCGAGGGGCACTGGTGGCGAGAGAGCCCGGACCGGCCCGATTTTCGCCCGCTCGCGGGCTCGGCGCTGCTCGCGGGCAGGGCCGACCCCGGGCAGCTCCCGGCGCTCGACCTGGAGGGGACGCGGCGCCGGCGCGCCGACGTGGGCGCGCTGGCGGCGTGGTGAACGAGACGGGTGTTGCGTTCTGCTACGGCTCGAACCGCGACGCATCCTCCGCATGGGACGGACATTCCTCCGCATAGGAGGCTGGCCTGGCTCTTGCCTGGTGCCCAGCATGATCGTCTTCGAGACCGGCTTCTACCCCTACGTGCTGACCAGCTTTCGCGGAAAGGGGTTCACGGAGGCGGAGTACACGGCCTTCCTCGGCCTGTCCGCGGCGATGGGGAAGAAGGCGCAGGCGGCCGGCACCCGGCACGTCTCCATCACGCTCGGCGGGGTCGAGATGGCGGCCTCGGAGCGAAAGATGGTCGCGCGGTTGATGGAGACCTTCCCCAAGGAGCTGATGGACCTGAACGTCGCCTCCTACGTGATCGTCCCGAGCCCCGCCATCCGCGGCATCATCACCGCGCTGCGCTGGCTCTCGCCGAAGCTGAAGGTGATCGAGCCGGTCGCCTCGATCGACGACGCCATGACCGCCGCCGCCGCCGCCCTTCGAGCCCATGGTGTCTCGGTCCCCGAGATGCAGGCCACCGGCGCCCGGCGGTGGCTCAGGGCCGAGCTCAGCCGCCAGGAAAAGCAGACTGCGTAGTCGTCCCGCCGACGGTGGCCGCGTCTACAGCGCCTCGAGCCCTGGGGACTCCCGCGGCCGTGCCGTAGACGACCCACAGGTGCGGCCGGGCCGCTGCGGCGCCGCCGTCGAGGACCAGATCGAGCGCCTCTCCGGTCCGCCACCTCCACGCCGCGTCCGTCTTGATGCGGCCTCTCTCGAAGCAGGCCGACACGTCGTCGGTGCAGTCCGCGAGCCGGCCGGTCGCCTGTGCGGCCGGGCTGCCGTACTTCGCGGTGAGCGAGCTTCGCAACCGGGCGAAGCGCTCCACGAGCTGGGCCCAGGTCGCGTCGCGGGCGCCGTCGATGCTGATGGAACAGAGCTTACCGCCGCAGAGCTTGCCACTCGTGGCCACCGGGAAGCCCACGTCGGTGGGCGCGCCGCTGCACGAGAAGCGATCGTCGGCCTCCGCCTTCCACGCCAGGCCGGCGGCGCGGCAGACCTGCTCGACGCTCCCGGTGTCGGCGCCGAAGGTGAAGCCCGCCGCGCCCCGGGGCGGCTCCGCGCCGTTGCTCCCGGCAGCCGGCGGCGCGCCGGCGGATGCGGGCGCCGCCGTCGCCGCCTCGGTGCACGCCGCGCTGTCGGTCTGGGTGGCACCCGCGCCCGCGCCCACCCGCACCGGAGCGCCGGTCCTGCTCTCGCTGCACGAGTATTCATGCCCGCCGCACCGCGCCGTCCAGCGCTTGCTGGCGTAGTCGTAGACGACATCGGAGATCTCGACCTCGCTGGGCATGCACCCCAGGAGACTCGCGGAGAGCGACCGGACAGAGGGGGCGCACCCCGTCGCCCACGCCGCAATCGACGCCGCGACGGCGAAGCGAAGGATCGCGCTCACCCCGATCACGGTGGAGGGAGCCATGCCTGCGGAGGTCGTCACCTTGAGCCTGCTACTTGGCCAGCTCGGCCTTGATGGCGACGACGATCGGGTTGGTGTCGAACATGCTCGTCGGGTCGCTGGGATCCATGCCGGGGTACTGGGGCGAGTCCCAGTGGGCGACCAGGATACCGGTCCGCGAGATCAGGTACTTGGAGAAGTTCCACGACGGGAGAGGGTCGGTGTCCGGGCCGGGGAACTGCGAGCCGCCGTCCGGCCCGGGGGCCATCTGCGCCTCGAGCCAGGCGAAGACCGGCTGCGCCGCCGCGGTGCCCACCGGGATGACGTGACCGATGGAGAACTGAGAGTAGGTGATCCCGTACTTGGCGTTGCAGGCCTGGACATCCCCGCTGGTGCCCCCCTGGTTGCCGAAATCATCGCTGAGGAAGCCGAGCACGTGGAAGCCCTGCGCGCTGAACGTGTTCTCCAGGACCTGGAGACCCGCCTCTTGAGGCGTGTAGACTCAGACGTCGGCGGTGTTGACGATGAGCAGCACGTCGCCGCGGTAGTCGCACATCGAGGTGGGGTCGACGAGGCCGTACTGGGGCGCCGAGAGCGCCCAGAGGCTCCCCGCGGCGGCCGGCGGGGTGCAGGCGCCTGCGCCGCCCGCGCCACCCGAGCCTCCCACTCCGGCGGCGCCCGTGACGACCGCCGAGGTGCTCGTCGCGCTCGTCGTCCTCACTCCGCCCGCGCCCGTCGCGGCGCTGCCCGTCGCGCCGCTGGTCGCTCCGGTCGTTCCGGTCGCGCCGGTGCCGACGGCCATCGAGCCGCACGCGGCGCCCAGACCGACCATCGCCATCATTCCCAGCTTCGTTCCATCCAAGCGAGCCATGTGCCGCCTCCAGCTCAGCACGATACCGCATGGGGGGCGCGCGGTGGCCGACCATCTCGCTGCTGCGGGTGGGGTGATCCGGTCGCCGGTGAACGCGGCCCTGCTGATCAGGTCGGGTGCGAAACGTCGCCGGCATTCCCCTGGATGCCGTGGGCGAGAGCCGGCAGGCGGGCGGTGATCTCGGCGCCCTGCCCCGGCGGCGAGGCCGCGGCGATCGAGCCGCCATGGGCCTCGAGGATGGCCTTGGTGAGCGCGAGCCCGAGCCCGGTGCCGCGGCCGTCGGCGCGATCGGTGAAGAAGCGGTCGAAGATGCGCGGCAGCGCTTCGGGCGGGATGCCAGGGCCGGTGTCGCGGATGGCGACCACGCACTCCCCCTCGTCGAGGCGCACCAGGACGCGCACCGTCCCGCCGGCGCCCGCGAAGCTCGCGGCGTTGTCGAGCACGTTGCCGAGGGCCCGCTCCAGGCGCGCGGGCACGCCCTCGACGTGAAGAGGCGAGGGCGGGGCGACGACCTCGAAGTGGACGCCGACGTGACGCTCGTCGTCGGCCATCGCCGCGCAGAGCCCGGAGACCAGGGCGCCGACGTCGACCGGCCCGCGCGCCTCGCCGGGGAGCCCGGCCTCGGCGCGCGCCAGCTCGAGGAACTCGCCCACCAGCGCGTCGAGGCGGCGGCTACTCTCGGCCAGGACGCGCCCGAGCCGTGCCGCCCGCGCCTCGTCGGCGGGCCCTCGCCCCAGCGCCTCGGCGGCGGCGCGCACGGCGGCGACCGGGCTCTTGAGCTCGTGGACCAGGTCGGCCATGAAGGCGTGGTTCTGCCGGCTCTTCTCGGCGATGGCGCCGAGGAGCAGGTTGAAGGCGCCGGCGAGATCGCCGATCTCGTCGCGGGAGCCGGCGGCGACCGGCTCGCCGGTCAGCGGCGCCGCGGTGCGGGCGAGCACCTCGCGGCGGAGCTTCTCGATGGGGCGCACGATCTGCCGGCCGAGCCACGCCGCCAGCGCCAGCGCCGCGAAGAGGATGATGAGCGTGAGCTTGACCATGGCGAAGCGCACGTCCCAGAGGGCGCCGATGGCGCGGGGGGAGCTCTTCTCGGCGAGGACGATCCAGGTGCTCGCGGGACCCTCGACGGGGCCGTCCACCGGCATCAGGGCGTGGCAGACGAGCAGCTTGCCGGCGAGGGCCACCGCGCAGCCCGAGGCCCGGTCGCCGCGCCGCGCCGCCGCGATCTCGGCGCGCTGGAGGAGGGGCGGGCGGGTCGCGTCGTAGGCGCCCAGGCTGGGCACGCCCCCCGGGCCGAAGAAGACGTTGCCGACCCGATCGCGCAGCGAGGTCTCCGGATCGTGATCGCGCACGGCGGCGACGCGGCCGCCGGCGTCGAGGAGCGTCAGGCGCACGCCCTCGCGCCGCGCGATCTCCCCGACGACCTCGGCGGTGACCTCCCCGACCTCGACGCGGGCGCGCAGATCGCTGGCGGCGGCGAAGACGCGCCGCTCCATGCGCACGCGCTCGCCGACGCCGAAGAGGCCGGCGATCTCGACGCCGAGGATCGGCGCCAGCACCACCGCCACCACCGCCACGTAGGCGCGCCCCCGCAGCGAGAGCGGCCTACGGGCCACGATCGCGCCAGCGGTAGCCCGCGCCGATCACCGTCTCGATGCGGTCGAAGCCGGGCTCGACGGCCTCGAGCTTGCGGCGGAGGCGGCGCACGTAGGTGTCGACGAGGCGCACGTCGACGACCGAGTCCTCGCCGCGGGCGAGCCCGAGCAGCCGGTCGCGCGAGAGCACCGCGCCGGCCCGGCCCGCCAGCGCCTCGAGGAGGCGGAACTCGGTGAGCGTCACCTCGAGGAGGGCGCCGAGGTAGCGGGCCTCGAGGCGATCGACGTCGAGCTCGAGCCGGCCGGCCACGATGCCGGGGCGGGCCGCGGCGGCGGCGGCGCGCAGCTCCTGGCGGCGGAGGAGCGCGTGCACCCGCGCCAGGAGCACCCGGGTGCTGAAGGGCTTGCTCACGTAGTCGTCGGCGCCCAGCTCCAGGCCGAGCGCCTGGTCGATCTCCGAGTCGCGCGAGGTCAGGAGGATCAGCGGCACGGCGTTGCCCGCTGCCCGCAGCCGCTTGCACAGGCTGAAGCCGTCGAGGCGGGGCATGTTCACGTCGCTCACCACCAGCGCCGGCCGGTCGCGCGTGGCGCGGGCCAGCCCGTCCACTCCGTCGCGCGCCGAGGCCACCCCGTAGCCTGCGTCCTCGAAGGCGAGCGAGAGGACGTCGACGAGCGCGGCGTCGTCCTCGATCAGGAGGATGGTGCTCACCCGCCGTCCGGTCGCGACCCCGGAGCAACCCGCACCCCTGACCCAGCGAGAGGCGCGCTCTCCGCCACTCCCCCGTCGAGCGGCCCGGCGTCGGGGGGCAGCGGCGCGAGCACGCGCGGCAGCCACTTGCGCAGGGTGATGCTCACCATGGCGTCGTGGGGCATGGGCACCGTGGGGATCTCGTAGTCGAGCTCGCGGAGCACCCCCTCGGGGGCGGGCGCCTTCTTCACCTCGCGGAGGAAAACGCTCTTGAACGCGCCGAACTCGCGCTCGGGCCAGCTCTGCGCCTGCCAGGAGACCACCACGTGGGTGCGCGGCCGCACGTGCGCCAGCTCCTTGGCGAGGTCGAGCAGCATGCAGGTGTCGATGGAGAACCCCGCCAGCACCGGGGTGCGGTGGGCGTGCACGGCGCTGTTGAGGCCGCCGTGGATGTTGCAGCCGCCGCCGGAGTGGGCGGCGACGACGACCCGGGAGCGATCGAGGACCGCGGCGGAGCCCAGGCGGTCGGCGGTCTTGTCGAGGAAGGCGTCGAGATCGAACGAGGGCCACGAGGCCCCGGCGCTGGTCATGGTGTAGGGGTCGATGGAGCTCGGCGCGGCGACGATCATCGGGGGCACCAGGCCGGCCTCGATCATCTCCGAGAGGACGCGGCGCAGGTCCCCCTCCGCGCCGCCGCCCATCCAGCGGTACTTGATGCCCTCGCTGTTGTTGCCGTGGAGGAAGACCAGCACCGGCAGCCCCTGCCCGGTGAGCGCCGCCGCCTTGCGGTGGACGAAGGCGCGCCCCATCCAGCGCCGCTCCGGGTGGCCGACGTCGCGGCCATCGTAGTCGTAGTCGTAGCTGGTGCCGTCGAGCGGGGGCAGCGGCGGGACGGCCGGCTTCTTCTGGGCGACGGTCTTCACCTTGCCCGGCTTGCCCGCGTGCTTCTTCGTCCGGAGCTTGGTCTTGTGCTTGCCTTTGGGCCTGGCGGCGTGCTCGGACGGAGCGGGACCGTCGAGGGCGGGGGCGCCGAGGGCGACCGGCGGGGCGCCAGGGACCAGCACGCCCGGGACCAGCACCATGGACGCGACCGCGCACGCGAAGGCCCCGCGCAGGGCGCGGGCGGTGCGGCTCGGTCTCGGTCCCATGGGTCTGGGTATGGTAGTACCCGAGCCCGCCCGCTTCACGTACTACCGAGCACGATCGCGCCTAGCGCCCTTCTTGCCTCGGCACCTCGAGCGGGGCGCTGGCGTCCATGGGGATGGTGCGGACGCGGGCGAAATCGCGGGTGGGGTCGACCACCTTGACCTCGCCGTAGTGGGACAGCATCGGCCCCACCACGGCGGCGTCGCCGGCGACCACGATGATCTCGTGGCCGGCGCGCAGGTGATCGCTGGCCGCCTTGAGCGCGAGCGCGGGCGTGATCTCGGCGAGCTCCTTGCGGTAGCGCTCGTCGTGGTCGTCGGGCAGCCCGAGGACGTGGAGGCGGGCGACCTCCTCGGCCACCTCGCCGAGGGTCTCGAGCCGGACCGCGAACGAGTCGGCGAGGTAGCGCTGCGCGGTCTCCACCTCGGCGGAGTCCGGGGCGGTGCGGGCGAGGCGCTCGAGGTTGTCGAGCAAGCCCGCCAGCGCGAGCCCCGTCTTGGCCGTCTGCGTGCCAGCGTAGGCGACCAGCACCGAGGGCCCGTGGGCGAGGTCCGTCACCGTCGAGCGGGTGGAGTACGCGAGCGACTGCTTCTCCCGGACCTCGGCGAAGAGGCGCCCCGTCATGCCGCCCCCGAGGATCTGGTTGGCGACGGCGAACGCCGCGAACGAGGGATCGGCCGGCGCCGGCCCCAGCGCCCCCACGAAGACGTCGCTCTGCGAGCTCTTCGGCCGGTCGACGACGGTGATCTTGCGCCCCTCGGGGGGCAGCGGATCGGTGAACGAGACGACCGGCGCCTCGCCCCCCTGGAAGCCGCCGAAGGCCTTCTGCACCAGGGCCTGGGTCGCCTCCGGGGTGGTGTCGCCGGCGACGATGACCAGGGTGTTGCGCGGCACGTAGAAGCGCTTGTGGAAGGCGCGGCAGTCGGCGGCGGTGAGCTTCTTCTCGTCGTCGGGCGTGGCGCTGAACGAGGCGTAGGGGTGGTGCTCGCTGGGCAGCGAGAACAGGTCCCGGTAGAGCATCATCGACGCGCCCCAGGTCCCCAGGGTCCGCGCCGCGTCCGCGAGGCGGTCGATCTCGCGCTTCTTCAGCTTGTCGAGCTCGGCCGGGGAGAAGAGCGGCTTCTGCACCACCGCGCCGAGCAGGTCGAGCGCCTCGCCGAGGTGATCGCGGGTGACCGCGAGGGCGAGGGTGGTCGCGTCCATCTCGGTGCGGATCGAGAGCTTGCCGCCGAGCGCCTCGACGCGGGTGACCAGCTCGCGGCTGGACATCGCGCCGGCGCCGCCGTCCTTGAGGAGCTGCCCGGTGAGGACCGCCACCCCGGTGTGCTCGCCGTCGGCGGCCCGCCCCGCGCCGATCACGACGCGGATCTGCACGAGGGGGAGCGCCTTGCTCGGCAGGGTGGCCACCTTGAGCCCGCCGGGGAGCTCGGACCAGACCACGCGGGGAAAGTGGTAGGGCCGGGGGGGCGCGGAGGCGGGCGGGGCCTCGCGCACGTGCTGCGGCGTGCTCGGGGCCGTGTCGCGGACGGGGATGATCACGCCGGTCATGGGGGGCGGCGGCGCTTCGGCCGCGCAGCCGGTGAGAGCACCGATGAGAACAGCGAGACTGAACCGCGCGATCGTTCGCAGGCGCATCACGGCTTCTTCGGCTTCCTGGGCTTGGCGGCGCCCTTCTTCGGTGCGGCGGCGTGGGGGGCGTGCGGCGCGCCGTCGCCGGCGGGGTGGGGCCGGTCGGTCTTGTCGGTCTTGTCGGTCTTGTCGGCCCTGTCCTTGTCGGCGCCCTCCGCCGGGTACGTCTCCACGACCGAGCGGCGCGTCGGCCCGAGGTACTGCGCCGCCGCGCGCTTGATGTCGTCCCCGGTCACCGCGAGGTAGCGCGGCAGCTCGCCGGCGAGCAGCCGGGCGTCGCCGTGGAAGAGCTCGAGCTCGCCGAGCCTCCGGGCGCGCGCCAGGTTGCTCTGGAGCTGGAGCACGAAGCTCGCCTCCACCCGCCGGCGCACCTTGTTGAGCTCCGCGGCGGTGGGGCCGCGCGTGGCCAGCGCCTTGATCTCGCCCTCGATGAGCTTCTCGACGTCGGCCGGCTTGGCGCCGTCGGCCAGCACCGCGTCGACGCGAAAGAGGTCGGGCCCGCGCCGGTGCTGGGCGCGCGCCGAGACCCACTGGGCCAGCGCCTTGTCCCGCACCAGGAGCTGGTGGAGGCGCGAGCTCTCGCCGTCGGCGAGGATGTCGCCGGCCAGCTCGACGGCGTAGTGATCCGCGCTCCGGTCCGGTGGGATGGCCCAGCCCAGGAGGAGGCCCGGCGTGCGCGCGTGATCGTCCTTGACCACCGCGGTGCGCTGGCTGGTCTGCTCCGGCAAGCCCGGATCGACGAAGGGGGCGACGGTCGCCCGGGGGATGGCGTCGAAGGACGCGTGGACGAGCGCCAGCGCCGCGTCGGGGTCGACGTCGCCGGCGATGGTGAGGACGGCGTCGTTGGGCCCGTAGTGGCCGGCGTGGAAGGCCTTCACCCACTCGAGCCTGGCGCCGTCGAGGTCGGCCATGGACCCGATCACCGAGTGCTCGTAGGGCCAGTAGCCCTGGTACACCAGCTCGTCGAGGCGGAGGCTGCTGGGCTGGTAGGCCGCGTTGGAGACCCGCATCCGGTACTCCTCCTCGACCACCTTGCGCTGGTTCTCGAAGTTGTCCTGGCTCACGTCGAGCGAGCGCATCCGGTCCGCCTCCAGCCAGAGCCCGAGGCCGAGCTGGTTCTCCGGGAGCACCTCGAAGTAGTTGGTGCGGTCGTTGTTGGTGGTCCCGTTGAGGGTGCCGCCGTGGCCCGCGATCAGGCGGGAGTGCTCGCCCTTGGCGACGTTCCCGCTGCCCTGGAACATCATGTGCTCGAAGAGGTGCGCGAAGCCGCTCTTGCCGCGCTCCTCGTCGCGCGCGCCGACGTCGTAGACCACCGCGATCGCCACCGTGGGCGAGGTGTGGTCGACGTTGACGACCACGCGCAGCCCGTTGGCCAGGGTGGCGCGGCGCACGTCGAGCTCGAGCGCGAGGGGGGCGGTGACCGGCGTGGGCGTGGAGGTGGAGGGGGCCGCCGGCGCGAGGGGGGCCTTGCCGGCGGGGCTCTTGGGGGCCTTGCCCTTCTTCTTCTGCGCGCCCGCCTTGTGCGGCTTGGCGGGCGGCGCCGCGAGCGCTGCGGCGGAGGAGAGCGCGAGGAGCCCGACGATGAGGCCGGCCGCTCGGGAGAAGCGAGGACGGGGTGGCACGCGCGCTCGATAGCATGGTGCCGCGGGGAGGGGGAAATCCCGGGCTACGGCCGCTGCCGGACCACCCCGAGCTCGACGTGGAGGGGCTCATCCTGCCGCCACGTCGCCGGCCTTCGCTGGACCAGGCTGGCGAGCGAGCCCAGCTTCTGCCCCGCCGGGCTGGCGAGCAGGAGGGGGACGTGCTCGGGCGTGAGGAGGATCTGCTGCACCCGCAGCCCGAACGCCGGCGCCCGGGCGCCCAGCTCGACGAGCAGCAGCGCGACCTCGTCGAAGTCGACGTGCAGCTCTCCGAGCCGGCCCTTGGCGTCGATGGCGAGCCCGTAGCCAAAGCGGTTCCACGGCCACGCGGCGACGTCCCGGGCCTGCCCCTGGTCGTTCCGCAGGGGCAGGAAGACGTCCACCGAGAGCCCGTTCTCGTGGCTGTGGTGGGGCCAGAAGCTGCCGCCCTGGGGCCACCCGGTCTCGCCGACGACGAAGCGGCGGTCCGGCTTCTCCTTGGCGCGGGCGGCGAAGGCCTCGACGAGCAGGTCACGCACGGCCCCGTGGACGTACTGCCGGCCCAGCGCCGCGCCCAGGGTCGAGTAGGTGACGAAGCCGTAGCCCGAGGGAGGGAGGGGGTGCCCGTTCTCCAGGTGCCCCTGGGCGGCCGTGCCCACGCTGCGCGACACGAGCGGGCTGTCGTACACGATCCGCCCCTGGGCCACCGCCAGGGCCGCGAGCCAGAGGAGTCCGACCAGGAGGACTGCCCGCGCCGGGCGCCCGCGCAGCAGCGCGCTCACTGCGGCTCGCCGTCGCCGCCCTCGCCACCGCGGTGGGGCACGGGCGGGCGCCGCTCGAGCAGCTCGCTCGCGGCGGCGCGGACGACCGCGGGCACGTCGGGCGCGGAGGCGAGCTGCTGGAGCTCCGATCGGATCAGCAGCCGCACCATCGGCACCGCGATCTCCGGAGGCGCGCCAGGGTTCTGCACGATCGCCATGCGCACGCGCCCGCGCTGGGACCAGATCGGGTGGCGCGCCACCTCCGCGATCACCTCGGGGTAGGCGGGCCGCCGGGCGGCCATGCGGACCACGTCGTCCTCGGTGAGCCGCGGGTTCCGGAGCAGGTTCTCCACCACCATCGGGTGCGGATCGCGGAGGAGCTTGTCGAACGCGGCGCGCGAGGGGCGGCGCGCCAGGGCGCGGCGCTCGCCCAGGCTGAGCACGCGGCCGGAGCTGGAGGTGGCGAGGGTGCGCTCGTCGACGACCGGGCGGTCGGGCACGGGCTCGCCGCGGCTGCGGCGGCGCAGGAGGCGCGCCAGCGCGAGGTGCGCCGCGTGATCGGCGAGCTGGCGGAGCGCGTCGGCGAGATCGGCGGAGCTCGGGTCGGTGAGCACGGTGACGGCGGCGGCGAGCACCTCGCGCGCGATGGGATCGGCCTGCTCGGCGCGGCCGCACAGCTCGTCGAGGGCGCTGGCCACGAGGACCAGCGGACGCGCGGTCAGCTCGCTGCGCAGGTACGCGACGCGGAGGGGGATCTCTCGCAGCGAAGGCACCGAGCGCGACCAGCGGGCGGCCAGGGCGAGCACTGCGGCCTCAGCGCGGCTCGGGCGGCCCCGGGAGGCGCTCGGTCGAGAGCGGGAGTCTGGGGGCCTCCGACGAGACCAGCCCGTCGATCACCTCGAGCGCCATCTCGTAGCGGCCGAGCGGCGGCATCACGTACGCGCCGGCGACGCGGTCGCGCACGGCCGCCAGCATCTCGCGGGCGATGGCCACGCCCTCGCGCCGGGCGGCGGGGCCGCTGCCGGCCGCCTTCATGCGGGCGCGGACGCTGTCGGGGATCTGCATGCCGGGGACCTCGTTGTGGAGGAACTCGGCGTTCTTGTGGCTGGCGAGCGGGAGGATGCCGAGGAGCACGGGCAGGCCGAGCGGGGCGATGTCGGCGAGGAAGCGGTCGAGGACGGCGGGGTCGTAGACGGGCTGGGTCATCACCAGCTCGGCGCCGGCGCGCCGCTTGAGCTCGAGGCGGGCGAGCTCGCGCGGGTAGTTGAGCGCGGCGGGCTCGGCGCCGGTGGCGGCGAGGAACGAGGTGGCCGCGCCGAGCGGCTTGCCCCCGGGATCGATGCCGCGGTTGAGGCGGCTCACCAGGCGGAGGATGCCGACCGAGTCGAGGTCGTAGACCGCCGTGGCGTCGGGGAAGTCGCCCATCTTGGGCGGGTCGCCGGTGATGATGACCAGGTTCTTGATGCCCAGCGCGTGCGCGCCGAGCAGGTGCGCGACCTGCCCGAGCAGGTTGCGATCGCGGCCGCACACGTGGAGCAGGGTCTCGATCCCGAGCGCCTCCTGCATGCGCACCGCGAGCGCGAGGTTGCTCATCCGCGCCTGGGCGCGGGCCCCGTCGGCGATGTTGATGACGTCGACGCCGCCGCCGATCAGCATCCGCGCCGCCTCGATGGCGGCGCGCGGGTCGAGCCCGACCGGGGGGTTGACCTCGACCGAGACCACGAACTTGCGGCCGAGCTTGGCGGCGAACGCGCTCTTCTGCTCGCGCGGGACGATGCGGACCCCGGTCGCCTGCGAGGCGGCCCCGTCGCGAACGGCCGTGGCGGGGGCGTGGGGGGTCTGGAGGTCTCCCTCCTCCACCGTGGCCCCCGGCCATAGTGGGCCGCTGGGCTCGCTGTCGTCGAGCGCGGCGGAGGCCGAGGCGCTGCCCTCCATGCGCACCGCGGCGGCGATGCGGCGCACGTGCTCGGGCGTCGTCCCGCAGCAGCCCCCGATGAGCTTGACGCCGAGCTTGCACAGCCGCCGGGCGAAGACGCCGAAGTACTCGGGCGTGGCGATGTAGATGAGGCGATCGTCGACGCGGCGCGGGAGGCCGGCGTTGGGGATCGCCGAGATCGGCAGGCCCAGCGGGAGCAGCCGCTCCACCGCGGCGAAGACCACCTGGGGCCCGTCGCTGCAGTTGACCCCGATGACGTCGCAGCCCAGCGCCTTGAGGCGCTCGCCCATGGCTGCGACCTGGGTGCCGTCGGCCATGGTGAGGTTCTCGTCCACGGAGATCTGGGCGATGATCGGCAGGTCCCGCCCGACCCCCTGGCGCACGCCCTCGATGGCCAGCTCGATCTCCTCGGGCTGGCGCATGGTCTCGATCATGATGGCGTCGACGCCGCCCTCGGCGAGGGCGCTCGCCTGCTCGCGGAACCCTTCCCGCACGCGCAGCCGCTCCTCCTCGGAGAAGCCCGCGAAGACCAGCCCGGTGGGCCCCACCGCCCCCGCCACCCAGGCCCGATCGCCCGCCGCCCGGCGCGCCACCGTGGCCGCGGCGAGGTTGAGCTCGTGGACCCGATCGTCGAGCCCGTGCCGGGCCAGCCGGACGCGGTTGCCGCCGAAGCTGTTGGTCTCGATGACCTGGGCGCCGGCGCGCAGGTAGTCCTCGTGGATGCGCTGGACGACCTCGGGGCGGGAGACGCAGAGCTCCTCGTAGTTGATGTTGTAGAGGATGCCGCGCTCGTAGAGCTGGGTGCCCATGCCGCCGTCGACCGCCATCACCCCACGGCGGACCGCCTCGAGGAACGATCGGCCGGAGCGTGCCGCAGGCGGGCTCGAGGTGGGCGACATCGGAGGAACGGTAGGGCGACCGAGCCCCCGGCGCAACGGGCCCTGGGGGTTGGCTCGCTCGCGGCGCGCGGGTAAGAGCGGGCCCTGGAGGCTACCGACCATGGCGACCACGATTGAATTCAAGGCGAAGAGCGGCGCGGCGGCGAGCGGCGCGATCGCGCTCCCGGAGGGCTCGGGCAAGGCGCCGGGCCTGGTGCTCGTGCAGGAGTGGTGGGGGGTGAACGATCACATCCGCTCCCTCGCCGACCGGTTCGCGGCGGCGGGCTTCATCACCCTGGCGCCCGACCTCTACCACGGCCAGGCGACCAAGGACCCGGCCGAGGCTGCCCGCTGGATGAACGCGCTCGACGGCAAGCAGGCGATGGACGACATCGCCGGTGCGGTCGCCGCGCTGGCCGCGCACCCGCGCGCGAACGGCAAGGTCGGCATCACCGGCTTCTGCATGGGCGGCGCCTACACCTTCGCTGCCACGTCGGCGATCCCGGAGCTGGCCGCGGCGGTGCCGTTCTACGGCATCCCCCCGGTGGAGCGGCTCGACTTCGCCAAGATGAAGGCGCCGATCCTGGCGCACGTGGCCACCCGCGACGAGTGGGTGACGGTGGCCAGGGCGGAGGAGATCAAGAAGGGGATCGACGCCCACCACGGGTCGATGAAGCTCGAGATCTACGAGGCGGATCACGCCTTCTTCAACGACACCCGGCCCGAGGTGTACGCGCCCGCCGCGGCCAAGCTGGCGTGGGAGCGGACCATCGCGTTCCTCCACGCGCACCTCGGCTAGATCACCGAGCGAGAGCCTCGAACAGTGCGAGCATTGCCACCCGCACCGCGACCGTGAGGGAGCGGAGGCTCGGGAGGGCACCCAGGTTTGGTGCCACCGATGGCCTCCGCTCGCTGACGCTTCGCGGTGCGGGCTGCCGTTGCAGAGTTTTGCACGGTGATTGGGGACGAGGGCCGACCTCAGGCGCCGCGCTTCGTGCCCCCGAGCCGTCGGATCGCGAGCGACACCAGCACCACGGCGATGGCCGGCAGCCAGGCCCAGCGCAGCTCGCTCTCGAGGATGCGCTGGGCCGCGCGCCCGACGAACCGCCCCGGATCGAGGGGGGACACCGCGATCGGTCGCCACGGGAAGAAGTAGCGCCGCAGCCCGACCGGCGAGAAGAAGGCGACGCCCAGCCCGCCGCTGGTGAGCGCGTCGAGGACGCCGTGCGAGGCGGTCACCGCGGTGAAGAACAGGGCGCGGCCCCGGAACGCGCGGCCCCGGAGCTCCCGGTAGGCGAGCCGGGTGACGGCGAGGCCGGTGAGGCACGCGAACAGCAGCGAGTGGCTGAGGCCGCGGTGACCGAGGACCGAGCCGTAGGGAACGCCGCAGAGGAAGCCCAGCGCGTCCGCGTCGGGGAGCGCGGCGCAGCAGGCCGCCAGGAGCGCGAGGCGGCGCGGCGTGGGCGTACCCGCGTAGGCGGTGGCGAGGGCGACTCCGACGAAGGCGTGGGTGAAGACGGAGGCCATGGGGCTCGAGCCGTCAGCCCCCGTCGCCCGCCTCGCTCGCCCCGGCGTCCACCGCGATCCGCTGCCGGCACCGCACCACCGACAGGCGCATCGCCTTGCCCATCGGGCGGGCCCACAGGATGCGATCGGTGGTCGCCGCGATGGGCTCGCCCGTCCCCAGCGACGGCTCCGGTGCCAGCTCGTCGAGGAGCTCCCCCGCCGGCGTCATCGCCGCCAGCCTGGTGGCGCCGTTGACGCTCGCCAGGGAGATCCAGCCCGGGAGCAGGTCCGGCGCCCCGGCGCTGCCCGCCTCCTCGACCAGCACCCGCGGCTCGCCTCCGCCGCCGAGCCGCACCAGGGCCACGCTCACCTTGCCGCCGCTGGAGCCGGTGGGGGTGTCGTCGTCGCGAAAGGCCAGCAGCGCGCTGCCGTTCTCCCCGAGCTCGAGGTCGAAGGAGAGCACGTGCCCGCTCTTCGGGGTGATGGCGCGGGCCGCGCCGGTGGGCGTGCCCCCCTCGTCGAGGGGCTCGACCTCGATCCAGCCGGTGGTGATGGCCTCCCCCTGGTCGACCGCCTCGCCCTCGTCGTCGTGCTTGCCGTCGTCGTGCTTGCGCGCCTTCTTCTTCGCCGCGTCCTCCTCCCCGTGGGCCAGGTACGCGAGCCAGTAGCCCCCCGGACGGGTGATCAGGCGCGGCGAGCTGGCGTCCGTGCTCCGGGCGGAGATGGGCCGCGCCGGCGTGACCCCGCGCATGGTGGCGACGTCGAAGGAGGCCAGCATCACGCTGGAGCGTCGCGCCGCGTCGTTCGCCCCGGCGGGCGCGCCGAGGATGTCGTCCCAGACCACCACGGCGCGCGCGCCGGAGGCGGCGATGTCGACCGCCAGCGAGTCGTCGCGCCCCTCGGAGAACTCGGCGCCCCAGGTCACCTCGGTGCCGGTCACCCGGGCCACCCGGAGGGCGCGGCCGGAGGCGTTGGGCTCGACGAGCACGGCGAGCACCGAGGCGCCCGCGCCGGTCACCACCGGCGGGTCGAGGTCACCGCGCGACCGGCCGAGGCGCACCAGCTTGCCGCCGGTGCCGTCGGCGCCCAGCGTCGCGACCATCGCCACCGCGCCGCCCTCGGCGTCGCGGCGCGCGCCCGCCGCAAAGCCGCCCTCGAACACGGTGCCGCGGCCGATCTCGACGGCGAAGGGCGCGATCGAGTCCTCGATCTCTTCCCCTGGATCCACGGTGCCCGCGTCGCCGGCCTCGCGTGGGGGCGCGGGCGCGTCGCCGAGGATGAAGGGCTCGGCGGGGAGCTCGGTGCAGCGCGGCGGCGGGGGAGGGTGGGGGACGTCGGCGGGCTCGCCGCCCGGCTCGCTGCCTCGGATCTCGGCGCTGGACGACAGGGCGACGGTGATCGCGTCGCGGGTGGGCGAGAGGCGCCACACGGCGATTGCGGAGGCGACGAGGCCCACGATGAGGGGGATCGCCCACGGCGCGCGGGGCGGATCGTTCGGCTCGAGGCGACCCAGTGCCATGACGTGACGGGTGTTAGCGCATCCGGGGCTTCGGGGCAGCGATCTTCCGCTTGGCGCGAAAAGGGGACGGGGCTCACGCCTCCCCCTATGCTGTCGAGATGGCTTTCCGGCTCGCTCTGCGCTCGTCGGTTGTGGTGCTCCTCGGGGCGGTCCTCACGGCGCTGCTCCCCTCCTGCGGCGCTCGGGCGCCGCTCGACGGCCTGGAGGGCTACGGCGGGGGCGCCGCCTGCCAGGCCTCCGGCGTGGCCTGCGCGACCAGCGCGGCGTGCTGCGCCGGGCTCACCTGTGGGAGCGCCGGCGTGTGCGCGGCCGAGGTCCAGTGCGCGGCCGTCGGCGCGGCGTGCGCGGTCTCGGCGGACTGCTGCCAGCAGGACTGCGCGGGCGGCGTCTGCGTCGCCTCCTCGTGCGGGGCTCCCGGAGCGGCCTGCGCCACGCCGGCCGGGTGCTGCTCGGGCCTGTGCTCCAGCGGCATCTGCGGCGGCGCTTCGTGCGTCCCGCTCGGCAGCCTCTGCGCCGCCGACCAGGCGCCCTGCTGCACCGGCAACTGCAATTCCGGCGTGTGCACCACCGCCTGCGAGCCGAGCGGCACCGGCTGCTCGGACGACTCCCAGTGCTGCAGCGGGCTCTGCGACCCCTCCCTGAGCGCCTGCGCGACGTGCCTCCAGGACGGCTCCGCCTGCGCCTCGTCCAGCCAGTGCTGCGGCGCCGTCTGCGACCCGCAGGCGGGCACCTGCGGGGCGGTGACCTGCACCGACAACGGCCTGCCCTGCGGCACCAGCTCCGACTGCTGCAGCACCTTCTGCGATCCCGCGGGCAACGTCTGTGCGAGCAGCGCCTGCTTCCCCGACGGGGAGTCGTGCGCGGTGGACACCGACTGCTGCAAGGGGTCCTGCGGTCCGGTGACCATGCTCTGCGGCACCGACAACTGCACCCCCGACGGGGCCACCTGCGGGCAGGCCAACGACTGCTGCAGCCTGGAGTGCACCGGGGGCGTGTGCGGCGCCGGGCAGTGCCTGCTCGACGGCTTCGCCTGCACGACCGCGACCGAGTGCTGCAGCATGGCCTGCTCCGGGGGCAACTGCGGCGCCGGGAGCTGCCTCGCGCCCGGCTCCAACTGCACCGCGACCGGGGAGTGCTGCACGGGCCTCACCTGCGTCAGCGGCCACTGCGGCGCGGCGGTCGACGCCGGGAGCTGCCCGCTCGATCCCGGGGGGACCCCGTGCAGCGAGTGCATCGTCGAGGCCTGCTGCCAGGAGACGGAGGACTGCCTCGACGACACGCCCTGCGTCGACAAGATGCCGTGCTTCCAGAGCTGCATCGCCATGAACACCGCGCCCTCGACCTGCGCGCAGATGTGCTGCACGGATTCGACCTGCGACACGTGGACCGGGTGCGTCGCCATGAGCTGCCTCTCGCTCTGCCTCTGAGCTACAGTCGCCCTCGCGATGCCCCTCCTCGAAGGCCCCCTCCAGCCCGCGTGGATCGTCGGCCGCGCGTACGACCGCATCCTCCGCGAGATCCCCGTCGACGAGACCTGGGTGCGGGCGGTGCGGCAGGCGGCCGAGCGCGGCGCGGTGGTCCACCTGGTCCGCAACGTCTCGCTCCTCGATCTGCTCGCGCTCGACCACCTCACCCGGCGGCTGGGGCTGCCCCGCATCGGCTTCGCCAACGAGCTCGGCGGCTGGCTCGGGCCCCAGGCGCTGCGGAAGAGCTCGCCCGAGCGGCTGCGCGAGACCGTCGAGGCGGGCCGCTCGGCCCTGCTCTTCATGAAGCGCCCGCCCAGCGTGCTCTCGCGGGTGGGCGCCTCGCACCGCGGTCGCAGCGAGGGCCACGATCTGCTGCGGTCGCTGATCGCCCTGCAGCGCTCGATGACGGCCCGCGGCGCCGCCGAGATCATCATGGTGCCGCAGACCCTGGTGTGGACCTCGCGGCCCGAGCGGCTGGGCTTCTCGCTGGTCGACACCCTCTTCGGCTCCGCCGACTTCCCCGGCGAGCTGCGCGCCGCCGCCCAGCTCCTCCTCAACCACAAGAACACGGTCATCCGCGCCGGCGAGCCGGTGAGCCTGCGCGACTTCCTCGCCCAGGAGGGTCTGGCAGACGAGGGGGGCGCCGCCCGGCGCAGCGCCGAGCTCCGCCCCCGAACCCCCGCCGACGAGGTCGCCGCGCGCCGGCTCACCTACGCGCTGCTCCGCAAGGTGGAGCGCGAGCGGCGCGCCGTGGTCGGGCCCGTGCAGAAGCCCACCGACCGCATCCGGGAGGAGGTGCTCCGCAGCCCCAAGCTCCAGGCGGTGCTCCGCGATCTCGCCGGCTACGTCGGGGGCGACCCCCGGACCCCCGGCCCGGCCGACAAGGCGCTCGCCGTGCTCGAGGACAAGGCGCGGGGGATGCTCCGCGAGCTGATGACCACCCCCGATCCGGGCACGCTGCGCGGCCTCGAGACCCTCGCCGAGACGCTCGCCAACCAGGTGTACGCCGGCGTCGACGTCGATCGCGACGGCCTGGAGCGGGTGCGCGAGGCGGCGCGGCGGGGCTCGATCGTGCTCTTGCCCAGCCACAAGAGCCACGTCGACTACCTGCTGCTCTCGCTGACCATGCGCAAGAACGGGCTGATGCTCCCGTGCATCGCCGCGGGCGACAACCTGGCGTTCTTCCCGGTGGGGCCGGTGTTCCGTCGCGCCGGCGCCTTCTTCATCCGCCGCAGCTTCCGCGGCGACCGGCTCTACACCGCGGTCGTCGACGCCTACATCCGCCGGCTGATGCGCGACGGCAACGCGCTGGAGTTCTTCCTCGAGGGCGGCCGCTCGCGCACCGGCAAGCTCCTCCCTCCCAAGGTGGGCCTGCTCAACATGGTGGTCGACGCCGCCCTCGCGGTGGAGGGGCGCACCATCTCCTTCGTGCCGGTGAGCATCGGCTACGAGCGGATGATGGAGGAGGGCGCCTACGCCCGCGAGCTCTCCGGCGCGGTCAAGCGCAAGGAGGACGCCGCCGCGCTGCTCAAGGTGGGGGGCGTGCTCCGCGAGAAGTACGGGCGCGCCAACGTCCAGTTCGGCCAGGTGCTCGAGCTCTCGGCGCTGCGCGCGGCCATCAGCGGCGCCGAGGGGGGCGGCCCGCTCCCGCCCGCTCGCCGGCGCGCGCTCGTCAACCGCCTCGCCCACCGGGTGATGAGCGAGATCAACCGGGTGACCGCGGTGACCCCCGGCTCGCTGGTGGCCACCACGCTGCTCTGCCACGGGCGCCGCGGGCTCCCTCACCTCGAGCTGGTCGCCCACTGCCGCCGGCTGGTGCAGCTCGTCCAGCGCCTCGGCGCCCGCACCACGCCGTCGCTCACCCGCTCCCGCCCCGAGGGCGGCGACCCCCACGCCTCCGGCGGCGAGATGCGCGAGGCCGCCATCCGCGAGGCCGCCCAGCTCTACGTGCGCGGCGGCCTGGTGCGCGAGCACGTGCCCGGCGACACGCTCACCGCGACGGCCCGGCGGCGGGCGCGCATCTACACCGGCGACGACGTAATCTACACGGTCGCCGACGACCAGCGGCTGATGCTGGACATCTCCAAGAACATCATCGTCCACCTCTTCGTCGACCGCGCCCTGGTGAGCGTGGCGCTGCTGGCGCCGCCCGGGCCCCCCGCCGCGCGCGCGCTGGTGCGCGAGCGCGTCCAGTCGCTCTCGCGCCTCTTCAAGCTGGAGTTCATGTTCCGCGCCGACGCCCCCTTCGAGGAGATCTTCGACGACACCGTCGGCGCCATGGTGGCGAGCGGGGAGCTCGCGGTCCGGGACGACGGCCTCGAGCTCGGCCCCGGCCACGACGGCCTCGACGGCCGCGGCTGGGTGACCTTCTACGCCGCGGTGCTGCGCAACTTCCTCGAGGCCTACCGGATCGCGGCGCGCTCGGCGCGGGTGCTCCTGCGCGGCCCGCTCGCCGAGAAGGAGCTGGCCGAGAAGGCGCTCCGCGTCGGCGAGCAGATGTTCCTGGGCGGCGAGATCGAGCGGGCCGAGGCGGTCAGCCAGCCCACCCTGGAGAACGCCTTCGCCGCCTTCCTGGAGCAGGGGTACTTGAAGCGCGTCGACGGCAAGCTCGGGCTCGCCGAGTCGTTCGCCTCGGAGGAGACGGCGGCCACCATCGAGGCGCGGGTGGCGAGCTACCTGCTGCGGCGGTCGGGCGAGGGGAGCTGGTGAGCGCGCGCCTCGCCTGATCTCGCCCCCGCTTCATGTAGGATGCCGCCGCCATGCGCCGCCGGCTCCGCACCCTCGCCCTCACCCTGACGGCCTCGCTCCTCGCCGCCTGCACCGGCACCCCCAGCCCGCTGGCGCCCTCCATCCACGGCTCCATCGGCGTGCCCCACGAGGGCATGCTCACCGGCGCGGTCTCCCTGCCGAAGAGGGGCGAGGGCTACGCCCTGCTCCGCAGCAACGGCCGCAACTGGGGCAACCCCAGGCTGGTCTCCGCCATCCAGGGCGCGGCGCGCACCGTCGCCCGCGCGCGGCCCGGCGGCGCCCGCCTCGTGGTCGGCGACCTCTCGGCGCGCTGGGGGGGCGGCGCCAGCGGGCACCGCTCCCACCGCACCGGGCGCGACGCCGATCTGCTCATCTTCGCGATGACGCCCGAGGGCCGCTCCATCGAGTCGCCCGGCTTCCTCCGCTTCGGCCCCGACGGGCTCGCCCAGATCGAGAAGGGCCACTACGCGCGCATCGATCTCGAGCGCGAGTGGCAGCTCGTCAAGGCGCTGGTCACCGCCAAGGAGGCCAATGTGCAGTGGCTCTTCTTCGCCCGCTGGCTGGAGGCGCAGGTGATCGAGTACGCCCGCGCCCGCGGCGAGGACCCCGAGCTGCTCTGGTACGCCGAGAGCGTCCTGCTCCAGCCCGGCGACAGCGAGTCGCACGACGATCACCTCCACCTGCGCATCGCCTGCACCCCCGACGAGGCGGTCGCCGGCTGCCTCGGCGGCGGCCCCTACTGGCCCTGGCTCCCCGGCCTGCCCCAGCTCGCCACGCCCCCCGACGCCGAGCTCTTCCAGGCCCTCGTCGGCGATCTCCTGGCGCCGCCCGGCCGACCGTGAGCTCCGGCAGCCTGCTCGCGCTCGCCGACGCGCTCGACCTGTGCGACCGCCTGCCGGACGACGCGCGCTTCGATCTCGTCTACCTCGACCCGCCCTTCGGCGTCGGCGCCACCATGGCCGCCCGCCTCGAGCCCGGGCAGGCCCGCGGCGCGCGCAAGGCCGAGAGCGGGCCCGCCGCCTACGAGGATCGCGACGATCCCGAGGCCCTGGCCGCCCTGCTGACGCCCCGCCTCGCCGCGATCCGCGGGCGGATGACCGCGGGGGCGACGCTCTACCTGCACCTCGACCACCGCGCCGTCCACGAGGCCAAGGTCGCCGCCGACCGCATCTTCGGCCGCGGCGCCTTCCTCGGGGAGGTGATCTGGTCGCCGGGCAACGGGGCGCGGGGGGCGCGCGGCTTCTCGGTGACCCACCAGACCCTGCTCGTCTACGCGCGCCGCGCCGAGGAGCGCTCGCTGGTGATCTACAACGCCGACGACCCCGCGCTCCGCGAGAGCTACGCCGCCACCAGCCTGAAGATGCATTTTCGCAGCGTCGACGAGGAGGGGCGGCGCTACCGCGAGCGGGTCATCAACGGCAAAGCGTACCGCTACTACGCCGACCAGGGGCGGCGCCTCGGCAGCGTGTGGACCGACATCCCCGGGATGGTGGCCAACACCCCGCTGCGCCGCGAGGGCACCGGCTATCCGACGCAGAAGCCGGAGAAGCTCCTCGAGCGCATCGTCCGGGCGTCGAGCCGGGAGGGGCAGACGGTGGCCGATCTGATGTGCGGCAGCGGCACCACGGCGGCGGTGGCGGCGCGGCTGGGGCGGCGCTTCGTCGCCGGCGATCGCAGCGAGCTGGCGGTGACGCTGACCGAGGGGCGGCTGCGGGGGCAGGGGGCGGAGTTCACGCGGCTGACGGCGGTGGAGTGAGAGGCGTTCCTGCCGCCGGCTCGGCCCCCCGCTTGTAGGAGCCCGGGGTCCGGCCGGTGACGCGCCCGAAGGCGCGCGTGAACGAGATGGCCGAGTCGTAGCCGACCCGGGTGGCGACCTCGGCGATGGGGACGCCCCCCCGGATGAGCGCCCGCGCTCGGTCCATCCGCAGCCGGGTCAGGTACTCGAGCGGCGTCTGGCCGACGGTGGCCCGGAACCGTGCCGCGAACGAGGAGCGCGACATCCGGGCGCTCCGGGCCAGGCTGTCGATGGTCCAGGCATGGGCGAGGTCGCCGTGCATGTCGTCGAGAGGGCGCGCGAGCTGCGCGTCGGCGATGGCCGCCAGCACTCCGGACCGCGGCCCGTCGGCGCTCTGCAGGTAGGCCCGCACGGCCGAGATCAAGAGCGCCTCGCCGAGCCGGCGGACGATGGGGATCGAGCCTACCTCCGCCGCGCAGACCTCCAGACGGAGGAGCTCCAGGAGCGACTGCAAGCCGTGGCTCCGGCTCTGATCGACGCGCAGATGGATGAACGGAGGGAGCGCGAGCAGGAGCAGCTCGGCCTCGGCCGCGTCGACCTCGAACGCCACGCTCACCAGCGTGGAGCGGGCGCCGCCGCCCCCGTAGCGGATCAGGTACCCGTCGCGGACCGGCTCGAGGTCCGTGCAATCCACGGTGGGAGAGTCGAGCGAATCCGAGAGCGTGTACGGCTCGCCGTCCAGCACGAGGAAGAGATCATGGGCGCCGAGCTGCGTCGGCTCGGGCAGCGCGCGCGTCCGTAGCCAGCACGAGCCGGAGGCGACGAGCACGAACTTGAGCCGGCCGCGATGGGTGACGCGATGGCCCCACGGGGCGGTCGTCTCGAAGCGCGTGCACAGCGCGCTCTCGACACGGAGCGGACCAAAGAGCTGGCTGAGGGCGTCCATGGTGGGGTGGTTCTTTCCGGCATCGTCCGCCGCTTGCGCTGGACGATCGGTTCATCCATTGCGCGTTTCAGACATAGCGACTCTACAGGACGAGACCTACGGTGCAAGAGCGAACGGACGCGGAACCGACCGCGCCGCCCCGCGACCCTCGAACCCTCACCGCAGGATCTCCCATGAAAGCGATCACGACTCCCCTCCGCTCGATCCTCCTGGCCGCGCTCGGGCTCGGCGCCACGCTCGCGGCGTGCGGCACCCAGACCCCCGCCGACACGGGCAACGTCGGCGGCTCCGGCAGCACCACCGCGAGCGCGAGCGTGAGCTCCAGCGGCAGCCTCGGCACCGGCGGCGCGGCGTCGAGCCTGAGCTTCCTCGCCAGGTTCGACGCCGCGCAGTCCCAGCTCCCCGAGGGACTCTGGGTCACCGCCGACAGCAAGACCGCCTATCTGGGCTTCGCCTTCACCGGCCAGATCGTCTCCGTCGCGCTCGCCGACGACACGGTGACCGACTTTGCCACGGTGCCCGCGCCGCCCGCGGGCAAGGGCTTCGTCACCGGCATCACCCAGTCGCTCGCCGGCGACCTCTACGTGGCCGCCGCCACCGTCGATGCCGCCGCCTACCCGGGCGCCATCTACAAGCTCCCGGCCGCGGGAGGCGCGGTGACCCAGGCCTTCGCCGCGGATGCCGCCTTCCGCGCGCTCAACGGGCTGCTCTTCGACGAGGCTGGCAATCTCTTCGTCACCGACTCGGTGGTGGGCGCGATCTTCAAGATCAGCCCGGATGGACAGACGGTGACCGACTGGCTCACCGATCCGCTGCTCCTCGGCGACGCCTCCGCGACCAACCCCTGCAAGACCCCGCTCGGCATCCCGTTCGGCGCCAACGGCATCGCGCTCTCGCAGAAGGCCTTCTACGTCACCAACAGCGACAAGGCCACGCTGGTCCGGATCCCGATCCAGGCCGACGGGTCGGCGGGCGCCGCGTCGGTGTTCTCCGCGTCGGACCCGGCGACCTGCCTGCCCCTCCACGGCGCCGACGGCATCACCGTCGACGCGGACGGGAGCTTCTTCATCGCGGGGGACGGGGGCAACTCGCTCGTCCACGTGGGCACGGAGGGCAAGGCGACCGTGCTCTCCCAGGGCGGCCTCTTCGACGGCCCCGCGAGCGTCTCGCTCGGGACGCTGGGCGCGAAGAAGTACGCCTTCCTCTCCAACTTCGGGATCGGTTCGTACCTCGAGAAGAAGACCCCGCAGGTGGGGCTGCTCTCCTATGGTCCGCTCCCCTGAGCCTGCTGGTCGTTCACCGCTGCATTCCTCACCGAAAGGCACCTCCCATGAAGCTCTATTTCTCTCCCGGTACCTGCTCGCTCTCTCCCCACATCGTCGCGCGTGAGCTGGGGATCGACCTGACGCTGGTCAAGGTCGACCTGGCGTCGAAGAAGACCGCCGACGGTCGCGACTATGTCGCGATCAACCCCAAGGGCTACGTGCCGGCGCTGGAGCTCGACGACGGCCAGATCCTCACCGAGGGGACCGCGATCGTGCAGTATCTGGCCGACCAGGACCCGGGCGGCCGACTGGCGCCGCGGTCGGGCACGATCGAGCGGTACCGTCTGCAGGAGATGCTCGCGTACCTCGGCACCGAGCTGCACAAGACCTTCGGTCCGCTGTTCCGCCCCGGCGTCTCGCCCGAGGTCCGCGCCGAGAGCGTGGCGTACCTCGCGAAGCGCTACGCGCCCATCGAGAGGCAGCTGGCCGGGGGAGCATGGCTGTTCGGGGAGGACTTCACGATCGCCGATGCCTACCTGTTCGTGGTGACGAGCTGGGCCGGCATGGTGAACGTGGATCTCACCTCGTTTCCCAACCTGCGCGCCTTCCAGAGCCGCGCGGCCGCCCGCCCCGCCGTCCGCGGCGCGATGGTCGCCGAAGGGCTGCTGGTGGCCGGCGCCTGACCAGGGCAGGAGGTCGCCGCCGCCGCCGCCGCGTCGCGACCCGCCACGAGAAGCGCGCTGCGAACTCCCTGGCCATGGTCACGCTCGCGGCTGTCCGGTTGTGGTTGAAGGGGTTTGCCGACACGCCCTAACCTCCCCGAGGCAACAACGCGTCCGCCCAGAGGCAGAGACGATCCTCGGTGTTCTCGTAGGTCGTGTCGGGCGTGCGGACCGAGCGGTTCGCCCACACGCACAGGAGGATTCCCCTCTGGCCGCAGCCGCTCACATCGAACGCGTCGGCTGGTTTTGAGGACTTCACCGCGATCTGCACGTTGCCTTGAGACGTGAACTGCATCATCGTGGGCTGATACGACAGACCCTGCGCCGGCCGCGCGGTGGTGCTGATCTGGTCGGCCGGGCACTTGAAGGCGATCGCGGCGCGCCGCCGTGCCCGCTCCACCATGGTGCGAGGGCATGCCGCTGGACCGAGGCAGTCGTAGTTTTCAGCCGTGTTGTCGCTCTTCGCGGTCCACCGAGGGACCCTGGGAACCGGTTTGGGAGCCGGAGCCGGAGCCAGAAGCGGAGGCGGAGGCGGAGGCGGAGGTGCGTGAGTCGCGCAGCCGAGCACCATGAGCGACGGGAGAACAACGAAGAGGAAGCGCATCGTGGCCCCTTGGGCAAAGGTCGGGGTGGATGGGGAGGTTACCTCGTGGCAGCGCCGTCCAGGAAGACGTCGCCGAGCATCACGACGTTGCCATGGATATGAACGTTACCGGAGATGTGGATACCCGGCAGGATGTCACACGCCGCTCGATCGCCGCGCATGCACTGCGTGCGCTGCTCCTCCAGCGAGACGGTCGGTGCCGCTGCGGGCTCGACCTGGGCCGGCGGGGCCGGGGGCGGGGGGGCTGGCTCGAGCCTTCTCGACGCGAGCCGCCGCGCATTGACGCAACCTGCCACGGCACCGCCTCGACACGCTTGGGCATAGAGCTCCGCGGCCCGCTCCTCAGATGCCTCCGGCACCAGGGCTGCCTCGACCATCGCGCCCAGGTTGTTGCAGCTCGGGGCGTCGGCGCCGTCACACGCTGCGCGGCACTGCGCCTCGTCACCGAAGCTGCACGTGCGCGGAGCAGCGGTGGCCTGGACCTGCACGACGGTCGGGGTGGCTGGCTCGACCCTGCTGGCGGCGCAGCCGAGGGAGCCGAGCGCAACCAGGACGAGGGCGAGGCAGTTCACGGCGGGCGGCGCTTGCACGCTTCGAGCCAGGGGCGGTGCTCGCGTGGAAGGCCCAGAACGGGCCGAGCACCTGGCTGCTGCCGCAAATTGCTTGAAGGTCATGCAACGGCGTTCCACACCTCCCCGGCGACGCGCCGGGGGTGGTCCCCCGGCCTCCGACGAGCTCGCCGCCGGCGACGTCGAGGAGCTCGACCAGGGCGACCACCAGGAGCTCGCCGTCGGCTTCCGGTCCCTGCACCAGCCCGCGGGCTCCGCTCCTGGCCACCAGGGCCCGCGGGCCTTCTCGCTCACTCACCGGGGCGGGCGCTCCGGCTCCTGGCCGGGCCTACGGCTTCTTCGCGGGGGCCTTCGCCGCGTCGGGGGGGCTGAACGTCATCGGGTACACCACCGCGACCGTCCCGCCGCCGTCGGGCTCGGGGAAGCTGAGCCCCGCGAAGCCGCGGGCCACGCAGGTGACCAGCTTCGGGTCGGGCAGCGTCGATCCGCCACCGTCGCCCACCGCCGAGACCGTCCCGTCTTTCTCGATGGTGAACTTGACGGACACCGTGCCCTCGAGCCTGCTGTTGGCGCGGAGGCCCTCCTCGTAGCAGAGGCGGAAGCGCCCGAAGGTCTGCCGCACGATGCGCTGGACGACCTCGGGGGGGAGCGGGCCGCTCACCGTCACCGCGCCGATGCGGATCTTGGGAGGGTTGCCGCGCGGGCCGCCGGGCTCCATCGCGGCCTTGAGCGCGCCGGGCGACCCGTACTGCGCCGCCTCGATCAGAGCCTGCGTCCGCGCTACCTGGCCATCGGTGGCCTTCGGTGCGGGAGCGCCGGGGGCCGGGGGCGGTGAGGCGGGATCGACGGCGACGGGAGGTGGGGCCACGGTCGCGCTCGGCGCGATCGGTGCGACAGGGGCCGGCTCCGCGCCGGCGCAGGCGAGGGGGGCGAGCGAGAGGGCCAGAGCCAGAGCGCGCTTCATCCTCCCACGGTGCCTCCCCGGCGAGCGCCCGGTCAAGCTCCCGCGCGGCCGGCGGGCTCTGCTCCTGGCCCACCACGCTCGCGGCCGTCCGGCTGTGGTTGAAAGGGTTTGCCGATACGCCCTGATGCCGCGGGGTCGCGCCGGTCTCGGGGACGGGCTCCCGCCCGAGCGCGAGCAGACAGGCCCGGAGCTCTTCCGCGCACTCCGCGCACACCTGGAGGACCCTGGCGCGTGCTGCGCGTCCCGGATCGTTGGAGAGGGTGAGGAGCCGGCTCTTACGTCGATTCTTCGAGCACCTCGGCGACGGCGGGCCGCAGGAGCGGGAGAAGGTCCTGCTCGAACCAGGGATTTCGACCAAGCCCGAGGTGGTTCCGCGGGCTCGGGTGGGGCAGGGGACCAGGCTGGAGCTTCAGCGAGTGGACGCTCGACAGGGTGGGCCCCGAGGGGCCCATCGTGTGCAACGAGGTCTTCAACCGCCGGTGGAAGGACGGCAAGGTCGTCGCCCGGGCCGACCTATCACCGCATCCGGACCGCATCGGGCGTGTTGATCGAGATCGACGACGGGCGCCGATCCCTGCCGTCGCTGGCCTCGGCCACGCGCTCCGTCTCAGAACGTCCAGCCGAGCGATCCACCCCACGGCGGCGGCTGGTGGCCGCGAGGCGCGAGAGGCCCGAACGAGACGGTCGGAGCCGCGGACGGCACGCCGGTCGGCCCCTTCGGAGGCAAGGCCCCGACGACCCAGAGCGGGATGCCGACCGCCGCGAAGAGCACGCTGGCGGGGGGCAGCGCCACCAGGCCGACGAGGGCCCCCGTGTTGTAGCCATCGCCGGCGGAGCCGCCGGTGGCGAAGAGCACCACCCCCGTCACCAGGGTGACCGAGGCCAGCGAGGTCAGCACGATGCCGGCGACGCGCATCCTGTCGTTGCGGTATCCCTGCGGTATGTGGGGGGAAAGCCGCGGCTCCCGCGAGGGCGGCGGAGGGCTGTTCCAGTCGACGGCGATCGAGCTCTCCTGTCCGGAGCTCAAGGTCGCGTCCACCGTGCGCCACGCGGAGCCACGCGAGACCCAGAGGTGATGCTCGCCCGCGAGCATCGGCCGGTGGACGATGGGACCGGGGCCGAGCGAGGTCGCACCGTCGGACACGTGATCGCACGAGGGCGAGCACACCAGGGTGAGCCACCCGCCCCCCGGCTCTGGCGCCTGCGGTGGCTCCACGGCGGACTGCTGCGCTCGGGCTATCCCGGCGCTGAGGAACGCCGCGGCGCCCAGATGAAGAGCGTTCCATTTCATGTGCTCGAATCCTCTCGGGGAAGCAAGGTACAGCCCACGGAGACCACGGCCTGCGGAGCCTGTCAACGTGATTGAGACCCGGCCCTTGCCGCAAGGATGGTCGATGACGGCGGGCGCGTAGAGAGGGCAGGCGGCTATCGACGGATCGACGGGGCGGTGTACGCTCTCTACGTCGCCGCCATCGACGAGGTCGCGGAGGCGGAGCACGACGGGTTCCTGCGGCTGTTCAGCCGCCTTCCGGGCGCCGACCCGGAGGCCTCGCGGTGGGTGAGGCGCTGGATGAAGGAGGCGACGATGACGCAGAAGCTAGAGGACATCCCGGGCTGCGACGACACTTCCTGGCCACGTGCAACCACCAGAAGATCTGGAAGATGGACGCAACGACGCAACTGGTCACCAACACCTGCCTGTCGCTGAGGTTGCCCGAACATGCGCCGCACAATCGCCGGAGAGAGTGGGCCATGGTGAACGTGAAAAGCCCGCCAATCAGGGAGACCAGCGTCCCACCCAGAACGGGGTAATCGGTGACCGAAGGCGTCCTCATGCGCACGCCTCTAATCGAGCCCGACGACCGTGCACGGAGGAGTGAGAGGTTAGCAGTCCCGGAAGTGAGCCTGCTCTCTGCAGCTCGGCGGATACCTGTCCGCCACCTCAGACACCCTCCCCAGCGCACCAGGCCCTGGCGGCGCACGCTCCACCACCGGCCGCGTGTCGGCGTGGCCGTGGCCGGTCCGCCCGTGCCCCGATCCGGGGTCCGACCCGGGACACGGGGAGGCCGGGCACGGCCACGGCCACGCCCACGGGAAGCGGCCGCTCAACGCCCATGCCGCCCCCCCGCCACCCCCACCCG
>Ga0302279_10001425_pt1 | contig 33761 bp, 24 predicted proteins | sample III_Bog_N3_3_FD_194541 | JGI IMG/M metagenome (GOLD analysis project Ga0302279, IMG submission 194541) | Peat permafrost microbial communities from Stordalen Mire near Abisko, Sweden - III_Bog_N3_3 | ecosystem: Environmental > Terrestrial > Soil > Wetlands > Peat | place: Sweden: Abisko...
CCGGTTGAGAAGGTCGGTCTGCAGCGCGGCGGGCGTGAGACCCGCCGCGGTCACCTCGCCGACAATCGGCAGCGTGATCCGGCCATCCCTGCGGATCTGGAGGGCCTCCGGGGGATTCAGGTCGGGCGCGCCCGGGAAGGTGATCTTCAGCACGTCGCCCTCGTGCAGCGTGAGCGCGGCTCCGTCGTTGCCGGTGGTCGAGGCCACCGGGGCCGCCGACTGGCAGGCGGCGAGCAGGGCAAGCAGGGTGATTGCGGCCAGGGCGCGGGCCGTGGCGGGCAGGCGAATCGTGCGTGGTGATCTCATGGTGTTTTTTGCGTCTATGCGGTTTGCTGCGCGCGCGGATGGGCGGTGCCGGGTTTTTGTATCCCGAACTTCTCCATCAGCTCGTAAAAGGTGGGGCGGCTTATTCCCAGGTCGGCCGCGGCGGCTGAGATTTTTCCGGAGTGCCGCGCCAGGGCGTCGATGACCATGCCGCGTTCAAGGGTCTCCCGCGCCCCCTTCAGCGAAGCGGATGCGCCCGGCGTCGCGGGCTGGCCCAGGTCGAGGTCCGGGGCGGTCACCCGCCGGCCGCCGCTCATGATCACGGCGCGCCTCACGCGATTCTGGAGCTCGCGCACATTGCCCGGCCACGTGTGAAGCCGAATGGCGCGGAGCGCGTCGTCCGCGAAGCTGAGCCCGGGCTTTCCGGCCTCGGCCCCGATTTTTTCCAGGAGGCCCCGCGCCAGCAGTTCGGTGTCGTCGCCCCGCTCCCGGAGCGGCGGCAGGATGATCTGGATGACCGCCAGCCGGTAATAGAGGTCCTCCCGGAAGGAGCCGTCGGCCATCCGCTTCCTCAGGTCCGCGTTGGTCGCCGCGAGCACGCGGGTGTCCACCTTGATTTCCTGCCGGCCGCCGACCCGCTCGATGCAGCGCTCCTGGAGAAAGCGCAGGAGCTTCACCTGGAGGGCCGGCGGGATCTCCCCGACTTCGTCGAGAAACAGCGTCCCGCCCTCCGCTCCCTCGATCCGGCCCTTGCGCTGGGCGTGGGCTCCGGTGAACGATCCCTTTTCATGCCCAAAGAGCTCGCTTTCCATCAGGGCCTCGGGGATCGCCCCGCAGTTGATGGCGACAAAAGGCCCCTGGCTGCAGCCGCTCAACCGATGAATCGCCCGGGCGGTCATCTCCTTGCCCGTTCCGCTTTCCCCGAGGATGAGGACCGGAGCCTCGGTGTTCGCGACCTTGCGGATTGAGGCGAAGACCGCCTGCATCGGGGCGCTCGCGCCGAGGAAACCCTCGAAGGCGTCGCCCAGCGAACGGCCCTGGGCCTCCCGGAATTCCCGCTCGAGGCGGGACACCTGAAAGCAGCGCCGCAGGAGCAGCTTGAGCTCGGCCGGGTCCACCGGCTTGCCCAGAAAGTCATAGGCCCCGGCGCCGATCGCCTGGAGGGCGACGGCGCGTTCGGCCTGGCCCGTGATGACAACGACCTTGGCCATCCCGTCGATGGCGAGGATCTCGGCGAGGGCGCGGAGGCCCTCCTCCGGTGTGCCCGCGCGGGGAGGGAGGCCCAGGTCGAGCAGCACGACCGGGGGATGCACCCTGCGGAAGGCCTCGATCGCGCCGTTGCGATCCTCCGCGGGCACGACGTCGTAGTCCGCGGCGAGGGCCCAGCGCATCTGGGTGCGGATTTCGTCATCATCGTCGACGATCAATAGTGGGGGTTTCATCCGATTGGCTGGGGGGCGGTGCACCCGCCCCTCTCAAGACAGACCCGGTTGGCGCGGGGGCGGTTCGGCGCGCGGGAGGGATTGGGAAGATATAGGTCGGAACCCCGGTGGCTTTTTCCCGGTCAAACCTAGGCGTGGCCGGTGCGGTCAAGCGGCAGCATCACGCGGAAAGTCGTTCCGCGCCCGGGCTCGCTGGCGACAGAGATCCTGCCGCCGTGCCGCTCAACGATCATGCGGCTTTGGAACATACCTATCCCGAGGCCGTTTTTCTTGGTGGTCTGGAAAGGGCGGAAGAGCGAGCGCGAGATGAAGTCGGCGCTCATGCCGCATCCCTGGTCGGCGACCGACAGCACTGCGTAGCCCGGCTCCGCGGAGACCGCGACGCGGACCTCGCCCTGGCCGCCCATGGAGTCCCTGGCATTGAGGACCAGGTTGGTCACCACTTTGCCCATCTGCTCCCGGTCGAGGCTCAGCGTGAGCGGAGGGGACGGCTCGGTGGCGACCCGAAACCGGGGATCGGACTCAAGGCCGGCGATCGCCTCGCGAACCACGGCGCACAGGTCGGATTCCGCGGGCCGGATCGCCAGCTCGTGGCGCAGGAGGGAGAGCCGGCCGATGACGTGGTTGATGTGGGCCACCGACTTTGAGATCCCGCGCAGGGCGTCCTCGCGGAAGGCCGGGTCGTCAAAGTGGACCGGCAGGTTCTCAAGCATCAGCGCGAGGGTCGAGGCGGCGTTCTTCAGGTCGTGGACAAAGAATGCGGCCATCACCTGGAAGGCCTCGAGCTCGCGGGCCTGCAGGAGGCGCTGGGCCTGCCGAACGTTGGCCATGCTCGCGGTGGCGTGGTCGCCGACGCACACGAGCATTTCCAGGTCCTGGGTCGAAAAGTCCGCGCCGCCCACGCGGTCCCCCAGGATCATCAGGGCGGCGACATCCCCGCGCACGATCATGGGCAGGCAGACGCGGCTCCCCGCCTTCGGGAATTCGCTTGGAAGGAGCCTGCGGAGCGCCGGTGCCCACCCGCCGGGCAGGGCCTCGATGCCGACGGGCTCGGGGTTTTCCCGGAAGTACCCGAGGATGGCCGCCGTTTCGGTCTGCGGCGGGACGAGCCCGAGGCCCCTTTTCTCGGAGAGGGAGGTCGACGCCGCGAGCGAGAGCCTCCCGTCCTCGACCAGCCAGATGGCCACCGAGAGGGCCTGGAAGACCTCCGCGGTGAGGTCAACGAGCGACCGGCAGAGCGCGACCGGATCGCGGGCCGGGGCGACCTCGGCAAATTTCCGCCACACCGTCCGGTAGTCGTGGGACGGGCGCTGGAAATTGCGGCTGACGAATCCGCGGAGGCGCCGGCGCAGGCGGTCGGATTGGAGGAGCACCACCAGCAGCACCAGCGAGAGAAGGGCCAGGAAGGACTCGAGCGCGAAGACGTTCCCGCCGCCGAGACGGGACACTCCGATCGCGCAGATGCCGACCGCCACCAGGTAGATTCCCGCAAGCAGCACGGTGACCGAACCCTGCAGGAGCGAGCGGGAGGGATAGACATCCAGGTCGGCCATCCCGGAGCGGAGCGACGAGCGGAGCATGAGCAGGGCGGCGACCAGCACGGTGGCGGCGTCGAGGCTGTCGAGGGAGGTGTCAGTCCGGCGGAACAGGAGCGCCTGGCTGGCCAGGAAAGCCTGGACGAGCATGACCAGGCCCACGCCCATCAGCATGTACTTGATCCGCCACCGCACGGTGCCAACCGAGGCCCGATAGGTCCGCTCGATGTTCATGAGGACCAGGACCGCCCCCACGAGGACAAGCAGGCTCAGGCCGACGCCCGGCAGGCCCAGGCCGAAGGTCCATGGGCCGCCGACGGCCCCCTCGTGCAGGGAGACGATCAGGCTTCCGCGAAAGGCGAGCGCGACGGTCAGCGGCAGCAGGAAGGCGGCGCCCAGGAGAATGCGCCCCTTCGCGAGGAAGGCGCGGGCCTCGCCCCGGGCGTAGCCCAGGCTGAACAGCAGCCAGAATCCCGGGAGAAAGGCGAGGGCCGTCAGGCGCCCCTGTTCCCAACCGACCCGCGCGGCAAGCCCGAGCGGGCCGCGGGCCGCCAGCCCGGCGCAGGCCTGGGCCGCCGCAAGGGCGAACATGGCCGCTGCGAACGCCCAGTCGGCGGCGAGCCGCCGGCGGCGCGCCAGCACGCCCAACGCCATCGCGCTTGCGCCGACGGCGCTGGCGAAGGGGAGGAGTGAGGTGAGGCTCATGGGGTGCAAAAAGGCCGCACCGGCTTGCGCCGGTGCGGCCCTGAGGGGCGCGATGACTTAGGTGCGGCTTAGGCGATCGCCGGCGCAAGCGTGCGCCTGCGGGCGAGAACGACGCCGAACCCGATCCCGGCAACGCCGAGGAGGATCAGCATGGCCGTCGTCCCGCTGTCCGGCACCACGGAGGCGGCTCCGAAGGTGAAGGTCGGGCTGCCGCCCACCGTCGTGTCGGTGATGCTCCAGCTTCCGGCCGTGTTCTGGAAGCCGGTGATGCTCGCGATGCCCGTTCCCGTGATATTCAGGAAGTTGGCATTCTGCGCGGCGACGACGATCGACGTCGCGGTGAAGCTGTAGGTCACACCCGCGTAGGTGAGGGTCCACAGGGGCGTCACACCGGCGGCGTTGAACGCGAAGGGCGTGAACGTCACCGGGGTGATTGCGGGGATTGCGGCGTAGGAACCGAGCTCCAGCGGCACCACGGTCGTGCCGACGATCGTCGTGAAGGAGGTCGCGGTCGCCAGATTGCCGGAATTGGTGGTCGCCTCTCCGTTAAAGTTGATGGTGCCGGTGATGGGCGTGGCGCGGGCGACGCCGGTGCTCAGGGCGAATGCCAGGAGCAGCGCGCCGAAGCCGGTGGTGATTGAGATGATTTTCTTCACGGTGTTTTTTTCCTTTGTCCTGTTCAGTTTTGACCGGTGAATCAGGGAGACTCGTTTGCGGCCAGCGATGAAATAGCACGGGTCGTGCCACGGCCCAAAAGGCGGTTTTTACGATATGTAAACTGTTATTATGAAACTGGTTGTAAAAACACGTATTTTAACGGGCCTTTTTCGGACCCGGGAAAGTGTAAGGATTCCCGACACCTTCGTAAGCCGTCCCGACACCCCGTGATCAGCGGTCCGCCAGCGCCGACCGGGCCTCGGCCGCAAGCCCGGAGCGCGGGTCCAGCGACAGGGCGCGCTGCAGTGTTCCGCGGCTCGACTTGTCGCGGAGGCGGTACTGGGCCATTCCGAGGTAGAACATGAGGTCGGCGTCGTCGGCGCGCCGGCTGGCGCTTTCCTGGAGAAGGCCCGCCGCGCGTGTGTAGTTACCCTGTCGATACAGAAGGATGCCGTAGGCCTTGGCCAGTCCGGGGTCGTCCGGGTAGGTTTCCCGCGCCGCGGCGGCCAGGCCGAGCGCCGTCCCGTCGTCCCCGGGATTGGCCGCGTCGAGGACGACCAGGTTCCTCGCCGCGGGGGAGAAGTGCGGATCGGCGGCCAGCGCGGAGGCAAAGGCCGCGCGGGCCGCGGCGGGATCGCCGGCCCGCAGCGCAATGGCGCCCCGCGCCATGAGCGCCGCGACATTTCCCGGTTCGGCCCGCAGCGCCACCGCCACGCGAGCGTCCTCGCCCGCGGAGCGATGATCCTCCAGCCCGATGAGGTCGAGGAGGCGGGTGGCCTCCGCCGCGCGTGAAAAGGGCCCGGGCAGCGCCAGGACCGTTCGGATCGCCTCCGCGGCCTCGGGCACGCGGCCGACCGCGAACCAGGCCTTCGCCAGGTCAAAGAGGATTTCGGGATCCCCGGGCCGGCGGCCGGCGGCCTCGGAGAGAAGGCTCACCGCCCACGGGTAGTCGCCGGAGCGGTAGGCCAGGGAGGCGAGGACCCGGGCGGCGGTCGTGTCCGCGGGGTCCAGGGCGCGAGCGGATTTGGCGAGCGCAAGCGCATGGTCGGTGTCGCCCTTCGACGCGTAGAGGCGCGCGAGCCTTGCCAGGGCGGGTTCATTGGAGGGGTCCTGGGCGAGCAGCGCCTCGGAAACGGCGATCGCCTTGTCCGGCGCGCCGTCGCGCTCATAGAGGGCGGCAAGGCGGGACGCGGCCGCCGGATCGTGCGGATCCTTCGCGGCCGCCTTTTCGAGGATGGCGCGGGCCGATGGGCCCGCGGTTTCACCGTCGATGGACAGGACGGCCAGGCGCTCCCTGGCCGCGGGATTCCCGGCAAAGGCGGGGTCGATCCGGAGGGCCCGGTCCAGGGCGAGGCGGGCGGCGGCGTCCTGCCCAAGCATGGCGAGGTTCATTCCCAGGTGAAAGGCGATCAGGGGATCGGACGGGAGGGCGTCGGAACTCTCCTTGAGAAGGGACTGCGCCCACACGTATTGGCGGTTGCGGTACAGGACCCAGCCGAGGGTGTCGGCCACGCGGGGTTCCTGGGGCATCAGCGCCCGGGCCCGACGGGCCAGGCCCAGTGCATCCTCCAGCCGGTCGGGCCGGTCCGCGTACAGGCAGGCGAGATTGTTCAGGGCGGGGACAAAGCCGGGGTCGATGGCGATCACCCGCTCATAGGATGCCTGCGCGGCCGCCGGGTCGTTTTCCCGCTCCTGGGCCACGGCCATGAGCATGAGGGCCTGCTTCTGGTCCGGAATACGGGCGATCATCTCGTGGAGGTCGGCCAGCGCCTTCTTGTCCTGGCGGGTGTCCGCATAGAGTTCGGCCAGGAGGAGGTAGGGGAGCGACTCGCCGGGCTGCAGCTTGATCGCCTTGCGCCAGGCCTTCTCCGCTCCCGTGCGGTCCCCTTCGGCCAGGAGCACCTTGCCGAGGAGGAGATTCAGTCCGGGTTGCGAGGGCTTCCGCACAAGCTGGGCGGCGACCCGGGTGGCGGCAGCGGAAGGATTGCCGTTCACGAGGTCGAGATCGACGCGCTGCTCGAGCGCGAGCGAGGAGTCGCGGTCCAGGGCGAGCGCCTGGTCGAGATAGCGCCCCGCATCCTCCCGATGGTTCTGGCGCAGGAGGATCATCCCCGTGAAGAGCCGCGCACGGGGATCGGCCGGCGCCTCCGCGGCGAGCTGCCGGTAGATGGCGAGCGCGTCGTCCAGGTTGCCCAGGACGATGTAGGCATGCGCGAGCAGAAAGCGGGGCTGCGCCAGGTCGGGGCGCGCCTTGACCACCTGCTTCAGGAGCACCACGGCTGCGGCCGGATCGCCGGCGTCGATCCGGATCTGGGCGAGGAGGACGGCCGCGTCGATGAACCGCGGGTTCCACAAGAGCGCCGTGGCCAGGCTTCCCGCGGCCTTGTCGGGGGCGCCGATGGCCAGGTAGGCCTGCGCCAGTTCATAGGCGATCAGGGGATTGCCGGGGCGGATCCCGCGGCTCCCGGTCAGGGCGGCAATCGCCTCCGCGGGCTTTCCGGCCGCGATCCTCAACCGCGCCCAGAGGAGCAGGGCGTCCGGGTACCCGGGATCGCGCTCCAGCACGCCTGCAACGAGCGCCTCGCTCTCGGCGGGCCTCTTCTCCGACTCGTCCAACTCCGCCAGCAGGACGGCCGAGGGAAGGAATCCGGCGTGGCTGGCGGCCATCTCCTGGAGGATGCGCCTGCCGGCGGCGCGGTCTCCGGACTGAAGCTTGAATTGCGCAAGCTGAAGGGCCTTTGCCGGGCGGGACGGCGCGCGCTCCATCGCGAGGGCAAACTCCCGGCCGGCCCCGGGCGAATCGTTCTGGATCCATCGCAGCGCGGCGAGCGCGGTGTGGGCGTCGCTTGAGGCCGGGTCGATCGAAAGGGCGCGGTTAAAGAGGGCATCGGCCTGGGGAAAACGCCGCTGGCGGAAATCGAGCGTTCCCAGGGCGATCAGGGTGGGAGCGGCACCCGCGGCCGGGGGAGGAAGGCTCCCGATGCGCACCCGGGCCGCCGCTATGTCGTCGGGCGCGACCGCGGACTCGGCCAGGAGGAGCGCCGCCTGGCCGTCGGCGGGCCTGCGGGCGAGGATGAAGAGCGCCTCGTCCCGGGCATCCCGAAAATTCCCGAGGCCGAGAAGGTACAACCCCATCCTGAGCCTCACATCGAGGTTGGCCGGGTCGAGGCGACGCGCCTCGACCAGGAACGCGAGCGCGGTCCCCTGGCGGCCCTGGTCGAAATACACGATGGCCAGCCGATCAATCGCCCGGACGTTCGGCCCGCCGGCGCGCAGGACCCCCAGGTATTCGATTTCCGCGGCGTCGATGCGGCCCGCCGCATAGTCCCGGTCTGCCCGCCGCAGGAGGCGGGCCCTCCGCGCGCCGGGCGCGTAATGGAGGGCGAGGAAGGCGAGGATTCCAATGGCGCCCAGGAGGGCGCAGGTGCGGATTATTGTTTTCATGTCAAGTGATGGCGGGTTTTGCGTTGGAAACGGGAACAGCCCGCTCGGCCCGGATCAGGAGGAGCAGCAGGACGACGAGCGGCCCGAGGGAAAGAATGAAGAAGATCCAGCCGCCCTCCCGGTGGATGTAGGAGTCGATCATGCGGGGCCCGACCCGCACGCAGAGTTCACCGATCGTGAGGATCCGAAACCCATTCCGGATGATTCCCACCGGCAGGGTCGCCAGGCTGAGCGCGGCCCGCCTCCAGGGGGAGCGGAGAAAGAGAAATCCCGCGGGAAGGCTGGTGATGAAGAGGGAAAGGGTTGAGCGAAGGCCGCTGCACTGGGGGGCCACTTCCAGGTTCATGCCCGGAAGCTGGAATCCCAGGTCGCCCCGGTTGAGAACCGGCATGCCGGCCCAGTCGAAGAAAACGGAGGCGACGGCCGCCGAGCTGTGCTGGAGGAAGGCCTCGAGGGCGTTTGACACGGACATGGGGAGCGGGGCCAGGAGGACCAGGAATGCGAGCGGGAAGGCCAGCGACCTGAAGGTCCGGCGGCCGAGGAACCAGCCGCAGAGGCCCGAGAACAGCAGGCCGAAGGCGAGGGCGGCGACGGCCAGGAGGTCGGGCGGCGGTCCGCCGCGCCCGGTGGCCGCCGCAATCCCCGCAACCGCGGCAAGTGCGACGCCCATCGCCAGGAGAATGACGGCAGCACGGCGGGCGGGCGGGGAGGGGCGCGACGGGGAGGGGGCGTGCGGTTGGGGCTCCCGAAGCCACGCGAGGCCAACGCTGATCGCGGGGATGACCAGGATGTACGAATAGAATTCACTGCCCAGGGCGAAACGCCCGAGCCGGTAAAGGGGGATTGCGAAGCAGAGGATCAGCGCGGCAAGAGCCGGTAGAAGTCCCCGGGGCGGCGAGCGAAAGGGTTGGGGCTGCAGGTTCATCGGGCTCAATACCGATACTGGACGGTCAGCCCGGTCTGGCCGCTCGAGAAGGCGAAGCCGGCGGCGCTGGAGGCGTTGCGGAGGCTCGAATACTGGGCGGACAGGCTGAGCCGGCGAAACAGGACGGTGCCCAGGCTGAACTGATAGGTGGTCGAGCCGTCGTTCCGGAGGTCGGCCGGGTTTCCCGAGGTCGAGAGATAGGCCACCTCCTCGCGCCCGACCGCGGCCCCGATGAAGAAATGCTGCAGGACCCGCTGCTGCAGGCCGAGGCTCAGCGTGGTCACGCGGTCAACCTGGCCCTCGGCGTAGCCCACCTCGACGTCCCGCCCGCCCGCGAGGGTGACCTTTGTCGACTCCCCGGCCTGGTAGTCCGACGACACGCTGAATATCGGCGTGACGAGCCTGCCCTCCCTGCTCCCGAGAAACGCGCGGTCCTCGACCCCGCCCCGAAGGTCAACCGCCAGCCTCGGGGAAGGCTTCCAGGTGAGGCGTGCCTCCGGGCGGATGTAATCCATGTCGCTGCCCGGGTTCACGGAAACATAGCCCGCGCCGCCGCCGACCGCCGCGTCCCACTGCGGGGAGAGCGGCTGGTGGACCCAGTCCAGGGTGGACCACTCGCGCGAATCGGGAATCACCGGGGAGTTGAGGATCACCTGCTCGAGTCCAAGCTCGATGAAGGTGCGGCTGCCATAGCCGCGCGTGGCCTTGATATCCGTCGTCACCGCCTCCTCCGGCGTCTGGCGGCCCGTCTCCACCAGGGGCTCGGAGGATCGGGAGTAGCCCTGGATGAGCCCAAGGGTCCAGTCGTCGGCCGCGACACTTCCCTGCAGCCGGGCGACGTGGTCGAGCGTGTGCTGAAAGAGCGGATTTGAGTACCATTCCCAGGTCGGCGTGTAGTCGAGGGTCCATTGCGGCCCCAGGCTCAGCAGCACGCCCGGGGAAAAGCTCTGCAGCGTCGTGCTGACCGGATGCCCGGGACTCGCCAGGATGCCGGTGTCGTAAAAAATCGAGTAGGCGGGATGGGGATCCGCAATGATGGGACCGCATTGGAGCGGTACGGGTCTCCCTGCGGCCTCGCCCGAGGGAGCCGAGAACAGGCTGGTTGTGTTCCGGCCGACCCACAGGCTTGCCGGCGATGCGACGACCGCGGTCTGCGGGCCGGGCGGCGACCAGTCAGCCCCCGGCTCGGGCGCGTCCTGCGCCCGGGCGGCGGCCGACGAGGCGAGGACGATGAGAAGGACCCGGGCAAGCGGGATCGCGGCGAGGCGGCGGGGAATGGAGTTCATGGGAGGGTCGGGTTGGCGGGATGCGCGCTTCAGGCTTTCCACACCTGGCCGGGCTGGGTTTTCACGCCGACCATGACGTTGCGCGCGTCCACGATGCAGGGCGCCCAATCCGCCAGTTCCCGGTAATTCACGGACTTGTGGTCGGTTGCTATGAGGACGGCGTCGAACGCGTGGATGGTCTCGCGGTTCCAGGCCTCCGACTTCAGGCCCGCGCGGTGGCCGTGGGCCCGGGTGGGCCGGATCATCGGCACGTAGGGGTCGTGGTAGGCCACGGTGGCGCCCCGCTTCTCGAGAAGATCCATCAGAACGTAGCTGGGCGACTCGCGCTCATCATCCACGTTCGGCTTGTAGGCCAGGCCGAGAATGAGGACCCGGGAGCCCTTGATCGCCCGGCAGCGCTCGTTGAGCGCATCGGCCACCCGGTGGACGACGTATTCGGGCATGGCGGTGTTGATTTCGCCCGCGAGCTCGATGAAGCGGGTGTTCTGCCCGAACTCCCGGGCCTTCCAGGTCAGGTAGAACGGGTCGATGGGTATGCAATGGCCGCCGAGGCCGGGGCCCGGGTAGAAGGCCATGAACCCGAACGGCTTTGTCCGGGCGGCGTCGATCACCTCCCAGATGTCGATGCCCATTGCGGCGTACACGACCTTCAGCTCGTTCACCATGGCGATGTTCACGCTGCGGAAAATGTTCTCGAGCAGCTTGGAGGCCTCGGCCACCTGGCAGGACGAGACCGGGACCAGGGTGGTGATCGCCATCGAGTACAGGCTGATCGCCCGCTTGAGGCAGGCGGGCGTGTAGCCCCCGACGATCTTCGGGATGGCGGCGACGATGCTCCCGGGATTGCCCGGGTCCTCGCGCTCGGGCGAAAACGCCAGGTGAAAATCGGAACCGGCCTTCAGCCCGGAGCCCTCCTCGAGCACCTCGCGCAGCTCGCCGTCGGTCGTCCCGGGATAGGTGGTTGACTCAAGGACCACCAGCATCCCCTTGCGGAGGTGCGGGGCCAGCGACCTGCCGGTCTCGACAATGTAGGAGAGGTCGGGCTCGCGATTGCGATTGAGCGGCGTGGGAACGCAGATGATGACCGCCTCGGCCCCGGAGACCTCCGCAAAGTCGGCGGAGGCGGAGAAGCGGCCCGAGGTCACCTGCTCGGCGACGGCGCCGGCGGGGATATGCCTGATGTAGCTCAGGCCGCCGTTCAAGGCCTTGACCTTGGCGGGATCGATGTCGAGCCCGAGCACGGTGGCCCCGGAGCGGGAGAATTGGATGGCGAGCGGCAGGCCGACGTAGCCCAGGCCGATGATGGCGATTTTCATGATAGGTGGATGCGCGCGGAATTGCCGTGCGACGATGCGGCCGGCTGGCCGCGGAATTCGATGAGCCGGAGATCGGCGGGCCGAGCCGGGGTGAAAAAGAGGCGGACGTAAAGGTAGGCGGCCCCCTCGAAGAGGACCTCGCGAACCCCTTCGCTGGAGCGCCACCAGCGGCTGCCGTCGTAGGCGGGGTCGTCGAGGGCGACGACCCCGACTGCGACCGCGCTTCCAAGGGCCTCCCGGTAGAGAAGCCGCGATCGCCGGGCGTGGGCGGCGGTGGTGGCCAGGTTGAGGGCCTCCAGGGGCAGGTGGCGCTCCGCGAACCAAAGCCGCACGGCCAGGGCCGAGGTGAAGGTCCGGTCCCTGCGCAGCCCGGGATAGAGCACCGAGTTCAGCCGCTCCCGGGGTATGCCGTGGCGGAGAAGGACGTCGGCGACGTAGTCGTCGAGCGGCCGGTCCCGGTCCTCGCCGTCGAGCGGATAGACGCCGCGCACCGCAAGCACCGTGCGGTAATCCCCACGATGGTACTCCGCGGCCGCCTCGCCGAGGTCGTGCGTGGGAAGCCATCCGTCGATGACAAGGACGGTGGACGCCACCCGGTGCGTGACGGCCAGGAACGGGTACAGGCAGCGCAGGCACGCGAGGCCCAAAAGGGCGATGGCGATCAGCGAGGCGATGGCGCCTCGCGCGGAGAGGGCCCGCGGCCCGCGGCGGACGCGCTGCCCGGCCGGCAGGAAGTATTTTCGCTGAACGATCCGGCGCGCGGTGCCGAAGATGGAATTGAATTTCCCCACCGGAGAGAGACCGAGCCAGAGCCCGGGCAGGGAGAATCCCCTGAGGCGGGTCAACGGAAGCCCGAAGGCCCGGAACGCCAGCCTCCGGCCGGCGATCGCCCGCTTCTTTCGGATCAGATTTTCCTGGGATTTCACGAGCTTCCAGGGCTCCGCGGGGACCAGGTCGACGCAGCCGGCGTCCATCGCGCCGCGAAGCTCACGGCGGCCCAGCTCCGTTCGCACCACGACCAGGGACGATCCCGGCGCCCCCGGCGCCGGGCGCGAATACCAGGGATCGCCGCATGAGATGTCGGCGGCCTCGCCGGTGTCGTCGGGCCAGAGGTGCACGGCGTAGGGACGGTATTTTTGCAGGAAGCCCCAGGACTGCGCGTAGGTGAGGCGAACCTCGGGAGACCCCGGGCGCGCGGCGGTGAAGGAACCGGGCCAGCCCTCGCCCCGGTAGCGAAGCGACGCCAGCCCGGAGCGGGCGATTCCCAAGGTCGCGAGCAGGTCGATCGTGCCCTGGGTGGACGGGCTGCCGGCGCAGAAGAATGAAAGGGCCAGGCCGACCCGCCGATCGAGCAGCGGCCGCAGCCGCTGCGCCTTCCGCAGTGCCGCGACCTCGGCCGGCTGGCCGATGAAGATGCAGGCGCCGGGAGACTCCTCAATGAGCCGGAGACTGTCGCAGGCCGACGCGGGGGCGTAGCGGGAGCCCGACCTTGCCAGCAGCTCCGCCCGGGTCCGGCTCAGGCCGGTGCGGTTTCGGAGCGGATCGGCGGGATCAGACCCGATGTGGAGCACCCCGTGCATGCCGCGCTTTTCCAGGCCGAAGAGCGAAAGGGCGGTGAGGATCCCGCCGGAAGATCCTGCAAAACGGATGGCCGGATCCCGCGCATGACCCTCCCAGATTTCGAGCACGGGGCCGAATGCCGCCGCGAGCGCGGGCAGCGCGCCGCGGCGCCCGGCGTGGGCGGAGTAGTCAAGCTCGTAACCCGGACAGACGTCCAGGCAGGCGCGGCAATCCCCGCAGCGGGCCGGGTCGTCGATCACGGGCCGGATTCCGTCGCCGGGCAGGTCGACCAGCCGGATCGACTGCCCGGGGCAGACGGAGGCGCAGGCGCCGCACCCCACGCAAAGGCGCCAGCGCGCAATGTCCGCGACGCTATCCAGGGAGCGGCTCATGGGGCGGCGTGCTCAAGGAACTCCGAGAATTCCGGCCGGCGCAGAAGGCCCAGCGCGGACGCCCGGATCGGGGGGATGCGGGCGAGGAGCTGCTCGCGCATCCGGGCACGGTCAAGCCACGCGGCGTCGACCGCCGCCACGGCCGCGGGCAGGTCGACGGCCCGAAGGTCCACGACCACGGCCCCGGCGCCGGCCGCGTCCATGACGCCGGCAAACTTGCGGCTGTAGGCGAGCCCGACAGCCGGGACGCACTGGGAGAGGGCCGCGATGCACGCGTGCATGCGCGAGCCGACGAAGAAGTCGCACGCGCCGATGAGATGCTTGGTCTCGTGGTGGCTGAAGGCCTCCTCAAAGAGGTGGAGGCGCCCCGGCCAGCGCGCCCGGAACCGGTCGTTGACCGCGCGGCTCGCCTCAAGGTCGCACTCGGAGCCCGGGCCGCCCCCGAGGACGTGGGGAACGAGCAGGACCATCGCGTCGCGGCGGCCGATGAACAGGTCGAGCAGGGCCGCGACGAGGTCCGCGTAGTCGAGCCGGAGCCCGAACATGTTGCCGCGGCTGTAGCCCCCCATGCTGAGCAGGCCGCTCACGTTGAACCCAACCAGGGGACGGCCTCCGCGAAAGCGCAGGAGCCGCTCGGTGGCCTCGCGGGGCGGCGGGAGCGCCTCGAGGGCAAAGCCCAGGTCGGCGGTGAGCCGGGGTTTGGGGCCGCGGGTTCCCCGCAGGGCGCTGACGACATCCAGTCCCTCGCGGTCCCTGGAATAGACCAGGCGAGCCCTCTTCAGGATCATCCGGGCCAGGACGCGGGAGTGCCATGCCTTGAAGGGGCCGTAGGTCTGCGGCAGGAGAATGAGCGGCTTTTCGAGCAGCAGGACGAGGATCTGGGGCAGGGCGGTGTAGAGCAGCCGCCGCAGCCCGTAGATGTCGCTGAAGCTGTCCCCTCCCGCCAGAGAGAGATGAAAGTCGGCCGCCCCCATCCGCCGCAGCCAGGGGCTGCGAAGGCGGACGCGGCGGCGCAGCGACCGGACCGGGATCAGGCGGGCGACGAAGGCGTGGAGAAGGAGCCGGGCGATATGGTTGGGCAGCCAGACGCGCCGCGAAAATCGCAGGTTGAGCCGCTCCATCCCGACCACTCCGCCGTTGAGCGGCCCGGTCCGCGCGAAGGGATCCCGCCCGTAGTCGAGAAGGAAGATGCGGGCCCCGGGCAGGGCCTCCCGAATGGCCGCGACGGCGCCGGAGGCCAGGGCGCTCACGCCCATGTTGCCGGTGTCGAAGGTCGCCCCCATCAGGGAGACGAGCGGCGATGATTCCTGGAGTTCAGTGGGCATGGGTCAGGGAAGGGAGGGGCCGCGTTCGGCGGGGACGGTCGCGGGGCCCGGCTCCGGGTGCAGCCGGGTTGAAAGGCCGGCGATCGCCGCGCGAAGCGCCGGGAAGCGAAGGGCGAAGGCGGTGACGCCCAGGAGGAGCGCCGCGAGGAGGAGGAGCCAGTTCAGCGGCGAGTCGGGCGCCAGCGGGACGGACCACTTGAGCGCGACCGCCGCCGCCACGCAGGCGAGGGCGAGCAGCGTCGGGGTGACGGTGATCGCGGGCGCGATTCCCTGGCGCGCGGCAAGCCGGGAGACGGAGGCCCACAGGGCGACGCCCTCGCCCGCAAAGCCGGTGACGGCGAACCAGACCAGGCTTCCGTGGAGCCAGCCGACCAGCAGGGCCAGGGGCAGGCCGCAGAGGCGCCAGGCGCTGCAGACCATCATGTTCATGGTGTCGCCGCGCGCCATGGCGGCGCTCACCGTGGCCCCGCGCACGATCCGCAGCGCCTGCGCGGCGATCAGCCACGAGGCGAGCGTCCCGACCCCGGCGTACTTGGCCCCGAAGAACAGGACGACGACGTACTCCCCGCAGAAGATCATGCCCAGGGTGGCGCAGCAGGAGACCAGCGCCATCGACTCGACGTAGCGGCCGTACTGCCGGGCCAGGCGGACCGGATTGTCCTGGACGGCCGCCAGCACCGGCAGGCTCAGGGATTGGGACACCCGCATGAAGGCGAACGCCGGCGTCATCGCCATGGTCATCGCCACCGCGAATTCGCCCAGATTGGCCAGGGGATAGCGGGCGGCGACAACCATGGCGTCTCCCTGGAAATTTCCGAACTGGATGAATCCGGCCAGCAGGAGGGGCCAGCCGAAGCGCATGCTCTCCCGAAACCAGCGCCTCTCGTAGCGGGGACGGAAGGGGCGTTTGGCCAGCAGGTGGGTCATCGCCGCGGAGAGCGCGGCCTTGCCCAGGAGGAGCGCCACGACCGCCCGGTAGTCCGGAAAGCGGCTGGCGACGGGCCACGCGGCCAGGGTGGCCGCCACCTGGGGGATCGTCTCGGCCAGGATGAGCCGCTCAAAGCCCAGTTGCCGCGCGAGGCGGTACAAGTCGAGGTTGCCCAGGCCGTTGAAGAGCGGGATGAGGGCGATCGCCAGCAGGGACGGCAGATACCGCGGCCCCGAAAAAAAATGGGCGACAGGCCAGGCGAAAAGCAGGATCAGGGCGGCGCTGAGGATTCCCGCCGCCAGTTGGGTGAATTGGACGCTGTCGACATAGGCGGGCGTGTCGCCGCGCCCCGACTGGACGACCTGCTGGCCGAGCGCCATCTTTCCGGTCATCTCGAGCAGCGTCAGGACCATCGCAAGGAGGGCCGCCACGCCGAAGTCCGCCTTCGTCAGGTACCGCGCGAGGATGATGTTCCGGGCGAATGAACAGCACTGGTTCACCACCTCGGACGCCGAGAGCAGGGATCCTCCCCTAAGGACTTTTCTATGGGGATGGTTCATGAGCGCAGGCCCCGATGGTCCAGGGTAAGGGATTGGGAGGGAGGAGCCGGCCGTCCCTGTCGGCGGGGACGAGGCCGGAAAGATTCAGGCCGGCGCCGATGGCCGGCGACGATCCCCGCAAGCGCAGGTCGTTGGAACTGCTTGCCGCGCCCAGCCCGAAGGCGACCGTTGCGAACCGGGGATCGGCCTGAAGCCCGTGTCGTTCGCAGCCCCTGAGCCGGAGCCCGGAAAGTGTCAGGCACCCGGCCGGCGTGAACGCGACCGCATTGTCGGAGCGGCCGGTGAAGTAGAGGTTGTAGTCGAGGCGGGCCGGGATGCTGTTCGCATCCATGATCCGCACCGAGTAGCCCGCCCCGGAGTCCGGCTTGAAGAAGATGTTGTTGAGGATCCGGGTGGCGCCGTTGCGCAGCGGGAAGGCGTCGGACTCAAGGGTGACCGCGTAGGTCGAGTCAAAGAAGCTGTTGTTCACGATCCAGTAGTCGGGAGCCGGGTTGACCCGGGTGTCCGTGCCCTCCAGGCAGAAAATCGCCCCGTTGCCGTTGAACAGCGTGTTGACGAACGTATTGTCCACGATGAGCACGCGACCGCCCCAGGAGGTGAGGAAAACGGCGGCGTTTTGGACGCGGGACACGCGGGCGTCGTTGAAGAAGGTGTTGCCCGAAATGGTGATCGGGAGGGCTGCGGTGCCCAGGGTCTGCCCACCCTGGGCGGGAACGCTTCCGATATAGGCGATGATGCAGTCCACATGCGGCGCGTCGCCGGGAAGGCCCCGCCAGTCGTTCACGTCGTACTGGTGGAAGTCGTGAAACCGGTTCCCGCTGATGGTGACGCCGTTGAGGGTGCAGTTGGTGTTGCCGGTGCACAGCCACACGCCCCAGCGGATGAAGTCGTGAAAATTGTTCCCGGTGATCGATATCCCGGTGCAGACCTGCGTCCCCTGCTTGGGCTCGATCATGACGCCGCCCCGGCCGATCCGGGTGAACTCGTTGCCGGCGATTGAAATTGCGCTCCCGCTGTCGATCACGGCGATCCCGACCCCCTCCATGTATCCCTCGTTCGCGTTGGCGACATTCTGCCAGTCGCCGATGTCGTGAAAATGGCAGTTGCGGACGGTAACCGCGGTGCAGGCGTCCAGGTAGATGGCGTAGCCGTAGCAGCCGGTGCTCTCGCGCCCGGTCCACGGGATCGCCCCGTGGCCGCCGAACAGCTCCATCTCAATGCCGGCGAAGGTGAGCCCGGACCTGTTCGTTGCCGTGAACCCGTTCCTTTGGGTGGCGCTGTTCCGGCCGCTGATGACGGCGCGCCCGCCGCCGAACGCCCCCGCGGTGTTGCCATCGTAGGTGATCCCGTTGCTCGGGCAGGTGATCGCCCCCGGGTAGGTGACTCCCCCTCGAAACACCACCGAGTCACCCGGGGTGAGCGCGGTTGCCGCGGCAAGCCCCTCGGCATTGCCATCGCCGGGGCAGTGGCGGAAGGGCGCGGCTGCGGTTCCGGCGTTGGCGTCAGCCCCGCCTGCGAAGTCCACGTAGTAGGTCGCACCCCGCGCGCCAGGCAGGGACAGGGAAAGGGACGCGGCCAGCAGCACGGCCGTCCCATGGGCTTTTATCCTCACGAAATTACAGTCTCAATCGGCGCCGCCGGGGCGGCTTCGTCGGCGACCATCGCAGGTTGCGCAACCGGCAGTTCCCCGAGGTTCCACGTGGGATTGCTCCCGATGGCGACCAGCGCCCAGAAGAGGTATTTCAGCTGGGGGCTGAAGATGAAGACATTGGTCATTGCAAACATGAAGACGAGGCAGCTGCCGGCGATTGCGCCGCGAAGGATCCGCGTCTGCGGATCGGCCCGGCGCCAGTTCGCGAGCAGTGCGCGGGCTATGGAGGCAAAGAGAAGCAGCCGGACGGCAAATCCGGCGACGCCGAGCTCGATCAGGTCCGCGGCATAATTGTTGTCCCAGCTCGTGTACCCGATCTTCTCAAGGCTCGCGCCCCCCCCCTCCTGCCCGTCCCAGTAGTGGGTGAAGTCCATGCTTTCAGTGCTGACCGGGCCGTAGCCAAACAGGAAACGAACGGGAGACCGCCGAACCTCCGACCAGGCCACGTTCCAGAGCTGCCATCGAAACTGGTAGGAGGCCCCCTTCAGGCTTCCCTCCTCGACGGTCGAGGAGGCAAGGTCGGTGATCGTGTCGCGCACGCCCGGCCGGAAGACCAGGACTGCGACCGCCAGCGCTGCGAGGACGGCCAGCCGCCGCCGGACCGCGCCCCCCCCGAGCGCGCCCATCGCGGCCAGTCCCAGGCCCATCCCGATCCAGGGGCCCCGGCTGCCGGAGAAATAGCTCCCGGCAACCAGCAGGACGGCGATCGCGAGCATCCTGCGGCGCTTGCCCGGCTCGGGGGACGCAACCGCCAGGCCCAGCGCCAGGGGGGCCCCCATGGCCATGGCGTAGCCAAACAGGATCCGATGCGGGTAGGTGGACGAGATGTCCGAGAGATCGAGCCACTGGATGAGGGCCACCGGCGTCGCATACGGGATGGCCCCGATGCCGAGGTACTTCTGGAGCGCCGCAAGGAGGGCGACCGCCGCCAGGCCGTGGCAGAGGCTGGTGAGCAGGCGCGGCGCCGAGCCGTCCCACCGCAGAAAGGCCGAGACCATGATGTAGAAAATCACCGCCTCGAAGGCGAAATCGACGCACTCCTTGAGGCCGGCCACCCGCGAGACGCCGCAGGCGAAGGAGAGGACCTGGCAGAAACCGAAGAGAAGGAGGATCCGCAGGTGCGTCACCGGCCTTTCCCCCCGCGCCAGGTATCCGCCGCGGGCCAGGAAAAAAAGGGCGATCAGCAGGAGGATCCGGTGCACCGTGAACTGCGGCAGGCTGCCGGGCAGCTCGATCCCGAGCATGCCGGGCAGGAAGACCATGCAGGCGAGAAAGGCGCCCATCCCCGCGTGGATTCCGCGCAGGAAGCAGATGAGGACCCCGAGAATGACGAGCGCGAGAAGGATGTAACCGACCGCGTTCACGGGGAATCCCGGGGTCTGGACTTAGGATCGTTCAAGGCTGAGCAGGAGCTGGTTGCCGAACCGGCTTCGGCGGTTGTCGGCGACGTTTCCGAAGATGCGCCTGATGAGCCGGTAGGTCTCGCGCTGGGACAGGAGCCGCGAGACCACGGGAAAGCCGTAGGCGTACCGAAAGACGGCCTGGAGCCGCAGCCCACGCGCCTCCGCCTCCGCCAGCACCGCGGTGGCGGGGTGGGGATGGGTCTCAAAGCGGCCGCGACCGGCCAGCGCCATCGCGCCGGCGTAGGCCCGGTCCACCCGGCTCAGGAAATGGGATGCGTCGGTGCACTCGAGCACGAGCCGCCCCCCGGGGGCGAGGACCGCGCACACCTTCGCGAGAAACGGGCCGGGGTCGGCGACGTAGGCAAGCACCCCGACGCAGAGGACCAGGTCAAAGCCCGCGGTGGGAAGCAGCGCTTCCATGAACCCGCAGTTTACGTAGTGGGCCAGGGCGGGGCCCTGCCCGCGGGCCCGCGCGGCCACGCGGCGCAGCATCGCCGCGGAGGGATCGAGGAAGGTGACGTCCGTCGCCCGGGCGAGGAGCTGGCAGGAGAGCGAACCGTCGCCGCAGCCGATGTCCAGCACGCGCCCGACGGATTTCCCGCCTGTCAGGGCGGCCACGGTCTCGGCGCGGACGCGGATATTGGCCGCAAAGCGATCGAGATACCATCCGGGAGACTCGAACGAGTCGGAGATGCCGCGGTCATTCGCGCTCTCGCGCGCGGCTTCGGGGGAAAGGGTGGGATTCATGGGTGGATTCAGCGCCAGAGGCTGGGCTGGAGAGTGAGGGCCCGCCATTGCTGGCGGCGCAGGTACCGGATCATGTCGCGGTTCGGGGCGCGCGGGATTCGCCGGAGGTAGCCCTTCATGAATCCCGTCCAAAGCGCCAGGCCGAGCGATGGAGGGTTTCCAAGGGACCGGCGCAGGCACTTGCACGCCATGAACAGCGGGTGATAGCCGGTGACATAATCCGCGAGCCCGTTCTTGACGGCGTCGTTCCAGCCGCCGTACGCGCCGCCGGTCGCGCGGTGATGGATGACGGGGATGTCCGGAAAGGAGCGGGTGCGCCATCCGAGCATGTTCGCGGTGACCTGGTCGATCGTGTCCCATCCCGGCGCACGGACGAGGCCCCCGATCGCCTCAAAGCACGCGCGGCGGTAGATTTTCATCGGGCCGCGCACATGGAAGGCCGGTTCGCCGGCAAATTCCGGACTTGGATCCCCCGCCGAGGGGGCGCAGCAGGTTCCGCCGCCTATCCCCAGGCGCGGGTCGGCCTCGAACTCCCGCAGGCAGCGTTCAAAGAAGTCCGGCGGGAAGGAGAGATCCGCGTCGCACTTCACGACATACGACCAGGCCTGTCCCGGGACGGCGGCCAAGCCGTCGTAAAATGCGGCCACCACGCCGCCGCCCGCCTGGCGCGAGCCGCGGTCGCCGCGGTGCACGGCGCGGATCCACGGGTGCGCGGACGCCGCCGCGTCGATCATCGCGCCGGTCCGGTCGCCGGAGCCGTCGTCGACGAGCACCCAGGCGGCGGGACGCGACGTCTGGGCGAGCATCGACGCCACGGTGGCGGGGAGGTAACGCTCCTCGTCGCGGGCCGGGGTGATGACGATGAATGTCGGGGATTGCATGCCAAGGGGCGCCCTTCAGCGAAACGTCGTCGACCAGTTCTCCAGGCCCACGGTCCACCGCAGGATCGCGATCCACTTTGCCGCCGCACCCCGCCGGGCGGCCGCCGAGGGGGACGCCCTTCGCCAGGCCCCGGCCGCGGCGAGGAGGGCAAGGCGGCCGGTCGCGGCGCAGAAGAGCGCGGCGCGGTAGAGACCCGCATAGACGGCGCCGCGGTGGGTGCCGAAGAAACGCCAAAGGGACTCGACGCCCATGACCACCGCAAAATTTGTCCGGGCGTTGCGGACGCTGCCGTCTCCGAAGTGCACGATCGTCGCCTCGGGGATGTAGTAGTTGTCCCAGCCCTGCTTCCTGGCCTTGTAGCACAGGTCGATGTCCTCCGTGTACATGAAATAGCCGGGGCTGAACATGCCGATGCCCTGGAACACCTCGCGCCGCATCATGATGCAGGCCCCCTCGATCGCCTCGACCTCGGCCGGCTCGCTTCCCGCGCGGAAAAGGGAGTCGATGCCCCAGAGGGATGACCGGGAGAAGCGACGGCGCAGGAGTTCCGAGTCGAGGACCTGGTTGAGGATCGTCGGGAAGGACTGGATGCAGGAGGTCTGCAGGGAGCGGTCGCCGTTGACCAGCCGGCAGCCGACCGCGCCCGCGCGGGGCAGCCGCTGCAGCGCGTCGAGAAGGACGCGGACCGCCGGGCCGTCAATCTCCGTGTCGGGATTCAGGAAGAGAAGGGCGCGCCCGCTGCTGTGCTGGAAGCCGAGGTTGTTCGCGCGCCCGAATCCCAGGTTTTCCGCGCTTTGGATGAAGCGCACCGCGGGGAACTCGCCCTCGATGAGCTTCCCGCAGCCGTCGTCGGAGGCGTTGTCCACGACGATGACCTCGGTGCCGGGGGGCAGCGTGGCGGCGAACAGGGACGCGAGGCAGGCCCGGAGGTAGCCCGACGAATTCCAGTTCACGATGATGATCGATAGTTCCATGTTAGGGCGTCGCCGTTTCAAGCGCCGGCCGCCGGCTCCGGAACGCCTTTGAGGCGCGCTGGGGCAGGCCCAGCCAGTCGTAGGACCCGGCGAGTTTGGCGGCGAAGAGGGGAATGTCGTCGGCTTCGTTCACGGGGAGGCGCTTCAGGCGAAAAGGGTCGGCGCCGGTTGCGGCGCGGCCGATTTCGGTCGTGACGCAGGCCTCGTATCCCACACGGACGAGGGACGCGCGCAGACGGGAGCAAAAGGGGGCATCGGCCTGGGGAAAGGCGAAGGGCTGGGAAAAACTGGTCACGGGAAGGCCGAGCCGGCGCTGGATTTCCGACCGGGAAAGGGTGATCTCTGACTCGGCCTCGGGCCAGGGGAGGGACGCCAACTCCGGGTGATGGACCGTGTGGGATCCCAGTTCTATTCCCGCGCGCCCGATCTGCGCGGCCTCGGCCCAGGTGAGGCAGTCCCGTCCCCGGAATTGGCGGGGCGGGCCCTCTCCCGCGATAAAGGCCGTCGGAAGGAAGACCGTCGCCCGAAACCCGAAACCCTGGAGGATGGGAAGGGCGGCGGTGGCAAAGTCGCGGAAGCCGTCGTCAAAGGTGAGAATCACGACATCTCCCCCGCGGGCGCCCTCCCCCAGGGCGATCCCCTCGCGCAGGCCGACCCCCCTCCAACCGTGGGCGTGCAGGAAGCGCATCTGCTCGCCGAAGCGCCGGGGACTGACCGCCGTGCGATAGTAGGCGGAAACGCCCGGCTCGGGATCGTCTGAGACACTGTGGTACATGAGAATGGGGATGGAGGGCCGCGGCCGGGCGGGCGGCCAGGCGGCGCGAAAGGGGCGCACGACTCCCAGGGTGATGAGGCGGTCCAGGCGCATGCGCCGGTCAGACTGCGGGGCAGAGACGGTCGACGAGGCCGAGATAGTCGCCCTTGCGGCTCTCCCAGGTGTTTCGGGCCGCGTGCGCGCTGGCGCGCGCCGCCATCTGGCTTCCGGCCCCGGGATTTTCCAGAAGGGAGACAATCGCCCGCGAGAGGTCGCGATCGTTTCCCGACTCGAAGAACGAGACGACCGAGTCGTCAAAGTAGTGGCGGTCGATCCGGGTGCTCGAGGCGACCACCGGGATGCCCAGGGACATGAACTGCCATATCTTGGTGCTGAAGGCCTCGTTGCCAAATGAGTCCGCCCGCTTCGGGACCACGCCCAGGTCGGCCTCGGCCATGATCCCGGCGATCTCCGCCATCGACCTGGGCTCGAAGAAGGCCACGTGCGCGCCCAATCCCAGTTCCGCGGTCAGGGCCACCAATCCGGGCTTGGCGGTTCCCTCGCCGTAGATGTGGAGCTCGGCGGCCGGAACTTCCTTCACGACATGGGCGAAGGCCCGGATCGCCACGTCGAGCCCCTGGTGCGCCTGCAGGCTGCCCGGAAAGATCACGATCTTCCGGGCGTCGCGGCGAAGGCGGGGGCGGGGCGCGAATATCCGGCTGTCCACGTAGTTGAGCAGGACGGAAACCTTCTCCGGCCGGGCGGACCGGCGCGTGTAGGTCTCCCGCCAGAGGTCGTTGGCGAGGATCACATGGGTGGAGAAGCCCGCCGAGGCGCGCTCCATGAGCCTGAGCATCCGGTTGACCGGGGAGCGCGGGCCGCCCCCGAACTTGCTGGCGAAGAGCTCCGGGACGATGTCGTGGATGTCGAGGATGATCTTGGCCCCGCCGAGTTTCGGCCGCCATCCGGCGAACACCAGGAAATCGGGGACATTGTTCACGTGGAGGACGTCGAAGGGCCGCCGCGCATGGCTGCGGCTGATCCACCGGGAGGCGCGGGCGAGGAAGCGCAGCAGGCGCCCCAGGTACTGGAGAGGCGAGGTCTCGTCGACCAGCCGGGACTGGAGTCGGAACACGCGGCAACCGTCCAGGATCTCCTCCTCGGGCTGGGCCGGCGAGCTGCGCAGCGACAAAACCTCGACCTCGTCGCCGCGCGCGGCGAGGGCCTGCCCATAGCGGATGACCCGGGTGTCGTTCTCGTAGAACGAGTAGGTGAGCAGGCAGACCTTCTTGCGGGGCGCGATCGCGTGGCTTGGGCGCGCGCGCGCCGTCTCAAGGGCGAGCGTGGCGGGGAGGGGGTTCCAATAGTCCCCGGCGTGCCCGTCGCGCACCCGCTTGAGCAGCGCGATATAGTGAGCGACGGGAAAGGTCCGCGGCCCCTCCGGCTCGCCCGGGAAGCGGACATAGTCGGGGTGGACGTTCACGAGGGCCATGCCTCCGCGCAGGGCGATCCAGTCCAGCTTCTTCAGCCAGATGTCGGGGGTCGTCTCGCGCAGGAGGAGGAAGAGGGTGGAGTCCTGCGGAAGCGTATAGGGAATCTCGACGTAGCCGGTCTCCGCGGGGGCGCCCGCATTTGCGGCAATCCAGTACGGGAAGATCGTCCCGGCGCCGTTTGGCTGGGGCTCGAACGGGTCGGTGTCAAAGGTTGACGAGTCGTAGGCGATGTCCAGCTCGTGGATCCACTCAAGCCGGCGAAGCATGAAGGCGGAGCGGAAGCCGGAGGCGCCCCAGTCCCTGAGGTAGCCGTTGATCCGGACCGCCTTGCGGCTGAACGTCCGGTGGGAGTCGTAGAGGCGGCCGTCGTGGTTGAGGTCGTGGACGCCCACCTCGAAGCCGCGCTCGCCCAGCCACTGGCGCAATTCGGGCGGCACGGCGTAGGAGCCCTCCGGGATGAGGTTGAAGGAGGAGCGAAATCCCATCGAGGCGTCCAGCTCCGCAAGGCGCCGGCACTTGGCGAGGCCGTCCGGGCCCTCAACGTCGTGCGAAATGAGGAAGGCGAATTTTTTCCCCTCAGGCCATCCGGCCCAGCCCTGCGGCGGGATCCCGGCCTCGGCGCAGACGGGCCACGCGCCCCGCGACGCAGCGCGTATCCGGCGGGTTGAAAGCCGCCGCAACGCCTGCCGCAGGCGCCACGGGAGCCACGGCTTGACGAGGTAGTAAAGTCGATTGCGAATCATCGGGCGGATCGGTCGGTCAGGTGATGCCGAGGAACTGGTGGTGCTTCTTCGAGGGCAGGTAGTTCCGGGTCTTGTTGAGCACGGCTCCGACATGGGCGCCGGACTCCGAGAGGAGGGAGACTGCCTGGCGCACGATGTCGCGGTCGGTTTTCTCCGACTCGACGACGAGCAGCACCATGTCCATGAATCCGGCCAGGCGCGGGGTGATGCTGATCTGGCTCACCGCGGGCATGTCGAAGATGATGGTGTCGAAGTCCCCGGCCTTGAGCTGGGGCACGAGCTGGTGGAAGCGGTTCGGCAGGGCCCTGGAAAGCCTGTCCCCGCCGGGTTCCGCGCCGACCACGTAGAGTTTCTCCTGGACCTGCGCGGCGCCCCGGCTGTCGAGGAGCGATGCGATCCCGCAGACCGCCTTGCCCTTGTAGAACTGCTGGGCCGATCCCTGGCCCACTGTCATGTCCACGAGCAGGACGTTGCCATCGCCCGTCTCGGACAGGCATTGCGCCAGCCCCGCCGCCGTGGAAGTGACCCCGGCGTGGCGCCCGACGCCGGTGACCGCGACCAGCTTCGGCTTGTGCGTGAGGTTCTTGCTCTCGAAAAAGCCCAGGAGCCGGTCCCGAAGGGTTTCATGGAAGATATGGCGGTCGGCCCCGGTGCTGCCGAAGTCGGGAATCGAGAGGAAGAGGGGGATCTGGAGGTCCCTCTCGATATCGGCCGCGCGGCGGACCGAACGGTCGAGGTAGGACTCGATCAGGAAGGCCCAGGCGATTCCGAGCGCCAGGCCGCCGATCACGATCGACCCGAGGATCTCGTAGGTCCTGCCCCAGTCGATCCGCGGCGGGGTGGGCGTCTGGATCTGCGCGATGTTGTACGCGCGGCCCGACCCGAGGGCGTCGTCGATCCGTGACGCCTCAAGGTGGACGGAGTAATAGCGGTAGTTGGCCTCCTCGAGGTCCTTCTGGCGCTGCAGTTCGGTGATGCTTCCCTCGAGCTGGTCGACCCCGCCCTCGTCGGTGCGCACCTGGGTGAGTTCCTCGTTCAGGGTTGCGACCTTCGACTGGAGTCCGGAAAGGAGGGCCGACTGGGCAGCCAGGTCGACGGTCGCGACCGGTGAGCCGGCGGGCGACTGGACGGTGGCGGCCAGGCCCGGGGTCTCCCGCTCCATCGCCTGCTTCTGGGATTCCGCCGATGCAATCTCGGTGCGGATGTCCCTGACCCTGGGGTTCTCGTCGGTGAATTGGGCGAGCAGCGCCTGCTCGGACTTGTGGAGGCGGTCGAGACGGCTGCAGACGGCGCGATAGGCATCGCGCCGGGCGCCCGGGATCGCGACCGGGACAAATCCCGGGCCGGTGCCGGCCGCCGGCCTGGAGTCCGCGCCCAGCGCCTTGAGGGTTGCGGCGCGTTCCGCCAGCTCCGCTTCCGCGCTGAAGATGTCCTGCTTGATCCGCGAGACCTGCTCGCCATAGGCCCGCTTGGCGTCGTCCAGCGAGACAATGCCCGCCTTGGACTTCGCCCTGCGCAGCTGTTCCTCGGTCTGCGCCAGGCGGGAGCGGAGCTGGTCGGTTTCCTGGGAGAGGAAGTCGCCGGCGACCTCCATTCCCCGGTGCACCTCGACGTGCTTCTTGAGGTAGGCGTCGACCAGCGCCACGAGCACGGGCTGCGCGACGGCCGGATCCTGGCTCTCGAATACCAGCCGGATGACGCTGCTCTTCGGCAGCGGCTGGATGACGAGGTTCTTTCGGATCACCAGCGCGGCGCGATCCCGGTCCTTCACGCCGCCGGCCTTGGCGAGGATCTTCTCGGGTCCCACGGCATCGGCGACCTGGTAGGCGATGTCCAGGCTCCCGAGGATTTCCGCCTCGGTCGCGAGGATCGTCTCGCCGCGCTGGTCCGGGGAAATCGCCTTCGAGTCGCTGCCCGGCATGCCCGGCGCGTTGCTCTCCATCACATAGCGGATGAAGAGCATGCCCTCGGATTGGTACGGCGGCGGGGCGAAGAGATAGACGCAGACGGCGATGAGAAGGCCGAGCGCCGTGCACGCGATGATCCGCCACTTGTGGCGGAAGAGCGCGTAGTAGACGTCGTCAATTGTCGGGCCTGCGGTGCGGGGCACCAGGGGGGGGGCGTTGGTCATGGTTTTCAGGCAGCGTGCCGGTATAGGGCGCGGCCGATGAGTTTCAGGAGCGGCTCGGGAAGTGCCTTGAGCAGGCGCCCGCGCCACCGGGGCGGGGCGCCGGGGTCGATGGCGTACCGGCCAGACCGGCGGTCATGCCGAACGTACTCGATCCGGTGCTCGGCGGGGCCCCAGCCCATCTTGAACTTGCGCAATCCCGGGTTGTCGAGGGGGGTTCGGCCGAAGTCGAAGGTCTCGAAGCCCTCCGCGGCGTGGCGCCGGATGGACTCCCAGGTCACGAGGTTGTTTCCGCTCAGGTGATTGTAGGCGCTGTCGGAGGCGCCGTATTTGTACGTCACCGTCGAGCCGTGGTGGAAGTAGACGGCTCCGGCCACGGCGATATCCCCGCTGCGGGCCAGCGCCACCCAGCCGCGGCCCGGCGAGAGGATCTGGCGGTGAATCTCCTCAAAGAAGCGGAAGGGCTGGGGCGGCACGCCATGGCGCTTCCGGGTCTTGACCAGCAGCACGTGGAAGGCGCGGACCGCTTCCAGGTCCCGCGAGAAGGTCACGACCAGGCCGGACTGCCCGGCCTTCCGCACCGCGCCCCGGGTGGACTTCTCGAGCCCGGCGAGCAGCGCGGCTTCGCCGGGCCGCAGGTCGAGGCGGTGCCCCAGGAACGACGCGCAGGTCGGGACGTCGCCCAGCAGCGGCCGTCCGCCGCGCAGCTCCAGGAACTTCCACCGGCGAAGCCGGGCGGTGCGCAGGGCCTCCTGGTAAAGCGCCTGGAAGCACTCCGGATCCAGGGAGAGGGGGGCGCACTCGTCGGTGAAGGGCATCGAGATGCCCCGCCTGCCGGTCAGCCAGCTGTCGCTCTCCACGACGGGCAGCAGGGCGCCCAGCGAACCGCCGGAGCGCGCGGTGAAATACGCGGGGCTGAAGCCGTACGAACGGTGCAGCACCCGGGCCCACGCCGCGGTGTGAAAAATCGTCGCCCCGGGAAAGTCAGCCAGCCCCGCGTCCCATCCGGGGCCGTCCCGCAGCGGGTCCGCGCGGCCGACGGCAATGCCGGGGGCCTCAGGCAACGCCGGCCTCCGCGACTTTTCCGGGCGCGAGCACGCTTGCGAGCTCGTCGACGATGGTCTCGATCTGGAGGGCGGTAAGCTGCGGGAACATGGGCAGCGAGAGGATTTCCCCCGCGCAGCGCTCGGCCACGGGAAAAGACCCGGCCGGCAACCCGAGAAAACGGTACGCCTCCTGGAGGTGAATCGGGACCGGATAGTGGATCCCGCAGGCGATCCCCTTTTTTCCCAGGGCCGCGAGGATCGAGTCCCTCCGCTGGACGCGGACGACATAGAGGTGGTGCGCGGAGGTGCCGTTGGCCGGCTGGGAAAGGGTGACGACGCCCTCGAGGCCGGACAGGAGCCGGTCGTAGCGCAGGGCGTTGGCCCGCCGCGCCGCGTTGCCCTCGTCGAGATCCTTCAGCTTCACCCGCAGGACGGCCGCCTGGATGCCGTCCATGCGGCCGTTCCATCCAATGGCGGTGTGGCGGTATTTCGCCTTCTGCCCGTGGTCCCGAAGGACCCGGATCCGCTCCGCCAGGGTGTTGTCGCCGGTCACCACGGCTCCCGCCTCTCCCCAGGCGCCGAGGTTCTTGCCGGGATAAAAGCTGAAGCAGCCCGCCCGGCCCATCGATCCGGCGCGCAGGCCGCGGTAAGTCGCCCCGTGGGCCTGGCAGGCGTCCTCGACGACGGGAATGCCGTGGCGGCCGGCGATCTCCATGATCGGGTTCATGTCGGCCATCCTTCCATAGAGGTGGACGGGGATGATGGCCCTTGTCCGTGATGTGATCGCGGCCTCCAGGAGGGCCGGATCGAGCGTGTGGGTCTCCTCGTCGACGTCGACAAAGACGGGCTGCGCACCGCAGAAGCTGATCGCCTCGGCCGTGGCGATGAACGTGTTCGGCACGGTGATCACCTCATCGCCGTTGCCCACCCCCAGGGCCAGCAGTGCAAGCCAGAGCGCGTCCGTGCCGTTGCCCACGCCCATCGCGTGCTTCGTGCGGCAGAACGCGGCAAAGTCCTGCTCGAACGCCTCGACGAAGGGTCCCCCCGCGAAGGCGCATTGGTCGATCACCTGCCCGACCGAGGCGAGGATCTCCGCCCGGCGGGTCGCGTGCTGCGCCCGGAGGTCAAGGAAGGGTATTGGCATTTGTCTTTTGATTGCTTGATTCATTGAGAATTCGGGCGGGATTGCCGGCCACGGTCGCGCCCGCCGGCACGTCCCGCGTCACCACGCTGCCCGCGCCCACCATGCAGCCCTCGCCCAGGGTGATGCCGCAGAGGATTGTCGAGCCGGACCCGATCGCCGCGCCGCGCCGCACCAGGGTCCTGATGCACTGCCAGTCCGCCTCGGTCTGCAGCGCGCCCGAGGCGGCCGTGGAACGGGGACGGCGGTCGTTGGTGAACATGACGCCGTGCCCGACGAAGACCGCGTCCTCGATCGTCACCCCCTCGCAGATGAAGGTGTGGCTGGAGATCTTGCAGCGGTTGCCGATCCTCGCGCCCTTCTGGATTTCAACAAAGGCACCGACCTTGACGTCGTCGCCGAGCTCGCATCCGTAGAGGTTCGCCGTCTCGTGGACACGGGAATTGCGCCCCAGGATAACACCCGGGGCCGGCGGACGCGGGACGTCGCCCCGGCTCATGGCTGCCAGATATGGTTTTGCTGCGTGCGCGCCAGGGGCTTGGACCCGGGCTGCCTGGCGGCCCCGGCTTTTCCCTCGGGCGCGCGCACGGGGGCGGGAACGATGATCTCCGGCGCGGCGCCGGGCGCCGCCTTGGTGCGGGACGGGCCGCCGTCTCGGGAGATGGCCACGGCGTTTCCGTTCTGCCGCGCCGACTCCGTCGAGGCCTCCAGGATCCGGACGACATCAAGGCCCTCCTTCCCGCCGGTGAGCGGCGTGCGCTTCTGGCGGATGCAATCGACAAAATGCTGGCACTCGGTCTTCAGGGGCTCGTCGAGCTTGACGTGCGGGCTGTACATGTCGCCGTAGTGGTAGGCGTAGTGAAACTCCGCGAACGTGTCGTAGTGCGGGGGCCGCTCAACGCGCGAGTCGAAGATCTTGATCTTCTCCTGGAAGGTGACGTCGTCGTACACGATCATCCGCTCGCTGCCGACGATGGTCATGTCCCGGATTTTCCTGGGATCAAGCCAGCTGCTCTGGATGATGGCGGAACGCTCCTTGGAGAACTGCAGCGTCATCGAGGTGACGTCCTCGATCCCGGGGGTGATGTGGGCGGCCCCGCGGCAATTGATGCTGTGGGGCATCTCCCCCATGATGTGCAGGATGATCGAGATGTCGTGGGGGGCCAGGTCCCAGGTCACGTTGATGTCCTTCTGGAACAGGCCGAGGTTGAGCCGGCGGGCGGAAATGTAGCGGATCTCGCCGATGTCGTGGTGGTCGATGATGTCCTTGATCTTCCGGACCGCGGCGGAATACAGGAAGGTGTGGCCGACCATCAGGACCAGGCCCTTGCGCTGTGCGATCTCGATGAGCTCCTCGCACTCGGCGGCGGAGGAGGCGAGGGGCTTCTCGACCAGGGTGTGCTTTCCGGCCAGCAGGCTCGCCTTCGCCATGGCGAAGTGGTGCCTGACCGGGGTGGCCACGACGATCGCGTCGAGATGGGGCGTCGCCAGGAGCCGCTCGAAGCTGGTTTCCGCCTTCACCTCGGGATAGAGCGACTGGATGTGGCGCAGGCGGTCCTCGCTTGCGTCGCAGATCCACTTCAGATTGCAGTCCGGAATGGAACGCAGATTGCGAACGAGGTTTGGACCCCAGTAGCCGCATCCGACCACGCCGATGTTTGTTGATTTGGGCATTGTAATTCAGATTCCCACGGTGGGCTGGCGAACGGGCGCGGATTCCAGCGCGCTTTGCGCGCCGAATTCCGGGGTGGCTGCGATTTCCCGGGCCTTCGCCTTCCGGGCATCCCTGACCTGCCCGCAGACGGCGGGAAGCGTCATCAGGAGGATCCAGAGATCGCGGGCGGGCGACAGGGTGGCCGAGTAGAGGATATCAAGCCGGATCATCTCCTCGAAGGTTGTCCGGTTCTTGCCGGAGACCTGCCAGAGGCCGGTCAGGCCCGGGGTCGCGTTCGTGCGCAGGCGCTGGGAGGGCAGGTAGCCCTCGTACTCCGAGGGAATGCAGGGCCGGGGCCCGACCAGGCTCATGTCACCGCGGAGCACGTTGAGCAGTTGCGGCAATTCATCCAGGCCGGAGGCCCGCATCAGCCGGGCCCCCCGGATGAGGCGCGCGTCACCCTGAAGGTCGAGTTTCACCATCGGGGCGTTTGTCGCCATCAGGCGGCGGAAGTGATCCTGGTGCGCCTTGGTGTCCGTGCCGGCGTCCATCGTCCGGAATTTCCAGATGCGGAAGATCCTTCCCCGATAGCCGACGCGATCCTGCATGAAGAAAAGCGGGCCCGGGGAGACAAACCGGTGAAGGATCGCAACCAGCAGGATGCAGACGCCGAGAAGGGGCATCGCGGCAAGGCTGAAGCCGACATCGACGATGCGTTTCCAGAGGGGCATGGGAGAGGGGGACATGGGCGGCGGCGCGGGCTCAGGCGACTGGCGTGATCTGCCAGCGGTTGATCATGATCTGGACCTTGCGCTCGAGGATGGAGAGGATCACTGCCACGCGGTCGCGGCCGGTTCCCTCCTTGAGGAGGACGCCCCGCAGTCCGCGCAGGGGCCCGTCGGTGATGTCCACGGTGTCGCCGGGATGAAGGGTCGGCTGCAGCGCAATGAGGTCGACGACCTCGCCCGCCCAGCACTTGAGCCCGTCGATCAGGGCGTCCTCGACAACCGCGGGACCCCTTCCGAAGCTGACGAGACCAAGGACATCCGGGGCGTAGCGGACCGCCCGGTAGCGCTCGGAAATGTCAAACCGGCAGAAGAGATAGCGGGGAAAGAGCGGCTCGGTGACAACCCGCTTGACCCGGCGGATGGTCTTCTGGCGCCTGAGCCGGGGAAAGTAAGTCTCGATGCCGAGGTTCTCGCGAAGATAGCCGGCGACGGGCCTCTCCTTCCGGGGCTTCGAATGGACGCAATACCACTTCATGGCGAGCGCCTTCCTTGGTCGATTGCGGCGGTTCCGGGCACACTGCCGCCACATCGGTGCCGCACTGTTGTGTGCGTTTTGATGACGGCAAGATAGCCGACACGGCCCCCACTGACCATGGGGTGTTCAAGTCATGCCTTGTTACGTTTCCGCGGCGATCCCGCGGGTCTGGGGGTGGTGGCGCGGTTTACCCGCAGGATCATCCCTCCGAGACCAAACCAGCAACGCTCAGGGAAGCTCGTAGACTTCCAGGAGGCAGATGCCGGTGGAATTGTCGCCGCCGGACACCTGGGCGGTGTACTGCCCGGCCGGGAGCGTCACGATCATCGCCGCATCCCGGTTGTCGGTGAGGGCGAAGGCGCCGACCGCGGCGAACGCCGCGCCAATCGTGGCGTCGCCGTTCCACGCGCCGGCGTGCTGCAGGAAAACTGAATTCTGGAAGAGGTCGAGCTCGGGTTGGGCAAGCAGGGTGGGCACGCCGAATTGCGCCAGGCTGGGGCCGACAGCGCGGATAAGAAGCGTCTCCGATCCGGTCCCGGAGATGACGAAGCCCGCGATCATGATCGCGCTCCCGGTTCCGACGTAGGCGCGGCCCGAAAAATTGACGATGCGCCCGGCGGGAGACGCACCTGCGTCGGCATCGTAGATCTCGGCAAGCGTGATCCCGGAGGCTCCGTTCGGGTTGGCGACCTGCGCGGTATAGGATCCGGGCTGGAGCCCGACAAGGATGGCATCGTCGCGGCTCGCCGGATCGAGGGTAAAGGCGCCGGTCTGCGCAAAGGCGCCGACCAGGGGGGCGGTTCCCCCCCATGCGTCGTTCGAGGAGAGGGGCTGGCTCCCGCTGAAGAGCGTGGTGCGCGGTGTCGCGAGTCCGCCGGGGACGCCGAGCGCCGCCAGCGCGGGGCCGATGCCGCGCACCAGCATGGATTTCGCCGACCCTGTGACGGAGAAGCCGGCGATGAGGGTGTCGCCGCCGGAGGATGAGTAGCCCCGCACGGAGAAATTGACCAGCCGGGCCGCCGGGGCGGCAGGCACTGAAACCGCGGGAACGACCACCGGCGCGGCGGGAGCCGGGTCCGGTGCGGGAACGACCGGATCGGGAGCCACGGGCGCGGACACGACGACAGGCGCCGGTGCAACGACCACCGGCGTGACGGGAGCCGGGTCAGGAGTGGGAACGACCGGATCGGGAACCACAGGCGTGGACACGACCACAGGCGCCGGTGCAACGACCACCGGCGTGGCGGGAGCCGGGTCGGGAGTGGGAACGACCGGATCGGGAACCACGGGCGTGGACACGACGACAGGCGCCGGCGCAACGACCACCGGCGTGACGGGAGCCGGGTCGGGAGTGGGAGCAACCGGATCGGGGACAACGGGCACTGGCACGACGATCGGCGGGGGCGTGAATGCGAAGGCGCCCTGGTCCCAGGCGGAAGGGGCGGGCGCGCGGGCGAGCCCCCCGTTGTCGGTCGTGAATAAAGGCGAGAGATTCAGGCCCGCGCCGATCGCCGGGGAACCCGACTGCAGGCTCAGGTTGTTG
>Ga0302279_10001427_pt1 | contig 33742 bp, 22 predicted proteins | sample III_Bog_N3_3_FD_194541 | JGI IMG/M metagenome (GOLD analysis project Ga0302279, IMG submission 194541) | Peat permafrost microbial communities from Stordalen Mire near Abisko, Sweden - III_Bog_N3_3 | ecosystem: Environmental > Terrestrial > Soil > Wetlands > Peat | place: Sweden: Abisko...
CGAGCGGGGGGGGGCCGAGGCCGGCCGGATCGTCGCCATCAAGCGCATCCTGCCGCACCTGTCCGACAACGACGAGTTCGTCCGGATGTTCATCGAGGAGGCCAAGCTGGCCGCCCAGCTGGACCATCCGAACATCGTCCAGATCTACGATATGGGCAAGGCCGGTGGATCGTTCTACATCGCCATGGCGTTCATCGACGGCCGGGATCTGCGCGCCCTGATGCGCAAGATCCGGGAGTACCGCCTGCCCATGCCCGAGCCCCTGGCCGCCGCTGTGGTCATGCAGGTGGCCGCGGCCCTGGACTACGCGCACCGCAAACGCGCGGTGGACGACCAGGAGCTGCAGCTGGTGCACCGGGACATCAGCCCCCAGAACATCCTCATCTCCTATGGCGGCGCGGTGAAGCTGGCGGATTTCGGCATCGCCAAGGCGGCCAACCAGGGCACCAACACCCAGGCGGGGGCGCTCAAGGGCAAGCTGCTCTACATGAGCCCCGAGCAGGCCCTGGGCGAGCCGCTGGACCACCGGTCCGACCTCTATTCCCTGGGCCTGGTGCTGGCCGAACTGCTCACCGGGGAGCGCTGCTTCCAGGCCGATTCGGAGCTGGGCGTCCTGGAAAAGGTGCGCATGGGCAAGGTGGTGGACGTGCGCGCGGCCAATCCGGCCATGTCCAAGGCCATGGGCAGCATTCTGGACCGGCTGCTGGTGAAGGACCTGGACCGCCGCTACGGATCGGCCCGCCAGCTGGAGCGGGACCTGAAGGCCCTGCTGGCCCGCCAGGGAGGGGAACCCACCGGCGCCGATCTGGCGGACTACGTGAACGCCCTGCTCAAGGGCACCCGGGAGGAGCTGGAGCATATGCTCGCCAGCCGGTTCGCGATCAGCGTGCCGCCGGCCGAGGCCTCCGCCGCGGCCCGGGCGACCGCCGGTCCCGGGGCGGGGCAGGACGAGGAGGCCACCCTGGCCGGCGTGGGGCCCCGCCGGGAGGCGCCACGCGCGCCCCGGCCGGCCCCGGTCCTGCCGCCCCCGGCGGTCCTGCCCGTATCCCGCCGGACCGGCCCCCGGCGCTGGCTTCTGGTGCTCCTCGCCCTGGTCCTGCTGGGGCTCCTGGGCGCGCTGGGCGCATGGCGGCTGTGGGGGGGATAGTTCGGGACAGCAGCGGCGGGATGGCGGTATGATTGGGCCATTCACCCCTTCGTCCTGGCCGTTTGACCGCCTCATTCCTGGAGTACCCATGGATCTCAACCAAGATCAGCAGAGCTTCTATCGGCAAGCGCGGGAACGCTGCCGGGCGGACGTGGCCCAGATGAACGAGACCATCCTGCTGGAATGGCAGCGGCTGAACGACGAGATCAAGCGGGTGCAGGAGCTGATCCAGACCCTGGAGACCCGCAAGCAGACCGTGGGCCAGATCTATGCCTCCTCCAGCGAAATGCTCGGGATGGAATCGGATCTTGACGTGTCTCCGGCCATCAAGGATGGTAGTGAGGACACTGCCGAGGAACTGGGCGTCGGGGAGATCGATCTGTAGCTGCCGTATTTGCCTTCTGTCGCACACGGCCTCCCGGACGGACCAGAGCACTCAGGCACGCATAGACCGCTGACATGCTGACCGTTTGAGGAATTCCGATGGGTTTGATGGCTTCGCTGATGATGGGGCTGGGCCGCTGTGCCCTGCGCCTGCGCTACCGCATCCGGGTCCAGGGTCTGGAGCCGGTGGCCGTTCGCGGCACCCGGGGCATCCTGTTCCTGCCCAACCACCCGGCGCTCATCGATCCGGTGATCGTCATCAGCGAGCTGTACCACGCCTTCAAGCCGGCCTCCCTGGCCGACCGGGACCGGATCTCCGGGCCGGTGACCGGCTGGATCGCGCACCGCTTCGGCGCGCTGGCCATGCCCGATCTGGGCCGGTACGGGGAGGCGAGCCGGGGCGAGGTGGAGCGGGCCATCCAGGACTGCGCCCGGCTGCTGCAGGCGGGCGGCAACCTGGTGCTGTATCCGGGCGGCCACCTGGCCTCCAGCCAGCTGGAACAGCTGGGCGGCAACAGTGCCGTGGAGACCATCCTGAAGCTGGCGCCCGAGACCCGGGTGGTGCTGGTCCGGACCCGGGGACTGTGGGGGAGCCGGTTCAGCCGGGCCCAGGGCCGCCCCGATTTCGGCAAGGTGCTGATCGGCGAGCTGTGGGACCTGGCGGCCAACTTCCTGTTCTTCTCCCCCCGGCGGGCGGTGTCGGTGGAGCTGGGCGAGCCGGCCGACCTGCCCCGGGAGGCCGGCCGCGCGGTGCTGAACCGGGCCCTGGAGGCCTACTACAACGAGACCGCCGAGCCGGCCCTGCATGTGCCTTACACCCTGTGGGAAGGCGGCGGCCGGCGTACCCTGCCCGAACCGCCCCAGGCGCAGCTGGCCGGGGATCCCAGCGAGGTGCCGGCGGCCATCCGCGAGCAGGTGGCGGAGCAGCTGGAGCGCATGGTCGGCCGCGCCGATCTGGGGGATGCCGCGGAACTGGCCCGGGATCTGGGCATGGACAGCCTCATGCGGCTGGAGCTGCAGTTCTGGATCGAGCAGGAGTTCGGCCATCCGGTGAGCGATCCGGAGTCCCTGCGCTGCGTGGGGGATGTGCTGCTGGCCGCCTGCGGCCGGTCGGTGGATCCCGGCGGGGCCCCGCTCAAGCCGGTGCCGTCCGCATGGTTCCTGCCGTCCGGTCTGCCGGTCCAGATTCCGGCCGGGACCAGCCTTCAGGAGGTCTTCCTGGCCCAGGCCAAGCGCCGGCCGGGCCGGGTGGCGATCGCCGACCAGCTGAGCGGCGCGCGCAGCTACCGCGACCTGATCACCTCCATCTTCGCTCTGAAGCCGGTCATCCAGGACCTGGAGGGTCCGTACGTGGGGATCATGCTGCCGGCCTCGGTGGGCGCGGCCACCCTGTACCTGGCGGTGCTGTTCGCCGGCAAGATCCCGGTCATGGTCAACTGGAGCACCGGCCTCAAGAACATGGTGCACGGGCTGGACCTGCTGGGGGTGAAGCGGGTGCTCACCTCCCAGAAGGTGGTGGCGCGGATCCAGGCCCAGGGCATGGACCTGTCGGCCCTGCAGGACCGGCTGCTGCCGCTGGAACAGGTGGCGGGATCCATCTCCAAGGCCGCCAAGCTCGTGGCCCTGGCCCGGAGCTGGTGCTCCTGGCGCAGCCTGCGCCGCCAGGCGGTGCCGGCCAGCGCCACGGCGGTGGTGCTGTTCACCAGCGGCAGCGAGAACCTGCCCAAGGCGGTGCCGCTCAGCCACGAGAACCTGCTCACCAACCTGCGCGACCTGGTGGCGGAGTACCGCTTCCTGGACGATGAGCGGATCCTGGGCATGCTTCCGCCGTTCCATTCCTTCGGCCTGACCTGCACCATGGTGCTGCCGCTCTGCTCGGGCATGAAGGCGGTCTACTATCCGGTGCCCACCGACGGCGGGGTGCTGGCCCGGCACATCGAAAGCTACCAGGCCACGGTGCTGGTGGGCACGCCCACCTTCCTGAACAGCATCGTCCGTGCCGCCAAGGATCCGGAACTCCGCTCCCTGCGCTTCGTCATCACCGGCGCCGAGAAGTGCCCGGACGCCCTGTTCGCCACCACCGCCATCCGCTGGCCGGCCATGCGCATCCTGGAGGGCTACGGCATCACCGAATGCTCGCCGGTGGTGAGCGGGGTGCGGGAGCAGTTGCCCAGGCACGGTTCCGTGGGCAGGCCGCTGCCCTCGGTCTGCTACGCCGTGGTGGAACTGGAGCGCCCGCAGCGGGTGCCCCTGGGCCAGGCGGGCATGCTGCTGGTGCGCGGTCCCAGCGTGTTCGGCGGCTACCTGGAGACGGTCGGCGAGCAGCCGTTCGTGGATTTCGAAGGGGCGACGTGGTACCGCACCGGCGATCTGGTGCGGGAGGACGCCCAGGGCTACCTGACCTTTGCCGGCCGGCTGAAGCGGTTCGTGAAGATGGGCGGCGAAATGGTCAGCCTGCCGGCGGTGGAGGAGGCGCTGCTGGCGCGCTTCGGCCGTCCGGACGACACGGCGGTGCCCCTGGCCGTGGAGGCCATGGAGACCGAATCGCGGGTGGACCTGGTGCTGTTCACCACCCGGCCCATCGCCCGGGAGGAGGCCAACGCCGCCATCCGCGAAGCCGGGTTCAGTCCCATCCACAATGTGCGCCTGGTGCGCCACCTGGAGGCGATCCCCCTGCTGGGCACCGGCAAGACCGACTACCGGGCGCTCAAGGCTCTGTTCGCGCCGGTGCCGCAGGGCTGAGCGGATCGTCCGGGGTGGATTCCCGGGGGCCGAGCATGGTGGCCGGCGGGAACCAGGCGTCCCAGGCGGCCAGGTGCCGGGCCACGAACTCCCGCAGCCAGGACCAGCCGCGCCGGCCGGGGCCGTTGCCGCCGGTGACGGCCGGCACCCCGTAGGCGTCCAGGCCCAGGTGGCGGGCCAGGAACAGCGCCCGGGCCAGATGGAAGTCCGAGGTGACGATGATCACCCGGGTGACGCCGAACACCGCCTGGGCCCGCTTCAGGCTGTCGTAGGTGCGCCGGCCGCCGAAATCGCTGACCACCCGTTCCGGCGGCACCCCGTGCTTCATGAGCCACTTGCGCATGGCCTTGGGTTCGTTGTAGTTGGCCGCGCGGTTGTCGCCGGAGACCAGGAACCAGCCGCCCTTGCCCTCCTGGAACAGCTGCAGGCCGATCTCCAGGCGCGATTCCAGCACCCGGGTGGGTTCCCGGTCGGGCAGCACGCCGGCCCCCAGGATCAGCACCGGCACGTGGTCCACCGGCAGGGTGGCGGTGGTGAAGCTGCGATTCCGGGCGGCCATGGGAAATTTCAGGAAGATCCAGCCCAGATCCAAGGTGATAATCAGGAGACAACCCAGCCACAGCGCGGGCCGGGACGCCTTCCAAAGAGTAACTCGGGCAGATAATCGCATCTGGGATAGGATAGACCCTTACCCTGTCTCGGGTTCAACGTGAGTGAGAATTAATGATTAATTATATCACCCATCTTCTGCCCCGAACCTGCCCCGGGCCGCGCCTGCGCGCCGGCCGGGCGAAGCGCTGGGGCCTGCTGGCCGCAGCCCTGGCGACCCTGACCGGCACCGGCTGCTACCGGGCCACCGGGATCCAGCGGAACGCGGTGGTCGCCGAAACCATCCCCGAGACCGGCGGCGACTCGGTGCTGGGGCTCAAGGCCAAGGCCGGGGCGGGGGATCTGTACCTGGGCAACGACTTCGTGCAGGTGGCCATCGACAGCACGGTGTACGGGGACAGCACCCGCACGCCCCTGGCCGGGGCCCATTCGGGCGGCAGCATCGTCGACGCCGGCTTCCTGGCCCTGGACGGCAGCTACAACCGGGTGTCCATCCCCAGCACGGTCATGAACCGGTTCACCCCGGTGGTGAACCAGGATCCGGACCTGCCGGTGGTGTTCAGCAGCTACCAGACCAGCAATGACGGCGGCACCGCCACCCTCACCATGACCGGGGCGGTGCTGGACACCCTGGGCAAGCTGGGCAGCAAAGGCCAACTGCTGCCCAACGTCACGGTGACCCACACCCTGTCCCTGGCCCAGCTGGACCACTTCATCAAGATGACCACGGTGGTGACCAACAACGGCTCCAGCAGCCTAGCCATCCGCACCGTGGGCGACTGCCTGGTGCAGCAGGCGGGTGGCGGCGGCTACCACTTCAACGTGCCCGCCAACTACAAAGTGGACGGCACCCTGCTGGTGCCCTTCGCCAGCAACTCCACCCCTGCCGGGCAGCCCAAGGACACCACCACCCAGTGGGGCGTGCAGATCCCGGGCTCCAGCTCCCCGTTCACCGCCAACAACCTGGATGCCGTGAACGCCAGCGTGCAGGCGTCCATGGTCGGGCTCATGAGCAACGAACCCGGCGCCGACTGCGTGGACGACCACGCCAGCCTGGGCATCCTGCCCATCGACGCGGACCAGCTGCTGGTGGCGGCCGATCCCCAGGACCTGCTGACGGTCAAGAACAACCTCCGGCCTTCGGTGCCCACCCATCTGGCGGTGGGCTGCCTGCCCGCGTCCAGCCTCGCCGCCGGCGCCAGCCTCACCTTCAACCGCCGGCTCTACATCGTCGGCGGCCGCAGCGCGGACACCAGCGTGGTGGGCGGCCAGAACCCCAGCGCCCCCTACCCCGACCAAACCAACGGGCTGTTCAATACCATGGACTGGGACCGCTACACCGACACCAACATCCCCGGCCGCACGGTGATCCAGGACACCGGCCTGCTCACCTTCACGCTGGATGCCTCGTCCCAGCGGCAGGGGCCGCTGCCCACCGAGGTGCGCATCGAGCGCAACCTGAACGCGACCCTGCCCGGCGACAGCGTCACCAGCGCCAACTGGCAGGTGCAGCGGGTGGAGTGGCTGGAGCCCAACGAGAACCTGCTCAGCACCACCGGCCTGGCCCCGTCCACCCTGACCGTGCGGCTGCCCCTGGGCGTCTACCGCATGACGCTCACCAGCCAGTCCGCCCAGCAGGTGCGCACCACCTTCGAAAGCAACAGCTACACCGAGTGGGTCGACCTGCCCAGCGCCATCTGGATCCAGAAGGACCGCACCTTCGCGGTGAGCGCCGCGGACGTGCTGTGTCCGGACGGCCTGACCGACACCGGCGTCCCCAACCAGGTCGGCGCGGTCACCGTCACGCCCTACCAGGTGCACTACTTCACCACCCGGGAAAACAACGCGACCGTCGGCAGCCTGCAGCCGATGCGCATGACCTTCGTGGGGACCGGCTCCACATCGAACCCGGTCATGCGGCGCATGCGCACCCTGGCCAGCTACTGGGACCCGAACACCAATCTCCCCCAGGTGGCCACGGGCAACATCGCCGGCCAGTACCAGTTCCGGGCCAACAACGAGATGTTCGGCACCGGCTTCACCAAGCTGCTGCCCAGCACTTTCGCCTGGCTGCCCAACGGCGACTACACGGTGTACGCCAGCCGGGGCCCCCTGGAACCGCTGCAGAGCATGCCGGTGCAGGTCTACGTGGGCCAGACCAGCACCAGCCACGTGTTCACGGTCACCAACCATGGCGTGCCCGCCGGCTGGAACAGCTTCGATCTGCCCGGGGCCTCCCAGGCCACCACCGGCGGCGCCCTGCCCGGCGAGCTGTTCGCCTCGGCTCTGGCCAACGGGATCCAGGTGGTGGGCAGCGCCGAGCAGGACAAGCAGGTGAACGCCCTGAACCTCTACAACGACTTCATCGCGGAGTTCGGCTCCAACACCATTTCCAGCTACAACCGGCCGGCCAGCCTCAGCTACGTGAACCGCCCCGTCACCTGCCCCTACGGGCTGGAGCCCTTCGTGGTGGGCGGCCGCAGTTCCACCCTGAGCGCCCCGAACTTCGGTCCCGTCACCGCCCTGTTCACCCCCACCGCCACCAACGCGCCCCTGGGCGGGGCCCTGGACAGCACCGGCTGGACCCTTTCGGACTTCATCAGCCAGGCCCAGGGCAACTACACCATCGTGCGCCGGCCCTGGGGTCCGGATGGCTTGTTTACCCAGCTGGGTGAACCCGTCTCCGGCGGGGTCTTTGCCACCTGGTGGAGCGGCACGGGCAACATGACCTTCGGCGGCGTGACCAATGGCAGCTTCGACGCCATCGAGCTGTTGCGCGGGGAAGGCCTGCCCGTGGACCCCTCCAGCACCAGCTACGGTTCTGACCTCGGCCTCTGGTGGCAGGAGGTCCAGAAGGTGCGCAAATCCTGGTTCCATTTGCTGAACTTCCAGTCCCCGACTTTCTTTACCAAGGCCCTGGGGTTGTCCGCCGCCAACAACACGGTCGATACCCCCGTGGGCCTGGCTCGCACCTACCTGAAGGCCGTGCCCAGCATCGAGACGGATCTCAGCAGCGTGCTGTCCGCCCTGCAGTCCGGCGCGGCGGTGGCCTCCACCGGCCCCTTCCTGGACGTGAGCATCGCCGGGGTCGGCCCCGGCGGCACGGTACCGGGTCCGGTCGCCAATGTCACCCTCACCGTGAACCTCTACCAGCCAGACTGGATGCCTCCCGTGGATGAACTTCGGGTCGTGGTGAACGGGAGCGATGAGCTGTTCTTCAGCAAGCCCATCCACAACGGTAACCTGGTGCCAACCGGCACCGACTCCCGGCTCTACAGCGGCACATTCACCGTACCCATGCCCACCACTACGGGCTTCGATGCCTGGGTGGTGGTGGAGGCCCAAGTGCCCATCACAACCAGCGGTGTCTACCCGCCCGACGGGACTTACGCGGCTTGGAACCAGATCATGCGCGGCATCTACCCCATCGCCATCACCAACCCGATCTTCGTGAGCGTCACGGGCAATGCCACCTTCATTCCCTCCAAGTCCCTCCAGCCCATCCAGCCTTGATGCCGGCCCTGCTGGTTTCCGCCCCGCCCCATGCCCGCGCCCATGACTGAGTGGCTCCCCGAACGCCTGCCTGAAGACATCGAGGCGGAACGGGCACTGCTGGCCACCTGCTGCGCGGCGGGGGCCGAGCTGGCCGCCACCGAGATCGTGTTCTCCCTGACCGACGAGGACTTCGTCCACCCGGGACACCGCTCGGTGTTCCGGGCCCTGCGCTCCCTCATCGAGGCGCAGATCGAGGTCAACTCGCTCACCCTCAAGGACGCCCTGGACCAGGCCGGGGATCTGGCCCGGGTGGGCGGCTACACCGGGCTGGTGGAGTTGCTCAGCGCCGAGGAGGTGGGCCGGCCGCAGGTGCTGGGCGATCTGCTGGTGCGCAAGCGCAAGCTGCGCCAGCTGATCCGCCTGGGCGCCCAGCTGGTTCGCCAGGCGGCCGACGAAGAGGCCCCGCCCGACACCCTGGTGGAGCAGGCCGCCGTGGACCTGTTCCGGCTGGCCCAGGGCCAGCAGCGCAAGGGCCTGGAGCACATCGGCGATGTGGCCCGGGACGCCATGGAGGCCCTGCTGGACCGCCTGGAGGGCAGGGGCTCCACCGGCCTCAAGGTCGGCTTCACCCGCCTGGACGCCATCACCCAGGGCTTCCAGCCCGGCAACCTGATCATCCTGGCGGCCCGGCCCGGCATCGGCAAGACCGCCCTGGCCCTGAACTGGCTGCTGCGCTCGGCCATGTACCACAACGCCCACGCCGCCTTCTTCTCCCTGGAAATGTCCAAGGAGGAGGTGTTCAACCGCCTGCTTTCCGCCCACAGCAGCATCAACATGAAGGAAGTGGCGGCCGGCACCTTCGACGAAGAGATCCAGGGCCGGCTGCTGCGCTCGCGGGACGCGCTGCTGGAGATGCCCATCTACATCAACGACCAAGCCGGCATCACGGTGCGGGAGATCACCGCCATGGTGGACCGCCACCTGTCCCAGGCCAACCACAAGCTGGACCTGGTGATCGTCGACTACCTGCAGCTCATGACCAGCCCGGAATCGTCCCGGGCCGCCAAGCAGAGCGAGGCCGTGCGCATCGGCGAGATCAGCCGCGGCTTCAAGCTGCTGGCCAAGGACCACGGGATCCCGGTGGTGGTGCTCAGCCAGCTGAACCGCGAAGTGGAGCACCGCCAGGGTGGCAAACCGCAGCTGTCCGATCTGCGCGATTCCGGCGCCATCGAGCAGGATGCCGATATGGTCATGTTCATCCACCGGAAGATGAAGCCGCTGATGGAAGGCGAGGAGGAGGACCGGAGCGCCGAGCTGCTGCTGGCCAAGCACCGGAACGGCCCCACCGGGGCCGTGGCCCTCTACTTCGAAGGGGAGTACGCCCGCTACCGCGAGATGGAGCGCACGACAGATTCTGATCTGGGTTGACCTGACCGTGCCTCCGGACGTCCCGCCCGCCCTGCTGCCGCTCGCCGCCAAGGTGACGGTGCTGCGCGGGGTGGGGCCGGCCTACCAGGAGGCCCTGGCCGCGGCCGGGATCGAGTCCCTGCGCGATCTGCTGTGGGCGCTGCCGCACCGCTATGTGGACCGGGGCAGCCTGCAACCCATCGGCTCACTGGGCATGACCGGCGGACTGGGCGAGCGGGAGATCGTGACCGTGCTGGGCACGGTCCAGGCGGTGCGCCAGACCACCTCCCCGGTCAAGCGCATGACCATCACCGAGGCGCTGCTGGGGGACGATACCGGCACCCTGCGGCTGATCTGGTTCAACCAGCCGCACCTGGTCCGGGTGCTGCGGACCGGGGACCGGCTGCTGGCCTTCGGGCCCCTGGCCCTGGGCCGCAATGGCCCGGAGCTGCGGGCGCCGGCCCTGGAGCTGCTGGGCCGGGGCGGGGCGGAGGAGGACCTGTGGGTGCGCCGCTACCTGCCCCTGTACCGCAAGCTGGGCCCGGTGCTGGGCCGGACCCGGCAGCGGCTGGTGCAGGACGCCCTGGCCCGGGCGGCGGCGCCCGACGAGTGGCTGCCGGCGGAACTGGCCCGCGGCGTGCCCACGACCCTGGCCGCCCTGCGCCTGCTGCACCAGCCCCCGGACGACAGCGATCCGGCCGCCCTGGAGGCCCACGCCACCCCCGCCCACCACCGCCTGGCCAGCGAGGAGCTGTTCGCCTTCGCCCTGGGGGTGACCCTGCGCCGTGCTGGCCGCCTGGCCCGGCGCGGCCAGGCGGTGCCGACGCCGCCCGAACTGCGCGAGCAGCTCAAGGACTACCTGCCGTTCCGGCTCACCGCCGCCCAGCGCAAGGCCTTCCGGGAGATCGTGGCCGATCTCACTTCCGGCCGGGTGATGCACCGCCTGCTGCAGGGGGACGTGGGCAGCGGCAAGACCCTGGTGGCCTTCCTGGCCATGGCCATGGTCGCCGAGACCGGGGGCCAGGCGGCCCTGCTGGTGCCCACCGAGGTCCTGGCCCGGCAGCACGCCGCCACCATCACCCGCCTGCTCAAGGCCGCCGGCGGCCGCATGCAGCTGCTGCTGGGCCCCATGAAGGCCGCCGAAAAGCGCCAGGCTCTGGCCCGGATCGCCTCCGGCGAGGCCGGCTACATCGTCGGCACCCACGCCCTGTTCCAGGAGGCGGTGGCCTTCCAGCGGCTGCAGCTGGTGGTGGTGGACGAGCAGCACCGGTTCGGGGTGCGCCAGCGGGAGGCCATCAAGCAGAAAGGGGTGGACCCGCACTGGCTGGTGATGAGCGCCACCCCCATCCCGCGCTCCCTGGCCCTGGCCCTGTTCGGCGATCTGGAACAGTCGGTGCTGGACGAACTGCCGCCGGGGCGCCAGCCCATCACCACCAGGCTGCTGGCCCCGGAGGACGCCGAGCGCGGCTGGGAGCTGGTGGCACGGGAACTGCGGGCCGGCCACCAGGCCTTCGTGGTGAGCCCGGCCATCGACCCCCAGGACGAGGCCAAGGTGCCGCTGCGGGATATCCAGGCCATGGAGGCGCTGCTCCGGGCCGTGTTCCCGGAGGTGCCCCTGGCGGTGGTGCACGGCCGGCTCAAGGCCGACGCCATGGCCGAGCGCATGGAGGCGTTCGTGTCCGGCCGGGTGCGCATCCTGCTGGCCACCACCGTCATCGAGGTGGGGGTGGACGTGCCCAACGCCACCATCATGGTGGTGGACCACGCCGAGCGGTTCGGGCTCAGCCAGCTGCACCAGCTGCGCGGCCGGGTCGGCCGGGGCGAGGCGCCCAGCCACTTCGTGATGCTGTCCAGCAGCGAGACCGACCGCCTGCGGGTGCTGGTGGCCACCCAGGACGGCTTCCGCATCGCCCAGAAGGACCTGGAGCTGCGTGGGCCGGGGGAGTTCTTCGGGACCCGCCAGGCCGGCCTGCCGCAGTTCCAGGCGGCGGACCTGGTGCGCGACCGGCAGCTCCTGGCCCAGTGCCGGGAGGCCGCGGAACGGGCCATGCAGCGCGGGCTCAGCGAGCCGCAGCTGCACTGGCTGCGCCAGGAGCAGGCCCGGCTCAAGCTGGCGGAGATCTCCTAGATCGGTCCGGTTCCCCCCAGGCGCCCTGTTCGCTCCCGGTCAGTCGCGTTCGCGACTGCCGTGAGCGGAAGGAAGCTGCCCCATGCAGCGGATGGGTTCCACCTTCGGGAGGAATCGGAGGCGACCGGTTTTGGGTATCGGTTTGGCTCGACAGGCGGCGACTTCACGGATCCGGAAAGCCGGATCATGAGGTGGACACACAAATGCCGGTCAACCTTCGGCGAAGCCATCCGTTCTGCTGGATCGCGTTCAGCGATCCAACAGAACGAAATCGGGCGAAAGGAAGGGACCCGGACCTTGGTCAGGCTCCTAGCCGTCTGCCCGCACATCCACCCGGTTGTCATAGAAGGTGCTGCCGCCGCCCTGGTCGGTGAGCCGCTGGGAGGTCAGGGCGTTGACGGTGCGGTCGCCGGGGGCGAAGCGGATCCAGGCGACCCCTTCGGCCACCACCACGGCCCGGGGCACCCGGCCGGTGACGCCCAGGAAGAAGCGCACGTCGCCCAGCTCGTTGTGCACCCGCACCGGCTGCCCGTCGACCAGCCCGCGTTCCCCGGCGTCCAGCGGGTTCATGAGCAGGCGGACCGGGCCGGCCTGGGCGCGCAGGGCGTCCCGCTCCTGGAAGGAGGAGTTGAGGCTGAACAGGGCCGGGGCGGTCATGAGCGAAAAGGGCAGGGCGCCGGTGTCGGCGTGCCGGGGCCGGTAGCCGGGCAGGGGCGGGTCCAGGGCCGGGTTCAGCAGCTCGATGCGCCCGGACGGGGTCTGGTAGCGGGTGGGATCGGGCGGGGCCAGGGCGACCGGCAGTCCGGCGTCCAGGGCGGCCCGATCCAGGCCCGCCCGCAGGGGGCTGGGAGTGTCCAGCAACAGGTCCACCAGCTGGTCGGCGCTTTGCCGGAACTGCTGCTCGGGGAAGCCCATGGCCTCGGCCAGGGCCTGGAACACGGTCCAGTTGGAGCGGCTTTGGCCCACCGGCGGGATGACCGGGTGGGCACGCTGCAGCACATAGCTGCCGCCGGCCTTGTACAGATCGCTGTGCTCCAGGGAGGAGGTGGCCGGCAGCACCAGGTCGGCATAGCGGGCGGTGTCGGTGAGGAACCGCTCGTGCACCACGGTGAACAGATCGCTGCGGGCCAGGCCGCGCAGCACGGCGTTCTGGTCCGGGTTCGCCACCGCCGGGTTGGCGTTGTAGACGTAGAGGCTGAGGATCCGCGGCCGGTCCAGGTGCTCCAGGGCGTGGCCCAGCCGGTTCATGTTCACCGTGCGGGTGGGGCCGGGCTGGAAGTCCTCCCGGGTCAGCAGCGCGGTGTCCAGTCCGCCGGCGCCGGACACTCCGGCGAAGGCCCCGCCGCCCGGACGGGCATAGGCGCCGACGATGGCCGGCAGACAGGCGATGGCGCGCACGTTCATGGCGCCGTTGCCGTAGCGGGACAGGCCGCTGCCCAGGAACAGGAACGGCGCCCGGGCCCGGCCGAAGCCCAGGGCCAGGGCCTCCAGCTCCGCCACCGGCAGGCCGGTGAGGGCCGCCACCCGCTCCGGGGGGAAGTCCGGCAGCACCCGCGCCGCCAGCTCCGGGAAGCCCTGGGTCTGGCTGGCCAGGAAGGCGCTGTCCTGCAGCCCCTCGCGCACCAGCAGGTGCATGATCCCCAGGGCCAGGGCGCCGTCGCTGCCCGGGCGGACGACGAAGGTCCGGTCCACGGCCGCCGCCGTGGCCGTGGCGTAGGTGTCGATCAGCCAGATCCGTGCCCCGGCCTGGCGGGCCTCGCGCATGCGCTGGAAGCCGTGCAGGTTGGTGGCCAGGGCGTTGCAGCCCCAGAGCAGCACCAGATCGCTGTGCCGCACCGTGTCCGGGGCCACGGCGGGGGTGGCGCCCATGACCGCGCTCCAGCCCGCGTCCTTGGCCGGGGAGCAGATGGTCTGGTCCAGCCGGGACGCCCCCAGCCGGTGGAACAGGGCGTGCCCGGCCTTGCGCTGCACCAGGCCCATGGTGCCGCCGGCGGAGTAGGGCAGGATGGCCTGGCCGCCATCCGACTGGAGGATCGCCTGCCAGCGCTCGGCGATGCGCTGGATCGCCTCGTCCCAGGGGATGGGGACGAAGTCGCCGCTGCCCTTGGGGCCCCGGGCCAGCAGGGGCGTGGTGAGCCGCAGCGGCGAGTGCACGGTCTGCTCGTAGCGGCGCATCTTCGGGCACAGGGTGCCCCGGCTGTGCGGGTGCAGGGGATCGCCCTGGACGGCCACGGCGTGGCCGTCGGCCACGGTCACCCGCAGTCCGCAGGCGTCGGGGCAGTCGTAGGGGCAGGCGCTGCGGAGCTCGGGTGCGGTCACGCCTCCACCCCCTGGCGGAACGCCTCCAGCGCCGCCGGGAACGGCCCCAGGGCCCGCTCGAAGATGCCCAGCGAGTAGGCGATGGTGAGCCCGTAGTTGGTGATGGGCACCCCGGCCTCGCGGCAGCGGTGGATCCGGGCCAGCATCTCGCGCCGGTTGCCGACGCAGTTGCCGCAGTGCACCACCAGCCGGTACGGGGCCAGGGCGGCCGGGTCGGCGGGGAAGTCCCGGCCCTGGACGTGGCTGAAGGTCAGCTGGGCGCCCACGTACTGGGTGAGCCAGCGGGGGATCTTCACCCGGCCGATATCCTCGCCCACCGGGTGGTGGCTGCAGGCCTCGGCCACCAGGACCTGGTCGCCGCCGTGCAGCCGCTCGATGCCCAGGGTGCCGCGCACCTGCTCGGCCAGGTTGCCCTGGAACCGGCTCATGAGGATGGAGAAGGAGGTCATGGGCACGCCGCGGGGCACGTCGGCGGCCACCTTGAGGAAGGCCTGGGAATCGGTCACCACCAGCGCCGGCGGCCGCTTGAGCCGGTCCAGGGCGCGGGCCAGCTCGCGCTCCTGCACCACCATGGCCATGGCCTCGCCGTCCAGCAGATCGCGGATGGCCATGACCTGGGGCAGGATCAGCCGGCCCTTGGGGGCCTCCTTGTCGATGGGCACCACCAGGATCGCCAGTTCGCCCGGAGGCACCAGATCGGCCACCAGCCGGCGGTGGTCGAAGAAGTCGGCCGGGGCCAGGGCCAGCAGGGCCTCGCGCAGGGCCGGCAGGCCGGTGCCCTCCAGGGCGCTGACCGCCACCTGGGGCACATCCAGGTCCTTGGGGGCGGGCAGGGCCAGGTCGGCCTTGTTGCGCACCACCAGGACCGGCACCTGGCGCGCCCGCAGCTGCGCCAGCAGGCCGGCCTCGAAGGGCCCCCAGGCGCCCTCGCCGGTGACGATCACGCCCAGGTCCACCCGGTCCAGCACCGCCCGGGTGCGGGCCATGCGCAGTTCGCCCAGGGCGCCTTCGTCGTCCACCCCGGCGGTGTCCACGAACAGCACCGGACCCAGGGGCAGCAGCTCCATGGGCTTTTCCACCGGATCGGTGGTGGTGCCGGCCTGGGCGGACACGATGCTCACCTGCTGGCGGGTGATGGCGTTGAGCAGGGAGGACTTGCCCACGTTGCGCCGGCCGAACAGGCCAATGTGCAGGCGCAGGGACTTGGGGGCGGGCGGCATTGCGGTCATGGGCGGGGTTTCCTCCATCCGAGCCGGCCCACGGCTTCGGGACTGGTGAGCTCGTCGAACTGGGCGGCGGTGAGCAGGCCCGAAGCCACGGCGGTGGCCTTCAGGCCCTGGCCGGTGCGCCGGGCCTCGGCGGCCAGGGCCCCGGCCCGTTCGTAGCCCAGCAGGGGCAGCAGGGCGGTGGCGGCGGCGGTGCCGTTCTCCACCTGGGCGCGCAGCCGGGCCGGGTCGGCCTCCAGGCCCGCCACGCAGTGGCGGCGCAGGATATCGCAGGCCCGGGCCAGCAGGTCCAGGCTTTCCAGCAGGGCGTGGGCCACCAGGGGCATGAAGGCGTTCAGTTCCAGGGAGCCCATGGCCGCGGCCCAGGTGATGGCCTGGTCGTGGCCGATGGCCAGGATGGCGGCCTGGGTGACGGCCTCGGGGATCACCGGGTTGACCTTGCCGGGCATGATCGAGCTTCCGGCCTGGCGCGGCGGCAGCCGCAGCTCGCCCAGCCCGGCCTCGGGGCCGCTGGACAGCAGGCGCAGGTCCGAAGCGATCTTGATGAGGCTGGTGGCCAGGGTCTTGAGCAGGCCGGAGACCTCCACGAACGGGTCCAGGTTCTGGGTGGCCTCCACCAGGTTCTCGGCCCGGGCCAGGCCCAGCCCGGTGATCTCCCGCAGCTCCTCCACCACCTGGAAGATGTAGGCGGTGGGGGCGGCCAGGCCGGTGCCGATGGCGGTGCCGCCCAGGTTCACCACCCGCAGCCGCTCCTCGCTCTTGGCCAGGCGCCAGCGGTCCCGGTTCAGGGCCTCGGCGTAGGCGCCCATGCTCCGGCCCAGGGTGGTGAGCACCGCGTCCTGGCCTTCGGTGCGGGCCACCTTCACCAGGTGGGCCATGGCCTTTTCCTGGACCTGGAAGGCCTCCTGCAGGGCCAGCACCTGGCGCTCCAGTTCGCGCAGGCCCAGGATGGCGGCGATGCGCAGGGCGGTGGGGTAGGTGTCGTTGGTGCTCTGGTGCAGGTTCAGGTCGTCCAGGGGCGAGACCCGCTGGTACTCGCCCCGGGGCCGGCCCAGCAGTTCCAGGGCCCGGTTGGCCAGCACCTCGTTGACGTTCATGTTGGTGGAGGTGCCAGCGCCGCCCTGGAGGGCGTCCACCACCACGTCGGCGGCCAGGGTCCCGTCCAGCAGTTCCCGACAGGCCCGCTCCATGGCGTCGGCCTTGGCCGGGTCCGGAAAGCAGCCCAGGCCCCGGTTGCAGCGCAGGGCCGCCAGCTTCACCGCGCCGAAAGCCCGGGCCAGGGCGGGATGCCCGGGCCGGCCCAGCAGCGGGAAGTTCTCCAGGGCCCGGGCGGTGTGGATCCCATGCCGGGCCGCGGCCGGCACCGCTAGGCGGCCCAGGGCGTCCTGCTCCAGGCGATCGGGCGGGTCGGGCTGGGCGGGCGGGAGGGGGGTGGCCATGGCTCCCATTATGGCCGCCGGAGCCGCGGTCTCCGGGACGAAAGTCAGCCGCCGGACCGGTCCCAGCCGCTGGGACAAAAGTCACAACCGCGCCGATCAAACAGCCGAGGAATTAGGCTAAGTGGTTAACTGGTTAGGACAAAGCATCGTCAATTTCCCGTCTGCGCCATGGTTTCTGGGAGAATTGGAATGTCCGACCACCGCATCAAGGAACACCCGATCCTGGCCGCGCCGCCCGAGGCGAGCGTGGCCTTCTCCTGGCAGGGCCAGCCGTTCCGGGCGCGGGTGGGCGAAACCATCGCCTCGGCGCTGTTCGCCAACGGCATCCGGGTGTTCGGCCACCACGCCAGGGACGGGGCGCCTCAGGGCATCTTCTGCGCCAACGGCCAGTGCGCCCAGTGCTCGGTCCTCGCCGACGGGCTGGCGGTGAAAGCGTGCGTGGCGCCGGTGACGGAAGGCATGGCGGTGGCGCCCATGGAGGGCCGGCCGGCCCTGCCCGAGGTGGCCGAGGGCGCCGGCGCCGCCGCGCGCTTCCGGGAGATCGAAACGGTGGACGTGGAGTGCCTGGTCCTGGGCGGCGGTCCGGCCGGGCTGTCCGCGGCCAGCGAACTGGCCAAGGCCGGAGTCGGGGTGATCCTGGTGGACGACAAGGCGGCCCTGGGCGGCAAGCTGGTCCTGCAGACCCACAAGTTCTTCGGCTCCATCGAGGCCTGCCACGCCGGCAGCCGCGGCCTGGACATCGGCGCCCGGCTGGAAAAGGCGCTGCGCGCCTACGAGCACGTGCGGATCTGGAACCGCAGCAACGCCCTGGCGGTGTTCTCCGACCGCAAGGTGGGCGTCCTCCGGGATGGCCACTACGTGCTGGTGCGGCCCCAGGCGCTGCTGGTGGCCACCGGCGCCCGGGAGCGCTCGCTGGTGTTCCAGGGCAACACCCTGCCGGGGGTATACGGGGCCGGGGCCTTCCAGACCCTGGTGAACCGGGACATGGTGCGTCCAGCCGAACGGCTGTTCATCGTCGGCGGCGGCAACGTGGGCCTGATCGCCGGCTACCACGCGCTGCAGGCGGGGATCCAGGTGGTGGGCCTCTGCGAGGCGCTGCCCGAGTGCGGCGGCTACAAGGTGCACCGGGACAAGCTGGCCCGCATGGGGGTGCCCATCCACACCGGGCACACGGTGCTGTCCGCCAACGGCGCCGAGCAGGTGGAATCGGTGACCATCGCCAGGCTGGACGCGGCCTGGAAGCCGATTGCCGGCAGCGAGCGCACCTTCCCCTGCGACACGGTCCTGGTGGCGGTGGGGCTGGAGCCGGTGAACGAGTTCCTGGGCAAGGCCAAGGGCTTCGGGCTGCCGGTGTTCGCCGCCGGCGACGCCGAGGAGATCGCCGAGGCCAGCGCGGCCATGTTCACCGGCCGGATCCGCGGCCTGGAGATCGCCCGCAGCCTGGGCCGGGACGTGGGCGAGGTGCCGACCGCATGGCATCGCACCGCGGCGGTGCTCAAGTCCCGCCCCGGGGCTACCATCACCGAGGAGATCCCGGAAACCGAGCAGGGCGTGTTCCCGGTGTTCCACTGCTCCCAGGAGATCCCCTGCAACCCCTGCACCAGCATCTGTCCCCAGGGCTCCATCCAGATCGAGGGCAGCGACATCCTCGGGGTGCCCACCTTCAACGAGAAGGCCTGCATCGCCTGCGAGCAGTGCGTGGCCATCTGCCCCGGCCTGGCGGTGACCCTGGTGGACTACCGCCGGCAGTCGAGCGGAACGAGCGGAACGAGCGGACCGGGCGAAGGGGGCGAGGCGCTGGTGACCCTCCCCTACGAGTTCCCGGGCCACAGCCTGGAGGCCGGGCAGACCGTGACCGTGCTGGACACCCTGGGCCAGGTGCTGGGCAACGTGCCGGTGGTGAAGACCCGGGCGCCCAGGTTCGCCGACCACGCGGTGCTGGTGAAGGTCCGGGCGCCCCTGGCCATCGCCAAGCAGATTGCCGGGATCCGGGTCCAGCAGCCCTGGGTGGGCGAGGCCCTGGCCGAGCCGGTGCGCCGGCTGGAGGATGACGAGATCGTGTGCCGCTGCGAGCGGGTGACCGCCGGCGAGGTGCGCCGGCAGATCCGGGCCGGGGTGCGGGACCTGAACGCGCTCAAGGCCGCCACCCGCGCCGGCATGGGCGCCTGCGGCGGCAAGACCTGTCCCAGCCTGATCCTGCGCCTGTTCCGGGAGGAGGGGGTGCCGTTGGCCGAGGTCACGGAACTCACCCAGCGTCCGGTCTTCATGGAGGTGCCCATGGGCGCCTTCGCCGGGCTGGTCACGGGCAGCGAGCCGCCGCCCGATGTGGCCCGGAGCCACGCCGTCGGCGCCTTCCAGGGAGGTCTGTGATGTCCAGCACGGTCTATGACGCCATCGTGATCGGCGCCGGCAGCGTCGGCATGCCCTCGGCCATGGCGCTGGCGGAGCAGGGGCTCAAGGTGCTTTGCCTGGACGCCTTCGCCTCGGGCGGACAGGGCAGCAACAAGTGCGCCCTGGGCGGCATCCGCGCCACCCACTCGGCCCCGGCCAAGATCCGGCTCTGCCTGGACAGCCTGGCGCTGTTCTCCTCCTGGGAAGCCGCCCACGGCGACAGCCTGGAGTGGTACCAGGGCGGCTACGCGTTCGTGGCGTACCGGCCCGAGGATGAGCGGATGCTCAAGGAACTGCTGGTGGTGCAGAAGGCTGCCGGCCTGAACATCGGCTGGCTGGAGCCGGAGGCGCTGCTGCGGGTGGCGCCCGGGCTGCTGCGGGACGGGCTGCTGGGCGGGACCTACTCGCCGGAGGATGGCTCGGCCTCGCCCATGCGCAGCAACCTGGCCTTCCAGCGGCGGGCGGTGGCACTGGGGGTGGATTTCCGCTTCAACGAGCGGGTCACCAGCATCATGCGGCGCAAGGGCAAGGTGGTGGGGGTGCGCACCGACAAGGGCGGCTTCGCCACCGGCTGCGTGATCAACGCCGCCGGCGCCTGGGCCCGGTCGGTGGCCCAGCTGGGCGGGCTGGACGCGCCGGTGGCGCCGGACTGCCACGAGGGCGGGATCACCGAGCCGGTGGCGCCGTTCCTGGATCCCATGGTGGTGGACATCCGCCCGGCCCCGGGTTCGGCCAATTTCTACTTCTACCAGCACCGGCCCGGGCAGGTGATCTTCTGCTACACGCCCAGCCCGGCCATCGTCGGTTCGGACCGGCGCGAGACCTCGGCCTTCCTGCCGCAGATCGCCCGGCGCATGGTGGAGCTCATGCCCAAGCTCGGCAACCTGAAGGTGCGCCGCACCTGGCGCGGGCTCTACCCCATGACTCCGGACGGCTCGCCCATCGTCGGCCGCTCCCCGGAGCTGGAGGGCTACATCGACGCCATCGGCATGTGCGGCCAGGGCTACATGCTCGGGCCCGGGGTGGGCGCCCTGGTGGCCCGGATCGCCACCGGCGCGTTCCGGGACGGCGACGACGCCATCCTGCGGGAGCTGAGCCCGAGCCGGGCCTTCGGCGGGGGCGAGGCGCTGGGGTAGACCATGTCAGGGTACGGGTCCCTCCATTTCGCCCTGGTCGTTGTCTCTGAACGCATTCGCGTTCAGAGACAACGGAGGGAATCCGCAGAAGGGCGGGGGCTGTGTTCCACCCCCGGGCGAACGTTTTTGGGGAGTCCCCACCGGCTTCGCAAGCAGATCGTGGCGCCGGTGTTCGGGCAGATCAAACAGGCCATGGGGTTCCAAGCCTCCGAGACGCCTGATTGAGCCGGAATCCCGGAGGTGGACACACAAATGCCGGTTACCCTTCGGCGAAGCAATCCGTTCTGTTGGATCGCGGTCCGCGATCCAGCAGAACGAACAAGGGCGAAATGTAGGGACCCGGACCTTAACGCTAGAGGCCGGCCGGGTCCGCCGCCGCCGGCAACTGCTCCACCTTGTGGTACAGGGCCAGGAAGCTGGCGCTGACCCAGATGCTCACCAGGCTCGCGGCGAAGTCCACCACCCAGACCAGCGGGTGGGTGAGCCGGGCCCAGGGCCCGGCGTCCGGGACGAAATGGTCCAGCAGCAGGTCCATGCCGTAGGTGGAGGCCAGGTAGACCATGGCGATGGCGGAGCCCACCAGCAGCACCCGCGGCCAGGCGTGGATCATCATCTGCAGGCTGTTCCGGGCGGCCTGGAGCAGGGATTCGCCGCGCAGGAGCACCCGCAGCGGCACCCAGCCGAACATCATCAGCACCATCAATCCCGGCAGCACCAGCAGCACCAGCCCCAGCCCGGCGGCCAGGGACAGCAGCACCTTGGCCCCGAAGGCCCGCAGCCAGCGCTCCTCGAAGTGATGCTTCCAGGCGTCCGGAAGGTTGAGCGGATGCTGCGCGGACTGGGCGTCCAGGGCGATCATCAGGCGGGGGATGAAGTACAGTTCCAGCGGGACCAGGCCGGCGAAGGTCACCAGCTGCTCTACTGTTTGATCGTCCGGCAGGCCCGCCCGCAGCTGGATCCAGGCCGCTAAAGCGAACAGCAACGTGCCCAGGGCGGCGATGCCCAGGACGGCGAGGGGCCGACTGGCCAGGAAACGGGTGCCTTCACGGAGGCAGGCGAGATCGGATTTGGGAGAGGTCGTCATTCTATGAGAGTAGCGCGCTATGATCTTCCACATGAGTCATCTGGCCCCATGCCTTCTCGTGGCGAGTCCTTTGCTCCTGGACCCGAACTTCCTCCACACGGTGATCCTCCTGGTGGAGCATGACGCCAATGGCGCCATGGGCGTCATCCTCAACCGCCCGCTGCCGGTGACCCTGGCGCAGATCTGCGAGGAAAGCCGGCTGCCCTTCAGCGGCGATCCGGACGCCACCGCCTGGCGCGGCGGACCGGTGGACCCCCAGCGCGGCATCGTCCTGGTGCGCGGCGGCCTGCCCTCGGTGGACGACACCGTGCTGGACTTCACCGACTTCATCAGCTACCGCAAGGACCTGCTGGAATCCCTGCTGCTGGAGCCCTCGGCCCGGTTCCGGCTGTTCCTGGGCTACGCCGGCTGGGGCGAGGGCCAGCTGGACGGCGAACTGGCCCAGGGCGGCTGGGCCCGGCTGCCGCTGGACCCGGAATGGCTGATGAGCAGCGAACCGTCCGAGCTTTGGAACCGGGCCATCAAGAGCATCTCCGACTAGACGGCCTAGTCATCGTGCGTGTCCCAGACTTTCGCCCCGTTCGCTACGGCAGTTGGCTTCGCGAACAGCCGTAGCGTAAAGCAGGCTAAAGGGCGGGTGTGGCCTGTGCTTCGCCCAACGTCGGAGGCCATACGAAACCTTGGAATAGCGAGGCGGTTGGCAACGTCCATACCGCCTCCGGAAACAAATCGGCTTTCCAGTGAATTGGGACACCAGGAATTGAGACACCAGGAATTGGGACACCAGGAATTGGGATACCGGCGAGGGTTCAAAACCGGGATCCCGTCACGGCGGTTGCGAAGCAACCGACCGGGACGACTCTGACGCAAGTCTGGGACACGTGCGATTACGTGGCCGCGCTGCTAGGCGATGGCCTTGGCCGCATCGCTGGCCAGGCGGTCCACCCGCTCGTTTTCCGGATGGCCGTGGTGGCCCTTCACCCAGTGGGCCTCCACCCGGTGGGTCTTGAGCTGGGCGTCCAGGGCCTGCCACAGCTCCTGGTTGATCACCGGCTGGCCGTCGGCCTTGCGCCAGCCCTTGCGTTTCCAGCCGGCCAGCCAGGTCTGGATGCCCTTCACCACGTACTGGCTGTCGGAGTAGAGCGCCACGTCGCAGGGCCGGGCCAGGACCCCCAGGCCCTCGATGGCGGCCCGCAGCTCCATGCGGTTGTTGGTGGTGCCCGGCTCGGCGCCGCTGGCCTCCTTTTCCCGGGGGCCTTCGGCGGTGTGCACCCGGAGCAGGTAGCCCCAGCCGCCCGGGCCTGGATTGCCCAGGCAGGCGCCATCACAGTAGAGCTCCACTCGGGTGCGGGGGAAGTTGGCGGTTGTCATGCGATCCTCGAATGGGCCAGACTAACATACGGCCCTTGGGGGGATGCATGACCGCCGCGATCCTGGTCACCGAAGCGCCGCTGGACGCCGCCGCCCTCCGCCAGGCCGCGCTGGATCCCGGGGCCGGCGCCGTGCTGCTGTTCGAGGGCTGCGCCCGGGACCAGCACCAGGGGCGCCCGGTGGCGCAGCTGGCGTACGAAGCCTTCGTGCCCATGGCCGAGGCCGAACTGGCCCGGATCCGCGAGCAGGCCATGGCCCGCTTCGGCCTGCTCCGGTGCCTGGTGCACCACCGGCTGGGGCCGGTGCCGCTGCTGGAGGCGGCGGTACTGGTGGCCGTGGCCAGCCCGCACCGGGCGGAAGCGTTCGCGGCCGCCGCCTGGATCATGGACCGGATCAAGGCGCAGGTGCCCATCTGGAAGCGGGAACAGTACCGGGATGGCGAGCAGAGCTGGGTGGAGGGGGAGCAGCGCGCCTGAAACTGGCACGGCGTTGGCACTACCTGGGCCAGAGGTGCCCAAGTGGATCCCGCATACTACGTAGCTGCCGGCAGTCTGAAGGCCCGTTCCTTCCAGATGGACCTGGTGTCCAACAACCTGGCCAATGCCGCTACGGTCGGCTACAAGCCCGAGCAGAGCTTCTTTTCGGTGTTCAACAAGGCCAAGGACGCGGGCCGGGGCCTGGCCCTGTCCCCGTACGTGAACGACGGCACGGTCATGGCCCAGAGCGGCCTGGACTTCTCCCAGGGCAGCCAGAAGACCACCGGGCGATCCCTGGACCTGGCCATCGACGGCAACGCCTTCTTCATGGTCAAGACGCCCCAGGGCCTCCAGGCCACCCGGGACGGCCGGTTCCAGATGGGGAAGGACGGCCAGCTGCAGACCCTGGATGGGGCCGCGCTCATGGGCAACAATAACCTACCCATCATCGTCGACCCGACGGCCGGAGCCGTGACCGTGCTGCAGGACGGCAGCGTACAGCAGCCGGGCGGCCCTGGCCAGGCAGCCACCACCGTGGCCCAGATCGATCTGCGGGCCTTCGCCAATCCCGGCAGCCTGCGCCGCGCCGGGGCCAGCCGCTACGACACCTCCGGCACCCAGCCCGGCACCGCCACCGCCACGGTCACCCAGGGCGCGCTGGAGCAGAGCAGCGTGGATCTGCCCACCTGCATGATCGACATGATCCGGATCAACCGGCTGTTCGAGATGAGCATGAAAGTGGCTTCCACCATCACCAACGACATGGACGCCAAGAGCATCGGCGACATCGCCACCGGCCACTGAACCGTCCGGGCCCTGAACCGCCTGCCGGCCCGTTCCACCTGTTCCACTGTTCCACCCGTCCCAGCCGTTTTCGCCCTTCCAGGAGTTCGCCATGATGAGCGCCATGTGGTCCGCCGCCGCCGGCATGAATGTCCAGACCATGAACATGGATACCATTTCCAACAACCTTGCCAACGTCAACACCACCGGCTTCAAGGGCGGTCGCGCCGAGTTCCAGGACCTGCTGTACCAGAACATCAACACCGCCGGCTCCAGCACCTCCACCACCACCACCCAGCCCACCAGCATCCAGCTGGGCCACGGGGCCCGGCTGTCGGGCATGGTCAAGGACTTCAGCACCGGCAGCCTGCAGCAGACCAGCTCGCCCACCGACATGGCCATCCAGGGCTCCGGCTTCTTCCGGGTGCTCATGACCGACGGCACCTTCGCCTACACCCGGGACGGCTCCTTCTCCACGGACCAGAACGGCAACCTGGTGAACTCCAACGGCAACACCCTGGATCCGCAGATCACCCTGCCCCAGGACACCATGAGCGTGACGGTCGCCGCCGACGGCACGGTGAGCGTCACCCAGCAGGGCCAGACCACCCCCCAGCAGGTGGGCCAGATCACCCTGTCCAACTTCATCAACCCCAACGGTCTGGTGGACCTTGGGCACAACCTGTACCAGCCCAGCCTGGCCAGCGGCGACCCCATCGACGGGACCCCGGGTTCCACCGGGATGGGCACCATCGCCCAGTCCTCCCTGGAGATGTCCAACGTGGACATGGCCAGCGAGATGGTGAACATGATCGTGGGCCAGCGGGCCTACGAGGCGAATTCCAAGACCATCCAGACCGTTGACCAGATGCTCCAGCTGGTCAACAACCTGAAGCGCTGACCATGCGCGCCCTGTGCAGTCTTCTGCTGGTCGGATGCGGGCTGTGCGCCCAGGTGCCGGGCGCTCCGGCCGATCCGGCCCCGGTCCTGGACGCCGCCGCGGACGAGGTGGTCCTGCCGCCCCTGGAGCGGCTCCAGGTGGAGGCCCTGGCCTATGTCACCAGCCAGGCGGCATCCCTGCCCGGGCACTACGTGTTCCGGGTGCTGCGGCCCCCCGCGCTGCCGCGGATCGCCGGCGCCGGCCGGCTCAGCTTCGAGCCGGACCATCTGAGCCGGCGCGACCTGGCGGGCTACTTCTTCGCCACCTTCCGCATCTATTCGGACAACCGGCCCGCGGGGCTGGTGCGGGTGGATCTGGAGGGCCAGTGGACCGGCAAGCTGCTTCGGGTGGTGGCCCCGCTGGCGCGCAAGAGCACGCCTCAGCCGGACCAGGTGGAGCTGGTGGACTTCGAGGGCAACCCGCCCATCGGCGCCCTGGGCGCGCTGCCCGAGGGCTACCAGCTCCGGGCGCCGGTGGCGGCCGGCCATTTCCTGGTGCAGCAGGATCTGGAAGCGATCCCCGTGGTCATGGCCGGCGAGCCGGTGCGGGTGGAGCTGGTGAGCGGCGCCCTGGTCATCTCGGTGGACGCCGTGGCCCGCACCAGCGGCGCCCTGGGCGACCGGGTTAGGCTGGAACTGCCCACCTCGCACAAGAACGTGCAGGCACTGGTGATCGGCGCCGGCGAAGCCCGCGTACAGTGGGCAGGCGGCAATTAGCCCTGGTGAAAACGGGCCAAAGGACATACTCTGGAAGCTCGAACAGGAGCCCCCATGGCCCATGAACATGACCACAAGAATCCCGATCACCAGTGCGGCTGCGGCCCCGAGGATCCCTGCTGCGAAGAGCACGCTGACGAGATCGAGGTCGTCGAACTGGAAGACGAGAACGGCGAAAAGGAAGAGTTTGCCATCCTCGAGGAAGTGGATTTCGAAGACCGGCATTTCGCCATCATGGCGCCCCTGGCCGAAGTGCAGGCCTACTCCGAAAGCGGCGCCGAGGACGGCGAGAACGAGGACAACCTGACCATCGAGATCTTCGAGGTCAAGGGCGACGACTTCACCATGCTCGAGGACGAGGCGTTCGCCCAGCGGCTCCTGGCCCACCTGGACGAAGTCTCCGCCAAGCTCGAGGAAGAGGGCGAGTAGCAGCCCTTCCATCCAGACCGGCCATGCCGCGCGGGGGCGACCCGCGCGGCATGGTCCTTTTAATCCCCGGGTCAGGATGTACCTGTCATCCGGGCGGCCGCTTATGCCATCCTGGTGGCATGGTGATGGACTGCTTCAAGCTGTCAGGCCGAGTGTTATTCCTGTCCGAGGACCCTGCCGCGGTGCACCGGCAACTGCGGGGCGAGGATCTGTCCGTGGCGGAGGCCCTGCCGCTGCGCAATGGCGTCTCGGTGGACGAGATCGCCCCGGCCTGGGTGTGCTACTACTTCGGCCAGCGGCTGGAGGACTTCCCGTACTTAGGCTACCAGACCGGCGGGAACTTCCCGTTTCCGGAAGGCGCCGTGGCGCGCGGCGGCTTCCAGGTGGTGGTCTCCGGCGAGCGGCACGGCACCCAGGGGCCCCGGGAGGCCGCCCTGTTCGCCGAGTTCGCGGCCGGGATCCGGCTGGTGCTGGCCCGCAGCTTCGACGCCGCCTACCTGCAGCACTGCCACGCGCTCGGCCTGCTCACCAGCACCGACCTGGGGCTGCTGGAGCCCCTGCTCCGGGGCGAGGCCCTGCCCATCGAGCATTTCACCCGCGGCATGGATCCGCTCACCGCCGAGATCGTGCGCAACGGCGGCCTGTTCGGCTACACCAAGGCGCGCCTGGCCGGCACCGCCCTGCTGCCGCTCCCGGCCACGGCGCCCCGGCCCATGACCCTGGGCGAAAAGATCCTGGCCCGGGCCGCGGCCACCGCCCCCTCCGGCCTGGCCGCCGGCGCCCCGGGGCTGGCCGCCGTGGCTCCGGGTGACGGCCTGCTGGTGCGCACCCACTGGCGCTATTCCCACGAGACCGCCACCAACCTGGCCGCGGCCATGCTGGACGCGTTCCTGGCCGAGCAGGTGCCGTTCCATGATCCTTCGCACATCCTGGCATTCCGGGACCACCTCAGCTTCGCCCGGGAATCGGGGGGGCAGGGCTCCCAGGCCGGCTTCTCGGAGGTGGTCCGGCGGCTCCAGGCCTTCCAGGACACCTTCTGCGCCTCGCACGGCTTCCTCAGCCACGGCCAGGACACCGGCGGCACCCTCCAGGGCATCAGCCACGTGGTCATGGCCGAGCGCCATGTGCTGCCAGGCCAGGTGGTGGTGGGCACCGATCCGCATGCCTGCCACAGCGGCGCGCTGGGCGCCCTGGCCTTCGGGGTGGACGCCGCGGACCTGGCCAACGCCTGGGTGAACGGCGATGTGCGGCTGACGGTGCCGCCCACCTGGCTGGTGCGCTTGCACGGCAGTCTCGCCGATGGCGTGGGCGCCAAGGACCTGGTGCTGTACCTGCTCACCCTGGGCGCCATGCGTGAAGGCAGTCTGGCCGGGCACATCCTGGAATACCAGGGCGAGGCCCTGGCCGGCCTGGCCACCGACGACCGGGCCACCCTCACCAACATGGCGCCGGTGTTCGGCGCGCTCACCGGCCTGATCGCCCCGGACGCCGAGACCGCCGCCTACCTGCGGGCCCGGCGCGCCACCCCGGTGGCGCTGGACGCCTGGATGCACGGCGATCCCGGCGCGGTCTACGCCCGGGTGGTGGACGTGGACTGCGCCGCGGTGCGGCCCATGGTCGCCGCCCCGGGGAACCCGGGCAACGCGGTGGTCCTGGACCAGCTGGCCCAGGCCGTGCCGGTGGACATCGCCTATGTGGGCAGCTGCAACGGCGGCAAGCGCGACGACATCGAGCGGGTCCACGAGGTGGTGCGCTGGGCCCTGGACCACCACGTGATGCTGCCCCTGCGGGTGCAGCTGTTCATCCAGATGGGCAGCGAGGACGTGCGCCAGTACGCCCAGGCCCAGGGCTGGATCGACACCTTCGAGGAGGCCGGCGCGCGGGTGCTGAGCCCCGGCTGTGGCGCCTGCATCCACGCCGGACCGGGCAGCTCCACTCGGGCCGACCAGGTGACCATCGGCTCGTTCAACCGCAACTTTCCCGGGCGCAGCGGTCCCGGCACGGTCTGGCTGGGCAGTCCGGCCACCGTCGCCGCCAGCGCGTTCCTGGGCCGGCTCGGCAGCTTCCAGGCGCTCCGGGGCTCCCGGAAGCTGCATCCGGTCACGGAAGGCTGAACGGGGCATCCAAGGGCAAGTGGCAACCGAATAAAGGAGCATCCATGTCCAGTGGCTTGGCGTGGCGTCCCGGGATCCTCGAGGCCTACGCTGACGTGTGCACCGCCCAGGCGCTGGCCGCCCTGGAGGCCCTGGCGCCGTTCAATGCGGAGCGCCTGGCGCTGATGGCTGAGCGCATGGCCCGCCGGGCGGAACGGGCCGCCCGGCATCAGCCCCCGGCCTTCCTGGATCCCGAATCCCTGATCCCCGGGACCGGGATCCGGGTGGCCGACGCCCGGCGGGGTGGGTTCCAGGGCTGCGCCATTCCGCCCGATCTGGCCTGCCAGTGGATCCAGGGTACCGGCCCGGCCACCAAGCCACGTTCCGACCTGGCCGGCGGACTGCGCAACGTGGCCCACGCCCTGCTGTCCGGGGCGGACGGCTGGATGTTCGACGGCGAGGACGCCCTGGGCCAGGTAGACACCATGTCCCTGGACAACCAGCGCAACCTCAAGCTGGCCCTGGCCCGGGCCCCGGTCTTCCTGGCGGTGGCGGAAGCGGTGGCCGGCGAGATGAACCGGTGGGCCCGGGATTTCCTGGGCCGGCCCATCATCGCCGACTGGCGGGCCCAGCTGGACGTCACCGCCCCGCTGTTCCGGGCCCGGGGCCTGCACCTGGACGACCGGCACGTGCGCGCCGCCGGGGATGTCGGGTTCTCCGCGAGCCTGGTCGATCTGGTGCTGTTCGTGGTGAACAACCAGGAGCGCCTGCGCGCCGCCGGCCGCAGCGTGACCCTGTACCTGCCCAAGATCCAGACCGCCGGCGAGGCGGCGTTCTGGAACCGGATGCTGCTGGGCCTGGAAGCCCACCTGGGCCTGGGCGAGGGCACGGTGAAGGCCTACGTGCTGGTGGAGCAGCTGGAGCAGTGCTTCCAGCTCATGGAGATCCGCGCCGCCCTCGCCCCGCGCTTCGTGGGCTTCAACACCGGCCGCTGGGACTACATCAACAGCGTTTCGGACGCCATGGCCTGGGACCCGGCCTTCGCCAACCCCAATATCGAGGTCATCACCATGACCTACGCGTACATGCGCCACTACGAGGACCGGGTGCGCCGGGCCGTGAACACCCCGGACCAGCTGGGCCGGTGTGCCCTGTGGCAGGGGGGGATGGAGCCCAACATCCCGGTCGGTTCCGAGGCCGGCGTGGCCGCCGGCATGGCCCGGGCCCTGGCCGGCGCCCGGCGCGAGCAGGAGGCGGGCGCCTCGGGCAAGTGGGTGGCGCACTGGAAGATGGTCCACCTGATGCGGCCGGTGTGGGCCGAGGCGGGGGCGCCGAACCAGCTGGGGCGGGCCTTCCCGCCCCTGGAGTACGGGCCGGCGGAGGCCGCCGCCCTGGTCCGCACGGAGCCCGGTCCGCGCACCGTGCGCGGGGCCCGGGACCTGCTTTCGGTGGCCCTGCAGTACGGCAACGCCTTCCTGCGCGGCTTCCAGGCCGCCGCCCTGAAGCCCGCCGACAGCTTCGGCGACGAGGACGTGCTGTACCTGATGGAGGACATGGCCACCGGCGAGATCCGGCTGTCGGTGCTGTGGGAGTGGCTGCACAAGGGGGCCCCGCTCAGCGACGACGACCCCGGAACCGGGGCGCGCCAGGGCGAGCCCTTCGGCCCCGACCTGTGCCGCCGGCTGCTGGAGGAGGAGTACGGCAAGCTGCTGGCGGCCCGGGACCGGGACGTGCACGACGATTCCAAGACCACCACCCTGCCTATCGCCCGGGCCATCGCCGCGGCCTACCTGGACAGCCCGGTCAAGCCGCCCTGGTACGTGGACCTGCTGAACCTGGCCCTGGGCGTGGCGGACCTGGCCACGGCCCGGGCCCGGTTCGAGCGCTACCTGCAGGCCTTCGCCCGGGATGGCAGCAGGCTGACCCAGGTGCCGGAGGGCTGAGGGCGCGCGAGGGGTGTTGGGAAGGTGAGGGCTGATGTCGTGGCTGCCGAGGGAGATGGCGCCCGGCTTCGGCCGACGCGCACCGGCAAGGGCCATAGAAATCATGGGTCGCCGAGAAGCGATGGTGCTGCGCCATACCCGGACCCATGAATAATAGCGGGATAAGCTCGCCAACCGCAGGCCCCGACCACCGTGGGATGGTAGATCTGCGCACCGGCAAAGACGTTTCCAGCGGAATTCGAGCCCCCGCAATCCTCAACGCACGGCGACGGCGTGTTTCCCCCGGAGAACGACACGGAAGAGGCCTCGAACGACGCCTATAGGGATGCCCTGGCCGTCGGGGAAGACTGGCTGGCATCGAGGCCCGAAGGGGGCTACCCTGCTTGATTGAGGCCCCGGTTGGGGGCCTCGCCCGTTTCAGCGGCCAGCTTGGGATATCGGCAATTATGTCGCCTGGTCCGCGCGGGTTGCGCCAGGCCGGGGCACTACCAACAAACGTGCAACCTTGCGCCATGACGGCGCGAAAAGGAGGTCAGCAATGACAGCCTGAATCGCAGCCTTGCTGCATGAGAGATGGAGGTAGGCCCTCCGGGGACGGGTTACAGGACCAGTCCTCAAACCGCCGGGCGCTGCGTGGGGATGAGATCCCGGGTGGTGAGCAGTCCGGGAAAAGGCGGAGCTTGACTCCGTCAGGTATGGATCAGGAAGACGAACGAAAGTGAACCGCTGATGAGGCGTCGAAAGTTTGTCAACGTCATCGAAACCAGGCTTCGGTTGTCGGCCTGGAACAAAGCCCGGAAGGGACCTGCTTACGGTCCGGGCGGTGACCGGCGTATAGGCGGCGTGAGCCCGATCCAGGCTTTCGTGCGGAACATGGGAACCTGGCGTCCCGATGCCAAGGGAGATGCCCAAGAGGGTGGACCCTCAAGGGTCCGAGTACCGAAGCGGGACGCAGGGGCGGACCAACTCGTAGTAGCGATGAAGCCCAGTAATGCGGGTGGAGCGAAGGGGTTGGATCGTCCAGCTTCAGGGGTGCGTCAACCCGAAAGGGGAGGAGCCCATGTCTGAAGCAAAACCGTTCAGTATCGCCAAGCGGCTGGTCTGGGAGGCGTATGAGCGGGTCAAAGCGAACCGGGGAGCGGCAGGTGTGGATGGGCAATCCTTGGCGGCGTTCGAGAAGGATCTAAAGGGAAACCTTTACAAGATCTGGAATCGGATGTCATCCGGGTGCTACTTCGCGCCGCCGGTACGGCTGGTGGAGATACCCAAGGCGGATGGAAAACTGCGCCCCTTAGGAATTCCCACCGTGTCCGACAGGATCGCTCAAATGGTGGTAAAGCTGACGTTGGAACCGACCGTAGAACCCATGTTCCATCGGGACTCCTACGGATACCGGCCCGGCAGGTCGGCCCTGGACGCCGTTGCGGTAGCGCGAGAGCGCTGCTGGAGAATGGATTGGGTCATCGACTTGGATATCCGCGACTTCTTTGGAAGCCTGGACCATGGTCTGATGATGAAGGCGCTGAAGCACAACACGGACCTGAAGTGGATCCACCTCTATGTGGAGCGGTGGCTTAAAGCCCCGGTGCAACTGGTGGATGGAACGCTAAGGGAACGGATAGCAGGTACCCCGCAAGGGGGTGTTGTCAGCCCTGTACTTTCTAATTTATTCATGCACTATGCGTTTGATCAGTGGATGGCACGGGAGTATTCGGCCGTTCCCTTCGAGCGTTATGCCGACGACGCCCTGATCCATTGCGTGAGCCTGGCCCAGGCCGAAGCTGTTCTGGAAGCAGTCCGGCAAAGGTTGAAGGAATGCGGATTGGAGTTGCACCCCGAGAAGATGAAGATTGTCTACTGTAAGGACAGTAATCGTCGGGGTGCCTACGAATTGCAAACGTTTGACTTTCTGGGCTACACCTTTCGCCCGAGAAGAGCGGAAGGAAGGGACGGGAGGATGTTTGTCAGCTTTATCCCGGCCATGAGTTCCAAAGCAGCTAAGGCAGTCCGGACCACCATCAGGGGTTGGAATCTGGCCAAAGGCTGGAACACCCACTCCCTGGCGGAAGTGGCCAAGTTCGTGAACCCGTTTATACGCGGATGGATGAACTACTACGGCCGATTCCATCGGTCGAAGTGTCTCAAAACCCTGGCACATGTGAACCTCGTCCTAGCGACATGGGCGAAGCGGCGATACAAGCGTTTCAAGGGTAGCTGGTGGCAAGCGTTCGAGTGGTTGGTGCGCATCGCCAAGAGGGACGAATCCTTGCTCGTCCTTTGGACCCTGGGAGCGAGACCGACGATTGGGCGATTGGGCGATAAGAGCCGTATGAGGCGAGAGTCTCACGTGCGGATCTGTGAGAGCGTGGGGGTGAAATTCCCCTGCGCTACTCGGCAGGGGCCATCTCGACCGTTTAAGGGGCATGCTGGGGCTGAAAGCCTAACGGGGCATGTGTTACGGGCGTCGCGATCCCTTGGAAGCATCAGGGCTGAATCTGACGGACCCGCTTCCTGCCACAAGGCCGGCAGCTTTATGCCCAGGTTGCTAATGGCTTCCCCGCGAGAGCCCAGGCCACAAAATCCACAAGTGGGGGTTCACCCCCCAGGGAACGCATGCGGGAGGCCACTTGGCCCCGGTGGTGGGTACTGTGGAACGCCACATGAACGACGGTGTCTGCCAAGCCCAGGGCAGAGGTCCTTGGGGTCCCCAGGGCCTCCGCGAGCCGGTCACCCCAGGGCAGAGTCACCTGCACCCCGAGGCCTTCGGGTCCGACACCGGCCAAGTAAGTGGCCAACTCTCCATGGGTCCGACAGGCGAACTCCTTTAAGGCCGGCCCTTCCAGTTGCTCTGTCGCCTTTGGGATCACAGTCTCACCCTGCCAGACCGTCAGGAAGACCTTCTGGATGAGGTGGATGTGGGCCAGCCCGTTCAGAATTACAGCATTCTGTGCGGCCTCAGGAATGATATCAAAGGCTGCCCAGATGCGTGAGTCTGCCCAGGCCATGTGCCCGAACAGGTCAACCAGAAGCGGAAAGACATCCATGGTCCCTCCTTTTCTCCATTTGCGTTCATTCTAATTGACTGCGAGCGGTGCTGACAGTGTCAGACCTGAGCCTTGCCGCCGTCTGCGAACACTTCGCTGCCGGTCATGAAGCTGCTGTCGCTGGATGCGAGGAATGCGGCCACTGAGGCAATCTCGTCGGGATTTCCGGCGCGCCCGAGCGGCATGCCGGCCCCTACCGCGTCCAGCCCCTCCTCCCCCATGATTTCCAGCGCTTTCTCCGTCCGCGTTGCGCCGGGTGAAAGCACATTCACGCGGATGCCTGTGCCTTTGAGGTCTTGCGCCCAGGTCCTTGCGAAACTGCGGATCGCCGCCTTGGAGGCACTGTAGAGGCTGAATTGTGGTATCCCCATTGACCCTGCGATGGAGCCGGTAAGGATAATCGAGCCGCCTGCCGACATCAGCGGCAGAGCCATCTGAAC
>Ga0302279_10001428_pt1 | contig 33692 bp, 14 predicted proteins | sample III_Bog_N3_3_FD_194541 | JGI IMG/M metagenome (GOLD analysis project Ga0302279, IMG submission 194541) | Peat permafrost microbial communities from Stordalen Mire near Abisko, Sweden - III_Bog_N3_3 | ecosystem: Environmental > Terrestrial > Soil > Wetlands > Peat | place: Sweden: Abisko...
GGGTGACCGCGTGGCCGGACATCGCGCCGATCTGGATATCGCCGCCGGTGGAGGTGACGTCCAGGTCGCCGCCGGTGAGGGTGGTGCCGGTGACGGTGCCGGCGGCGGTGAGGTCCAGGGTGCCGCTGACGGTGATGGCCTGGATGGCCTCGGTGCCCCGGGCGTTGATCACCACCTGGGCGCCGTCCAAAGTGTTGCCGGCTACATTGCCGCCGGTGAGGCTGACCGCGTTGCCGGACACCGCGCCGATCTGGATATCGCCCCCGGTGGAGGTGACGTCCAGGTCGCCGCCGGTGAGGGTGGTCCCGGTGACGGTGCCGCCGGCCGTGAGCGCCAGGGTGCCGTTCGTGGTGATGGCCTGGATGGCCTCGGTGCCCGCGGCGTGGATCACCACCTGGGTGCCCTGCAGGGTGTTGCCGGCCACGTTGGCCGCGGATTCCAGATCGACGGCCGTGCCGGTGACGGCGCCGGCGTCGATGTTGCCCGCCTGGGTGGTCAGGTTGACGGTGTGCGCCTGCACCGAGGCGTTCGCGATGTCGCCGGTGCTGGTGGTGATATCCACTTCGCTGGTGTTGCCGGTGCCGGAGCCGGTGCTGGTGATGCCTTGCCCGGTGATGCTGCCGCTGGCGGTGAGCTGTACCCGGCCGGCGCTGGTGATATCGACGATGTTCACCGGGCCGGTGACGGCCAGATCGGTCACGCCGCCGGAGGTGACCTTGAGGCTGGCCACTTCCAGGTGGAGCGGTTCGCCGCCCACGCCCAGGGCGCCGTCCAGGGTCAGCTGGGCGCCAACGGCATCGGCGGTGATGTCCATGTGGCTGCCGCCGGCGGCGTGCCCGGCCAGGATGTGGCCGCCCGCGGTGATGCTCACCGCGTCGGCGGCGGTACTGCCGGAGGTGATGGCGGTGATGGTGGCGTCGTCCAGGGTAGTGATGCTGACGGCGCCGGCGCTGGCGGTGATGGAAGCGGCGTGGCTGCCATTGTCCGCCATGGTGAAGGTGCCCGGAACGGTGATGAGGGTGCTCCCGGACGCCTCCTGGTAGCCGTAGGTGGTTGCGGAGATGGCGCCGGAGTCCGCCACGATGCTGGCGGCGCCGGTGGTGCCGGCCTCCAGGCTGATCGCGCCGGCCTCCATCGAAACGCCGGTGGCGACGGTGTGGATCGTGGCTTCGGGGGTGAGGATCAGTTCGGCGCCGGCCACCAGGCCGATGGCGCCGACGGCGCTGACAGCGCCCTCCACCGACAGGGTCCCGGCCGAGGTGAGCTGCACCGCGTCGCCGGAACTGATTTCGGCCACGTGGAAGGGGTTGCCGGCCGGGCTGTAGAGGGTGACCGCGCCGCTGGCGTCGGCGGTGACCCCGCCGTCCAGGTTGGTGGCCACGTCCAGGGCCCTGCCGGTGGCGCCGATGCTGCCGCCGGTGGCGTTCAGCTCCACGGTGCCGGCCAGCACGTTCAGCGCGAAGGGCTGGAAGCCGTTGCTGATGGCGCCCTGGGTGGTGGCCAGCTTCACGTCCTGGGTGGAGAACACGGTGCTCACGTTCAGATCGCCGGAGGTCTCGACCAGGTCGATGGCGTCCTCGGCCCGGGCGGTGAGGGTGGCGCCGGGCAGCAGGTCCAGGCGCACCGGTTCGGCGCCGGCGTTGACGATGGCGCCATAGGCCGCCTCCAGCACCAGGTCGCCAGTCTGCACGGCGGGGCTGCTGGCCGATTCGTTGCTGATGGACCCCAGGACCTTGATGCGGGCCTGGCCGGTGGCCGCGATGGTATCCAGGATGGCATTGCCCTGGGAGGCCAGGAACAGGTTGCCCAGATCCTGGTTGCTGGCGTCGTCCGCCGTGCCCGCCACGGCGGTGCCGGTGACGGTGGCGCTCAGGCTGGTGGCGGCGGCGAAGTTGACCGGCTTGCGGGGGTAGATCAGGATCTCATCCACGCCGTTCACCGTCCGGTAGACCACGTCCGAGGCTTCCGCCGCGGCCAGGGCCTCCTTCTGCACGTCCGTCAGGCTCGCCACGGTGAAGCCGCTGACCAGGTCGATCTCGATGGGCGTCTGGGTTTCGCCGATGGCCACGCCGGCGTTGAGGGTCACATGGTTGCCCTTGACGTTGGGATCCTTGAGCACGGGGTTGGTATCGGTGATGTTCTTCAGCAGCCCCGGGGTGACCGACAGGGCCAGCTCGGCGGTGGTCCAGGAGGAGCCGGCCAGCAGCGGCGCGGTTTCGGCCGTGGTGGCCACGTACTTGAAGGCCGGGTTGTACGAGGTGGTCAGCGTGCCGACCTCGGCGTTGAGGCTGTGGTACTGGGCGGTCCGGTTGGCGTCGAAGGTGGCCACGTTCACCCCGGCCGCGGTCAGCGCCGCCGCTTCGGCCGCGCTGGAGGTGTAGACGAAGCCGGGATCGTAGACCTTGGGATCCGCCTGGGTGTCGCGGATCTGCCAGTAGAGATCGTAGTCCTGGGTCCTGCTGTTGTTGTAGGCGGCCACCACCGCGGCCTGCTGGGCCGCGTTCTGGGCGGAGCCTGCCACCAGGCCGACCGAGTTCCAGTAGTCGACCAGCGACTGCCAGACCCGGGTGTCGGTCTGTTGGTTGGGGTTGTTGTCGATGATCCGGCCCGGGGTGCTGAGGCTCACGTCGCCGCCCAGGGACACCACGGTGTTGACCAGCAGATCGGCGTCCTGGTTGGCGGACCAGGCGGTGGAGGCGATGCCGATGTCGCCGGTGGCCTGGGCCTTGAGGCCCTCGGACAGGCGCAGGGTGCTGTCGTCCGTGTAGCCCACCTGGATGGCCAGCGGGTTGGCGATGCTGCCGATGCTGCCGTCCTCGGCGGTGAGGGTGATGCCTTCGCCCTGCACATACGAGCCGGCCGAGGCGGCGGTGATGCTCTGGTCCGCGTCCAGCACCACCTGGCCGTGGCTGGCGTCGATGCTGGAGGTGGTGCCCGCCTTGATGGTGCCGACGTTCAGGCTGCTCATGGCGCCCTTGAGCACCACGTCGCCGTCGGTGGCGGTGGCGTTGACGATGCCGCTCGCGGCCACCCGCACCGCGCTGCCGGCGGTGGAGCCGACGGTGACGGAGCCGATGCTGCCAGAGGCGGTGAGGTTCAGGTTCGCGGTGCTGATCAGGGCGGTGCCGTTGCCCTGCACGATGTTCTGGTCGGCGGCAGTGACGCCAGTGCCCGAGTTGCCGGCGGTGATGCTGGTGGTGCCGGTCTTGTTGTTGATGGCGCCGGTGAGGGTGACGTTGCTGGCCGAATTGACCGTGACGGCCCCGGTGCTGTAGCCGATGAAGTCGATGCCGATGGCGTTGTCGGCGCGCAGGACGTTGGTGGTGATGGTCTGCAGGGCCTGGACCTTGGTGTAGTCGATGTGGTAGGTCTGGGTGATGTCGAAGTCCCACCAGTTGGAGCTGGTCCAGGAGGCGGTGACCGTGTAGACCGGATCGGCGGTCGGGGTGGTGACGGTGGTGAAACTGTAGTAGGGGGTACTGCCGGTGGCCTGGGCCAGGTAGGTGCCGTTCGCCATCTGCTGGGCGGTGAGCTGGTAGGGGCCGGCCACGGCACTGCCCAGGGTCGCCAGGGAACCGTCGAGCCGCAGATTGCTGGAGCCGAAGAACTGGGTCCCGGAGTAGTCGTAGTCGGTGATGGTGGAGGAGTTGAACCCAGTCGTGTAGACGTATTCCAGGCCCGCCTGGGGGCTGTAGGTGGCCAGCCGCGAGTTGCCGCTGTCCAGGGTGGTGGTGGAGGCGTCCCCGGCGCTCGCGGAGGTGCTGGTCTGGGTCACGGTGTCGCTGAAGGTGGCCACGCCGGTGCTGGGGTTGGTCACCCAGCCGCCGGTCTGGGCGGTGGTGATCACCCCGTTGTCGCGGGTGATCACCGTGTTGATGCTGTGGGCCTTCTCGCTGCTGTCCACATACTGGATATCGGTGATGTTGATCACCCCGGCCACGCCCTTGCCGGTGTCCAGGGCCGAAAGCACCAGATCCAGGCTGCTGGGGTTGGTGATGTTGATCTGGCCGTAGCCGTCCAGCACCTTGAGCTCGCCGGTCCCGGTCCCGGCCGCGGGGTTGGCGGTGTTCATGATCTGGCCATAGAGCTGGATGTAGCCGCCCATCACCTGGGTGCTGTTCACCACGTAGCGGTTGTTGACCGCGTCGTAGCTGGCGGTGATGGTGTCGGTGCTGGCGGTGACCACCGCATAGTCCCCGGAGGGGTTGCGCAGCCTGCCCTGGGTGCTCGCGGCGTCAAGCACGGCCTCGGCCCCGGTCATGGTGAGCTGCCCGGACACGGCGTTGTAGGTGACCGCCAGGCCCGCATCGTTGGTGAAGGTGGTGGTCGCCGAGACCGGCGCCGCCGCCGTCTGGTTGGAGTAGCTGGACAGGTAGGCGGCGATGGCCGAGGCGCTGACGCCCAGCTCGGTGGCCGAGCCGGTGACGATCATGGCGCTGGCCGTGGGCAGGGTCAGGGTGTAGTCGGCGATGCCGCTCTGGATGGTGCCGTTGATGTTCAGGTAGCGGGCGCTGATCAGCACGCTGCCGTTGGCCAGGATGCCGGTGCCCACGCTCGAAACGCCCTTCTGGGCGTTCTCCCAGATGGTCTCGGGATCGCCGCCGATGTTGTCGAAGCCGTTCACGTAGCTCTGCACGAAATCGCCGTTGCTGGCCTTGATGTCCACCGAGCCGGCCAGGATGCTGCCCTGGGCGTTGATGGAGCCCGCCGCGCTGTGCACGATCACCTGGCCCTGGGTGTTGGTGATGGTGCCGGTCAGGGTGATGTCCGGCGCCGGCCCGGTGAGCACCTGGCCCGTGGCGTTGGGATCGTAGTTGCTTTCGATGTCCACCACGGGTGCGGCCTCGGCGCCGGTGACGATGCTGAGGAAGTTGGCGCCGGTCTTGGTGCTGTTCTTGGCGTTGATCTCGGCGTTGCTGGTGACCGCGACCCCGTTCAGGGTCACCCGCGCCGCGTCCGAATCCACGGTGATGTTGCCGACGCTGAGGAAGTCCGGGGTGTTGTTGGTGATGGTGACCTTGGCGTCGCCGGGGGCGAGCAGTTCGCCGGTGCCCTTGAGCACATCGCCCTTCACGTTGATGCTGCCCAGCTTCACGGTGATATCCGGCACGGTCACGTAGTCCGCGCTCGCCCCGACCGGCGCCACATTGCTGAGCGAGGCGGCCTCGGTGGTGAGGTTGTTGACGCTGGTGTCGATGGCCCCCTTCTGGTCGTACAGCGTCGAGTAGGCGCTGTCCGCCTTGCCGGCGGTCGCTGCGGTGCTGTTCATGGTGCTGTAGGCCTGAGCGACCACGGTGTTGTTGTAGGTATTGTAGTCGTTCAACGCCGCCATCTTCGGAGGCACGGTGGTGGTGGTGGTGGTCGGCGTCGTGACCGTGAATTTGGCGTTGGTGAGCGCAAGTTCATCAGCGATCACGTCCGCCTTGTAGGTGGCCGCTGAGGCGGCGTCATTGTTGGTGATGGCGGCGGCCCAGTACTGGGCGTCGGTATTCCGCTGGCCGAACAGGTTCAGGTTGGTGGTGCTGTCGGTGCTGTAGATCGATAACGCGGTCCCCGCGTCTCCGTCAGCCTGGTTCTTGGCCGTCAGGGCAGATGCCACGGGCTGGACGAGCGCATCGGACTGGGTCTGGAGCGAGGCGGCCAGGGCGAGCGCCGCGGCCTTGGGGCTGACCCCGGCGGCCCCGCCGGAGCCCAGCACCAGGGAGGTGGTGGTCGTGCCGGTGGTGCTGTCCGTCACCGTCACGTATTTCGCCAGGCCCAGATCCACCAGCTTCTGCTCCAGGAAGGAGATCTCCGCGTCGTAGGCGCCGGCGGCCACGGTCCCGGCGTACTGACTGGAGAGGTTGCGCAGCAGGGCGATGCGGTCGTAGATGGCCTGACCGATGCTCACCGAGAACTGGATATCCGTGGAGGGGTCGAAGGTCAAGCCGTCCGCCGTGGTATTCAGTGTCCAGGTGACCTTGCCGTTGGCATCGGTCTTGATGTCGCTGGCATCCATGGTGAAGGTCACGTTCCGGTTGATGCCGGTCTGGGCCACGCCGTCCACCTGCACCGTGGACTGGCCGCTGACCGCGGTGGTGCCGCCCTGGATATCGAAGGAGACGGAGCTGCCGCCGAACAGTTCGCTGATGGCGCTGGCGACCTCCGCGGCCAGCTCCAGGTAGATGTTCTTGCCGATCCCGGTGGCGGTGGCGGTCTCGGTGCCCTTGTCGGCGGTGAGGTTGATGTCGCCGGAGGCCCGCAGGGCGATGACGCTGGGATCGGAGCAGGCGGCGATGTCCAGGAGCGCGTTGCTGGTGATGTTGCTCTGGGCGTCGGGGGTGGTGGCGATGGGGATGGCCGTCTTGTTCCAGAGGTTGACGTTGGAGATCGCGGTCACGGTGGTGAGGGCCCCGGAGCTACTCTCTCCGGCGGCCAGGTTGAACCCGCCGTTGCTGGACAGGAGCTCGGCGCCGGTCTGGACCAGGGTCTGGTTCAGGCCGTTGTAGTGGGAGTATGCCTGCCCCGCAGGCGCGCCGGCCAGGCCGTAGGTGTCGGCGTCGGCCAGGGTGTTCAGATCGACCGTGGACCAGCTGCCGGCGTCGATATCGCCCTGGGCACTGGTGACCCTGGCGTTCTGGCCGAAACTGGCGGTGGCGGTGATGACGGCATTGCCGTTGGCGGTGTTGTCGGCGTTGACGATGGAGGCGGCCTCGGCCAGGGCGATGGCGCCGCCCGCGTTGAGGTCCACCTTGTCATGCACGGTGAGGACGTTATGGGCGTTCATGGTGAAGACGCCATCCAGGCCGGATACGGGCACCGTGACCTCGACCACCGCGCCGTTCCCCACATCCGCGGTGGTGGCCTGCAGGTTGAGGTTGGTCACGCTGAGGCCGCCGGCGGCGTCCAGGGCGCCGCCGGATCCGGAGTCGACGTTCCACAGGGCCGCATCGGCAGGCGTATCGGTGGTCGTGCTCTGATCCCAGCCGCCGGGCAGCAGCCAGTCCTTGTCCACGGTGTTGGTGGCGGTGATCGTCACGCTGCTGGCGGTGACCACGCCTCCGGCACCGATTTCCGCCTGGACCGAGCTGGAGACCTCATGGTCGGCCAGGGCGCCGCTGGCGCCCACCAGGCCGGCGTTGACGCTGTCCACCACGCCGTTGAACAGGGCGGTGTGGCTGGCGGTGATGCTGAGATCGTCGACGGTCACTGCGTGGCTGCTGTCGCCGCTGCCGGTGCCGGCGTAGGTGGTGCTGGTGTTGAAGGTGAGCGCCTCAGCTGCCGAGCCGGCGATCACCCCGCCGGAGCCGGAGATGGCCTCGGCGAAGTTGTTGTCCGTGCCGTCGGCGTTCAGGGTCAGCGCTCCGGCTGTGACCGTGGCGAGACTGCCCAGGGTGGCCTGGGTGGTGGTGGTGCTGCCCGCGCTGGCGATGTCCTCGCCCAGGGCCAGGAGCCCCCCCACTACGCCGGTGGCGTAGGCGTTCTGTCGGGTGCCATCCAGGGCCTGCAGGGACACCGTGCCCGTGACCGCGAGGTTGCTGCCGGCGCCGACGTTGCTGGTGATGGTCCCGGTGAACAGGGCCGTGCTGGTGCTGCCGTTCAGGCCCACCAGGCCGCCGGTGGCGGCCGTGCTGCCGGCGCTGGCGTTGATCAGGGCGCTGGTGGCATCCAGCGGATCGGCCCGGAGGGTGGAGACCTCTTCCTGGGCGGTGAGGCTCATCGCGCTGGCGGCGACCTGGCTGCCGGCCCCCACCGCGGCGGTCACGGTGGAGCTGGTGTCGGCCACGGCCGCGGACACGCCCACGGCCTCGGCGCCGGCGCTGACGCCATAGGCGTCGGCCCGGGAGCCGGCGCTGCCGGTGGCGGAGATCGTCAAGGCCCCGGACAGGATGGCCTTGGTGCTGGCCCCCAGCTCGGCGTCCACGGTGGAGGTGACGGCGGCACCGGCGCCGGCGCCGGCACCGGAATAGATGCCCGCGGTGCCGGCGGTGGCCATGGCGGTGGCGGTGGAGCTGTCGCCGGCGGTGATGCCCAGGGAGTCCGCGGTGACCGAGCCCAGGACACTGGCGTCGGTGGTCCCGGTGTAGGTGGTGGCGGCGACGGAGCCGCCCACGGCCAGCCCGCCGGCGGCGGCGCCGGCGCTGACGGTTTCGTCCGCATGGCTGGTGCTGGCTTCCACGGTCACGGCCGAGGCCGCGCCGGTCACCTGGGCCCCGCTGGCCACATAGGCCTGGGTGGTGCTGGTGTCGACCAGGGTGGCCACCGCGGCCGACAGCCCGATGATGCCGCCGGCGGAACCGGCGGCGCTGGACACCAGGGAGTAGCCCTTGCCGGCGGCGCTGTCGCTCTGGGCGTCCACGTCCAGCGACGCGCCGCCGCTGACCTGGGCCGAGCCGGCGATGAAGGCCTGGGTGGTGTCGTTGACGATGGCGATGCCCACGGCGCCGCCCAGCCCGGCGATCTCGCCCTCGGCCGCGCCGGTGGTGACGAGTGCCACCGCCGTGTGGTCGGTGGCGGCCACCTTGAGCGCCGCTCCGGCGTGAACCACGGCGCCGCTGCCGATGAAGGCCTGGGTGGTGTCGGCCGTGGGGGTGGAGGGATTGGCCAGATCGCTTTCGGGGGTGGTGATCGTGCTGTCGTCCAGGCTGCCGGAAACGTTCAGGGCCTGGGTGCGGGTGGAGATCTGGCCCTGCATGGCCGAGACCTCGCTGGAGGAGCCCAGCTTGCCGCTGACCTGGTCGGAGGAGATCTCGCCGTCCGCGCTGGAGGCAGTGCTGCCGTTGCCGCTGCTGATGCTGCCGGTGGCGTCGCCGTTCAGGTCGGCGCCGATCACGGCCACGGCCACGGCCCCGCTGACGCCCACGGCGCCCAGCCCGGCGGCGGCCACCACCACCGATCCCACATCGCGGGTGGAGGTGGCCTGGACCGTCACGTCCTGGGTCGCGCTGACCTTGCTGTCGCTGCCCAGGTAGGCGCTGGTGGTGTTGCGGACCACGTCGATATCGGCGCCGGCGCCGACCGCGATGCCGGCCATGGCGGCGCTGCCGGCGCCGCCACCCAGGGTCACGCTGTCGGTGGCGGTCACCTCCACGTCCTGCCTGGTGCCGGTCGTGCCCTGGTTCACGTCCACATACTGGCCGATGTAGGCCTGGGTGGTGGCTTCCACCACCTTGACCGACACCGCGCCGGCCACGCCGACCCCGCCCCCGGCCGCGCTGACGGTGGCGGTGGTGATGGCCTCGCTGGAGCTGGCGGCCACGTCGGTGGTCCCGCCGGCATTCAGGATGGTGGGGTTGGCCAGGGTGGCATCCGCCACGAAGGCCTGGGTGGTGTTGTCGATGACGCCCACGGACAGGGCGCCGCTGACGCCGACGATACCGCCGGCGCCACTGACGCTGTAGAGGGTAATGGCGGACTGCTCGTTGGCCGTGACCGTCAGGTCGCCGCTGGCGTCGAGGTTGGCCCCGGCGCCAATGCTGGCCGTGGTGGTGTTGTGGATGGAGTCCACACCGACCGCGGCGCCGGCACCGGCCCCGCCGGCCACGGAGACGTTGGCGCCGATGCTGTAGACGTCCTCGCTGGAGACGGCCTGGACACTCACGTCCCCGGCCTGCACCTGGGCGTCGCCCAGGGTGGCCTTGGTGGTCTTGTTGACGATGCCGACATTGACCGCGCCGCTCACCGCCGCGGCGCCCGCCCCGGCCATGGTCCCGGCGGTCTGCACCAGGAGGGTGTTATCGGCCGCCACCAGACGTACGGTCGGACTGGCCATGGACTGGCCGGTCGCGGTCGTGCCGGTGTTGATCTTGACGCCGTCGCCCACCGTGGCTTCGGTGTCGTCGCCCACCACGTTGGCGCTGGCCGAGGCGGTCACCGCCGCGGCGCCGGCCCCGGCCACACTGATGGTGACCGGGATGATCTTCTCGTCGGCCACGGCGGTGATGGACAGGCCCTTCACCCCGCTGACCGTGGTCTTGGCGTTCAGGCCGCCGGCAGCCGCGGTCGGGGTCTGCCCGGACAGGCCGTTGCTGGTGTCCTGGGTGTTGCCCTGGTTGTCGGTAAGGTTGACCGACGAGCCGCTGCTGAGATTGGCGTCCGGACTGCTGCCGCCGCTGGTGTTCACGCTGCCGCTCTGGCCGCCCGGAGTGCTGGGCAGGCTGCCGGCGGTGCTGCTCTGGCCGCCATCGTAGACAGCCACCCCGGCCGCCTGGCCCAGGGCGTTGACCGTGGATTTGTCGGACACATAGGCCAGCGTCGTGTTGATGATCACGTTGGCGTCCACGTTGCCGCCCACGGCGGCCGCGCCGGCACCGTTGCCCACGGCCGAGGTGGTCACCATCAGGGTGTCGTCCGCAGCGGACAGATCGACGTTGCCGGCGGAATCCACCGTGGTGCCGATCCCCGCCGCCGCGCCCCAGGCCACGCCCAGGTGGGCGTCGGTGGTGTCGGCCACGTAGTTGGCGGAGGCCACCCCGCTCACCGCCGCCGCGCCGGCGCCGCTGATGAACAGGCCGGCGTTGATGATGTCCTCGCTGGAGGTCGCGCTGACCGCCACGGTGTTCTGGGCCTCGACTTTGGCCCCGTCGGCGATGAAGGCCTGGGTGTCCTTGGTCAGCACGTTGGTGTTGAGCACCGCGCCCACCGAGGCCGCCCCGGCCCCGCCGCCCCCGGCCGCGGCCGAGACCAGCACCGAGGCGCTGGTGGCGGCCACGGCCACCGACTGGTCGGGGCTCTGGAAGGTGCTGTCCTGGTTCACCTGCGCCGCACCGATCGCCGCTGACGTGTCGGAAGAGACCACGTTGACCGACAGGATGCCGTTCACCGCCGCCGCGCCGGCGCCGCCGCCGGCGATGGCCACGTTGTAGACCTGGTCGCTGGTGCCGGCGTCCACGGACAGCTGCTTGCCGGCGTTGAGGACGCTGCCGTCGGCCACGAAGGCCGAGGCCGAATCGTGCAGCAGCACCACCCCGGCGGTGACCCCGACACCGGCGGCGCCGCCGCCGGTCAGGGCGGTGGCGGTGACCACGGCCACACCGGTGTCGCTGGCGGAGACCTGCAGGTTGCCGCCGGCGTTCACGGTGGCGCCACCACTGGTGCCATCGACACTGCCGATGAAGGCCTGGGTGCCGGCGAGCCGGGTCTGGGTGGTGTCGGCCATGTGGCCGCTGACCGCCAGCTTGCTGTCGCTGCCGTCCAGGACCTGGGTGGTGGCCTGGGACTGGCTCGAGCTGCCCAGCTGGCTGCCCACGGAGCTGGTGCCCGTGGCCGAATCCAGGGTCGAACTGGTGTTGCTGCCCAGGCCGCTGTTGGCCTGGCCATCCAGCAGCGAGCCCACGGCCAGGACGGAGACGGCCCCGGCCACACCGGCGGCCCCGCCCCCGGCCCCGGCCAGGGTGTCGGAGGTGAGCGTCTTGGTGGAGCTGGCCGCCACGGTCACATCGCCCTTCGCGTCGACCGCCGCGCCGCTGTCGATGAAGGCGGAGGTGGTGTTCTCCACGTAGGTGACGTTGGCGGTGCCGCCGACGCCCGCGGCGCCGCCGCCGGTCACGGAACCGGCCGCGCCCACCGATACGATGCTGTCCGTGGCGTTCACCTGCACGGACTGGTCCGCGTTGGGGGTGACCGTCTGGTTCACCTGGGCGTGCTGGCCGATGGCGGCCTCGGTGCCGGAGGCGATCACGTTCACCGACACGGTCCCGGCCACCCCGGCCACGCCGCCGCCGGCGCCGTTGACGGTGATGGTGTTGACATTCTCCAGGGAGGTGGCCTCCACATCGGTCGCGCCGGCGGCGTTGGTGATGGTGTAGTCGCCGATCCTGGCCTCGGTCTGGCTGGTGTTCACGGCCGCGGCCAGCGCCGCGCCGACCCCCGCCGTCCCGCCGATGGCGAGGGTGGCGGTGCTCAGGGTGGAGGTGGACAGATCGCTGGCCTTCACGTCCAGGTCGCCCTGGCTCACCGTGATGACGGCCCCGGCCACGCTGGCGGTGCCGTCGTCGATGATGGCCCTGGTGCTGTCGGCCACGCCGATGGCGCCCAGGGCGCCGGCCACGCCGGCCACGCCGCCGCCGCCGAACCCGAGGGTGCTGTCGACCGTGACTTCCGAAGAGGCGGCGCCCAGATCCACCGCCTTCACGGCGTCGATCTGGACCCCGGTGCCGATCTCGGCCAGGGTGGTCTTGTCCACCACGGCCACGTTCAGGGAGGCGCCGACGCCGGCGGTACCGCCGCCGCCGAGACCGCCCGAGGCGTTGGTCAAGACGGTGGCGTCCACGGCCTGGACGATGACCTGCTGGTCCTTCCCGCCCGCTTTGCCGGAGGACTGGTTGATGCGCGCGCCGCTGCCGATGGTGGCCTCGGTGTCGCTGGCGATCACGTCCGCGTCGACCGTGCCGGCCACGCCGGCGGTGCCGCCCACGGCGCCACTGACATCCGTGGTGATCAGCGTCTCGTCGGTGTAGGCGGTGACCGCGAGGCCCTTGGCCTGTTCCGTGCCCTTGCTGGTGTCGCCGTCGTAGACCATGGCGGCCGCGCTCGTGGCGCTGCCCCCGGCGTCCACCTGGGCGCCGGCGCCGATGATCGCCTTGGTGCTGCCCAGCAGGGTGGCCACCGCCAGGGCGGCCCCCACGCCGGCGGTCCCGGCGACGCCGATGCCGCCCGCGGTGAGCACGCCGGTGATATCGTCCTGGGCGGTGACCAGCACGTTGCCGCCAGAAGCCACCTGCGCGTTCTGGCCCACCTCGGCCAGGACCTGGTTGCTGAGCACGGTCACCCCGACCGCGCCGCCCACGCCCACGTCCCCGCCGCCGCCGAACCCGAGGGTGACCGAGACCACGCTGTCGGTGGAGCTGGCCCCCACGGCCACCGACTGGGCGGCCTGGACCTTGGTCGGATCCGCCCCGTCGGCGTCGTCGGCGAGGGTGGCCTTGACCGTCTTGGCCAGCACGGCGGTGTCGATGGAAGCGCCCACGCCCACGCTGCTGGCCGCGGCCAGCGCGCCGGCCAGGCCGACGATGGTGCTGCCGTCCGTGGCGGTGACGCTCACCGTCTGGCCGGCGCCGCCGTTGTAGCCGGCGTCCTGGTTGAGCTTGGCCCCCTGGCCCACGGTGGCTTCGGTCGTGGTCATGAGGGTGTCCACGGACACCCCGCCGGAGACCGCCACGTTGCCGGATGCGGCGCCCGCCACCACCGCGGTGGCGGCGGTTTCGCTGGCCTGCGCGGCCACGGTGAGGGCGCCGGCGGCGTCCACCACCACGTCATTGGCGATGCTGGCGAAGGTGTCGTTCTTGATGATGTTGGCGGCGATGGAGGCGCCCACCCCCACCGAGTCGCCGGCGCCGATGCCGCCGGCGGCCATCACCGACAGGGTGTCGTTGCCGGCGGTGACCGCCACGCCGCCCTCGGACTTGACCGAGGAGCCTGCGCCGATGCTGGCGGCCACCTGGTTCATGGTGACCACCACGCCCAGCACCCCGCCCACGCCGGTGCTGGAGGTGCCGACTCCGCCGCTGATGGAGACGTTGACCAGGTTCTGCCGGGCCTCGGCATCCACCTGCACGGAGCCCTGGGAAGTGACCGTCGCGCTGGTCATGGACGCCAGCACCTGGTCGGAATTGACGATGTCGGTGTTGGAGAGGCCCACACCGGCCTGCTTGGCCACGCCCACGGCGCCGGCCACGGCCACGGCGTCGGTATCGGCCACGCTGGCCACCTGCACGCCCTTGCCGCTGGCGGCGGTGCCGGTGGTGATCACGGTGGCGTTATTGAGGGAGGCCTCGGTGGTGTTGCCGAACACGTTCACCGAGAAGGCGCCGGCCACGGCCGCGTCGCCCTGGGAGGCGGCGCCGGCCACGGCCTCGGTGTAGTCGCTCACCTGGCTCAGGTAGGTGGCGGGGTTGGCCAGGGTGGTCAGGTAGTCGGTGCTGGTGTTGTCCAGGTCCAGGGTGAACGGGACCGTGAGCTGCACCGGGTGCTTGGTGGCGGTCACGGTCAGGGAGTCGGCATCGATCGTGGTGCTGGCGCCGGTGGCGTCGCCCACGGTCGCCGTGGTCTGGTTGGAAGCCAGCAGCACGGCGAAGGAGGCGCCGACGCCGGCCTCGCTGCTGCTGCCGGTGTTCAGGGCGCCGGCCAGGGCCTGGGCGGAGATCCGGCTGGTGTCGTCGGAGGTCACCGCCACGTCGCCCACGGGCGAGGCGCTGCTGCCGAGGATGACGCCGGCGCCGATGCTGGCCTCGGTGTCATTGGCGTTGGCGACCACGGCCAGGGAACCGGCCACCGCCACCGTGCCGCCGCTGGCGCCGGAGATGGAGGTGGAGGTGGTCTTGGCCAGGAAGCCGGCGTCCATGTTCTGGCTGGAGGTGGCGGCCACGGTGATGTCGCCCGCCTGGGTCACGTGGGTCCCGGCGCCCAGGCTGGCCTGGGTGGTGTTCAGGGTCGCCGTGAGGGCGACGGCGGCGGCGATGCCGACCTTGTCGGATACCGCGGCGCCGGTGGCCTGGGTGGCATAATCGGTGCGGGTGGTGGCCTGGATCCCCAGGCTGCCGCTGGTGCTCAGGGTGAGGTTCGAACCGATGCTGGCCTCGGCCTGGTTCTCGGCCACGGCGACCCCGATGGCGGCGGCCACGCTGACCTTGGCGCCGGACTGTTTGGTGGAACTGGAGCCGCTGTCGTCGGTGTTGGTGGACGGGGTGGTGGCCGTGGCCGTCTTGGTCTTGTCGGTCATGTCCACGCCGGCGGTGGCGGAGTTCTCGTCCGCCGCGGACTGCAGCTGGGCGTCCTTCTGCTCGTCGGGGGTGGTTCCGGCCGCCGGCTTGCTGGAGTCGCTGGGGTCGTTCTTGGTCTCGGCGCCCTTGGCGCTGGCCGAGGCGGTGGTGGTGAGGGCCGTGCCGGAGCTGGCCTCCAGGCCGATGGCAGTGGCCCCGGAAACGCTGCGGTTCAGGCTGGCGGAGTCGTGGTCCATGGCCACGGTGGCGGCCAGGGAGGCGCCCACGGCGACATCGCCGACTGTCTGGCCGGTGGCGGTGGTGGTCACGGTGTCGGTCTGGTCCGCCTGCAGGGACAGGGCGCCGGTCAGGTCCATGGTGGTGGCGGAGGTGCCCAGGCTGGCAGTGGTGGTGTTCAGGGACACGGCGACCGCTGCCAGGGGGGTGATGCTCACCGAAGCCCCGGCCGCGCCGCCGGTGGCGGTGGTGGTGAGGGTGTGGGTGGCGTCCGCCTGGACGGTAACGCCGCCCGCGCTGGTCAGCGCCGCGCCGTCGGTCAGTTCGGCCAGAGTGCTGTCGACCACCACGTTCACGGCCAGGGTGGCGCCCACCCCCACCTTGGAGCTGGAGCCGGAACTGGCGGCCGCGACCTGGGCCGCGCCGGTGGCAGTGCTGGTGTCCACGTCGGCCGCCTGCACCAGCACATCGCCGCTGCCGGCGTTCACCGTGGTGCCCAGGGTCTGGCCCTGGACTTCGGCCTCGTGGCTGTTGATCACCACGTTCAGGGCCAGGGAGCCGGCCACGCCCACATTGCTGGCGCCGGCGCCGCTGGTGGCCGAGGCGCCGAAAGTGCTGGCGGGCGCCGCGGTCGGCATGAGCGAGGTGAGGGTCAGCCCCTGGGAGGTCACCTTGGCGCCGTCCCCGATCAGGGACTGGCTGGTGCTGGTGCCGACGTTCAAGGCCACCGCTGCACCCACGCCCACCCGGGTGTCGCCGCTCTGGCTGCCGTCGGCCGTGGCCGAGGCGGCCATCTGGCCGGCACTGGCCAGGGTCAGCTTGCCGCCGCTGGTGACGGTGAGGCTGGGATCCAGGGCCGCCGAGGCGGTGGACACATCCACGTTGACGGCGATGGCGGCGGCCACGGTCACGGCGGCGCCGTTGCTCTGGGCGCTGGGGGCGGTCTGCTTGTTGCCGCTCAGCTGGGTGCTGGCATCGCTGCCCGCCGCGTCGCCCGCGGTATCGGCCGCGCTGCTTTGGGCCGCCACCTGGCCGTCCACGGACGTGCCGGCTCCGCCGCTGCCATCGGTGGCGTTGCCGCTGCTGTCGGCGGGCGCACCGCCGGCCGCGCTGGCCGTCGCGCTGGTGCTGGTCCCGGACATCGTGGTGGCCTTCAGGGTCACGTCGCTGCCCGCATCCAGGTTCCGGGCCAGGGTCGCCGACACGGTGTCGACGGCGGTGGTCAGGGCCAACGAGGCGCCCACGGCCACGTTGCTGCCCTGGGTCGCCCCGGTGGCGGTGGTGGTCATGGCGGTGGTCTGGCTGGCTTCGGCGTCGTACGCCCCACCGATGGCCAGGGCCGTGCCGCTGTCCACATTGGCCAGGGTGGTGTCCACGGCGAGGGTCACCGCCGCGGTCGGGGTGATGGAGATCTTGGCGCCGGCGGCGCCGCCGGACACTTCCGTGTCCAGGGTGTGGCTGGCCGTGGCGCCCAGGGTCAGGTTGCCGGCATCGGTCAGGACCACGTTCTTGTCGATCTCGGCCGTGGTGGTGTTCACCGCGATGTTCATGCCCACCGAGGCGCCCACGCCCACTTCGGCCGAGCTGCCGCTGACGGTCACCTTGGCGTCGGCCTTGACCGTGCTGCTGGTGGTGCTGCTGGCGGTCAGGCTCACGTCGCCGGGGGTCGTGCTGCTGCCCGCGTCCACGCTGGCTGCCGCCTGGCTGGTCAGGCTGTCGGCGCCCGCCAGGGTGGCCGCGGCGGTGTTCACCACGGTGTTCACCGCCAGGGAGCCGGCCACGCCCACCTTGCCGCCACCGGCGCCGCTGGTGGCTTCCACATCATAGGTGCTGGTCTGGCCCGTCGCTTCGGTGGCGCTCAGGGTCACGCCCTGGGCCTTCACCACATCACCCGCGGCGATGGTCGCCGTGTTGGTCGAAACCGCCAGGTTCAGGGCCACGGCCGCGCCCACGCCCACGCTGGTGGTCCCGGTCTGGCTGCCGTCGGCCTTGGCGGTGCCGGAGGTCTGGTTGCTGCCCGCCAGGGTCAGCAGGCCGCCGCTGGTCACGGTCAGCCCTTCGCCGATGGCCGCCGTGGTGGTCGCGGTGTCCACGTTCACGCCCACCGCCGCCGCCACGCTCACCGCGCCGTCGCTGCTGGAGGCGCTGGGGGTGGTCGGCTTGTTGTCAGCCAGCTTGGTGCTGGCATCGCTGCCGGCCGCATCGCCCGCGGTGTCGGCCGCGTTGCTTTGCGCCGCCACCTGCTGGTCCACGGACTTGCCGGCACCGCCGCTGCCGTCGGTGGCGTTGCCGCTGCTGTCGGCGGTCGCCCCGCCGGCCACGCTGGCCGTCGCGCTGGTGCTGGTCCCGGAGATATTGGTGGCCTTCAGGGTCACCGCCCCGCCCGCCGCCAGGTCCTGGGCCAGGGTCGCCGACACGGTGTCGACGGCGGTGGTCAGGGCCACGGAAGCGCCCACGGCCACGTTGCTGCCCTGGGTCGCCCCGGTGGCCACGGTGGTCAGGGAGCTGGTCTGGCTGGCTTCGGCGTCATAGGCGCCGGCGATGCTCAGCCCAGTGCCGCTGTCCAGCAGCGCACTGGTGGTGTCCACGGCGAGGGTCACCGCGGCGGTCGGGGTGATGGAGATCTTGGCGCCGGCGGCGCCGCCGGACACTTCCGTGTCCAGGGTGTGGCTGGCGGTGGCGCCCAGGGTCAGGTTGCCGGCATCGGTCAGGACCACGTTCTTGTCGATCTCGGCCGTGGTGGTGTTCACCGCGATGTTCATGCCCACCGAGGCGCCCACGCCCAGGGCGGAGCCGGCGCCGGTCTTGGTTTCCGCGTCGGCCTTCACCGTGCTGCTGGTGGTGCTGCTGGCGGTCAGGCTCACGTCGCCGGGGGTCGTGCTGCTGCCCGCGTCCACGCTGGCTGCCGCCTGGCTGGTCAGGCTGTCGGCGCCCGCCAGGGTGGCCGCGGCGGTGTTCACCACGGTGTTCACCGCCAGGGAGCCGGCCACGCCCACCTTGCCGCCACCGGCGCCGCTGGTGGCTTCCACATCATAGGTGCTGGTCTGGCCCGTCGCTTCGGTGGCGCTCAGGGTCACGCCCTGGGCCTTCACCACATCACCCGCGGCGATGGTCGCCGTGTTGGTCGAAACCGCCAGGTTCAGGGCCACGGCCGCGCCCACGCCCACGCTGGTGGTCCCGGTCTGGCTGCCGTCGGCCTTGGCGGTGCCGGAGGTCTGGTTGCTGCCCGCCAGGGTCAGCAGGCCGCCGCTGGTCACGGTCAGCCCTTCGCCGATGGCCGCCGTGGTGGTCGCGGTGTCCACGTTCACGCCCACCGCCGCCGCCACGCTCACCGCGCCGTCGCTGCTGGAGGCGCTGGGGGTGGTCTTCTTGTCGGCGGTCAGCTTGGTGCTGGCGTCGCTGCTGGCCGCCTCGCCCGCGGTGTCGGCCGCGTTGCTTTGCGCCGCCACCTGCTGGTCCACGGTCTGGCCGCTGCCGCCGCTGCCGTCGGTGGCGTTGCCGCTGCTGTCGGCGGTCGCCCCGCCGGCCACGCTGGCCGTGGCGCTGGCACTGGTGCCGGAGAGGTTGGTGGCCTTCAGGGTCACCGCCCCGCCCGCCGCCAGGTTCCGATCCACGGTCGCGGTCACGGTATCGGTAGTCGTGGTCAGGGCCAGGGAAGCGCCCACGGCCACGTTGCTGCCCTGGGTCTGGCCCGTGGCGACGGTGGTCACGGAGCTGGTCTGGGTCGCTTCGGCGTCATAGGCGCCCCCGAGGCTCAGGCCCGTGCTGGCGCTGTCCAGATCGGCGCTGGTGGTGTCCACCACCACCGTCGCCGCGGCCGTGGGGGTCAACGCCACGGTCGCCCCGGCGGCCCCGCCGGTCACGGTGGTGGACACGGTCGGCGTCGCGGTCGCGGTCAGGGTGAGGTTGCCCGCATCGTTCAGGATGGCCCCGCTCTGGACTTCCGCGGTGGTGGTGTTCACCGCCACGTTCAGGCCCACCGAGGCGCCCACGCCCACGGCCCCACCGGCCGTGACCTTGGCGCCCGCGGCCACGGTGCTGGTGGAAAGGCTCTGGGCTTCGATCAGCAGACCGTCCACACCTGCGGTCACGCCACCGGTGGCTTTGCCATCCAGATCCGCCTGCAGGTACGCCTCGGTGGTGTCCACCAGGACGTTCACTGCCAGGGCCCCGGCCACGCCCACGTTGCTCGCCCCGGCCCCGCTGGTGGCCGTGGTGTCGAAGGTGCTGGTGGCGGAAGCCGGCGAAAGGGCGCTCAGGGTGATGCCCTTGGCCGAAACCGCGCTGTTGTCGGCGATAGAGGCCTCGTTGTCCAGGACGCCCACGTTCACGCCCACCGCCGCGCCCACGCCGACCTTGCCGCCGACCGTGCTGGCGTCTGCGGTCACGGTCGAGCTGTTCAGCGCCTGGCTCGACAGCACCAGGGCGCCATTGCTGGTCAGCTGGCCCGTGGAGGCCAGGTAGGCCCGGGTGGTGCTGTTCAGGTCGGCCACGGCCACGGCCGCCGCCACGCCGACACTGCCCTGCGAGGTGCTGGCATCCTTCTTGTACTTGGCCAGGTAGGCTTCGGTCTGGCTGCCGGAGGTTTCCTGGGCGCCTTGGGTGGCCGCCGTGGCGCTGGTGGTCAAAGCATTGCTGGAATCGGCGGCCAGCTTGATGCTGCCGGCCTGGGCGGTGGCCGAGCCGTCCACATAGGCCTCGGTGGTGGTGGTCACTTCGTTCACGGCCACGGTGCCGCCCAGGGCGGTGGCCCCGCCGGCGGCGGCATTGGCGGTGGCGGTGGCGGTCACCTGGTTGGTGGCGTCCAGCTCCAGCTTGCCGCCCACGTTGATCTGGGTGCTGCCGCCCACATGGGTGGTGGCGGTACTGCTGATCAGGTTGACCGCGACGCCCGCGTCCGCGGGCAGGGTGGTCAGGTTGGGCGTCCCGGGCAGGGCCTGGGAGATCACGGTGGAACTGGCCGCGAGCGTGGCGTCGCCCGTGTCCGTGAGGATGTGCGAGGCGCCGCCCACGTTCACCGTGGCGCTGGAGGTGCCTGCGATGGTACCCAGGGGCGAGAGGCTGTTGGTGGCCGCGTTGAAGGTGGAAGTCGCGCTCAGCTGCAGGGCGCCACCCACGGCCTGGATCGTGCTGTCTTCGATGTCGATGCTGGCGTTGGCCGCGGCGGCCACCACGGGGATCAGGGTGCTGCCGTAGGAAGCGCTGGCGTCCAGGGAGACGCTGCCGCCCTTGAGGAGGGAATGGCCGGTGACGCTGATGCTGGCGGCGGTGCCGTCCGTGGTGGTCGCTTCCAGCTTGATGGCCCCGCCCGCGCTGCTGCCGGTGCCGAAGACCAGCAGCTGGGTGCCGCCGGTGAGGGTGATGCTGGGCGCGTTCAGGGTCAGGTCGCCCGAGGCGCCGGTGGAGAGCGCGGCCAGGATATTGGCCCGGTTGGCATCGGTCGAAGCCACCTGGCGGGTGGACAGCACCACGTCGTCCAGGGTGATGGACTTGGTGGCATCGATCTCCAGCGATGCCCCGCCCGTGAACTGGTCGAAGGCCGAGCCGGTCTCGCTCTCGATATCCACCGTGGCGGGATCGACCAGGATGCTGCCGGCCTTGCCGTCGCTGGCGCCGGCCCGGAACTGGCCGCCGGCCAGGGTGACCTGGTTCTGGGCGCTGAGCTCGATGGCGCCGCCGTTGCCGCTGGCGCCGGCGCTGGCGTCAAGGGTGGCCCCGGCCTGGAAGGCCGTGTTGTTGCCGGCCAGGACCCGGATGGTGCCGCCGTCGGAGGCCGCGCCGTTGCCGCGGGCCGACAGGTTGGCTCCGGCCGCGAGGGTCAGGTCGTTGCCGGCCGTGACGCTGATGTCGCCGCCGCGCACCCCCGCGCCGCCGGGCGCGGCCAGGGTGCCGGAAATGGCCACGTCCTGGTCGGCCACGATCTGGATCTGGCCGGCCTTCACCACCACGTTGGTGGCCGATTCCAGCCCGTTGGCGTTGACCACGTCACTGAAATCCGGCGCCGAACCGATGAACCGGGCGCCACTGTACAAAGCTCCGCCCACGTTGATGGTGCCCGCCGAGAGTTGGATCCCGTCGATCGCGTTGATCTGACCCTGGATGGAGATCGCGCCCGATCCGCGCGGGGCGGTGCCAGCCAGCAGCTGCGCCGTGGCCGCGTCGTCCGGACCATTGGAGCCGAAGAAGGTGTTGACGAAAGCCGGCGTTGGCGTCGAGAAGCTGAGGCTGCCCACGTTGACGATGCCGCTCGCCCCGACCAGGATGCCGTAAGGGTTGGCGAAGTAGACGTTGCCGCCGATCTTGCCGTCCTTGATGGAATTCAGCACACCGAAGATGTTGCTCTGCGCTCCACTGACGATGTTGATCAGGTTCTGGGTGCCGCCGGGGAGCATCAGGTTGACCGTGCTGCCCTGGGCCACGTTGAAGGCGGAGAACGAGTTGAAGGCGTTGGTGTTGCGGATGGTGGTCGTGGTGATGTCGGTGATCGCGCCGTGGCTGGTCAGGACCGTCTGGGTGTGCCCGTCGGTCCGGATGATCCCCTGGGCATAGGCGCCCACGGCAGGGATGATCACCTGCTGCAGCGTGAGGAAGTAGGCGATGGGCACGCGCCACCGCCGGGTCAGCCTCCAGCGCCAGATCACCATCAGGCGCAGATTGGCAAAATCCCCCTTGGCTGTTGTTTTGCGTCTACGAACCATGGTTCACCGCCTCTATGGCCCCGTCTGGACGGGGACGGCATTGCTTCAGGACGACAGGACTCAAGACAGGGCGAAGACGGCTCGGTCGAGCCACGGCACCGCCCGGACCCGCACGCAGAAACCCGGGCCTTCAAATAACAAGGAAGTTGCAATAATAGGAATGTAAGACTCAAATAGCTTCAGGTCTTTTGCTCATAATATCAAGATAAATCCTTTTATTTATCTGCGATTTGATAGATTCAAGGCATTCCAGATCCATGACCGCACGTTCGCCATGTTCCAATTAAATGTGATTTGTGCGAGTTAATTCCGGGACACCCATCCACCCAGGCCGCCGGCCGAGGTCAGGCCCGCACACGGCCCCGGAACGCCCGCGTCCCGGGGCCTCCGGCCTCCGCAAGCGCCAGCTAGCCCTTCACCACTGGAACACCGCGTCCTGCCCCAGGATCCGGATCCGGGCATCGCCCACGGCGTTCAGCTGGGGCAGCATGATGGACCGGTCGCCGGGAGTGAGATGGTAGATGCCCACCGGCACCTGGGCCTTCAGCTTCTGCAGCTCCCGGCCCAGCTTTTCCGGGGTCAGGTGCTTGGAGGCATCGGCCAGCCAGGTCTGCTCGTTGGGGAAGCTGGCCTCGGTGATGAACAGGCGCAGGTTCGGTGTCCGGTTGGCAACCTCGTAGATCTGCTCGGTCTCCGCCGTGTCCGAGGAGAACAGGAAGGCGGAGTGGTCGTCCTCCACCAGGTAGCCCACGCAGGGCACCAGGTGGTTCACCGGGATGGGCGTGACCCGCAGCCCCTCCAGGGTGTAGGTCCGGCCGGGCACGATCTCCGTGAACCGGATGATGGGGTGGTCGGGGCTGGGGATGACCGAGAAGTCCGGCCAGAGTTCGTCGTTGAACAGGTGCCGGCGCAGGGCGTCCAGGGTCTCGGGCAGGGCGTGGATCTCCACCGGCACCTGGATGTGGCCGAACAGGTTCTTGGTGAAGAACGGCAGCGTGCAGATATGGTCCAGGTGGGAATGGGAGATGAAGATCTGCCGGATCCCCACCTGCTCCGGCAGGGTCAGCGCCTGGGTGAGGCAGCCGGCGTCGATGGCCAGCACGCCGTCCACCAGGAGCCCCGTGAGCCTGTGGCCCTCGGCTTCACCCCCGGAACACCCTAGAATCCGCAGTTCCATGCGACCTCGGGAAGCTGGAAAAACTCAGAAGCGGATGCCGCCGTAGAGCCCCACCTGCAGGCTGGGGGCCATGGCCTTACGGAAGTCGTCCGCGCTGCCGGTGCTGTCGTCCTTGGTGAGGGGGACCGCCACTTCCAGACGAACGAAGGGACTCACAGGTGTGGGCACCGCGAAGCCCACGCCGGCCTTCACCCAGGGCCGGACCAGGGTGGTGCTGTCGCCCGTGGCCGAGGTGCTCACCTTCTCGGAGCGCATGTCCAGGCCCGCATGGAGGTTCATCAGCAGCTTCCAGTCCGCCTGGACGCCGATGGCCACGTACTGCTCGCCCAGCTTGCCGTAGGTGGCGCCGCCCTGGGTCAGGTTGTCTTCGGCCCTGGGGTGGTAGGTGATGGCCGCGCCCAGTTCCGCCACCTTCAGGTCCACCAGGGTGTAGGCGGCGCGGAAGCCGATGCCGGTGGGGCTGGACTGGTCGTAGCCGCCGGCGGGCATGGCGGCGCTGCCCGTGCCCAGCGACTGCGCCCTGCCGATGGACTTGTCCAGCAGGATTCCGAACTCCGTGGCCCTGGCAGGAACCATGGCGAAGCCCAGTAGCACGACGCCAACAGCTAGGGCTTTTTTCATGACAGGCTCCCGCGGATTCCTCTGGATACCATCGTCCTAGCTATCCGTGCCAAGGTCAACATCCTTTGCTATGGTAGGCTATGCGCGCGCAGCTCCACTACCTCCTGCTGGACGGATTCGATCCGGACACCGGGGAATTGGGGCTTCGGGTCCGGGTGGACAGCGAGCTGCCGGGGGAGACCCGCTTCCTGCGCCTGAAGCTGCACCTGGGCCGGTCCGGCGACCCGCTCCAGCCCCTGCGCCGGGAACTGCAGACCCACGTCCAGATGCCCATCCCCCCCCTGTGGGACCGGGGCCTGAAGATCGTGATCCGGGCCATCGAGGACGAACTGGCCACCCCGGAGGGGCGCAACCCGGCCCGCTACACCTGGGTGCAGACCCAGCTCCTGCACCCCACCGAGGAGCGCCGGGGCACCCTGAACCACCCGGTGGCCCGCCAGGCGGACATTCTATGGGACTGGGCCCAGCGCGCCGAAAAGGAGGGCGGTGACGCCCAGGCCATCGAGCTGGTGGAGCGCATGCTGCTGCTGGCCCCCCAGCACGTCTCAGCCCTGGCCTGGCTGTGCTCCCTGCTGCGCCGGCAGTCCATGATCGAGGAGCTGGCCGAGGTGTCCGAGCGGCTGCTGCTGCTGACCCCCGCCAGCCCCGAGGCCCTGCTCATGCACGGCGAGGCGATGCTGCACCTGCAGCGGAACGCGGAAGCCGGCGAGTCCTTCGCTCGGCTGCTAAAGGCCAACCCGGTCCACCCCCTGGGGCATCTGGGCGCCGCCCAGGCCAGGAGCCTGGCGAGCGGCGATCCCTGCCCGCACCTGGACGCGGCCCTGGAACTGGACCGGGCGGCCACCTTGTCGGTGCTGCGGGAGACCTTCGACTACCGGATCCTGGCCCCGCTCCCCCGGGAGAACACCTACCCCCTGGACGTGCTGCCGATCCTGCTGGGCGTCTCCCCCGGCGAGGCCGACACCTTCTGCCGGGAACGCGGACTGCCGGTGACCGGGCCGGCCGGCAGCGTCCGGGAGACCGAGCTGTCCCGCTGGGTCACCATCCAGAACCGCTATCAGCTTCTCCCCATGGGGTTGCACTGGCTCGCGCCGACCCCCCGGCACATCCCCGAACTCAGCTGAAGGGTGCGCCGAATCCCCGGCACACCCTCCGGCTGCTCCCCCCCACCCTGAACCACCCCGAGGCGCCCATGACCGAAGCCCTGCTCACCACCCAACTGCCCTTCCCCGCGTTCCGCCGGGGCAAGGTCCGCGACGTCTACGATCTGGGCAGCCGCCTCCTGATCGTAGCCACCGACCGGATCTCGGCCTTCGACTGCATCATGCCCGAAGGCATCCCCGACAAGGGCCGGATCCTCACCCAGGTGGCCAACTTCTGGTTCAACGCCACCCGCGACATCCTGCCCAACCACCTGGAGGCCACCGAGGTGGACGCCTTCCCCGCCGAGCTCCAGCCCTTCCGGGAGCAGCTGCAGGGCCGGGCCATCCTGGTGCGCCGGACCACCCCGCTGCCCGTGGAGTGCGTGGTGCGCGGCTACTTGGCCGGATCGGGACTGAAGGAATACACCCGGACCGGCACGGTCTGCGGGGTGCCCCTGCCGGCCGGCCTGCGCAACGCCGACCAGCTGCCCGAACCCATCTTCACCCCGTCCACCAAGGCCGAGGAAGGCCACGACGAGAACATCGATTTCGCCGCCATGGCCAAGCTGGTGGGCGCGGACCTGGCCACCCGGGTGCGCGACATGAGCCTGGCCCTCTACCGCCGGGGCCGGGAGCTGGCCCTGGAGCGGGGCATCCTGCTGGCCGACACCAAGTTCGAGTTCGGCCTCCTGCCCGGTGGCGAGCTGATCCTCATCGACGAGGCCCTGACCCCCGACTCCAGCCGCTACTGGCTGGCCGACAGCTGGCAGCCCGGCAGCAACCCCCCGAGCCTGGACAAGCAGTTCCTGCGCGACTACCTGGAGGCCCTGCCCGGCTGGGACAAGCAGCCCCCGGCGCCACACCTGCCCGCCGATATCATGGAAGGCGTGCGCAGCCGCTACCTGGACCTGGCCAACCGGTTCGGGGTCAAGCTGTAGGAAAGGACCCCGGTGCCGCCGGACCCTCCGTCCGGCGGCGCGTGGGCCATGAATCCAGGGACTGTCGGCAAACATGACAGCCATGGCCAGAATCAAGGTCCAGCGCCAGGCAATCCAACTGTCATCCTGCATTTCCCCGGTCATCGGTGTTCATCCCCGTTCCCTAAGCTCTGGCATCAGCCTTGGCGCAAGCTTCGGGACGTATTGGGAGTCGATGGCCGGGAGCCGGATGGACTGGCCTCCAGAACCCTGCGTGACGGCAAGCCGGGGCTGAGTTGGAACGGGGATGAACGCCGATATCCGGGGAAAAGCAGGATCAAGAAGGCCAGATCATTGGCTCAACCGGGTTGGCCGACAGCACCTAGTCCGCCCGGACGAACAGGCTCAACAGGGTATGGACCAGGGACAGCACGGCGATGACCACGGAAAGGATATCGAAACCCAATCCCGCCGAGATGGAGCCTAGGGAATGGAACATGAGGACCTCCTGGCGCTACCCGCCGATGCGGGCCAGCAGCCGGATCAGGCAAAGAATGAACGTGGCGACGGCGCCGAGTACCGGGCCGCCCTGGGAAAGCAGCGCATTCATAGACAATGGTTCCGACACCATGGGACCTCCGGTCGGTTCGGGAATGTTGCCTGGTTCGATGCCCGCCGCCGACCATTCCTTCCCGTTTTTCTGCGCCAGCCCGAACTTTTGCCGCCGTTCCTGGCCGCCAGCCATGCTAGAAGCAGATCATGCGTTTCGACGTGCTGACCCTTTTCCCCGAACTGTTCGACGCCGCGCGGGTGGGCGTCACCGGCCGCGCCTTCCGGGAACTGGGGCACGAACTGGCCGCCCTGAACTACCGGGCCTTCGCGGGCAACCCGTTCGGCCACGTGGACGCCCCGCCCTTCGGCGGGGGCCCCGGCATGGTGCTGCGCCCGGAGGTGCTCCGGGACGCCCTGGCCGCCCTGCCCCGCACGGGCCGCCACCGGGTGATCCACTTCTCCCCCGCGGCGCCGCCCCTGGATCACGCCAAGGTGCTGGAGCTGGCCGCCCTGGACCAGCTGGTCCTGGTCTGCAGCCGCTTCGAGGGGGTGGATCAGCGGGCGGTGCAGTGCTACGTGGACGAGGAACTGAGCGTGGGCGAGGCCGTGCTGTCCGGCGGGGAGCTGCCGGCCCTGTGCCTGATCGATGCGGTCTGCCGCTGGTTGCCAGGAGTGCTGGGCAACGAGGCCTCGGCCCAGGCCGACAGCTTTGCCACCGGGCTGCTGGACCATCCGCACTTCACCCGCCCCGCCCAGTTCGAGGGCCTGGACGCGCCGGCCGTGCTGCTGGGCGGCAACCACGAGGCCATCCGCCTGTGGCGGCTGCGCGAGGCCATGGACCGGACCCGGCGCCTGCGCCCCGCCCTGTGGGCGACCTTCCTGGCCGAGCGCCTGGCTGAACTGCCCCGGCCCGACCAGTGGTGTGCCTGGCAGGTGGCCCATCCGGAGGATCGGGACCGGCCCAAACCGCGCGGCTGGAAGGGCTGGAAGGCCTGAAAAGCCGAGAAATCCGCTTTCCTTTGGCCCGGATCAGGATAAACTGGACGGCCCGCGTTGCGGGTTCGGGTGGCATGTCCCGCCGTTGTTGGTGACCGGACCGCTGTCCCCATCAGGAGACTCCATGGCTAACATCATCGACCGCCTCGAAGCAGGCATGCTGCGTCCCGATCTGCCCAAGATCGCCCCCGGCGACACCGTGAAAGTCCACGTGAAGGTCAAGGAAGGCGAGAAAGAGCGCATCCAGGTCTATCAGGGCGTGGTCATCGGCATCAAGGGCGGGGGCATGCGCACCTCCTTCACCGTGCGCAAGATCAGCGTCGGCGTCGGCGTGGAGCGGATCTTCCCCCTGCACAGCCCCTCCATCGACCACCTGGAAGTGCTTCGCAGCGGCAAGGTCCGCCGCGCCAAGCTCTATTTCCTGCGCGAGAAGCTGGGCAAGGCCGGCCGCCTCAAGGAGCGCCGCCGTCCGGACGTCGTCGCCGAGTAGTCGCCCCGCGCAGCTTCGCCTGGATGCCCGGCCCCTTCGGCCGGGCATTTTTGCCGTTGCCCCCCGGTCGCCCGGCTTGTCCCGCCACCTGTGGTACGCTTTCAGCCCTGTCCAGGAGGTCCCCATGCACCGCAGTTGCCGTCTGACCGCGAACGCCCGACGCCGATGAGCGACCCGGGCGGCCCGAGCGGCGAGGCGTTGTTCCCAGGCGACGCGCAGACCCGGGAACCCCGGGTCCTGTTCGTGGATGACGACGCGTACATGCGCCGGCTCATGACCGCGCGCCTGGCCCACATGGGCGCGCAGGTGGAGACCGCGCCCGGCGCCCCGGCCGCGCTGACCTTCCTGGAAAGCCACCGCCCGGACCTCATCGTCCTGGACGCGGTGATGCCGGGCATGGACGGCTTCGATCTGTGCCGCCGGCTCAAGGGCGACCCGCTGCTGCAGTCCATCCCGGTGGTCATCCTCACCGCCGTGGCCCGGGATCTGCGCCAGCGCAGCCTGGCCGCGGGCGCCGATGACTACCTGTCCAAGCTGGATCAGGATGTGCTGTTCCGGCTGAGGTTCCGACTGGCGTACCGGCTCGCCCTGCGTCTGGCCGGCGGTGCGGACGACCCCCCAGCCACCGCACCGGCGACCTTGCTGGCGGTTTCCGCCTCCCGGGCGGTCCCGGCCCAGCTGGGCACTCACCTGCTTCCGGTGGCGGTGCAGGTGGAGGAGGCCGCGACCCTGGACGAGGCCCTGGCCCGGCTGCAGGGCTGGAAGCCCGATCTGCTGACCCTGGATCTGGCCCTGGGCCCGGACCACCTGGACGGCTGGCTGGCCCAGCTCCGCGGCCTGCCCCACGGCGCCGATCTGCCCGTCCTGGCCCTGGCCACCAAGGGAGAGGAACCCTGGCTGGCCGGGCTGGAACCGCTCATCCAGGACCGCCTCCTCAAGCCCCTGGACGGCCATGAAAGCCGGCACCGGGTCCGCCACCTGCTCCGGGTGGCCCGGGTCTAAGGAGCCTGTTGACGGCCTGGACCGGCCCGGTTCCGCTACACTCAGGGGATGCCCAAACGCCCCTTCCGCACCATCACTCCCCAGGGCACCGAGATCCTGGTGGAACCCCTCCCCCATGTGCGCAGCTGCTCCGTGGGCTTCTGGGTGAAGCGCGGCTCCTGCGCCGAGACGGCCAAGGAAGAGGGCCTGGCCCACTTCATCGAGCACACCGTGTTCAAGGGTACCGAGCGCTATCCCGGCCCCCAGGCCATGGCCGAGGCCACTGATCGGCTGGGCGGCAATGTCGATGCCTTCACCGGCAAGGAGACCGCCTGCTTCTACGGCAAGGTGCTGCGCGAGCAGCTGCCCGCCCTGGTGGATCTGCTGGGCGAACTGGTCAGCACGCCGCGCTTCGATGCGGAAGAGCTGTCCCGGGAACGGCAGGTGATCCTGGAGGAGATCAGCCAGAGCGAAGACCAGCCTGACGACTGGGTGAACGAACTGTTCTACGCCAACTTCTGGCCCGGAGGTTCCCTGGCCCACCCCATCCTGGGCACCCGGGAGCAGGTGTCGGGCTACGGCCCCGAGCAGGCCCGGGCCTTCTTCCAGAAGACCTACCGGGCCCCCAATCTGCTGGTGAGCGCCGCCGGGGACATCGCTCCCGAGGCCTTCCTGGAACTGCTCCAGCCGATCCTGGACCGCCTCCCCGCCGGCCTGGAGCCCGGGATCGGCCAGCCCCCCGTCCCCAACCAGACCCGCCCCTTCCTGCTGAACACGCCGCGCAAGGAACTGCAGCAGGCCAGCCTGGCCATGGGCTTTCCGGCCTTCCCGCACCAGCACCCGGACCGGGCCGCGGTCAATCTGCTGGGCTACGTGCTGGGTGGCGGCATGTCCTCCCGGCTGTTCATGGAGCTGCGGGAGAAGCACGCCATGTGCTACCAGGTGGGCAGCTACCTCAGCCAGTACCAGGACACCGGGGCCCTGCAGATTGCCGCCAGCTGCGCCCCGGACCGGGCCCAGGAGCTGGTGCGGCGCACCATGGCCGAATGCGCCCGGATGCGCAGCGCCGGCGTCACCCGGGACGAGCTGGACCGGGCCAAGCTGCAGCTGCGCACCAGCCTGGTGCTCAACCAGGAATCCACCAGCAGCCGCATGTTCGCCCTGGCCCACCAGGCCATCCACATGGATAAGCTGCGCAGCCTGGACCAGCAGATCCAGGAGATCGACCGGGTGGACCTGGACCAGGTGCACCGGGTCGCCCAGACCGTGCTGGCGCCCGAGCAGTTCGGGGTATCCGCCCTGGGCACCGGCCGCGCCAACGGGATCCGACCCCGGGACCTGGTGGACCCGGCCTGAGCGCCGCTCCGCCTGCATCACCGCTTCACCCCCCATCGCCACCGTATTTTTGAGGAGGTTCCATGACCATTCGCCGATCCCTGCTCGCCGCGGCCTTCCTGAGCGCCGGGCTGTGGGCGGCCAAGCCGCCCCTGCCGTCCTTCATCACCACGCCCAGCGGCCTGCAGTACGTGGACATGCGGCCCGGCCTGGGCCGGACGCCGCAGACCGGCCAGCTCTGCTCGGTGCTCTACCGCGGCTGGCTGTACAACGACAACCAGCGGGGCAAGCTGTTCGACGCCGCCCAGGATCCCCGCAAGCCGTTCCAGTTCCGGGTGGGCCAGGGCCAGGTGATCCCCGGCTGGGATGAAGGCGTGAAGACCATGAAGGTGGGCAGCAAGCGGGTGCTGATCATCCCCCCGGCCCTGGGCTACGGCGACCAGGGGGCCGGGGACGCCATCCCGCCCGGGGCCACGCTGCTGTTCGAAGTGCAGCTGCTGGCCGTGAAGTAGTGGCATGCCATGAAAGGGGGAACTGCCTGCTCGCTGCGCTCGCGAGGTTCCCCCTTTGACCCCCACGGGGTGGGCGGGCAGAGCCCGCCCACCCCGTCTGTCCTCAATCAGTGACTTTTCAGGCCAACCGGCCCAGACTTTGGGGAACATGTCCCCCATCGAACCGCTCAATCCCGATGCCGCCAGCCCTCTCTACCTGCAGCTGCAGAGGTCGCTGCGCATGCTCATCCAGAACAGCGAATGGCACCCGGGCATGCGGCTGCCGGCGGTGCCGGAACTGGCCCAGCGCTTCCAGGTGCACCGGCTCACGGTGCTCAAGGCTCTGGCCGGGCTCAAGCGCACCGGCTGGGTGCAGACGGTCACCGGCCGGGGCAGCTTCGTGGCCGACCACCTGCCGGAGGCCCCGGCCCTGCGCGATCCGGAAAGCTTCCCGTTCCAGGGCACGTCCCTGAGGGTGCAGGACGACCAGCTGGGCCCCTGGCTGGGGGAGACCCTGGGCCAGGCGCAGAACCGGAAGCTGCTGAGCTTCTCGGCCAATTTCCCGCCCGCCGACCTGCTTCCGGGGGAGGCCTTGCGCCGCTGGCATGTGCAGACCATGAAGGAGATGGGGGCCGAGTCCTGGGCCTATGCGCCGCCCGCTGGCCTTCCCGCCTACCTGGACGCCATCGCCCGCTGGCTGGCGGCCGAGGGCGAACCCATCCCTCCGGGCTGGGGGGTGCGCGCGGTGCCCGGGGCCCAGGCCGGACTCGCCCTGGTGCTGGAGTCCCTGACCGTCCCCGGCGACCGGGTGGGGGTGGAAAGCCCCGGCTACGTGGGCGCCCTGGCCCTGATCCAGACCCTGGGCCGGCAGGCGGTGCCGGTGCCGGTGGACCGCAACGGCATGAACACCGAGCGGCTGGCCTCCATCCTGCAGAAGGGCGACGTGAAGCTGCTGCTCACCGTGCCCACCTTCCACAACCCCACCGGCATCACCTTCAGCCGCACCCGCCGGGAGAAGATCCTGGCCCTCACCCGCACCTACGGGGTGCCGGTGGTGGAGGACGACACGTACGGCGACCTGCGCTTCATCGGCACCCGGATCCCGGCCTGCCGCAGCCTGCCCAATGCCGAGCACGTGATCCAGCTGGGCAGCTTCTCCAAGTCCCTGGCCGCCGGCCTGCGCCTGGGCTACCTGATCGCCCCGGAGCGGATGCTGGACCGGCTCAGCCCGGTGGCGGAGGTGCACAGCATCGCGGTGCCGACCCTGTCCCAGGGGGTGGTGGCCCACCTGCTGGACTCCGGCGGCTTCAAGCGGCACCTGTCGCGCCTGCGCAAGGCCCTGCGCGAGCGCCGGGACGCCATGCTGGAGGCCATCCAGGCCAGCTTCCCGCGCGAAGCGGAAGTGACCGAGCCCAAGGGCGGCATGCACCTGTGGGTGATGCTGCCCGAGGACTTCTCCGCGCTGGAGCTGCACCGCACCGCCATCGAGCATGGCCTGGGCATCGCCCCGGGTCCCCTGTTCTTCCCGGACGGCAGGGGGACCAACTGTCTCCGGCTCAATTTTTCCACCCATGAGCCTCAAGTCACTCGCGAGGCCATCGCGCGCCTGGGCGGCCTGTTGCATGCCCATGCCAACGCCGCCACCTGAAGGAGATCCCGTGAGTCCACTCACCACCCCCGCCGCCCGGCTCGACATCCAGCTGGCCACCGTGCCCATCACCGCCGAAGAACGGACCCGGCGCATGCAGGGTCTCGGCTTCGGCAAGGTCTTCACCGAATACATGGTGGTCATCCCCTATACCGAAGCCGCGGGCTGGGGCCGGGGCCAACTCAAGCCGTACGGTCCCATCAGCCTGGACCCGGCCGCCTCGGTGCTGCATTACGGCCAGGCCATCTTCGAGGGCTTCAAGGCCTACCGCCAGCCCGATGGCCACATCAAGACCTTCCGGCCGGAAGCCAATGCCAACCGGTTCAACAACTCCGCCCGCCGTCTCGCCATGCCCGAGATCCCCACCGACCTGTTCGTGGCCGCCGCCGACGCCCTCATCAGCCAGGAGCGCGAATGGGTGCCCGCCGCCATCGGCGAAAGCCTCTACCTGCGCCCCTTCATGATCGCCACCGAGGCTCAGCTGGGGGTCAAACCCTCGGACGAGTACCTGTTCCTGCTCATCGCCTCCCCCTCCGGGGCCTATTTCGCCCAGGGGGTCAAGCCGGTAACCGTCTGGATCTCCGAGAACTACGTGCGGGCCGCGCCCGGCGGCACCGGCGCCGCCAAGTGCGCCGGCAACTACGCCGCCAGCCTGATCGCCCAGAAGGAGGCCAAGGAGGCCGGCTGCGACCAGGTGGTCTGGCTGGACGCGGTGCACCGCCGCTACGTGGAGGAGATGGGCGGCATGAACATCTTCTTCGTCTACGAGGAACAGGGCAAGACGGTGGTGGTCACCCCGCTGCTCACCGGCACCCTGCTGCCGGGCATCACCCGGCTCACCCTGCTGGAACTGGCCCAGTCCCTGGGCTACGCCGCCGAGGAGCGCCGGATCTCCGTGGACGAGTGGCAGTCCGCCCTGGCCGAGGGCCGCATGACCGAGGCCTTCGCCTGCGGCACGGCGGCGGTGATCACCCCCATCGGCACGGTGAGGTCCAACCACGGCGAATGGAAGATCAACCGCGGCGAGTCCGGCCCGGTGGCCACCCGGCTGCGCCAGGCGCTCCTGGAGCTTCAGCACGGTCTGGGCCCCGATCCCAAGGGCTGGATGCACGAGGTCTGCTAAGCGCCTGACCAAGTCATGGTCCGGGTCCCTCCAATTCGCCCTGGTCGTTGTCTCTGAACGCATTCGCGTTCAGAGACAACGGAGGGACCCCGCGGAGGGAGGGCCGGGTGTCACCCCCGGTCGAGCCCTGTTTGCGAACAGGGTTCATGCCGGGCTTGGCGCGTACGGTATGAAGGTAGGACATTGATTCCCACCCTCCGGCGAAGCCATCCGTTCGGTTGGATCGCGGTCAGCGATCCAACCGAACGGGCCAGGACGAAAGGTAGGGAGCCGCACCCCCGCACTCGTTCCCCGCGCCCGGGCGTACAAAAGCAGGAGGGCCCGTCACCGGGCCCTCCTGCTTGATCTCGTTCCGACAGTTACGCGGCAGGCGCAGCGGCGGGAGCGGCAGCGGCGTCGTCGCCAGCGGTCAGCGCGGGGGCAGCGGGAGCGGCAGGAGCGTCAGCAGCCTTCTTGGCAGCCTTCTTGGCCTTCTTGGCCTTCTTGGCGGGCTTCGCATCGGCGGCAGGAGCGGCAGCGGCGTCGTCGCCAGCGGTCAGCGCGGGGGCAGCGGGAGCGGCAGGAGCGTCAGCGGCCTTCTTGGCAGCCTTCTTGGCCTTCTTGGCC